>Ga0209093_1000679_pt1 | contig 18917 bp, 20 predicted proteins | sample SidtaG_4_FD_187450 | JGI IMG/M metagenome (GOLD analysis project Ga0209093, IMG submission 187450) | Marine algal microbial communities from Sidmouth, United Kingdom - Sidmouth_Male1 metaG (SPAdes) (version 2) | ecosystem: Host-associated > Algae > Red algae > Unclassified | place: Sidmouth... | reverse complement strand
CCCCCCCCGATCCCCGCCCCAGCGGGGTTGTCGAGGTCGGTCCGCGGACGGGATCGGCCCCACGCGACACCGGCGTGGCGTGGCGCGCGGCCCGCGCTGGTGTCCCGCGGCCCCCACACCCCCCGAGACGCACGTTGGCCCCACCCCTCCCCGTGGGCCCACACGCACACCCCGGTCTCACCGCCCCCCACACAGGCGACTCCACGACTCCTCCACGCCACCCCATGACGTAACCCTCCGCGCTCGCTGCGACGCGGTGTTTGCCGACTCGTTCCTCCGCCCACCCCACGATGTGCCGTCCACCCCACCCCCCGTGGTTCCCGCCGCTTCTTGCTTCTGTCGGCCCTCGGGGGTCCTCCCCCTCCTCCTCAACGGTTGTCCCCACGTCCCCCCACCCTCCCGAGAACCCGGTGACCGCCACCCCCCTCGGCGGCCGCGCCCGCGTCGTCCACCGCGATGGCCGACGAGGAGATGGCATACCGCACCGTCGTGGGCCCCCTGCCCGTGCTGGCCGACCCATCCACGTGGGCACCGGCGTGGGCGCGCGAGGAGGCGCGCCCGGACGTGACTGAGACGCTGGCCCACGCGACGTTCCGAGGGATCGACCCGGCGCGCCCCGCCAACCCGTTCGCGAAGCAGATCACCGCGATGCCGCACGCCCTCGTGCCGTCCCTGGACGACCGAGCCTCGTCATTCACCGTGGTGCGGCGTCGCCGCGAGGTGGGTTACCGCCGGTCGTACCTCGGGTTCATGGACGACGCCCCCGCGGACCCGCCGTTGGTGCCGACCTTCGACTACATCTTGACGCCGCCGCCCCACCTCGAGGCGGCCGACTTAGAGGGCCCCACGACGGTCCAGTTGACGACGGCCCGCAACCGCCGGGGTGGGCTCACCGGCCACCTCGTGGGCTGGCACCAAGCGGATTATTCCAGCTGCGCGGCTTCGTCGCGGTCGCGCTTCTACTTTCCGACCCCCGCGTGGTGGTCCGGGGTTGAGGTCCCGTACGGGTGCATGGCGGAGCTCCCGTTGGTCCACACGTACGCCACGGACGACCTCTACGCGAGGCGACGCGCCCCGTGGGCCATCTTCCGCAGCGAGTGGGCCCTCGGGGCTGCCGTCGTCCTCCTCGAGACGTTCCGCACCCGTCGGGTCTTGTGGCGCTTCCCACCGCGGTTGGTCGATTGGATCCGTTCTTTGGGGCTGGCTAACATCTGCTCCCGTGCCGAGGGCCCCAACGCGGAGGCGGCCGCCACCCTCTAGGCGTTGCTGGACCTCGCGGACCAGCTCCCCGATACGAAGGCGTTCCTTCAGCGCCTCCGTGCCCGCAGCTGCGAACGTCGTGACCGCGAGGGCTGGATCTGGGCCGACCTCGAGGTGGGTGACGAGGGGACGCGCGCCAAGGTCGCCGAGGATCTCCGCCCCTTCGACTTGCCATACTCCGCGGACATCCTCGAGGCACGCGGGTACGGTTTCCCTCGTGGGGGTTGGTCCGCCGCCGTCTCGGCTGCTCGTGGGCCGCGTTATCCCGGGGGTGGAACCGCACCGCCTGCTTCCTCCGTGGCGACCGCCGCCACGGGATCGTCCATCCCGGGTCCCTCGCAGCCTGTCGTGTTGGCGCCCCCCTCCGCGGGCAACTCCTCGGGGAGGCACATCGTCTCGTTCGACCCCGTGGAGCACCGTGACATCCCCGATGCTGCCTTCGATCAGCTGGACCACGTGCCCTCGGATCGCGTCCCGCAGGGGTTGGCGCGTGTTGTCGCTTGCGACCCCGGGGAGCTCCGCGGCTACACGACGGGGACCTTGATGGCCGGCTTGTGCCACACCGTGGTGTCCCTTGGCGAGTCGATCAAGCAGTGGGCCCGCGGCAACCCCAGGGTCCCGCCCCGCCAAGTGGAGGAGCTGCTTCAACCCGTGGGCCGACGTGGCATCCGCGCGGCCCTTCTCCGCGAGACCGGCGTTGCCGTCGGCGGGGCAAGCCGCCGCCAGCAGCACCAGCGTGACCGCGACGGCTTCCGCGAGGAGCCGCCCGCGCAACGCTCGCGTGGTTCGTCCGGCCACGGGTGGGGCGGTCCCGCGTCGGGGCAGCGTTGAACAGGGAGAGCGGATCCGACGGGAGGGAGGAGACCGCCCCACGGGGGCCGTAGTAGTAGTTAGTATTGTAGGGGGTGTCGTCGCATCGACGGTGCCGGTCGGCCCGTCAGCGACCAATAAACCCCGCGCGGGTCGATTGCGTACCACCCACGAGAGCGCCCCCTGCTCCTCGAAGCGGGTCCCCACGCGATCCCGCCTTGAAATCCGCAGCCCCGCCCGTCCACACGGGTCTGCCATCACCTACCGCCCCCCCCGGGCACGTCCACGATGCCAGATCGACTTTGCCAGACTTCGTGACCATGGGACGGGCTGCCGCGCAACCGCGCGGCGGCGACGGTCGCCACCGCGGCCACGTGGACCCCAACGAGATACGTGTCGTGGGCCGAAAATCCGCCACGATTCGAAACTTGAAAACCACGTGTCCCCCGAGGGAAATCCCTTAGGCTAGAACGTCGACGACCGCCACCGCTTCTTCGACTCGTAGACCCACACGACGCATATACTGGTGAACCTTGCGGAGGTCGAACCGACTGGCCAACTCGAGGGTGTCCTCATCCGGGTGGTAGCCCCACCAGCGGGTCCACAGACGTAGCGTACCGTCGTCGGCGACCTCGTGGCCCACGAAAGCCTCCCAGACGAACTCCTTGACCGTGTGTTGGTGCCCCTCGGGCACCACGATGTCTTGGGGTACGCCGAGGCTTTGGATGAGCTTCTGCGGGTCCCCCAGCGGGTTTGGCGCGGCCGTCACGCGGTCGCTGCTCACCGTCTCCGAGTATCCGCAGATGTCCAACGAGAACGTGCCTTCCCCGCGGGATAACACCTTGTGGGGTCCGGCCGCGCAGGTCCCGAGCTTGTGCTTGGTCCGCCCGTGACCATCGACGAACACGCAGTCCCCCGCTTGGATGTCCTTGTTGTCAGGCCTCACGCGGGCGTCGTAGCTCCTCTTGTACCGCCGCTGTGCCACGGAGAGAGACCGCCGCACCTTGTGGATGAGGTTGCGTAGCCGCGCCCGGATGGCCTCACGGACCCCCCGCGGGTTACCGTCCGTATCCGCGGGTGCCGGGGAACCGACCATGCGCTCCACAGAGAGGCTCTGTACCCGCTCGGGTGTGACGAACTCGAGCGGCGCCACCCCGGTGCTCTGCTGCGGCCGACTGTTGTAGGCCAGCGTTAGCATCGACACGAGGTCGTCCCATCGGTCTTCATGATCCTCGACGTACGTCCGCAGTTGTCCCACGATGGTCCGGTTGTACCGTTCCACTTGGCCGTTCGTCTGCGGGTGGTACGTCGTGGAGTACCGGTTGGCGATCCCGAGTAGTGAGCAGACCCCTTGGAAGTACGTGGAACAGAACTGGAGGCCATTGTCGGACAACACCGTCGCCGGGGGTCCATAGGCCGCCACCCAATAGTCCAAAAAGGCCGCCGCGATGGATTCCGCGTCGATCCGCTGAAGGGGGATGGCCCGCGTTATCTTGGAGAAGCGATCCACGATGACCAACAGGTGTTCGTTCCCCGCCTCGGTTCGGGGGAGGGGACCGAGCAGGTCCATACACAGGTTCGTCAGCGGCTCCGTCGGGGGGAATGTCTTGAGGTAGTTTGTCTTCCGTCGCTTGCCGACGCGGTTCCGCGCGCAATGCACGCAGTTCGCCACAAAGGCGTAAACGTCCACCACCATACACTCCCAATAAAACCATCGTCGCATCGACGTGTACATCTTCTTGGCCCCCGGATGTCCGGCTTGCGGGGGGTAGTGCTCCCGCATCATCACCCCGTAGCGCATGTGGGTCGGCACGTAGACTTGTGCGGCTCCGTCGAGCGGTGCGGTGCGGACCAACAGGCCGTTCGGATCCTCGCGGAACCGGGACTTGTCATTGCCGTCCATGGCCGCCCGAACCTCTTTGCACCGGCCATCCTCCGCCTGCCCCTCGAGGAGCTCCGCGAGCGTCAGGGGGGACAGATCCCCTCCCTCCGTTTGCGGTGGCAGTTGCCACGCCGCCGACGAGTTGGGTAAGGCCAAACAGGGTACCGCGTCGGGTATCGGCCCGTCGTCCCCCGCGGGTGTTGAGATGCGCGACATCGTATCCGCCGCGTGGTGTGACGCACCTGGTCGCGTCTGCACCACGTAGTTGAACTCCGCCAAGCGCAATCGCCACCGCGCGAGCCTCCCGTGGGCCCCGTCCATATGCAGCATCCTCTTGAGCGCCGCGTGGTCCGTACGAACCGTGAAACGCGTCCCGTCAACGTAGGGACGAGGAAGAAGGGATGCCCACACCACCGCGAGGCACTCCCGCTCCGTCGTGCTGTAGTTACGCTCCGCTGCGTTGAGGGAGCGACTCCAATAGCCCACAGGTTGCCTGGACTTGTCGGGTTGTTCCTGTAGTAGGACCGCGCCGACCTGCCCCGCGCTTGCGTCCGTGTCCAACGTGTAGGCCCCGTGTCGCCGCGGTAGGGCTAGGATGGGTGCCTCCGTGAGCCCCCTCTTGAGCTCATCGAACGCCCCCAACGCCTCGTCCGACAACGTTCCCCACCGATCGGGCCTCTTGGAACTCGTCATCGCGGCCAGCGGCCGCGCCGCTTGGGCGTAGTCCTTGAAGAACCTCCGATAGACGTTGCACATCCCGAGGAAGCTGCGCAGGTCCTTCTTACACCGCGGGGGAGACGCCTCCTTGAGACCGCGGATGTTCTTGTCTTGTACCTTCAGCTCCCCCCGGCCCACGATATGGCCCAAGTACTCCACCTCCTCTTGGAACAAGTGGCACTTCTTGGCCTTCAGGGAGACACCCGCGCCGCGCAGCGCCGTGAAGACCTCCCGGAGGTGTTCCACGTGTTCCCCCGCCGACTACGAGAAGACGATGATGTCGTCGAGGTACACGAGGCAGCTCTTCCACTTGAGCCCCTCGAGGATCATGTCGATGGCCGGTTGGAAGGTCGCCGGGGCATTGGACAGCCCGAAGGGAAGGCGGATGTAGCGATAGGCCCCCTCGTGGCAACCGAAGGTCGTCTTGTCCCGGTCCTCGTCCGCCACGGGGATCTGCCAACACCCCGAGTTGCAGTCGAGCGTCGAAAACACCTTGGTGGCGCCGAGGAATTCAATACAATCGTCCACACGTGGCAACGGGTACACGTCCCGCACCGTTACCTCGTTAAGTCGGCAGTAATCCACGCAGAACCGCATCGTCCCGTCGGGTTTCGGGACCAGAACGACCGGGAAGGCCCACTCGGCACTCGAGGGCTCGAATACCCCGAGGTCCCGTTGGCGTTGCACCTCCTTGGCGATGATGTCCCTCGAAGCGTGGCTTGCCCGATAGGGTTGGGCCCGCCGTGGCCGTGCCCCGGGGGTCACCTCGATCCGGCGCGGAGTGAAGTCGACCTTGCCGAGTTGTCCCGCCCATAGCGCCTTGTATTCCTCGAGGAGGTCGTCCACGGCACCGCGGAGCATACCGGGGACACCCTCCCAGTGGACCTCCGGCTTGGGACACGTCTTGTCCGGCGGGTGGGGCGGAGGTTGTCCCTCGTCGATCCCCTCTTCGGCTTGCCGCCCCGTCTTGACCTCCTCGTCGGGCTTGTCACGGGGATCCGCCCCCATTTTTAGGACCGCCCCCGGTTTCTCCTCCTCCTCGATGACGTGTAGCGGTCCATTGTAGGCCGTCGCGGTTCCGATGACGTACCCCTTAGTTAGGTGCACCGGCACGTCCCCGATGTTCTTCAGGTAGAGGGACCGCGGGGTATTCGGGGAGAACTCCGCGACGGCGTTGTGCAACAGGACCTTCCGTCGGCTCATTTTGACGGGGCGTTCCCGTACCAGGTGGACCCCCTTGACGTTGCAGCACACTTGGACTGCCTGGATGCACCGCGGGCCCACAGTTACCCCTTGCCGAAGCCGGATAGCCCCAACTTGGGCCTTCGGCTTGTTTCCTCGACGTGGGGGCGCGGGCCGCGTATTCCCCGTCCAACTCCGCACCGCCACCGTCGAAGTGCCATCGTCCCACTTGATCGTCTGCGTCTTTGGGGAGATAGTGTCCTCGTAGTTCCGCTGGAAGTCCCACCCGAGGATGAGCGGCACCGACAGCGACTTGACCACGAGGAAGTCATACTCCATGGCGGTCCCCCCGACGTAGATGGTCAGGGACACCTCCGCGTTCACCTTGAGCAGCTGCCCCGAGGCGTCACTCACTTGGGTCCGGGGCGGCGCCCGCGACGAGTACTCATTCCACCCCTCGGGCAACATATCCGCGCGGATCATGCTGGGCCCGGCGCCCGTGTCGACCACCGCCCTTGTGGGGGTGGGGGTCTGCCACGGAGCCAACTGGTACGAGGCCCCGATCTCAAAATTTTCCTTGCGTAACAGCAACAGCGTCCCCTTAAAACGCGGGCGGAATCGCCCACGACGACAGGGACATCGGGCCGGTAGCCACGTCGCGCTTACCCCCGGGGAGGCAAACGTGACACGACGGGGGGCAACCGGGGAGTTGGGGCGGACAGGGGGGATTGAGGGGGATGGCGAGGCCACCCCCCCTAGGCGCTTCCCGCCCCGCGGCGCCCCTTGGCCGGGGTTGCCACGGGCGGGACATCCCCCCCATCCGTCTTCGTCGGCTCCGCGCCGCCCAGCAGGTCGTCCCACGGCAGGGCCACGACGGGCGTGCGATCTTGTGCGGGGTCCGCCCCCCGGTTCCTCTGTCGCAGGAAGTTGTTCCTCGCGGCTCGCACGAGGTCCCTTTGCTTGTCCGTGAGGATCTTGCAATCAGGCACCCTGTGACCACGCGTCCAACACATGTAGCACAGCGGGGGACCCGTCCGGGCCTCCCGTCGACGGTAACGCGATGCACCAACCGTGCAAAACCCCGGGGTACCCGATGGGAGCACCGCGACCGTCTCGTGCGTGGCCGTGTCATCCTCGTCCCACAGTGATTCGAGGTGGTTGACCGAGAGGCCTCGGGGTCCCGTCGACGTCTGGCCCTTCCGCGAGGATCCCCCGGAGGACCCCCGGTTGGCCAACGCCATGACGTCCTTGGCGGCCCGATACTTCCCCGCCACGTAGGTCGACAGTGGTTGGTAGCTCCGTTGCGCCGTGTTGTAGACGAACGCGTCGGTCCGTAGGTACTCCGGTAGGCGTTGGATCAACTGCTGCTTCATCGTCTTCTCGGAGTGGATGTTGCCGCAAAGCTCTGCGAGACTCCGTAGGCGCGCCGCGAAGGCGTCCACCCCCTCCTTGTCCGCGAGCGGCGCCCGGCTGAGCTTGTCCTGCGCCAGTCCCAAAGCGTGCGGCTCCGCGTAGGTCGACAGGAACCAATTGACAGCCGCGGGGTAGGTTTCGAGAGCCTCCTGACCCCCCCCGACGTCCGACCCCGGTAGGTTCCGCGTGAACCGCGTCTCGGCGTCGCCCGCGAGGAAGTTGGGAATTAAGTATAGGTCCATCCCTTCCGACACGTCGTTGTCATCGCAGGCCTTGACGAACTTTCGAAGCCACGAGAAAACCTTCAGAGGCTCCTTGCCGATGAACATCGGGGTCCCCCCGAAGGAGAACTTCATATTCTTGGCCGTCTGTCCCATCTTGCGGGCCTGCGACGCCCCGTAGGCCGAATGACGATTGCGGCGGCGGTACGATCGGTAGTCGAGGACGCCCACGAAGCGATCGTCCGGGCACTCGAGGACTGCCAACTTGTCGTAGCCCACCTTGGTCCCCACGCGGTCGTCATCGTCGTCGGTTGTCGCCGGTGACGGCGAGGAAGATGTAGTCGACGAGGACGGCGAGGGACTGCGATGGCGCCGTACCTTTCCTTTGCTGCGGCTCTTCCGCGTGTCCGCGGGGGAGCCCCGGCGTGGGGCATCTTGAGCAGAGCCCGCGGGGCTCGCCGCGATGACCCGAGAAACGTCGGCCAGCAACGACTCGCGGAACGTCGACAGCGCCGTGTCCAGATCCGCCATCGCGAGGGGCGTCCCCGGATCGCGCTCTTGATCCGCCAATCCCGTCAGATCGTCGTTACGTCGAGGGAGAAAGGCATTGGCCCCCGGCGGGACCCGCCGTACCGTCTCACCCACGAAATCCGCCAACGGGGGAGGCGGAGTGAAGGGAATCCCTGATCCACACGCGGATCCCCCTGTCGCGACGACCGCTTGGGTCACCGCGGATGTACCCGCCGGCATACCGGCAGCGTTCGCGTCCGACTTCGAGTGGCCGGGAGGAAACGCCATCGTAGTGGCCTTGCGGTAATCGACGACAGACCGACGCGGAGATCCACGTCGTCTTAAACAAACATTCCAACCAACGATCGAGGAACCGCCTACCCGATACGGGCGTGGCAACGGCCGGAATCCCTGCTGCTCCACCAGAAATTGTAGCGGTCCTAAGCACCACCACGTTGGTTCGTCGTCTTGCCGAAGTGACCTCTTGATCAGCTCTGTCCGTCGAAGGAACTGCCCCGGAAAACAACCCACAGCCCAGCCTTCCCCCTCAGGGCGGGGAGAGGATCACGGCAAAGCCCAGGGGGTAATCGTCGTCCAAAGCACAGTTGGTTTTATCAAACGGCGACGGGGACGGCGTCCCCACTCTCAATAAACCCCTCCCAAACCCGAACGCCGTTAGCCAAAGTAGCCACCCCAAATGCGCCAATCCGATAAATCCCTCCAAAGCGAAAAGTTCAAACAAGTAGTAGGGGGGCTGGGAAAACCTCTGGGGAAAAGCCCCGCCCCCGACCGAATCCAATCTCCCCGAGATCTGGACAGATCATTCCCTTGCTGGCCCGGATCGGGATATTTTGGGACGGCCCCCGGGGGTGTGCTGTACACAGCTGAGGGGCCACGCCCCTTCCAACTGTAAGACCCCCGACCGCCACAGGGCCGCCCCCGTGGCGGGGGCGGCTGCGGCATGCTTTTCGGCGCCTCGCGTCCCCCCCACCACGGCAAAGTGGCTGTACATGCCTCTGTGCGCGCTCGCTGCTGTGGAGCCGGCCCGGGACTTCCATAGTACGTGGTGGGACACCAGGGCCCAGCGCACGGTAGTCGGCATGCAGCAAGGCAAGGCGTGCATCAAGTTCACTGGAGGAAATATCACCATCAAGAAGCTCGGCTCCAGGAATGTCTACCAGTTCGGAAGCGGCAAGCACGATACGGTCGGGTGCCTTGACATCGGGGTGCCCATCACCGTCAAATTCCTCCAAAAGAACACGAACAGACGCAAGCACTTCGGCAAACTGTTGGTACTTCGCAAATGCAAAAACAGAACAAAAAAAGAGAGACTGGGAGGAAAGAATAGAGTACTGTACACTCACGAAAGAACAAAAGACGTTCAAACGAATCCCGTGGAGTGCGCTGTTGGGAGGGAAAGCCCCCCATATTCCTGCACCACGCACTCCCGTGTCGTGGATCCCGCACGACCAAGCCACCCGCGTCAGGAGCAGAATAAAATACTCAACAACCTGGGGCAACGACGCCACCGCTTAACCGCAACCTGCCGCGTCGAGCGCGGCCGGCCGCTGCACACGAAGAGGGAGAGCGAAACGGCAGCTCCGCTGCCGAGGGACTGCGTCCGCCCGTAGTGGAGGCTGCTCGGCCTCTGCAAAGACACCACGTGGCGGCCATCAAGGCGCCCACGGCAAGCAGTGGCTCGTCGCAGCAACTCGGCCAGCGACACCAGCACCGCCCACCGTGTCAGCGACGGCCGCCGTTGCGTTCAAAAATCACTGAATAGGCCCCCTCGATCCTGGTTTGTGACGGTTTGTGGTTTGTGGTGGTTTGTGGCGGTTTGTTATGGTTTGTGATGGTTCGTGGGGGTTTGCGGTGGTTTGCGGTTTATCATCATGGCGGTCAACGTGATCAAGCTCAGGGTGTCCTTTCTGCTGGGGATGGACACGGTTGACCGGTACAAGATATACGTCAACAATGTCACGGACGGGCTGTTTTTGCGGGAACGAGGGGGTTAGCCTCCCCATAACTCTTTTGGATGGACACATCTTCTACAGCTGGGAGTGGAGCCCGGACATCCGTTACACATTTCCAGAGTTGGTGCGCATCCACCGCCACTTCGTCCATGCGAGCCCCGAGCGGCTATACGCCGTGATGAGGCGCACGAAGAACGGAGATGCTGTTCTCGGGACGCTTCAATGTCCGAAAGACGTGGCAGCGGCGTTCGATGCATGCCAATGCCTGGCGAAGGAGCTGGGTCGCATCCATGCCGCGCTGCCTAGAAGGACGTGATTTTCAACCCTGTCGTCTTGGTAGACCTGATGCTCCTCCATGGTCGCGCTCAACTTCACATTGTCAACAAAGATACCCTGTTCAGCGCGGCCACCTTCCTGCGCGACGGGAAATCGACCGCCGGCGCTTGAGATGCGTACATGAGCGTTTGAGTAACCGACAACGCTGGTTGCTCGAACCACATCCACGTCAGCGACGGCACCCAAATGCAGTCAGCAGAGTGGAAAGCGCTCCTTCGTGCCGCGGTTGTCCACCTGTACGACTCGGTAGTGGAGGGCCACAACTGCCTGGGAGCTGGCGAGCGCTACCACGCGTACTCGCGTAACTCGTACAACCGAGTGTCGGCAGGTCTACCTGGCATCTCGGCTGACATTGAATTGGCGCTCGCTGTCTTCGTGATGACGCAGACGGCAGGGCCTATCGGCTTTTCATCGATGCTCTCACGTTTCGGCGTGAACCCGCCGGTGCCCGTCAAGCCGGTAAACCTGTCGAGCCACCACGAGCGGAGCAAGGCCAAGGCGGACGCGCGCCAGAAGATGGTCAAGTGCGTCGCAAAGGCACTCTTGGACGCCGCGCGGCGCAATAAAGTGCCGAGCGGCGCAATGGTCGACTTACAACTCTGCATCGACGTGCTTATCTTCCGTGAGGTGCCAGACAAGAAGTGGGAGGGTCCCGATACGGTCGTCGGGGTGAGTGGCAAAAGCGTATGGCTCATCTAAAAGCAGAGGCTACGAATGTATTCAATCACCAAGTTCCAGGTGTACAACCCGCCGCCGAAGAAAATGCCCACTGTCCAAGTTATGGCCTCCGTCGAGCACGAGACGCCGCCTGTACCAACGGCGCCGGCTGATTCCACGAGCTATACGAGCACCATCGTGGACAGCATCATCGCGGGAGATACCCTTGTGACAAACGTGCTCCGCGCCATGGGCCAGCTGCGCAACAAGGCTTACTGTGGTGCCTCTGCTGCGATGCAGACGCCGCAGCATGTGTGTCTGTCGGAGGTGCTCAAGTCAGACGACCCGCGGGCAGCATCTCCAGATATGGAAGCAGCATGTCAGTCCGAGGCGGATGAGCTGGTTTCAAAAGGCGCATTTCGGCGGCGGCTGCGGACATCGGTTCCTCCCAATGCCAAAGCCCTCGGCGACCGCATGGTGAAGCTGATAAAGAAGGCCAACACGGCGGACGCATCCGCCAAGGCCCGCTTTGTCGCGCAGGTCAAAACAGAGAAGGCCAAGGCTTTCGTCGTCGACAACCGCTACGCGTTGCGGCAGAGTTCCACTAACTCCCTTGTGTCCACTAGCGCCGTCTTCAGGCTTCGTCTATTTTCCCAAGCCGGCAACCAGGCGTATCTCCAGAGCAGCGACAAGCTGTCGTGTGAGGTATTTGTACGTTCTCGCGCACGAGACGCCAGGTATTATTGTGTCCAAGATGACCACGTGCTTCAAGAAAAGCTACCGCCGTACGGTTTCCCGGACGCGGGAAACTACAGAGATGTTACCGTACTCAACCAAGGGAAGAACGAGCTAGGTATGGGACCGCTTGTCGGCGACCCGCGTCTCTTCGTGAAGGACGGCTCCCACGCGCTGCAAGGTCTCCCAGGTCGTTGTGTGGATGATTTCCTCATGGGCTGTGACACGTCTTTGCAGCTCTCACCGAGATAACGCTGCAGCAGCTCGATTGCAAGCCGCACGTATGGGACAACATGGAGTTCATCGGCGTGTCCATCAAGACCGCACCCGGTCCTCCGCCGGTGCTCTCCATCGACCAGGCCGGATACATCGACGCGGCGCGCAAACTACGGTTAGGCATCAGCTACGACACCTTTGTGTCGGTGCGCGCTGCGCTGGCGTGACTGGCGCATTGCCGTCCTGACCTGAGCTGCGCGATGAACTGTTCCGCGCAGATGACCGCCTTTCGTCGGCCGTTCTGAGTTTTGCATTTTAGTTTGGCCTGTTGGACTTTCCCTAGGATGGCTGATCCACATCTTGGTTGCGGCTCGCCGGAAGCACTGGCGGTCGGAGGGAAGATGCGGACCGAGGGGGGTTGAGTCGCGGTTGCCCAGTGCGGGCGGACCACGGTGCTGGTCATAGGTTTCTGCATAGCAGCCGAGGAGTGAGTGAGCACGAGGCTTTTCTATAACCGACGTGCTCGTCGGCAGCCCCGGGCCGCCGCCTCCTTGACTCACTCTTCGACCACTCTCTTTTTTGGTTTGAACGATGACGGCAATAGAACGCAAGAAAAAAGTTAAAGGGCTGTTAATAATGGGGACATTCAGAATAATGAGCAAGCCGATGGCGTCATAGTACACGCATCGGATACAGAACAAGAAGAGCTGCGGCAAACCCTGCAAAACAATTTCAGGCAATGGGTAAAGGGTGTAGCGAGCATGATGTGAGGCGGTTCAGAAAAACAATAGAGACGGCCGCACATTCGCTCCCATGCGGCTCCTGCGGCGCCGTACCGGATCTCACACAACACGTGCTGCTGCCGTTTAAGCTGGGCGGAAACACGCTCGAGATGAGAGCCACAGAACGAAAAACTGCGACTGTTCTGGAGCCACTGACAATTGATCGTCAGGAGGACGGTAGCTCCGACCCAAGCACGTACTGCGAGTATTGCTTGTATGAAGATGCGGTGTGTCCTGTGACAGACACTATATGTTTGTGCACTGCTTGCAGGGTATCGCTTGCTCGACGCGATTTCCATAAAATCACCAAGCGAAATTGATTTGATATGTTTGAAAATTACCCTGATGAGCTGGCAATATTGAACCTATAAAGAGAACTCGCGCTCGCAAGAGGCTAATGATCCCACCGCACCAAAGACCGAGCCAGCAACGAAAAACAGAGCAGCACAGCGAGCCCAGAACCGTCGTCAAAAGCACGTCTGTTTTTGCCTGTTTTGAGCCTCTTGGAGGCCCGTGTTCCTGTTTCAAGAAACAGAATTCCTGTGCAAAAAACAGATCGACCCCCCTTGACAGGCTTTCAGAGGCCATCCCATGCGAGGTCCTTGCATATTTGTGTTTGCGAGAACAGAAATCGTTCCTCACTCCACACATTGCGCCTGCTAGCAGGGCCGTAGATGCTTCTCCGTCTCCCTCTCTTTCTGGAAGGGTGAAGTATCTTCTTCTTATGCTGTGTCTCTCTCGAGTGGAGATGCATCTATCCCGGCGAACAGATGATTTTGGCTCCCTTTCTGGAAAAAAGCAGCCCTGACAGAGCCCCAGGGCGGTTTGCAGATTATCTGTTCGTCCCAAAACACCCGAAAGCAGACGTGCTCTTGACGACGGTTTTGGGCCCGCTGCGCAGGGAACAGCGCACGATGTGCGCGCCAACACTCCATCGCGTCCCCAGCCACGGCCGAGTCGGACAAGCGACGGAACCGAGATAGCTCCTCACGCGCCGCGCGGTCCACTCTGCGTGTCTCCAGAGTTAGCTCACGTTAAGCTGACACTTTGCCTTTCCACAGGACCAACGAGGAGCGCGCTGTCACCCGCAGCTCGCATGTTCCCGCGGCAGAGCGCAAGGGCCCCGCCGAGCCGCACCCGCCGACCGCCTCTGCGGACGGTTGCAGCTTCGCCGCCGTTTCAAGAGCGGCCGTCTTGGCCGCGGCAGTCGGGTCACCCATCCCAACCCAAACTCCAACATCTCGCAGCATCCGGCCACCACCCGGTGAGAGAAGCACGGCGCTCAAAACAGCTGGGTTTCTCAACCAGTTTTGGGCATCGTCCTTGAGGTTGAAAAAGAGACGGTCGATCTCGTCGCGCATGATGAGCACTGCGACAGCTGCCTTTTCATATAGCGACTCAAAGCCATCCCGTGTCTCCATGTAGACGGCCTCGCTAGAGAAGAGGCGGTTGTCGATCTCGATGACGTCGTCGTCTGGGTTCTCCTGAAGGAATGACTCGATGGAGTCGAAGCCAACGGCCAGTGGATGATCGGGGAATTTGGGCGCAACGATGGTGTCGAGCAGCAGCGTCTTGCGGAGCGCAACGACAAGAGAAAAAATGTCCGCTAGCGTCGCAGACGTTCTCTGGCACTCCTTGGTCACCTCAAAGACAGGTGTGAGGATGGCGATAAGAGCGCACGGCAACTGTCGGACTGTGCCTGACGTGTGTCCAAAATACGTTCTCAGCATGTGCTGGAGAAGTGGTGTGGGGAATGTTGTCGTCAGCATTGCGAAATGTGCATGACACCTTCGTACGGAAAAAACATGATCTGACGCATCCGATTTTCTGCTGGGGGCATGGCCGCAGAACCTGCTGTGGCACACGCACACCTCGTCACATCGAGCGCCCTGGGCCACTTTTGCCAGCGAGACGGCCGTCGGCAACGGCCAGAGTTCGTTGCAGCGGGTCCGCCGGGCCCCGGCGCGAGCGACGGAGGCCAATCCAGTTTAGCCGCTGTCCAAGCCGCGAGGTCGAGGCCCACCCGTCTTCGCCAGTCCAAAGACGTCTGAGACGGGGAAAGCCAAGCGCGGGTAAGTTGGCCATGCACCACGGCGCCGACCCGTCGGGACCCGCCTCGGTGGGTATTCCGTGACCGTGGTGGGCCTCTGTATTATTACAGATGACGCGCGCACAGCTGTGCGCACGTCATCGTCATGCACAAGGGGTCCGGCACTGTTGTGAGACCTCCCACACGTGCGCGCCGTCCGCGTGTCGTGTTTCAACGCTCGTACGCGCCACCCGCGCGTTGCGCCCCCAGCTGCGCTCGATAGATGATAGAGAATCCCCAACTTTCCTCTGCGCCGGGGCTAGTCCCCGCCGCAGCCAGCGATAACCGCTCAAGGCGGTGCCCGCAGCCCCCTCGGTCGGACCTCTCCGCCCTCCCGCCCCACTGCCCGTACCCACGTCTCCCCCGCGGCCCTCCGCGCCGTCCTCTCCTCGGCTCATGTCGTGTAGCGCACTTGCCTCGTCCAGGCGTCCGCACCGAACCGACCGACAGGAAAACCGTCCCGGTAGGGGAGTAGGCCTGCGGTCCCTCGGCCCGCCACGGGCGCCTCCCCACTGTGTCAGCACTTGCCTCACTTCACTCCCCTCGCACCCAGGTCCCCACACGGTCCCGGTTGCTCATGCCGCCGGCTGACACCTGGCCAGGGGGAGCAAGGTGTACTTGCTGCCCCTCCCCAGTCCTTGTCCGACAACAGGCACAGCTCCGAGCGGCCCTCCCGACGGGTATTCCCCAGACCGGTTTGCACCCGCCGTGTCCCTGGGCGGGTCGCCAACCCGCCAACGTCACAGGATTAGGGCGGGGCGCCACCCTGCCACTGCGGCCTGGTCGGTGCGCGCCGGCACGGCGTCGGGGGCAGCCGACCGCCCACCACGGTGGTGCGAGCGGGGGGCGCAGGGAGCAGATGGTGGACAGCAACACACTGAGCAGCCACCACCCCTCGCCCCATGCGCACGCCGGCCGCAGCGGCCGCCACTCGTGCAGGCGACCACTGGCGGGGCGGCAACTCGGCGTCGCCCACCCGCGTACAAAGACAGCGAGGGGCGGCTCGGACACGACCAGCCTTCCCATCCATCAACACCCACGTCCTCACTCACGTCCACACCCGCGCCATCGCACAGCTCACTCTGCACCTCCGCCGGCAACCCTCTATCCGGCTTGCCGACCCGGTTGGGCCCCTCTCCCTCCCCCAAACTTTCGTCTCCAACCCCCTCCCCTCCCACAACCGCGTCATCGCCATGGCGTTCCTTTGCCTGCGCACCGCCGCCGTCGCCGCCATCATCGGTCTGGCATCCGTCTCTGCCGCTGCCGCCGCGCCCGCAACGACGACAACGCGGATGCCCACCCCAGTGGCGATGCCAGCGCACCCCACGACGGCGACGGCGACGCCCGTGCCAATGCCGACGCTCACCTGGTCGCACCCCGACCTGGAAGACTTGAAGAGCACTTGTCGTGTGTCTTCCGTCCGTTGCATCGACGGCGACATGACGTCCGGCCACTGCCGCATTTGTCACGAAGATTGCCGGCGGTTGGAGCAGATGGCCATTGACATGGATGACTTCGGGCCTGCCGCCACGGCGGCCGCGCACCTGCGTGTGTGCCACCAGTTACCGCCGCTCGACGCACCCGCGGCGGTGGCGGCGGCGGCGTAAGGCGGTCCCCATGCGTGGGGCGGCCGGTGGGCGGGCGCCACGGCGGCGGCGGGCGCTCCTCGGACGACCGCATCGACCGTCGGTCGGGGCGGGTGGGCCAGCAAACCGGGGGCGCAGGCGCGCCGCAAGCGGGTCGGTGGAGGGAACCGAGTGGTGGGTGGCGCTTGACGGGCAGCGCAGTAGTGCTTATCGTGTGTTCACGCGCAAACGCGTTTTTCTTGTAAAAAGCTCCGTAAAAATCTTGCGGACCGGCCTGGATGGGGCCGGAAACGGCAATTTTGCCCACAACAATTTGCGCAGCGGAAGTGCGCGTCGTCCGGTTTGTCAACTTTACGTCATCCAAACCATCTCGGGGCGCTGAGCACGGCCATAGCCTTCCCTCAGGCCTTTTCTTAGCTGCGGCTTGGTTCGTGTGACGGTTCATGTGACGATGTGGGGCGGCCAGCTATTGGCTGCAACGCGAAACAATGTGATCACATGTGATCACACGAAGCAACGTCGGAAAAGAACTTTCCGACGTTGCTTCATGTGATCACATCGACCTTGCGGCGTGCTGGTCTTGTGGAACGGTTTTAAGTGCGAATTTGGAAACAACCAAGTCCAAATCGACTGGTGTGATGGACTTTCGAGTCCGTCGGCTCCTGCTGGCTGCAGCCGAAAGCGACGCCACAGTCGAGTCGGGCCACGTCTTCCCCCTTCGTCGGCGACGCCCCACGCCCCCCAGCCTTGTCCGAATGACCAGCTGGCCCCCTATGCTGCTCTGTGGCAGATGGCCGCCTCTCCGTCCCCGTTTCTGTACGACAACACAAATTCGAGGATTCCTCAGTACGCCCGCAGCGCGATATGAGCGTACGCTGCAGGTATCATGGCGGGCCCAGGGTGACCCCCCAACGGACTTCTGCTACGGCTCTGCACAGCCTGCTGCATGGACCATCCAGCGAGGCGATCCTGGTGCGGCGAACGTGGCGCCAAGGGTCCAATTTCAGGCTGTCTGGCTCGGCAACGAGGCGCCGGCAACGAGGCGAGGGCGACGAAGGCGTCGCCCTCATGGCTTATGTTGAACCACGGTGTTTTACCGCATCTGTGTGCGCCCGTGCCGAGCCCAGCAACCGAGCGCTCGAAGTCAGCCCTTTGACCGACAATCACTTACGTTAAATTCATCGAAAACGTTCCGCCTCACACTGTCACATGAAGGGACAACCCACTGCGACCTTTATAAGCTGAGAGCTCGCCACACGAAGCGTCACATGAACGAAGGAACTGCTGAGAAAGGGCCTCAGTCTGGACGCCGCTTGCCTGCGCTTCACAAAAAGTTGCGACGTCAGCATCTTACGGAGGGGGCCGAGCTACAGAACGACCATGTCGCTTACGCCGTAGGCATTGACAATCTCCCCACAGTCAGCAGCCCGTGCAGCTGGGGTGGCGCGGCTCCGCGGGTGGCCACCACCCCCAACGGCCGCGCGCGCAGGGGGGGGGGGGGGGGGGGGGGGGGGGGGGTGGTCCAACAACAGCCACACATGCGGTGATGCGGTCGATATTGATTGACGATTGGATCATGAGCAGGGCCTGAGGTGGATAAAGTAGAGCCAGACATATCCGCACATTATACTCGTAATAATTCATAATCGATGCTGCAGCCGCGTATCCATATCGTACTCTGTTCATCTACCGCCGGATATACTGAGCCCTAATGACTCTCCAAAGGCAGGATATAATATAATCTGTATCGATTTACGACCTTGCTTGATCCGGCTCACAGATTTTGCGCCGCATTACTGGCGCGTGGGGATGCCTCCCCTCCTGGTTGAGCTGCCAACATCAGGCAGTGCCAAGCGGCGATCTTACCGGAAAATGTCCGAACGGTTCTGTCCCGCGTCGGACCCGGTTTGCCTTGTTGTCAACGGCCCGCGCGCGAACCCGAACGGGCGCCCCCTCGTGAGCACACGAGAGTTCCAACGTTCCCTACTGACGAGGCCGGCTGCATCATCGAAGTCAATTCCAACAACCAGATGGTACTTGACGGCGATTCATCGCAAATAAGGCTTGTGACTATTGCCAACCTCCAAAAAATGGCGGTTGCAGAGAGAAGGGAGGCACAGCCGACGACAGGGCGTAGAAATGAATGTGGATTGGCTGTTCCACAAGCCACGATCGAACTATTAGCTGAGAGTTGCCGCCAGTAATCCTGCAAGCCAATCACCGTGCCTTGCAGGAGTCACGCAGAGCCATTGCAACGCACAATGAGATTTCCAGAGATTTTCGGGCCGCTGGCTTCACTGTGTGTTGGTATGAAGTTCCAGATTCTTTCTCGTGAAAAATATTCCAATATAAAAAAGGAAGTATCTTTTGAACTGGATGGGGGACTGTTCGCAGGAAAATCTTGGAGAAAGGTTTTGACATATCTTTGATGTTTTTCTTTCTCGCCCCGGAAAGAAAGTTCCGGAGACAGGACCTGAAATTATCCTGGCCAGACTCTTGGATCATCCTGATCCTTCTTCCAGGATTATCCTGGGAACTGTCCCGGAAC
>Ga0209093_1000678_pt1 | contig 18937 bp, 8 predicted proteins | sample SidtaG_4_FD_187450 | JGI IMG/M metagenome (GOLD analysis project Ga0209093, IMG submission 187450) | Marine algal microbial communities from Sidmouth, United Kingdom - Sidmouth_Male1 metaG (SPAdes) (version 2) | ecosystem: Host-associated > Algae > Red algae > Unclassified | place: Sidmouth... | reverse complement strand
GGGGGGGGGGGGGGGGGGGGGGGGGGGGGGGGGGGGGGGGGGCCCCCGGGGGGGCGGGGGGGGGCGCCCGGTGGGCGCCGGGCGCCGCCGGCGTGGAGGCAGAGAGGCAGGAGATGGTGTTCACAGGGGTGGCGGTGTCAGTTGGTAGGGGAGCCGAGACGGGCATGGTCAGAGCGGGGGGGAGCGAGTGGGTACGCTTGGCGGGGAGCGAGTGGCCATGCCTGGCGGGGAGCGACGCAACCACTGTCGGCATATGGTGAAGCGCAAGAGATGAGCTGGGACGAGGAGGTGGCAGGCACCCGCGGTGGCTCTGCCGGGCAAGTACAGTACACTGGGCCAGGATCAGGATCAATTCTCAATCTCTTTCTATCAATTGTGATAGGCTATATGTGACGTGATGACACATTTCTGGCGTGCACCGGTCTGGTCTTGCTGATTGCCGTGACGGAGTCGGATGCTGACATCCTTGCCACGCCAGTCTCCTTCGAACGGCGCCACCTGACCGCCCCCCGGCGGTGGTGCGCGCTCGCGGCTCTCATCCGCGGGGGCAACGGTGCCGTGGCGTCCCCGGCGCCCCGTGTCGATCCTGCCTTCCTCCCTAGGTGGCGTCGAGGCCGTCAGTTACCGTCTCTGGTGGTGTTTGTCGTCCACGGGGGCGGCGGGCGTGGACTGACGCTGCCCCCGTGCCGCGGCGCGGGTCACCATGTCGTCCGCCTTGGAGCGGCAGTGCTCCCTGCTGATCAACTCCAATGCCGGCAGTGGGGAGGTGGCGGAGCTGCGGACGGGCCTCGAGTCTTCCGATGTGGAGACCAAACTCACCTCCCTGAAGCGGGTGATCCACCTGCAGCTAACCGGCGAGCCGCTGCCGGGCATGCTCATGACCGTCATCCGCTATGTGCTGCCGCACGAGAACACGCACCTGCGCAAGATGGGGCTCTACTTTTTGGAGATTGTGGACGCCCGTGGGGACGATGGCGCCATGCGCCCCGAGATGATCCTCGTGTGCAACATGGTCCGCAACGAGCTCGTGCACGCCAATGAGTTTTCCCGCGGCTGCTCCCTCCGTTTTGTGTGCAAGCTCAACGACATGGAGTTGCTCGAGCCGCTGGTGCCGGCGGTGCGCCAAAACCTCGAGCACCGCCACAGCTTTGTGCGCCGCAACGCGGTGCTGGCAGTGTCGGCCATCTTTACCAAGTTTGAGGCCCTCATCCCCGACGCCCCGGAGCTGGTTGCCGAGTTCCTCGCTGCCGAGACGGACGTGGCGTGCCAGCGCAACGCGTTTGCCATGCTCTGCGCCGCCGACGTGGATCGCGCGGTGGCCTACCTCCACGAGCACCTGTCGGCCATTGCCGGGTGGGGGGACACCCTGCAGCTGGCGGCACTGGAGCTGATCCGCCGCGTCTGCCGGATGGCACCCTTAGAAAAGGGCAAGTACATCCAGGTCATCTTTGCGCTGCTCTCGTCGTCGTCTGCGGCGGTCGCGTACGAGGCGGCCAACACGCTCATTTCCATGTCGGGCGCCCCGACGGCGGTGCGGGCGGCGGCGCAGGCCTATTGCTCCCTGCTCACGTCGCAGAGCGACAATAACGTCAAGCTGATTCTGCTCGACCGGGTGTCGGACTTGCAAACCGCCCACACGCCGGTCCTAACCGAAATGGTCATGGACATCCTCCGCGCCCTGTCGTCGCCCAACGCGGACATTCGCCGCAAGACGCTGTCGCTGGCCATGTCGCTGCTCACCCGCCGCAACGTGGACGAGGTGGTGGGTGTGTTGAAGAAGGAGCTGCTGCGGCACGCGGCCTCGTCGGGCCCGACGGCACTGGCAGCGTCGTCGGAGCTCCGCGGCCTGCTGCTCCGTGCCCTCCACACGGCCGCCGTGCGGTTCCCCGACGCGGCCCCGGCGGCGGTTGCCATCATTGGGGACTTTCTGTCGGACGAGCACGGGGAGGTGGCGGTCGACGCGGCCGCGTTTGCGCGGGAGATTGCGCACTCGCGGGAGGACTTGCGGCCCGAAATCCTGCGCTCCATCTTGGACGCCCTACCGTCGCTGGGCAACGCAACGGTCGTGCGCGGCGCCCTCTGGATCCTAGGAGAGTATGCCGAGTCGCCGGCGGACCTCAAGGCCTCCTTCCAGACCATCCTCCAGGCGGTCGGCCGGCTGCCCCTGGCCGTGGCGGATGACGACACCGACCCAGAAACGGCCGACGGCGAAGCCGACGCGGGTGACACTGACGTGGCGGAGGCGGAGAAACCCAAGAAGCCCAGCAGGCGGCCGACGGTGCTGGCCGACGGCACGTACGCGTCGCAGACAATGGAGAGCGAGACGGCGTCGGCGGCAGCGTCCAAGGCCGTAACGGCCCGCGGCGCCAGTGGCGGTGCCGGTGGTAAGGGCCAGCCCGGCCCTCCGCTGCGAACGCTGCTGGTCAATGGGGAATACTTTGTCGCCGCCGCCGTCTGCGCGGCGCTGACCAAGCTCGGCCTGCGGCTGAGCGCCTTTGAGGCGGCGCCCGCGACGCTGCGCAACAAGGTGCGTGCCGAGGCCATGCTCGTTTGCGCGTCCATCCTGCGCTACGGGCGGGACGCGACGGCGTTGGCGCCAATCGACAATGGGGCGGCGGAGCGGATTACGGCCTGTATTTTGAGTCTCACGGGCACCGTCACGGGCGACACGGCCGAGACGGGCGACACGGAGGAGCTGTGGCTGGACGCACCGCGCGCTGCGTTCGACGCGGTCGTGCGAGAGAAGCGGCGCAAGGAGGCTGCCGCAGCCAAGGCGGAGGCCCTCAAGGAGGCGGTCCCCGCAGAGGAAGTGATTGACTTTGGGCTGCTCCGGTCGGGGCGCCGCGTGGCCGGCACGGGGGTGGACGAGGCGGATCTCGGCGAGGACGCGGACTTGAGCCGCGCCCGCGACGGCGGCGGCAAGGGCGGCAAGGGCGGCCCGGGTGGCTTTGAGCTTGGCCGCGTCGTGCAACTGACGGGCATGAGCGACCCCGTGTACGCTGAGGCGCACGTGGCGGTGCACGAGTACGACATCATGCTCGACATTTTGGTCATGAACGTGAGCAATGAGACGCTGACCAACCTGACCGTGGAGTTGGCCACGATGGGTGACCTTCGCCTCTGTGAGCGCCCGCAGGCTCACACGCTCGCTGCGGGTGCGCGTGTCAACGTGCGCGCGAACATCAAGGTGTCGTCGACTGAGACGGGCATCATCTTTGGCAACGTCGTTTATGACGTGGCGGGGGCGGCCGCCGCCTCAGGCTGCGTCATCCTCAACGACGTGCACATGGATGTCATGGACTACATGCGGCCGGCCGAAGTGCACGACGCGGCCTTCCGCTCCATGTGGGCCGAGTTTGAATGGGAGAACAAGGTGGCGGTGTCGACAGCGCTGACCTCCTTGTCGGCACTCCTCAACTTTATCATCGAGTCGACCAACATGCGCTGCCTGACACTCCGCGGCAGTGAGGACGAGGCGGGCTACCTGGCCGCCAACTTGTACGCCCGGTCTGTGTTTGGCGAGGACGCGCTCGTCAACGTGTCGGTCGACCGCGGTGGGGACGGCCGCCTTGCGGGCTTCATCCGCATTCGCTCCAAGACGCAGGGCATCGCGTTGAGCCTCGGCGACAAGATTACGCTGCGGCAGAGCCAGGCGCAGATGGCGGCAGCGTCCACGGGGGGTGGGGGGGGTGGTGGTGGGCGCGGTGCCAGCGGCCAGTCCTCTTCGGTGCTTGCGGCAGCGGCCATGTAAGTGAGGTCGCTGTACACTTCGTTTTGCTCCTCAGTATCTCCTATGCTTGCTTGGCGCTGGTTGCCTCGCCCATTGAATCATCTTCGCGTTCGTCAAGGAGTCCAGTTTGTCTCGGTAATACTGGCTGCTCGTCTTCGGGTCCTTACGAGTTTCCAGTTGCGTCGACTGCGCCCACCACTACAACTGTTCCCGGCGTGGAACCACGTCTTCCAGTCTAGGTCGCATTACCGAGGACGGCATCACGCTCCTCTCTGACGGTACCCACAGTGGTTCATCTCTCAAGCTACAGTTGCCGTCAAGAGGTATTGCGTGGGAGCACCAGCCGTGAGCAGCCACCCACTCGCACTTCCTGCTTGCTCCTGGCCTCGTATCGCCAGAGCTCGTCGCCAGCTTCCCCTCGCCTTACATGATCTACCTGATTAGTGGGCTGAGGGGGGGGGGGCTGGCTCCCTCGCGAGGCACACAATCCAGAAGAACGAGCAGTTTCTAGTGTACAAGTGTGTTCTGACAAGAAACTTCGTCTTCCACTAAATAGAATTCAATACGACCTGCGTCTACGAGGCATGAAGACAGGTTGAAGTGGAAGTTTGCAAGGATCTAGACCCGCTTGGGCCATATTTGAACGACGACTCTCTCTGAATGAATGGAGATGTCCGGTTTTCTGTCTCGAAAGTATTCTGGTCGTGATGATCTGAACAGCTCAAATCGACTGTCTGACTCGCGATGATCACTGCTGGTGATCTGGGCCAATTCTACGTTCTCAGTTCCCGGTGCCGGTGCGCCTCGTGGTCTTGTGAGTGCTCCTGCACCATGGAGGGCCACCGTAGGGACTGGACGCTTGCGCCAGGCACTCGTCCAGTTCCCTTCCCCGGAGACCTCCCTACTTCCGCCCTCCCGATTACGACATCCCTGCTTCCTCTTATCCCACTGTCTCTTTTGTGCGCTGCCATCTGCAGCTCTTCCACTGCTTGTCCCTCCCTCTCGCTGCCGTCCACTTGCCGCCGCTTCTCCGCGGCCCCGCCCGGCATGGCTCCCTCGGCGGCACCCTGCCCCCTTACTGTCATCAAGCCGCAGGCTATCAATGGCACCCCCCCCGTCGTGGCCGCCGACGGCCTCGTCTATAACTTTTCATTTGGCTCTAATATGTGCGCAGAGACACTCGTCACGCGCTCGACGGCCGGCGCGTTGAGTCCATCGTGGTCAGAGCGGGCCTACCTTCCCAACTGGCACCTGGCATTTGACCTCATTGGCGCGCCCCCAACGGAGCCACTCATGGCCAGTATTGTCCCCTGCCGTGCCGGCGGCGGCGGCGGCGGCGGCTGCGCCTTGGCCGCGGGTTCCGTGGCGCCCGCTGCCGGCGCCGCCAACGCGGCCGCGACGGCGGCAGCGGTAGACGCGGCGACAGAGGCCAGCTGCGGCACCCCCCCTCCCCCAGCCCCCCCCCCCGCGGCGGTCGGCCACGCCGTCCACGGCGTCCTCCTCGCCTTCCAGCCCGCCGCGTTTGCGCGCCTCGTCCAGTCAGAGGGCGGCGCGCTCGCCTACAACCGCCACTGGCTGTGGGTGCACCGGTATGCGCACCCGCACGCGGCTGTGCGAGCCGTCGTGTTTGTGACGCTGCCCCACTTGCGCGCCGGTGTCTGGCCGGGGGCGGGCTTCCTCCGCCCGTCGGCGCGATACCGGTCGCTGGTGCTCCGCGGTGTGGCGGGGGCGACGCTCGAGCACTCGTACGGGGTAGCGGTGGCGGCGTCGTCGGTGGCGGCGCCCGCCGAGGGCTTTGGCGTGCGGCTGATGGCGGCCTTTTTCTTCATCTGCTTTTTTTGGTTGTACCGGCGGCCGATGGCGCTGCCCCAGCGCGCCTTTCGCGCGGTGTCCGTGCCAGCGTATATTGTGCGGGAGCGCACAAGGGAGTGGGCAGCGGCGGGAAAGGGACGAGGGGGGGTGGGGGCGACGGCGGCCGCTTGCTGCACTGGCGTGATGCTGGCGGCCATGGCCCCATTTGCGGTGGTGGGCCTAGCCATGGTCGTCTGGAAGGATGGGTGGCGGGGGGTGGTGGTCAAAGCTCGGACCGCCATGAACGTTCAAATGCCGATGGGTGCGATATGAAATGCGGTAAGAGTCACCCAGAGGGCAAGGAGATGGTCGAAGCTCGGACGGCTGGGGACGGACCGAACGCACTGCATCTCGGACAGAAGGTCACTGTATGATAGCGGTTTCTTCTTTTGGTGGAGTGCCGCTTACTTGCGCAATCGCCGAGTACAAGGCATTTGTGTGTTTGGCTGTGGGTCGCGACGCTGCCTATGTCATGCTACGGCAGACAATGCGCTGTTGAGCCGGCACATTAACGTCTGTCAGCGCGGATGTAGGAATACAGGAGCGTCTCTCCTCAAGAGCATCGGAGGTCGCCATCGCAGGAGTTCTGGCAGAGTTCTCAACCGGGCTGACGCTGCTGGGAGCGTTTCTGGCATGTCAAGCGAGATCGACAGCTGGATGCTCTTCCGCAGATTGGCAGCTCCGAGCATCGTCTGTAATCGAATTGATCGCAGAGTCTTGTGTCGAACTTTCATGGACGGGGAAGGATACTCCACTTCATCGCCTGGTCCTGGGACGCTGGTGCTCGTATTCTTCGCTCGTACAGTCGACTCGCCCGCAGCCCGCGCTGCTGAGCGGCCAACCCGACGCTTGCCCCTGGCCGTTGGCGAAAGATGGCGCCCTTGTGGGGTACCACGCGATGGGCTTGCGGGATGGCGGAGCTGCGGGACTTCACGGCGCCACTGGATGCATGCTGTTTCGGCGTCACATAGCCGTGATTCCCCTGCCCTGGGCCGTGTGGCGTCCCTCCTGAACCTGTTTCGAGTGGCTGTGCTTTCTGTTGGCATTTGTGCTGGTGATGCAGCGAGCATGGCAGCTGGATGTGTCCTGTGAGGGGGCTCAGCTGCGCTGGTCTGGCAGTGTGTACACGCGCGTTGTCGGCGGCTCCGCCTCACTGCTCCCCCAGTTGCTTTTCTGGTGCCGTCCACCTCTGTGCTCATAGTGGTGCCTCTATCTTCCTGGTGTCGCATTAGCGTCGTTTTCCTCGGGCCCGTCTCTGGGTCAACTTTTTCTCGGTGCGACAGCATGCGACGGTCATCACGGCTGGCCAAGTCGCGGCCCCGTGTCGTGCGCTTTCAGGACCCAGCCGTTGTTGGTGGCGGCGGCGGCAGCGGTGGCGGCAACCATCGCACTGCTGGTGTGGTCGTTGGAGAATGCATTCCCGGCCAACGGTCGGCTGGGTTGACGGCCGCGAGCGGCCCATCCGCCCAGGCAGCCTGCCCCCAGGAGGCGCTGCTGGAGCGCATTCGGCTGGCGGCGGGCGGCAAGGGCGTCGGGCTGCTATGTTCATCAGAGGTCGAGCAGGGAGACGTGGAGCGGTTTGGTCGTGACTTTCTCTCTACCATTAAGCTGTACGTCCCGATGCATTTCCTTTCTGCCTCGATGGTGCTGCCACTGTATGCTGACTTGGTTCTTCTTCTCTTTTGCAGTGGTCGCTTCCATGTCCATTGCTTTTGTACTGACCACTGGTAGAATTTGCTTGTGCTTGGTTGTGTTGATGACGTTTCCTCCGTGTTTTGCATGCCTGCCATCTGCGCTTTCTTGGTAATGTATTGGGCTGGTGGGTTGCTCTCTTTACAGGGCCCGTTTTGGCGTGACTGACCTGCTACGCCGCAAGTATGCCGACGGGGTACTCCCTGCGCGCATGGAGCGGCGGCGCCAGCCGCTGCGCCAGCTGGTGGCGACGGAGCTTTACGGGTGCAACTCCATCTGCCGCACGGCCCTGCCGCCGCCCATCCCGTCCGACGTACTGGTCGGACGTGCACTGCAGTCAGGGACGGCGGAGAGCTCGTTTGCGGAGCCCCCGTCAGCCCCCTCGACATCTGCACGTTCCTGTCAGGACGTCACCTTTGCCACGGCTCTTGCCGGCGAGGTGGTTCTCCCGACATACTCGAGTCTGGTCGGCGCTGTCCCTGACCTGCCCATAGTAGCCGAGCGGGAGGTGGTATGGCCACGAGGCCAATCATGCGGATTGCCTGCTGCTGTGAAGCAGTTTTTTTTGGATCTGTGCGGCGGAGAGCGCGTTCGCCCTTCTTTCTTGCGGGGTGGGATGTTGGCTGGGGCGGACTCGGCGGTGCTACACCCGTGCCACCAACCTGAATTTGTGGGTGTCGAGCTGGTGGAGGCTGCCTCTCCCTTTGGCACTTCTGTCGCTCGTGATTCCGGCCGTTGGTGTGAGGCCCTTAGCCAGGCCTTGCCGCTCCGTCGTTTGGTCGGCGAAGAGCCTGCTGGACGGCCGGGGCATAGCTTGGTGGCTGTCGAAGCAAGCTTTGGATCCATACTGCCCCGGTCGCTGCCAACTGCTGATCACGAGGTGCGCCGGGACGTATCGTTGCTGGTTCAGAGCACCTCCCCGGCGTATTGGGAGATTGACGCTGTCGCCCAGGCCAAGGCCCTCCTGGTCGGCGTGTCAAGCGGAAAATGCGGTTTAACAGGTGGCACGGACGCAGCGCGTGACGTTGAGCACTCCATTGTGGACGAGGAGCACCAGACGGTGCCAAGGGAGCCGTCAACCATCGATTGTCCAGTGCTCGCCTCGTTCGTGGCGGCTACCGACGTTTCCATGCCTGTGTCTAGATGAACGAGCTTGCCTTGCCCGCGTGCCGTTGCCCAGGCTGCGCTGCAGGCGCTCGAGGCTGGGGGGCCTGCTACTGCCGGGATGTGGGCAAGACGTCTCTTTGAGGACACCTCGGCGCTGCCGTGGCGCTGGCATTGGGATCAGACCGATGTAGTGATTGGGGCGCTACCCGCTTGGACGCTGGACGAGGCGGCGGACCGGGCCTTGGAGGCATCTCTCCGCGATGGAACCGCAGGGCTGGCCGCGCCACGCGCGCTTCCCGATGTGCGCCGCCATGTCGATTCTCTGTGGCGGGTTTGCGCTGCCGGCGCCGCTCGGTACAAGCGCGGCGAGGTGGCCGCGCTGGCTCGCTCCTTTGCTCATCTGGTGGGGGGCTCGCAGACCAACGGCCATGCTCGTGCCACTGGCCAGCTGACAAGCGACCCAGCGGTTGCGCTGGAGAACAAGATGTGCTCCTATGACAACCTCGAGCAGCCGGTCAGTGTGACGGCCGGGGCTATCGAACCTCGACGCCCTGGTCAGTCGATGCCCCGGGTCCCTGTGCTGTCGGTCAACCGTGGATCTGTTACACCCTCAGCTGGTATGGAAACCGCGCGCGACTCGCCCGGGGTTATTGCAACTCCAATGGGCGGAGGGAGTTTTAAAGGCGCACCTGGCCGGCTCGGTATTGCCCAGAAGCAGGCGCATCCTGTGCACCACGCCCATTTCGCGCCATCCATGCCGTCTTTGTCGCCCCCTGAGCGGGTGGTGCCTGCTGATGAGCGGCTGCTACAGTGTGGTGAGCGGCTGGAGACGGCTGGTACCCTGCTGGTGCCCGATGGTGCACAGCTGGCGCCGGCTGGAGAGCGGTCGATGACAGCTTCCGAGCAGTTGGTGCCAGCTGGTGAGGTTGCTTTCTCGGAGGCCGATTCCAGCACGCTGGTCCCCACAAGCGGGAGCGGCTCGCGTAGTCGCCTTGCGCCGGCGTCTGGCTCATCCTCGGGCCGCCATGGCGGTAGCTGTATTGCGAACATGGCCCACCAGGTGGCTGTACTTGACGGGTTTCTCTCTCGCAAGCCGCAGCCGTTACGAGTCCTGCGCAACCCGCAGCAGCTCAACGTAGCCAAGACGCAGCTGGATGCCGCCGCTCAACTGCTGGGGCACTCGACCGTCCTGGTACTGCCGCCGCCCATGCAGCCACTCTCGCTCACGTGCCTCCTGGCCGAAACCTACTTGTGTACCAGAGGCTTCGATCACCGGTGCCTGTGGGTGTCTTCTGCAAGCACAGCGAGCCTGACTTACGCCTTTGAGTTCCACCAGCTAGCGCTCCCCGATCACCACCTCGTTCTTCTTGACGCGGAGCCTCGGGCGTCTTCCCGAGCCACTGCTGCTGCGGCCCGCTTTGTGTTTGCATCAGTGTCGGCGGCGCGCGCCCTGCTGGCTGACCACGCGCTCTTTTCTTTTGTGGTCTTTGACAGCGGTGCCAGCGACTTCCAGGCCATAGAACTTGCGGACCTGGTTGCGCTCCAGCCGCAGCTCCGCCTGGTCCCTTCGACGGCGGTGTTACTGGTGGAGGATGCTGTGAGCCCCCTCGGTGTGGCTGACCGAGATTTGCACCGTATTGTCCGTCTGGCCGACCGAGCGCAGTGTGGTGTGTCATCGGCGCTGGTGCGGCGGTCCACGGACGCGGGCATTCAGGGAGTCGTCCGGGCGTCTATCAACGACTACGTCGAGCCGTCCGTGCCGGTGTTGGCCTCCCTTCGCGTACTTGATGCGGCCGCGGCGTCCCTCATCCGGCCTCTTTGGCTCCGCCGCCATCCTGCTGTATGCGTGACGGGCGATGGGCCGGCAGAGGGCGGCCTGTCACTTCCACCGGCCCCAGACGCGGCGCCGGCGCTCCGCGACCTCGTTGCGGACAACCTGTCGGGGGCGGTTATTCAGATGCAGGACGAATTTGCTGCCGCTGCCGGCCCTATGCAGACGACGCTTGTGGGCAGAGGATCCCTGTCAGATTTGAAGGCGATGACAACGCTGCACGTGCTGCGGTGCGCACGAGACCATGCGCTCTTGCACGGCGTCGACACCTGCTTGCAATTCCTCCAAGAGGCCCAGGCACACTATGATGGCCAGGTGCAATGCCTGGGCCCATGGTGCCAGCGCATTGAGGAAGAGATGTGGGACGCTGGGGCGGGCCAGCCGTCGGTAACAGCCGCTCTGCAGCAGATTGTGGCCTCCGAGACTGGGAGCGTCCTCATCGTGACCGGGCCGCGGGACCTCGCCACCGTCTCGGCGGCTTTGCCAAGTGTGCGGCGGCTGAACCAAGCTGGCCTCACGGAGCCAGCATCGCCGCTTCTGTCGTCGAGCGAGTCGTCGTCAACGGCGGACGTACTGGTGGCCGACCACGACGACTTGGCGTCTGTGTCCGACGCGCTCTACCCGCGGCTTGCGCTTGCGGTGCTAGTATCTACCACACCGCCCGTTGCACTGTTGCAATTTATCAACGCTGGCGCTGTGCGGTGTCGATATGTACAGATGAGCGAGGCCGCCGTCGACGCACAGCGAGAAGAGGAGCAGATTGCCTCCCGCTTTGATGCCGCTCTGCAGCACTACTCTGCTACCAGCGCCACGAGCGCGGGTGCTGTCAACGGTCTTGTTCCACTCGCGTCTTTGCGCGAATGCCCAGCTCCGGGCGTCATCCGCCTTCCGAGTCGGTTTTGCGAGAACCACTCGCCGATGCAGCTGGCTGCCGTTTTATCTTCCCAGCTGGCACCGCCCTCGTGCAGCGGTCTGCTTGTCTCGCTGGAGGTCGGGCCGGCGTTCCTGGTCAGTTTTCCGACAGCGGTAACCCACTTGACAGCAGCCATTATCTCATCGTCAATGCTATCCTCGCGTGTGTCGTTCAACGTTGTTTTTCCCGAGGGCGCGGACCTGTCGACGCCCACCAAGACGGCGGGACCGACGCTATCCGGCTCCCGCCGGGGCCCCGGCAGTGGCTCGGGTGGATCGTCGTCTTCTGGGCCGAGAAGGCTTGCGGGCACGCCGCCGAGCGGTCGTGGCCGCGGCCGCGGTCGAGGCGGCGGGAGTCGGGCAACGCACGTGCGTCACTCGGCGGCCGCGCCGCCCAAGCGGCGCTACTCGGTGGGTGGCTTTTCCTACCAAGACAATCGCCAGACGCGGCTGCAGGTGTCACACCGGTAGGGAGCATGTGGCTGCTCGTCTTCGGGCCGCCATTCGCACGTGTTGAGCCGCACATTCGGATGGTGAGCTCCTGTCGTCCGGTTTGCATGTTGGTTGTTCTAGTTGCGCGCTTGCTCGTGGGTGTTCGGTGTGGCGCGAGCAGTATCATGCATTTTTTTCTGTTCTCTCGCTTGCCTACATTTCAACGCCGACGCATCTTCTTCCCACCTCTGCGCCCTGCCGGGGCCCCGCGCCGCTTGTTGGCCCCCATGGCGTTGCGGCTGCCTCCCCGCGGCCGGTCACGCCCGTGGGGCACGTGGCCCGGCACGTCATCGCCGAGCGCGCCGGCGTCAGGGTCTGCCGCGAGTTTGGCCACCAGGTCCCCAAACTTCTCTGCAGGAGCAAACGCCGACGCCGCGCCCTTCTTCTTGCCGCCCGTCTTGCCTGCCCCGCCACGGCGGCCATCCCCGTCCCCCAAGCTGTTCTCGCTGCCAAAGTCCATCGACGCGCCATCGTCGGCGTCGGAGCCGCCGCCCCATGCATCGTCGGGACCGCTGTCCCCATCGCTCGGGTCGTCACTCCCCGACTCGTCGCCGTTGCCAAACGCCTCGCGAAAGGCCGCCGCTTCCGCCGCCTCATCGTCGCTGTCTCCCAAGTCGTCCGACTCGTCATCCCCGTCGCTGCCCCCGCCACCGGCTGCGGCGGACGTGCCGTACGTGTTCCGCATCTCCCGTTGGAGCACGTCATCAAACGCGGCGTCCATATCCGCGTCCTCGTCCAGCGCCTCCCCGTCCGCCGGCGGGCCCACCGCCGCGTTGTCGCCCCCGTCAGCGGCGGCCGGGTTCACTGGCCGCACGACGCGCGTAAAGAAGGCGTCATCTTCGCGCCCCCCACCCGCCGCCATCATCGCCGCAAACTCGTCAGTGCCAACGCGCGGACGGGCCGCCGCATGCGCGGCGGCGGCCGCCTGTCGGTGGCCGAGCGCCTCCGCGTGGGCAGCCTTGGGCTTCTTACCGACAAAGCGTTCCAAGAAGGCGGCAACGGTAAAGTCAGCGAGCGCGTCGCCCCCGTACGCGGGGCTGGTCGATGCCTCATCGCCGCCAAGGAGGGTGTCCGCAAAGCGACGGACACTTGGGTGCGCGTGCGACGAGAGAACCGTCAGCTCCCCCAGCGCGGACGCTTCCGCGCTTGCGTACTCAGGCGACCGGTTTTTGGGATCGTACGCGGCCGACCGGGATGGCAGCGGCTTGCCGTCAGCGCCGGCCGCGGTCACCCCCGGGAGCGCCATAATGGTGGCATCCCCGCCGCTGCCGCCCGATACTTTCGGGGCCGGCGTGCGGACGCTGCTGCCGCCGTCGGCGTCGCGGTCGGCGTCGCGATAAACCTCCACACCATCGCTGTCGCTGTCGTCCGCAGGCACGGCAGGGGCGGTGGCGGCGAGCGCAGCGCTGCCAGCGTCGGCCTTGCGGTCGGCGTCCACGTACACCTCGTCCATCCCTCCGTCGCCGTCGACGGCCGCAGGCTCTTCGGGCAGCACCACCATGGAGCGGAGGAGGGCCGCTACCTTGGCGGAGGTGCGACGGCGGCCGCGCTCCCCCGATGGAGCGCCACGACCTCCGCGCCCGCCCCGCCCGCCCCGCCCGCCACGTCCACCCCTCCCCCCCCGGCCGGCGGCAACACGGTCTTCGCGCCGGCCCGCGGGCCCCTCCACCACAGACGTGGTATCTTCCCCGGTGACGGCGGCGAGGATAACCAGCAACGACGCCGCCGCCAAGTGCGCGGGTGCGTGCACGGCCATCGTCAGTAGGCGCTTGGCAAACGCGGCCAGCCGCGCCGAGTCGCTGTCCGACCGCATTGCTGCCAGCAACACGCCGAGGAAGCGCGCCTGCACCCGCGGGCGCGCGGCGAGCAACGCCGGGGACCCAACCTGCGCGTACAGGGCGCGGTAGAAGCGGGTCGCCGAAGCGGGTGACGACGCGGTGACGACGCGCAGCAGCGCCAGTGCGTGCGTCGCCGCGCGGAAGGAGCGCGCGTGGGCGACCGAGAAGAGCGCATCCAGCTGTGGAGCAAAGAGGCTGGTCGAGGCGGGGGCGCTTGCCGCGCCCTCGCTGGCGCCGCCCTTGCCACCCGGTCCGCGGCCCTGCGCGCCGCCGCTGGTGTATGGGAACGCACGGTTGGTCGCGGCAAGCAGGGCGCCCATGAGGCGGCTCTCTTTGCGCTCCTCCGTCGGGACCCCCAACGCTGAGTTCGAGGCGGCGGCAGCACCACCGGCGCCCTTCTCGGCTGCCGCTGCAGCCTTGCGATGGCGGTCCCGCTTAAGCCGCTTCTTCTTCTTGGCCGCCACCGCGTCGTCGACGGGCGCGGACAGCCGCCCCGCCGACCGGTCGGCGGCGTCGCGCGCGAGGCAGTCGGCAAACAGTTCCATGTACAGGGCGACAAGGGAACGCGACAGCGCCACGTCGCGTCCGCGCACAAAGCGGGTGTTGCCGAGCAACAACACCGCGTAGTACTGGTTGCGGACGGACACACCCGGGCGGCGCGCGACGCGCGCCAGCTCCGCGGCAACGACCGGCGCCATGGCCTCGTGGGCGCCCATGAGGCGGGCGAGCGCGTGGGAGGCGGCGGCGGCGACGGCCCGCTCCGGGTCGCCAAGCTTGTTGATGAGCAGCGCGAGGAGGGAGGCTTCCGCCTCGGGCCGAGAGTTGAGCAACTGCAGCGTAATGTGGATGGCGTGCTTCCGCGTGTGCGCCACGGTCGCGTGGGAGGCGACGGAGAGGGAAGAGACGAGTTGCGCATAGGCATCCTTGAGCGCCGACTCAAAGTGCGCGTACACCAGGTGGCGCTTGGTCAGGCCCCCGCCCGCCGCGGCCACGTCCCCGCCTGCGCCACCCCGCCCCGGCGCCGGCCCAAAGGGCACTGCCGCAAACGGCCGAAGCCGCCGGTCGGGCGGCAGCAAGTCATGGACAAACAGGTCTGCCGCCGCGTCCAGGGCGGTCGTCATGGACGAGTGGGAGGCTTGCACCTTGGCCGCGGCGGTGACGAGCGCGCGGATATCCTCTAGCCGGTGCACGGGGGATTGTTGCACGCGCAGGGCGCGCGCGGCGATGCGGTCACGGGCGGTCCCGCCCGAGGCGGCCGCCTCGAGCAACTGCCGGCGGGCCCGGTGGGAGCCCGCCACGGACGCCAGCCGCGCCTCATGGGCGGCGGTGGCGGCGGCGTGGGCCTCGGCCGCAGCGGCAACCCAGATGGAGGGGGATGTGGAGGCGGTGCCACCGCGGGCCTTAGCCGCAGACGGCCAGGCCGGGGCGCACTCGAACCAGTGACCGCCGGTAAAGTCGGCGTCCTCAAACACCACTCCGGGGAGGGAGGACAGGGGGACGTCCACCATGGTGGCCAGACAGCGAGGGGTTGGCTCTGACGGGAGGGCAGCCAGCAAACACTCGAGTAGCGACAGCAGCTGTGAGCAGCGGTAGAGGCAGTGTGCAATGTAGGGACACGCCTCGCATCGCCGCTGGCTCTGGTGGCCGGCGACGCTCAAAGACGTCGCGGCCGGCACGACGACGACGCCCTTGTCCAGACAAGTACATCCGCTTCGGACTGATCGCAGAGTACCCGTGTAGCAAAAAAAGCTGTCTGGCCTGTCCAAATCACAGCCATAATAAGGGTTTGTGATGGCGATGTTCGGTGCTACTTTGTTGCTGGGCATGGTAGCCTTGGCCCCAATCGCTGGGTTCCATTCTGTCTGTAAACCCGTTCCACGGAGTGCCGCCCGTAGCCCGCCCCAGATTCTTGCCCGAGCCCTATTGGTGAGTCTGAATCTTCCACTCGCCACCAATCAACGTTCACCGCCAACGCCAATGCGCGCATCGCCGCGACGAGGGGGCGGCGGGTCGGGCCTTACCGGAAACACCCTTCACGTGCCCTTGAAGGCTGTGTGCCCTCCACACCAAGATCTGCCCTGCCCAGCCGTTTGTCCGCCGAGCCGCGCCAGGCCGGTCAACGGAGGCCACTTGACAGACGTATCTCAATTGGGGTGGCGTGACCACCACGACCGTCTGAAAAAGCCTCCTCGCGAGCCCCCCCGCGGCCGCGCGTCGCCGGCGGCGGCGGCTCTCGCCGGCGGTCGCCGCCAAAAGGCGCAGTGACCCACGTAACGCGCAGAGCTTCCAGCCCCACCCCAACGGTTCCAGGAGGGGGCACCTTTGGCGACGGCGCTGGCAGGCCCCCGACTGGCGCTCCCCACGCCGCCGCGGTTGCGCCAAACGCGCCGCCGCCGATCTCGGAGGCCGCCGCCGCCGCGCGCCCGACCCGTGTATGAGCAGTGGCCGCCAGCTCCTACCCGCCGTCCGCTCTCGCCGACCGCCACCTGGTGTGCTCTGGTGTGACGCACCCTTTTTGTTTGCCACTCACGCCCCCCCCCCCCCCCTCCCCCCCCTCCCTCCCCCCCCCCCCCTCTTCCCGCCTTGCTCACACCCCCCGACCCCCGCCTGCCGACCAGTGCGTCGCCTCGCTGACCGACTCGTGCGGTCGCTCGCCCCATTGCCGGGCGAGATGGTGTCGCCAGGCGGCCGCCCATCGGCGCCCGCCTTTGTTGTCTCCCCCGCTGCCGGCCTAACCGCCCGCCGCAGCGCCTTTACGGGCGCGACGGTGGCGGCCACGGTGCGGACGCGCGTCGCCTCGGTCGTCGATCGGCGGGTGCGGGTGACGGCCGCCGCGGCGGGCCCCGCCGCCGGCGCCGGCCGGGTGCACGTGGTGCAGCCCGCCGCGGAGGTGTCCCGCGTGGTCGGCGGGGACCGGGCGCTGACGCGGAGCGTCGAGCAGGCTGCGACGGTCGGCACGCCGGCACTGCCGCTGCCGGGCGGTGGCTATGGCCTCTCTGCGGTGTTTATGGCGCTCGCCGGCGCCGCCGCCTTGTTTAACCGCAAGCCAAAGCGGGCGGCTGGGGAGGACGGCGTCGTGGAGCCAGAGGTGGTGACGTCCATGGCGGCCAGCGCCAATGGGGCGGCGGCAGGGGCGCCAAAGCGCTCCTTTGGCGATAAGCTCAAGGACATGATCCCGACGCCGCAGGAGCGGAAAAAGCTCGGGCCGCTGGCGCTCATGTTTTTTGTCATCCTGTTCAACTACGTACGTTTTGGAGGGGTGGGGCGGGTGGGGTGCGGAGTGGTTTTGTGGGATGGCTGCCATGTCGATCGGGGGTTTTGCGCTGCACTGGGAGCCGGCGTTCGTGTGTGCATTCACTGACCTGTGCTGTTTCCGCATTCTGCCGTCGGCACCGCTTGTTGCGCTTGTTCTGTTGTGACTCTTTTGCGCCGCTCACAGACCATCCTGCGTGACACTAAGGACGTGCTGGTGGTGACAGCCGCTGGCGCCGAGGTCATCCCCTTCCTCAAGACCTATTGCAACCTGCCCGGTGCGGTGCTCTTCACCGTCCTCTACTCCAAGCTGAACAACTCCCTCACCCGCGAGCAGGTCTTCTACACCTGCATCCTCCCCTTCATCGCCTTCTTCCTGGCGTTTGGGTTCATCATTTACCCCAACACTGCGGCCCTACACCCGATCGCCTGGTCGGCATGGGCGGCCACCAAGTTGCCCGTCTCCTTTGCGCCGCTGCTCGCGATTGTGCGCAACTGGACGTTTGCGCTCTTCTACACCCTGGCAGAGCTGTGGGGCTCGGTTGTCGTGTCGGTGCTTTTCTGGGGCTTTGCCAACGAGGTGACGACCGTCGAGGAGGCCAAAAAGTACTACCCACTGTTTGGCCTTGGCGCCAACGTTGCCCTGGTCTTCTCGGGCCAGTACGTGCGGTACGTGTCGGACATCCGCGCGAAGCTGCCGCCGGGTGTCGACGGCTGGGCCGTCTCCCTCAAGTACCTCATGGCCATGATTGCGGCCGGCGGGGCGGTCATCATGGGCTGCTTTTACTACATGCAGCGCAAGATCATTCCCGACCCGGAGCTGTTTGAGCCCCGCAAGTCCAAGGGCCAGTCGAAGAAGAAGAAGACGCAGATGACGCTGGGCGAGTCGGCCAAGTTCCTTGCCTCGAGTCCCTATATCCGCAACATGGCACTGCTGGTCATTGCGTACGGGTCGGCCATCAACATTGTGGAGGTGTCCTTCAAGTCCCACCTCAAGACCGCCTTCCCCGACCCGAACGCCTACTCGGCGTTTATGGGCAACTTCTCGTCGGTGACTGGCGTCGTCACGCTCGTGATGATGCTCGTCGGCCGGTGGGTGTTCCGCCACTTTGGGTGGGGCGTGGCGGCGGCTATCACGCCCGTCGTGCTGGGCATCACGGGCATTGGCTTTTTCGCGCTGACGCTGTTTGCCGGCCAGGCTGCGCCGCTCATTGCGCTCGCGGGCACCACCCCCCTGATGGCCGCCGTGTTTATCGGCGCCGCGCAGGTCATCATGTCCAAGGCCTGCAAGTACTCGTGCTTTGACCCGTCCAAGGAGATGCTCTACATCTCCCTCGACGAGACGAGCCGGAACGAGGGCAAGGCCGCCATTGACGTGATTGGCAACCCGCTGGGCAAGTCGGGCGGCTCCTTTGTGCAGCAGGTGCTCATCTTTGCGACGGGCAGCCTCGCAGCGTCAACCCCGTACCTGGCCGTCATCCTCGTGGGCATCATTGGCATGTGGCTGGTCGCGGCCAAGTCGCTTGACAAGCAGTTCTCTGCGTTTATGCTTAAGGAGACGGCCGCAGCCCGGGAGAAGATGAAGGGCACAAAGGCGGTTGACGAGGGGCCGACCGCAGCGGCGGGGGCGTCGTCTTGAGCGGCGACGCCGCCGCGCTCTCTAGGTGCTGAGTGTGCGTGTGCGTGTGCATGGGGTTGGCTGCCAAGCTTTTTTTGTGGCTGGGAGCCATTCCTTTTTTTTGTTGTTGAGGCTCGGCAGCGGGTAGAGCCAAGCCATCTTTCTAGTGCGTTGGGTTTAGTCGCAAGAGAGCGTTGTACCTTTTACACCCCATCTGTCACGGCCACGTCGCCAGTGGGTGACGCGTCAAACGATGGTGGATGTTATGTGCCCGATTCGCAGACTGGCGGCGCGGCTCGCAGTGGCCTCTTTGAAGGCCCACGCCGCCAACCCGGCAGCCAGCCACGGAGCGCCATTGCGGTGCGCTTCCGGCCCACCGCTTTGGGGATGGGATGTCACAGCGGCTGGCTGCGCTGCGTTTTCCTCGACGGGCGCATCCCCCGGTTCCCCGTCGTCACGCGACAGCATGCACCCAGAAACCCTACCCCCCCGCAGCGTGCGCCGCAGTCCCCACCCAGGCCGGGCGGTCCATCACGCGAGCGCCGCCTACGTGTCGGCGGCGCCCCCCCCACCGCCTCGGCCGCCAAACGCGCCGCCGGTGCACGAGGCTTTGC
>Ga0209093_1000676_pt1 | contig 18974 bp, 28 predicted proteins | sample SidtaG_4_FD_187450 | JGI IMG/M metagenome (GOLD analysis project Ga0209093, IMG submission 187450) | Marine algal microbial communities from Sidmouth, United Kingdom - Sidmouth_Male1 metaG (SPAdes) (version 2) | ecosystem: Host-associated > Algae > Red algae > Unclassified | place: Sidmouth... | reverse complement strand
CCCCCCGCTTTGACCATTACGCTCGAAGAAATTGTGAGTATATCGGGTTTGCGTATCTGGCCACATTCGCTTGAAACATTCGCCCGTAGCGTATCTCCCGCAAGACTACATCGACGCGAGACGAGTCTGGAGCCACAGCTCTTCAAAAAGAGCGTAAGCGAGTTTCGGTTGAAAAGTGCGCGCCAGGTACGCATGAACCAGGTTCGCTTGGAAAGCCTTAGTAAGAAGGCGTGCACTAGAGCATAGACCATTTTTGACCCCCCTTCACAATGCAAAATTTCCAATGCAGTATAGAAACGATATTCGCACTTCATAGCCCGGCGCACCCCTGCAGTCTCGCAGCGTAGACAGGAACTGCGTCCACGGTGTGCAACGTAGACCTCAGAGACAGCCATATTCCACACATATCTGAGTGACGAGCGTGTATGGCCACCAGAACGTCACGTATCGCAGTGAGAAGCACTCGCCCGGCCGCAAAAAGGACGTGTACGTGCCGCTTCCTGGATTGATTGCGTTGCATGGAGACTGCTGGTGTATGGTGTGCTCCGTGGGGCCACATGGGACTGCCCTCACACCCCCCTCCCACAGGCTGTCTGGGGCTCTTCCTGAAGCTGTCCCCCCCTCTCACCCAGCCTTCCCCCCCCCATCGGCTCCCACGTGCTCATCTTGGAGTGCTTCCTGGTGCTTCCTTCCGCGTCAGTCATCCGCACGCCCGACCACATAGAAAAGGCGAACCCTATCACAAGAGAAACAACCATGGGCCCCGTCAGGACTTGGATATGACATGCACACAACCACTTTTTCGATTATGGTAGCAGCAGTGCGGAACGCACAAACAAGATCGATATAAAAAAGAGGGTGGAGCAAGCAAGACCACCATGCATTTGGCGAGAATCCCACATCTCCCGCGTCACCAGCGGCGCCAGTGTCGAGCACGACACCAGGAGCTGTACTGGCGGTGGCGACCAACCTGCCACCTGTACTGGCCGCCGACGGGGTCCACCGCGCTGGCTGTGGGGAGGACCGTACTGAGGGCCAGCACGGAGTTTCCACCTGCGACCAGGGGGACGGCGGGGGTCGCCGAGTTGGCGGCGGCGGCGACCGAGATGGTGGTCGAGACCGCGGGGGCGGAGCCGTCGGCAGGGTCGGCGGGTACCAGCGTGTTAGCGTCGCGGACAACCGTACTGCGGGCGGAGACGTAGGGAAGGTGCCGTCCTTGGGGGCCGCGGGGGCCACCTTGAAGGCTGCGCAGGCGACTGCAATGGCGGCGGAGACATTGCGGGAGTCTGCGTGCTTGAGGGCGGCGGGGCCCGACGTGCTCGTGGAGCGGGCCACCGTGCAAGAGGAGGCCACCTTGGGAACAGTGGCGTCCGTGTTGGCTCTGGCGACGTGGTCAGCCGGGGGAAGCGCCAGGTGGGCTGTGGCGCGAGCAATGGTGAAACTCATAAAGGACGCGGCGGCGGTTGTGTTGGCACTGGACCCCGTTTTAGGTCCCCGGAGACGTCAACGTAGCTGTGGCGGACGGACTACCAACATAGGAGATTTCTCAAAAGCCGCCGGTCGTCCGCTAAAGTGTTTCGTTCGCCACGGCAAATGTGTGGCTAATGGCGCGAAACAGGCGACCACGGGCGTCCAACAAGTCATACTGCCTGGCTGTGGGGAACGTCGAGGGGGTGTGCGTGGAAGGGGTGGGGGGGGGGAGGGGGCGGCCCCGACGGACGGGACCAGTCTTGAGTGACGAGGTAGCAGCAAAGGAAATGATGTGTGACCCCCCGAGCTGTCGCTTCTACGTTCTGAACGCTGTTGGCTTGTGACAGTCCAGGAAGGCCCGGCCCATACAGATGTGTGACAACCCGTCCTGACGGGCCCTGACACGCACCGAAGCGAAGATGATTCACCAGATCTCATTGAGGGATCGTCTCTTCTAGCCTGCTTCAGCAAGGGCTACAAATCCACACAAATGGCCCGATTTACCTGGTACAGCCCACCGTTTCAGAAGCAGTGTCGTTCTGGAAAAAGGGTAATCGGTTTGACTGTCCTTCAGAAGAAGGGAGCGAATTTGTTCAACAGAATGTCTGCTTGCTGATTCCTTAAACAGGAAATCTGCGGAATCCGCCAAAACAGTTGAAAACAAAAATTTAACATGGGCTCTGTGGGAGTTCACGCCTTATGTGGGGATAGAGGGGTCCAGGAAACCCAAATCGATTTCCGGCGCTTGCAACGCACTCCCTGAAGGAGTTGCTTGCACTCATGCAATCTGGCCGATCTTCCTGTTGCTGAGAGCTTATTGAGTGAATAATATCAACCACCGCACCTAAACATAATCTCGGAACCATCGACCACAGCAGTAAACCACATCGACTGGAGCGTGAAGCTCAATGATCGATCTTATCACGTGGTACTTGAAGTGCACCTGAGCTCAACTTTCTCCACGTGTCTTTCCAAAGAACCATTGTCTTTTGCAATCACTGACTTCTCTAGCAGCAGCCAAATCGTCATGAAGGAGCACCAGGTTTCAGATGTCAGGATGCGATGACTGAAGTCTGGGTGCCGACCGTGACGCGTCCAGCCGGTACTCCTATTTCCATCGAGAATGTGCGCCGCGCGGCCACCATGGGGCTTGTCTACGGGCGACGAGGGGTCGGGCGCTCAGTCATACCTGTTCCGCACCGTCGTATGGTCCGCGTGGCTGCAGCGTAGAAAGGAGACGCCGAAAAAATATGGCCAGGAGCATGGCGCTGTATGTACGCCGCTAGGCGTCTCGTTCCACTCGCACGCCCGCCCAGTGCGCGCGCGGCCCCGCCGAGAGAACAATGTCTAGTCCAGTCCCCGCTGATTGCCCGGAAGTACCGCGATAGCCTCCGTCCCGTCCACCACTGCCTCCGCCATGTATTGGATGCTGCCCTCAAAGCCGACGGGGTATAGCCCCGTCGGAAAGCCTAGCACAGGAAGCGGAGCGAATCACAGGAGAAACAACACGAACGCCGGGATCGCCGCGAGCGAAGCGCACCAGATCGACAGAAGAAACGCTAACAAACCGCTCATTTATTCGAATGCGCACGATGACCCCAAAGCATACGCTCATATACCCTCAGAAACAAGACGCAGAACGTGCACAGTCCCGACCCCCGGGCGCCACCGTGGGGGGACCGGTGCCCAATGGGTCACGGTCTCAGGTCCGAGCCTCTAGTGGCCCCTGCCCAGCATCGTCGATTACCCTTCCACTGGAAGGGGACCCCCTCCCGTCTCGGGCGCAAGCAGGAAAGTCACTAGGACTTCCTAGATCTCAAGACTTTACCCAAAATCAGTACCTCGGGACTTATCCCAAGATTTTTCAATTTTCCCGGATAGAACTCGAGTGGGATTTTATCCCTGGTCGAAATCAGATCTCGGTCCGGCTTACGCTCGGATTGCGGACGCTTGCACAAGCTTCCCGGTCCCTCCGGACGGCCCGGATTCGGAAAGACGGGTGTCTCCCTCGGCTGTGTCAGACCCCTCCAGGGGGGCCCGATCGGGTGCTCATCACCCTGCGCCGCTCTAGAGGGGTCGTTTCGTGTGTGGCCCTCGGGCTCCCTGGACACCCGCCCAAGGGGGGTGCTCCACGCTACCCTCCTGGGGGGGTGTTACGTGAGTGGTCACGACCCGTCCCTGGCTCATGCCGGGGGCCGTGTCACCCCTGACAGGCGGTTTCCCCGACATATCCCCCACCTCAGGGACCGCGTCTCGCGGGAGCGGGGGCGGTGTCTCGCCAACCCCCCCTAGGCCAAGGGGGAAACCTCTCCGAGGGGTCCTTGTCAGCGTGCCCCTGGAGGCCCGCTCAGGGACGCCACACGGCGTTGAACCCACGAGTTCTCCCATCCGGGTGAGCCTCGGGCCAGTCCCATAAGGCGGTCACCGCCAGCGTTGACTGGGAGTGCTGGGTCTCTTGGCGGCACCCTTTTCGTCACCCGGGGGGGGACGACACCGTCGGGCGCGACAGGGTTCTCCCCGCACACCTAGTTGTTCGTGTACTCCAACCTAGAGTGGGGCTTCTTTATCTTCCCCGATTCCCCGCCTCTCGAGACGGGATGGTGTTTTCTGCGGCTTCCGACACTGCGGCCGCCATGGTGGTCGATCGTGAGGCCGAGGGGGCGGCCTCCCTTCTGGGTCCCGAGGAGGACAAGGATGATGATGTCCTGTCCAGCCCCCTGTCGGCCTCTCGGCCGACCCCCGCCGTCGTTGATGACAAGTATGGGCGTTTCCCTTGGACACCTTTAGGGCGTTCGGTTGTCGAACAGCGCTTTGGCACGGTCGACAGTCGTCGTATGACGTCCATATGGACGACCCTCCGTGGGATTTATGAGTCCCTGTACGCCGTCTCCGAGGGGACGGTGACGGACTTTCTTTTCCTCCGCAATAGGGAGGTCTGGCGCGTATGCCAAGTGCGTGGGCACTTCGCTGTACGCGGCCTCCCCCCCGAGGTGGTGGACAAGCCCCAGTTCTCCTGGGAGTATTACCCTGAGTCTCCCCTTAAGGTGGAGGAGGTGGACCGCGGCTTTTATGTGCCGGGTGCGATGGGGGAGTGGACGATTGGCACCTCCCTGCACCCTCTCACGCTGTATGAACAGCGTGAGGTGCCCGACGCACCTGTGCTACCTCGCAAGGGGCTGTACCCCACCACACCAGTGTTGTGGGAGCAGTTTGAGGTGCCCCGGGGCATGGCCGCGCGGGTGCCCCAGATGGTGGTACTCCAGGGGAGTCAGCTTATGGAGGAGCCCCTCGGGGGTCCCTATCATCTGATGTTGGCGGCCCTTTGGGCCTTCGAGGTGGCGGATGTCTTCCTCGGAAGCGTTCGCCACCTCGGACACGTCTGGCGTCTGCCCCTGGCCATGCTGTCGGCTTTTTCCGACCTTACGACCGAGCGCTTGTGCTCGGCCGACCCTTCGGCCCGGTCTCTTCTTGAGGCCGGTGTGGAGCTCCTCCGACGTATCAAGGAGCGGGCCAGAGCAACGTGGCTCCAGTGGCTTGGGAGGTCCCAAGGGGACTTTCGTCGTGACAAGGCATTGGATGACGTGGGGACATTCGTCCTCTTGGAGGGTCTGGGGGATCCCCGGCTCCCTTACGGGAGGGACGTGACCGCCGCCCTCCGTATCCGACTCTTGGATCGCGACTTGGCGGGCGCTGAGTCGGTCCGTGCTGGCCTCGTGACGGCTTCAGAGCCCCCTTCGGCCCCGGCCGCTACGGCCTCTGCCCCCGTCGTCCAAGGGCCGCCCCTGTGGGGCGCGGCATCGCGCCCTGCCTACGTGCCCCGAGGGCCAGGCTGACACGCGCAGACCAGTCGGGCCAACCCCCTTAGGGGTAGCAGTGGGACGACTCCTCTTCTTAGAGGACCCCCGGGTTCCCCTCTGGCGCCCCTTCCTCTCCTTACTTGGGAGGGGTCGGCCCAGTTGGGGACCCCTCGTTCCTTCAACCCGGCCATATGGTCGGGTTTGAGGCGCTCCCTGGAGGAGCTCCCGTCCATCCTCAAAAATGGGGAGGACCATAACCTCATTATGGCGTTGAGCCGCACCTTGGTGCGGCTTCGCGACGAGACTGCTGCGATTGTGTCCCGCCGCCTGGAGGAACGGGATGTCGAGCGTCTGTATCATCTGTGTACAGTCGAGACGCTTCTCCGTCTTTTGACAGAGGAGTATGGTGCCGCCGTGGAGGACACCAGCACGGTCGTGGCCGGGTGGTCCCCTCGGAACTTGGCCAGCTCGTAGGCTCTGCCCCGAGGGGTGGCTTTTCCTGCGGCGCCTCGACGTCCGCCGTCTCCTCACGCGCCCCACTATGGGGCGGGCGCTTGATATTCGCCTCAAGCCCTTTATGGGGCAGAGTCGGGCTCCTCGGCGAACCCGCAGACTTTCTTGGCGCAGAACTATTATGCGCCCGAGGAGCACCGTAGCCAGGACTATGATCCTGGCTATGGGACCCGTCCCGGGGGTTGGTGACGTGGTCACCCTAGAGTGACCGCCGTCTTTCTTACAATCGACTGGTGTCGGGCCCCGTAGGGAATAAAAGGCTTAGCCTCTCTTCTTTTGCTCTTTTCTTCGCTTGGGACTTGAAATCACAAGGGTCCCTAAGGCTCATCTTCCGACTTTTCCAGAAAAGAAAACACCTTCCTGCGACAAGGCGGGGAGCTTCACACGTTTGCGCAGGCAATATTTGCGAATTGCCTTTCAAGGGAGGGAAGAGGCCAGTTGCCACGTGGCTTCCTTTTCAGGAAACCCGAACCATTTGGCCAGGGACTTCAACTTTCCTTCATCATCCCAACCGTGGTTGAGAAATCGCTCGAAAACGAATTCAGGGCCCTCTTTAATTTGGTCGCTCACCTTAAAGAGGGCTTGGGCCCTCAGGGCCCGGGTTCACTTGGCATCCGCACCGGTGGTGCGGGTGCACCAGTGACATGATCACTGCTCACAGTACGGAGACCCCGAAGGCTGTCTACAAGAAACCGATGTCCATCGGTTTGTATCATCATGTGGGGTCCCTGAGTCTGGAACCCAAGCCTCTTTGGAGAGCGGGAGTGGGCATCTAGAAAGACCCAGTCCCCGGCCTTGACCGTGTCGTTCTTTTCCTTCATGCGGGCGTCGAACGCCCGCTTTTACGTGGCCTGGGCTTTGCCCAGCTGCCGGCGCACCACGCGGATGGGGGCCTTAAGGTCCGCAACATACTGTTCCGCCTCCGTGGAGGCGTCTTCAGTTCTCTCCTCGGCTTGTCTCAGCCGAGGCAGACGCTCCATGCCAATAAGTTGGAGCCGTCTAGGACTTACGAATGCAAAGGGGATCTCCCGAGTGCTCGCGTGTACCTGTGTTTGATACGCAGTGGTCAGGAGAGACAGATGACTGTACCATTCGGTCTGATGCTCCGCGACATAGCACCGGAGCTGCTGCACCAAGGTGCGGTTATATCGTTCCACTTGCCCATTGGTCTGTGGGTGGTAAGGAGAGGAATAGTTCGAGGCTATACCCAGAAACCCGAGGATTCCCTGCTAATTTACCGAGGCAAAGTAAGGTCCGTCGTCCGTAAGGGCAGAGTCGGGGATGCCATAGGCAGCCACCCATGTACCAATGAATGCTGACGATACCGTCAGCGCTGTCGCATCCTGTAACGGGATGGCTCGCGTTATCTTGGTGAACCGGTCACAGATGACCAGTACATGCTTGTGACCACCCCTAGAGGTGGTCAAACGGCCTAACAGGTCCACTGCGGGCCCCGAGAAGGGCTCGAGTGCATGAAACAGCTTCATTGTAGACATATGCCTGCCCTCGGAGAGGAGGTTCGTCGCGCACGCGTGGCATTGCTCCACGTGCTTATATACGTCTACTATCATTGTAGGCCAGTGGGCATACAGGCGGAGGGTGTCATACATCCTCCACGAGCCGGGGTGCCCGGCCAGCACCGACTGTTGTTGGTACCGTAAGAGGCGCTGCTTCAGTGCCTCGGAGATGACCACTTGGGTCTCCCTCCCATATACCGAATGTCGGCATGGGATCCCATTCTTCTCTCGAAAGAAGAAGGCTTGTCGACTCTACTTGGGGTCTGGCGGTGAAAGAACGTCCAGTTCCCTCAGCCGTTCTTTACAGAACGCATCCTCGACTTATCCGAGGATTATCTCTAGGGCCGTCAGCGCCCCCTTGGGGGCTTTGGCTGGCGAGGCGGCCTCTAGGGCGTCACTCGCCCGGGTTTCGATGGCCAGGACAGGGATATCCTCGTCCAAGGGAGTCGGGACGAGTCCCTCTCTGGGCAGACTCGATAACGCGTCCGCGACCTTATGGTCCTTACCCGGCGTATGCCGGCTCTCATAGGTGCACTCCGATAACCGGAGTCGCCAGCGGCTCATCCGCGCGATCGGACTCATGTTTGTGAGCACCGATAGAAGGGCCCGGTGGTCACACCGGACCAAGACCTCCGCCCTCTTGAGGTATGACCTTACGTAGGTCACCTCCCAGAAGACGCCGAGCGCCTCTGTCTCGGTGGCGAAGTAATTCTTCTCGGCAGGGAGAAGAGCACGGCTAAAATGGCCAATGGGGTGATACTTCTCATCCGGTTAATTCTACTGTAAGCGACACCCCAGCTGTTCAGAGTTGGAGTCTACATCCACGATGTAGTGCCCGTCTCTCCTGGGAAGAGCGAGGATGGGGGCGGCTAACAGCCGTCCTCGTAGCTCTTCGAATTCTTTCGTCTCCTTCTCCCTATGGGAAAGTAGCCTCGTGGGGAGCATGGTGCTCGTCAAGGCCGTCAGGGGCTTCACTATCTTGGCTAAGTCAGCCACGAAGCGAAGATATACGCCGCACATACCCAGGAACCTCTTCATCTCGGTTTGGGTCTCCGGATACCGGAGGCCCCTCTGTGCCCATAGATTCTTCTCCAGGACATGTACTCTTCCCCTTTTAAAAACATGACCGAAGTACTCCATTTGTTCTTGAAATAAGTGTCACAGGGCCGCCTTCAAGGTGACCGCTGCCTTTCCTAGGCGTGCCAACACCTCAGAGAGGTGGTATAGGTGTTCCTCTAGGGAACGTGAGAAGACCATAACGTCTTCCAGATATACTAAGCATATCTCCCACTTGACCCCTGCGGGGAGCGTATCCATAGCCCTTTGAAAGGTGGCGGGGGCATTGCAAAACCCAAAGGGGAGGCGCACGCACTCCCACGCGCCCGAATGGCACGTGAGCGCCGTAATGTGTTTATCCTCCTCTGTTACTGAAATCTGCCAGTAGCCGGCGTTGCAGTCCAAGGCGGAGAACATCCTGGCGTCCCCTACGGAATCTATGCACTCATCCATCCTAGGAATGGGGAACGCGTCCCTGACGGGCATCAAGTTCAGATTTCTGTACTCAATACAGAAGCGTACGAAGCCATCATGCGTCCGCATCGTATTGACTGGGCTAGCCCATTCCCCAGTGGAGGTTTCGATGACCCCCATCGAGCGCATGCCCTCTTCCTGGGCTTTCTCTCTCTCCTGGGCCAAAGGCCCGGCCTTGTATGGGTGTTGCCTCACGGGGAGAGCCCCGGGCTTCAGCCGAATGCGGTTCTCAACACCGCGCATCAACCCCAAGTTACCTCCCGAGAGCGGAGCTTTCTTCTTCAAGAGGGCCTTCAGGGCCCAGGACCATTCGTCGGGTGCCGACGACACGTCCACTCCTGGGAGTGGGGTTTCTTTGTCCTCCTTGGATGTCCAGTCGCGCTTCTTGAGCTCTTCCGGGGACACCTCGTAGGCCGGCCCCTGATAGGGGTCGGTATAGCCCACGGTCACGTCGGTCGTCAGCTTCACCGGCGTGGCGCCTACGTGCATCACTTGGACGGTTAATGGCTCTCCCGGCACCATGATGGCACGTACTTGAGCGACCTGTGACCCATGGTTGCGGTACAATTGGGGTCGGCCCGTATCAAAGCCATGCCCCATGTAGGTACTCTTCAAAGGGATGTGTGCGATAGTCCCGGGTTGTACCCAGGTCTTCCGTGCCGGTCTTAGCGTAGCTGGGCCCCCTTGGGGGCACGCAAAGACCGCGCTGACTGACGCGACCGGATGCCCGTTGCGGGCACCGTCTCTTCGGGTTGGTACCTTGGTACCGTTGAGGAGCTCCACATGTTGCTCCTGTGTCGCAATATTTTTGGATACGATATCCATAAAGGCGGTACTCAGTATAGTTGGGACACTCATATTGTCTACAACTCCAAAGAAGATGTATGAGGTCTGGCCCCCAAGGGTCACACCAAGGCCCGGGGCGTCAGCATTTGATTTGGTTTACAAAACATGGGCGGAAATCAACATGATTCACTTGAACGGTGGAGCGATACAGTCGAACCTAACAATGAGAAGAGCGTACTTGGTACACGTGGTACTCAACCTGCCACGTTTCACAGTACTTAACGGTGCGCTGCTGCAGTCGCTGAGCTCGCTGTGAGAGTGAGAACCAGACAGCCGAGTCCGGTCTCTGATGCGGGGCTGAGGTTGATGCCACCAGCGTCGCAGGTGCGTCCTGTTTGTGCGACCAGCTCTGACAGTGCAGCTGTGAGTACACTGAGACTGGACACTCCCGCGTTCCGGGCCCCGAGGGGCCCGGAACGAGGAAGTGTCCTGTCTCAGTGTACGGCGGCAAACGATAAAGCGAGCTGCACGGAAGTCGCGCCAATGAAACTCTTGAATATCATGGCGAGGAAGAAGAAATACATCCAAGTCGGTTACCGTTTGGTTTTGTTCCTTTCTCGAAATCAACCTGATTCATTGAACCATCTGTACATTTAACATAAACTTACAACCCATACGAAGGCACTCTGGGCCAACAATGGGGAGCCAGCCCCCATTTACATCATGTAACATAGATGCCTGCTCACCCAGCGGTTGGATCTGGGTGTGATCCGACAGGAACTGCCGGCTTAGAAGCGTGGGTCCACTCCCTTTATCCAGGATGGCCCGTGTGGTAAGGTCGAAACCTTCCGTCAGGAATAACCTGACGGCTGGCCTATAGCTGGAGGAGGGCATGAACACACATGCAGTGCCCTCAGGGGGTTTCCCTTGGGATACCCCCGGTGGCCGCTTCGGCCAGCTCTTCTCGCCTCGCCGGGAAGACTTCTACCTCCTTGTTTCCGATAGAGTTGTCGGGGGAGGCGGGATCAGTGCCCCAGTTACTCGTTTTCAGAGTAGAACTTGTCCTCCTAGACCAGTTCTTCGGCTTTTACCCCTGGGGGTGGAGCGTCATCCGAGGACGACCAAGGCGGGCCCAGGCTTGTGCCTATGGCTGCTACTGCCTGCTTAAGATTTCGTGGGTCCCCTTCGGCACGCTTCGGCATATGCTGCCCGTAGGTCTTGTTAAACAGGGCCTTGGTCGCCGCGTCGAGGCGGGGACACTCGCGGAAGAAAGGTCCCCGCATGTTACATGCGCGGCAGTTGTAGTGCCTCGGTTGCCCCAAGCGACCTTTACCCCTTGGTGAAGGACCCGACGGGACTTCCCCCACCTTAGTTGGGACTGTCACCGCCGTGGTAACATACTTGCGGGGTGTAGGCCGTGTTGCTCGACGCTCTCGACGGGCCTTGGCCCGTCGGGCCTCTTCGGCCTGTTGTTCCTCGTGACTTCTGCGACAGACGTCACCCTTCCTCTGGGCATATTGCACCAGAAGGTCCGTCGGCATATTGCCGGTGTTGTATTCGCGCACATGTGCGAGAATCACCCACCCGAGCCCCTGCATATAGCGGCTCTTCATCTGCCCGTCAGTGAGGATATGCCCACAGAGGTGACATAACCCCCTATGGCGTACGTAGAAATTATTCTCTGTTTCACTATCCTCCTGGGAGGCTCCGTGGAACAGAGCCTCCGGGTCGCATAGCGACTGCTCATCCGCATATTCGCGGAGGAGCCATTTTACCAGTTACATATAGGAGCTGACCTCTCCACTCAGCCCTCCTTGGGGGGACGGCATGATGGTGTACAACTCCCGCTTGAGGTCACCCTTGGTGATCTCCGGGAGGAGGTTGAGGGCTCTGCCCTCTGACACATCCTTCTCATTCCCCGCTTTCACGAAGCGGTTCAGAAACTCGAAGACGCCTAACGTTGGCGTCCCATCCCACTCTGCGTCTCGACCAAACGTGGCCGAGACGTCCTCACGCAAACGCCCTAGGACGTGTGCCATCGTCCGGTCCTACCGTACGTCCGTAGTTTCCAAGGCGTACGATACACAATCCGGAATCCCTGCATAGCGATCATCCGCAAAGAAACATTCTCGGAGTTGACGATGAGGGTTTCCCTCTAGCTCGCGCCCTAGGGCGCGTGCTCCCGCACGTCGGGGGACACGACATCCCCCATCTCCGCCGGAGTACTCCTCATCCGAGGAGGAGCTCAGTCGGCAACGACGGCGCCTTGAGCGTCGGGAGGCCCTGAGGGCTGTTTCCAAGAAGGAAAGCCGTTCATATATCGGGACAATGAACGCATCCAGTGAATCCCATAGGGCCGCCGAGAAGGCATCCCCTTCTAGGGCCCCTTGCGGAGCCCCAAGCTTACGTACTGGTGATGGTGTATGGGGAGGCCCACGGGCCTATCCCGCAGAGCCTGACCGTCATACGGCCCCTGTTATTGGGACGGGAGTGCTTGTTCCTGCCCCCCAGGAGGCCCCGGCACTCTCGGGGATACTCGCTCTCGACCCCTTGCGGCTGTCCCAAAAGAAGGGGGGAACGGGAGTCTGTCACCGTCCCGTCCTCCGTCGCTCGACGTGCCACGCCCTCTCGTGGACACGCGCGCGCCACCCTCCGCATGAGGAGGGTCCCCCAAAAGTCCATTCGGCCCTGAGCCCTCACTAGCTTCGTCACGGATGCCGCGTGAAAAGGAGCCCGCGCTTTGCGCGCGGGACATCACACCCCTCATGCTCTCCATAACGATGAAACCCCTACTCCCCCGTGGGAGAATCCAGTCAAATAGTCACAGCAACAGTCACACTCGACGGTAAGACAAGGAGAGCGAGTCCACCGTAAGAGAACGAAACAGAGACGGCCCGACTGATCAGGAAGAGTTTGACCCTGCCCCCAGCTGATCCACCAAATGTAGTGAATCCTGCCCTCAAAGCCGACGGGGTATAGCCCCGTCGGAAAGCCTAGCACAGGAAGCGGAGCGAATCACAGGAGAAACAACACGAACGCCGGGATCGCCGCGAGCGAAGCGCACCAGATCGACAGAAGAAACGCTAACGCAACGCTGATTCATTCGAATACGCACGATGACCCCAAAGCATACACTCCTGTACTCTCAGAAACAAGACGCAGAACGTGCACAGTCCCGACCCCCGGGCGCCACCGTGATGGGACCGGTGCCCAATGGGTCACGGTCTCAGGTCCGAGCCTCTAGTGGCCCCTACCCAGCATCCTCGATTATCCTTCCACTGGACGGGGACCCCCTCCCGTCTCGGGCGGAAGCAGGAAAGTCACTAAGACTTCCTAGATCTCAAGACTTTACCCAAAATCAGTACCTCGGGACTTATCCCAAGAATTTTCAATTTTCCCGGATAGAATTCCGGTGGGATTTTATCCCTGGTCGAAATCAGATCTCGGTCCGGCTTACGCTCGGATTGCGGAAGCTTGCACAAGCTTTCCGGTCCCTCCAGACGGCCCGGACTCGGGAAGACGGGTGTCTCCCTCGGCTGTGTCAGACCCCTCCAGCGGGGCCCGATCGGGTGCTCATGACCCTGCGCCGCTCTAGAGGGGTCGTTTCGTGTGTGGCCCTCGGGCTCCCTGGACACCCGCCCAAGGGGGGTGCTCCACGCTACCCCCCTAGGGAGGTGTTACGTGAGTGGTCACGACCCGTCCCCGGCTCATACATGGGGGCCGTGTCACGACTGAGAGGGGGTGTTCCCCACATATGTGTGTCTGTGTGCCTGTGCGTGTGTGCCTACAGACTGCTTCTATTCAGGGTACAAGTAAGTATTGATCACGCACTCCAATGTTTCTCCGTCCTCTTCGTTCTCGTGGTGTCGGTTCGAAGGCAAGCCTCGGCGGAGACCAGTGGAGTCCCAGACCAAGACGATGCGTCGTGGTCGGTAGCCGGGGGGGGAAAGATGTCTGAGGAGGGAGATCAGGGCGGGGGGAGGGCCTTCGCGACAGCGGGGGAGTGCGGATGGATTGTGAGTAGCATTTCATCCTCGTGTAGCAGCAGTGACGCTTGCAAGGTTATTGAGAGACCTAAAGCCGACAGGAACGGGAAAGAGACCTGTCCTTATCGTCTGCAGCATGCTTCTTCTGCTTTTCACGTCTCTTCCATACTGTTTTGCTTCCAGCTAGACAACCAGTGCCTCTATCACTATCCACCTCCACGCGCCCGGGCTGTCTACCGTCTTTTCTAGCCGGACCCCGCCTGATGCATGACACCCCTCTGGGCCACTTTAACATAGCGAGACAGATATATATAGGCTCCGCCCAAGGCACGACGGCCTTACCCTAGCCGTCAACGCATCGAAACCAAAAGTCCCGCGCAAGGCGCGACCCCCTTTGAACCCAACCGACTCATCCAACCAAACTCTGGGCCCCGTGTGATGCAGAACACCCCGCTCGCTCAAGCCACCCCCCATCAAAACCGTTTTGTACGCCCGTGTCCGTCCGAACGAAAGCGTGAGCCCCGCCCGCGTGACAGCCACCGCTTGCATTCTTCGACATGCAAGCGAACGAAACGACGGGCCCCGTCCCGGTGTCGACAACGGAAACCACAGCCAACGAAAGAAGACCGAGGGCCCCACCCGAGGTGCCACCGCCTCGGCTTTGTCCCATTCCTCTCATTCCTGCCCATGCAGCCTGTGTCATACGCATCCATTGAATGTCTTAGTTCATTCTTCAGCACCAGAGGCCCCATTCTCCTCCCCTGGGACGCCATCTGGTGGAAAGACTATCAAATCAGCGGTATCCACGATGATCTCCTTCTCATCCTCCGCTTATAGCCAAGCACGAGTACAATCCCTCGCGTCATACTGGCTCTCACTACCCACCACCTCCCCTCGAAGAGCTGTTCCCCGGAATACAGACAGCACCTCATCCACATCCGCTTCTAATACCTCCAGGTACTCTTCGTGTAACGACACCACTGACGCACTCATAGCCATGGGAAAAACAGACGACATCACCCAGCAGTGCACAATCGACTCACGTGATACCTTCTCCCACTCCGCGCAAAGGAGGTTTGCAGCGTCCTTAAGGTTGGCGTGGCAGTGCCCAGCCACGCCGCAGTTTCGCTGCGGGCGCGGTCTCTGGTCCGGCGGGGGGAGCAGGGCCGCCTACGGATCCGTCCGCGCCGCAGCGTCGTCCGCGTCGTCCATGACCTCGGGCTGCGCCGAGTGCGGCGGCCCGTGCTCCTGGAGCACGCCCGTCGATTGGTTCACCCACAGCGCCTCGTTTTCAGGACGGAACCCAAAAGGCACCGGTGGCGGGGCCGGCGGCGGGGCGCCAGGCGGGATCGGCGCGGGGGGGGGGAGGGGTGTTTCAGGTCTTGCAGGCGGGGGGTGGAGGGGGATTGGGGAGGGTTGCGGCCCCAACAGCACCGGAAACCACCGCGCTATAAGAGCCAAGAGGCGGCGCTTGTAGCGGCGCTTGAGTGCGGCTATCACCTCGGCGTCAATAGGTTGGTAGATAGCCGTAACGTTGGGGGAAGGAACGAAACTTCGAAGTCGTCGGCGCTTAGTGCAGTGTCTTGCGTGGATGAGTTTTATACTATCACGGCACATTTTGCGCCTCCGTGGAGCTCCCGTACTGCTGGTAGAGACACCGTATTCCAGCATTTGGCGTACACGTGCTTGTCCATCCATGCCTTCTTTTGAATGAAATGCGGCAGAGGGCATTCATTGCTGACCCCACGGAAGCATAATGGGCGGATGGGATCGCCGATAATTGCCACTGGCAGCTTGTGGGCGCCCCTCGCATTGGTACAGAGCGCCAACGTGATGCGGTCCATGTGACGCATGGCCTTCGTCCCGCGCACATGTCGGCGGTCCCGTCGAGGTACATAGGAACGCGAGGATAAGAACCGGTACAGCGGGCCCGTCTCTTCCCTGTTATATATCCGGTCCAGGGGGTACGCCTCCAGCTTGCGCCGTATGCCCTTCATGGCGGCAGCGGCCAACGCAAGGTTGACCTCCGCTGCATGCCCGTGCAAGGCCACATTGCAGATGTCAAACCTTTTGAGGAAGCCGCGCACCTAGCCATGGATTGCCGAACCCTCCGTGATTCCGAGGCGACTTGCAATCATGGTTGCCGCTTCTTGAAGCAGTGCGGTAGTTATGGGGATTCGCCGATGACCGAGGGTGTAAACCACGGGCTTCCATGAATAAATGGCACTCTGATAAAATGGATAGATATACTCGGATATACTCAGATTCAAATAGAATGAGGCCGATTTTTCACACTCTTATCTGAGTGGTACAGCCCATTCAATGGCTCCGAAGTGGATAACGCAACTCCAATGACTTATCACTCGTGGGATGCAGGCATATATCTACCACAGGAAACTTCGCTAGGGAGGCGCTTCAGAACGCTCGAAGTCGTGGCAACGAACGGATGTATTGCTGACCTCCAAGAAATGGCGGTTGCAAAGTGGTTGCAATCATTCAACAGCGTACGTGGACCAATGGAAAGGCTAGGAATCATCTGAGCTCCTTACGTAGTCTCCCCATGACGCTCTGCACACTGGAAACGCACATCAGGATCTTAAGAAATCAGAAGAGATTTGATGATCTCATGAGAAATCACAGCTCTGACCCAGAACCCTTCCCATGCCCTCTGCAGGCCCAACCAAGGAGCGCAAAAATCACAGAAAAGCTCACAGTGGGTTGCAAATGCTCTTCGTGACTCCTGGAAGACACGGTGATTGGCCTGTAAGACTACCGGCGGCACCTCTCCGCCAATAGTTCGACCGCGGCTTGTCGATCTGCCAATCCGACTTTATTTCTACGCGCTTTCGTCGGCTCTGCCTCCCTTCTTTCTGCAACCGCCATTTTTTTTGGAGGATAGCAATGTATGTTCGAAAAGTTCCGAACAGAAGTGCGCCAATTCAGGGTCGATCATCGCCAGTAAAGGCGTGCGTCAAACGCGGCAAGTGCCCGTCTCGCTTCGCGCGCGGCGGCTCATGCGAGGCCCACAAACATCAGAACCAGTCTCCAGACTTGGGGCTAACCGACATACCAAGATGGAAACCAAAGTCCATGCCCCTTGTTGAGCATTGCTCAGCAATTCCATGTCACTCAATGCTTTGGCGGGATGTCACATTGCAACTTGTTCCGTACTTTGACATTGTATTTGATGTTGTCGCATGTACTTGAATTTGGGGGCACCGTTTCGGGGATGATCTCCGGGAGATTAGCGAGGTGCATGGTCAGGATTATGAGCGGCTGTGAGCGTGTGTGCTCGTGGCCCGTGCACCCTCCGCCCCCGGCGGTGCGTGGTGTGTGTATGCATGCTGGGAGTGAGGGTTTCTGCGGGTGCTGAGAGCGTGAGGGCGCTTGGGTCTTATCAGGCTGCCCCCTTACGGCTCGCGCCAACTCTACGATAGAACCATAACGCACCCACCTACTGTACTGCCCGCCTCACAGGTTATGGGCCCAGTTGTCGCTGGTGGTCGTCGTCTTTCCTCTTCTACGGTCTCTAGGGGGACGACATTGTTCGGGTCGCGGTGTGTTCCGGCGTTGGACGGGCGGGTACAGCCTTTCACGTCGACAGGGTGGTACCGTTCGGTGCCACGGTCGTCAATATGTCGGACCACGGCCGCTTTGGCGGCCCGCGGTTTGCACAGCTGGACGACGACTACAAAGTGTGGGCGGCGTATCAACGTGCGCAGCTCAAGAAGGAGAAGCTGTGGAAGGCGGTCGTGACGGACCGTCCTGCTTCTGGGTCGGACGACAAGAAGGCCGACCGTGTGGTCGAGGAGTGGGACGCCATGAATGAGGCGGCTCTTGCGACTATCCAGTCGTCGGTCAAGCCCGTGCACCTGAACACGGTGACGTCGGTCGACACGGCCAAGGGGGCGTGTAACGCGCTCAAGGGCATGTTTGAGGCGCGGGACAACGCTCAGCTGCTTCGGCTCATGGAAGAGCTCAGCAGCCTGAAGAAGTGCGACGACGAGAGCATCATCAAGTTCACGTCGCGCGCCAAGATGATCCGGGACGACCTGGCCATGCTCGGCGACCCGGTGGACGACAACACGCTCGCGCTGCGTGTTTTGTCGGGGCTTCCTTCCGAGTACGGGATGCTCAGGACGGTCCTTGAGAACAGGGCCGTCAAGCTGGTCATGTCGGGCCTGACAGCTAAACTGCTTCAAGTCGAGCAGCGGACCATATCTGCGGGCTCATCGAAGCCCGTTGGTAGTGTCAAGTCGCAAGCTTTCGCGGCTGCGGCGCCAAAGAAGCCGTTTGAAAAGAAGTCGGTCGTGTGCTACTACTGCGACAAGAAGGGGCACATGAAGCGCGACTGCTACAAGCGGAATGCTGACGAGGCCAAGGGCAAAAACAAGCCCGGTCGCGGCGGCCGAGATGGCGGCCATGAGGGCGGGCCCCAGGCGGGTGCCGCTCTGGCCTACACTGCTTCGGCAGGTCAACTGGGCTCCAGTAAGGAACACGGGAGCACCAGCGGGTCGTCGACCTGGGTGCTTTATTCGGGGGCGACCAACCACATGGCCGCCGGCGACAAAGGCTTCACCGTCCAGGCGGCGGGGAGCGGGGCCAAGGTCACCTTGGCCAATGGTGACAAAGTCCCCATCAAGGGGCACGGCCACGTCTCTATGGAAGTTGGCCAGGGCATCAACAAGGCGCGCATGGTCCTAGCAGAGGCCATGCTCGTGCCCGACCTGACCAGCAACCTGCTGTCGGTTCGGGCGATCGACCGCAGCAGTGGTGCGGTGGTGTTTGTCGGTGACGCCTGCTACATCCTCAGCGACGGGGATGCTGTTCGTGCGAGCGGAGTGCTCAACGAGACGTCGGTAGTCGGAAAGGTCAACGACCGGGAGCAGTATGTGCTGAAGGTGACGCCTGTTAAGGCTTCGGCGAACGCGGCGTCTACCCGCATCGCCGGGGAGGCGGAGCTTTGGCATTGCCGGTTCAACCACTTGGGGTTTGAGAACCTCAAGAGCGCCGCCAAGATGGTCGACGGGATGCCGTCGTCGGTGGCCAATGCCGAGCGTGTGGTCGGCTCTGTGTGTGTGCCGTGCGTGGATGGAAAGATGGTGCAGGCACCGCATCCGCGGTCTTCCACCAAGACCACTAAGTGCAAGCTGGTCCACACCGACATGGGTGGGCCACTGACAGAGTCACTGGGTGGCTCCATCTACTTCATCACTGCGCTAGAGGACAGCACTGGCTTCATCACGGCTGTAGCATATCTCCTTAATATTTGGATATTGGGCCCGGTAGCCCCCCTGACTGGTCAGTATTCACGTGGAGGATTGAATTGACTTGTGGCTCGCCCTTTGGGAGGTTACTTCCGTCTTGTATATCTG
>Ga0209093_1000675_pt1 | contig 18982 bp, 22 predicted proteins | sample SidtaG_4_FD_187450 | JGI IMG/M metagenome (GOLD analysis project Ga0209093, IMG submission 187450) | Marine algal microbial communities from Sidmouth, United Kingdom - Sidmouth_Male1 metaG (SPAdes) (version 2) | ecosystem: Host-associated > Algae > Red algae > Unclassified | place: Sidmouth... | reverse complement strand
TGTCACTTCGCTCAGACTCTTTCTTTGCTCTTCCCTGCGCGCAGAAGCGTCAGATTTCCATGCTCGTTGCCAGTTCTGCCATCTGTGGAAGCGTAGCGTGTGAGTGGAGCAGTGCATGTCCTTAGCACTGATGACACCAATGACAGTCGTGGACTTGCCAAACAGCCAGTGAAGTGCTTGAATCTGAAAGCTAGCGGGCCAACCATCTGTCTCTATCCTTTAGTAGCCCCCATCATGTATGCTCAACTGTACAGTCCCTTGCATGCCCATGTGATTATAATCATCAGCCCCGTGATGTAAAATGATTATAATCATTAAAATCACCATGATTATAATCAAATAAAAATCACCTGCCACCTCTGGAACCAGAGAGCCGAGTCCGGGCTCTGATGTGGGGGTGAGGCTGTGGCCCAGGAAGACCTCCGTTCTTGCGGCGAGAAGGTGCCACCAGTCTCCAAGCGCCGCATTCGATGCGTTTCCAGCCCGCATTCGGCTCTCGGCACGGCACGAAATGGCCAATTTCTGTCCGTGCCGCGGATTCAGCCAATAGGAAGCCAAGATACCCCCTCCTGAACGCCGCATCAGGCCGCTCTGGCTGTCGCTCGGAATTTGCGCTTTCGGCCTGCAGAATATATTGGGCGCATGCAGCGCTCGATTGCCGACGGTCTTACAGTGTTTTATTGCCCCTGCAATTTGATCGGCCTCAGATTGGGGCATTGACTGGCCCTCCTGATTGCTTGGGGGCACCCGTCGGCGGGTGCTCTGGGCCCGCTACGCTCTCGGGTCGGGTCCTCGACGGTGGGGAGCGCAGCCCCCGGGGCACCTGCAAGGGACGCTTCAGGGTCACGTGAATGCCGCTGTGCGTCAGCTCATCAATCGCGCGAGATTTTCTGCTCTCCCGCCAGCTTGCGATTGCGCGCCCTGCACTGCTGGCGCTTGGCCCGGTCCCACGCAGCCCCTCGGGGTGCCCCGCTCTTGGCCTGCCCGCGTCGTCGCCGCCGCTGCCGCTGCGGATGCCGACCGCACTCTCTGGCGTTGCTGGTGTCGGTGACTCTCGCCCCTCCGCCCTGATGCACGCGCTTGCGCCCTGCTTTCTGCGCCTTTTAAGTCCTACCACTTTGAGTGCGCCATGGTGTCCGCAGGCGTGCGTTCCGCGGCCGCAAGGACGTGGAACCAGCTGGTGCGCTTCGTAGGCCCTGGGCGCGCGGGGCCCGTCTCTCTGGCGCGGCTGGAGCAGATCTTGGACATGATCGAGCTCTTTTCCACCAACAACACCAACTTCAACTTTTACGTGCACGTGTCGGGATACGACACCACGGGCAAGATCTTCTGGCTGCCGGTGTTTGAGGACCCTAACGTGGTGGAGAGCGCTTCCGCCACGCAAGTGCTGAGCATGTTGTACCGGTACGTCGAGAGCGCGGACGGCATGATGGCGGCGTCTGGCTTTCTCCTAGCGCTCAAACCCGCGTCGGCCGCAGCCGCACGCGACCCGCTTGACCTTGGTCATCCTCTGACCACCTTGGACGACGAGCTGGGCGCGCCTGCTGGCGGAGGGGCGGCCGGCGAAGGGGCGGCCGGCGGAGTGGCGGCCGGCGGAGGGGCGCGGAAGGAAGGGGAGGGGGTCGGAGGACGCGTGAGCGGCACGCTGGGGGACGGAAGAGGAGGGCGTGGACTTGCTGCCACTCGGGTGGCAACCGGAAGCGACGGAGCCGCAGCAGGCGGCACCAAACGCGTAGCCGGTGGCGCCCCCATTGGCGACGTCGCTGCAAGAGCGGCGACAGCTTCTCAAGCCGAGTCCGCCGGCCTTGCCCGGGCTCAAGCGGCTGCTGCAGCGGTGTTGGAGGCCGAAGACGACGCGGAGCATGCCGAAGACCCGGCGGCCGGGGGTGAGGCTGTCGGCGCGACCGTGGGCAGCGGCGCGGTTTTGGGGGGTGGTGGTGTGGTTGTGGGGGGTGGTGGTGTTTATTTGGGCGTCGGTGCGTTTTCGAGGGGTGACGCGTCACTCTCTGCTGTGGGTGGCGCCCCGCGGCCTGCTGGCCCTGTCGACGGCGGAGACGACGTCGATGACGACGACTCTGGCGACTCGGGCGACTCGAGCAGCTCTTCAAGGTCTGCCTCGGAGGGAGCGTCAGACGCTACGCGGCGTGGCGCTGGAAAGTCGAACAAAAAGCACGTCGGCGGCCGGCCCAAGAAGCGGCAGCGCTGGCAGCGCCTAGCCCCGGTGATGCACCACGCACCGGCGAGCCACATCCCGACGTCTGACGCCAAGGAATTGCTGCGAGCCATGCTGGACGCGTCCACCAACCGCCTAACGCATCTACGTTGTGCCCTAGTTAAGGGAAATGCGGCCGTTGCGGGCGGGATGTTCGCGAGACGGTTGCGGCTCTGTTTGCCGTGGTGGCCGCGGCAGGCTATCAAGGACGCGCCGTGGCCGTTGGGCGTCGTTGTCGACGAGGACCTCATCTTTTTGGCGTGCGCCAAGGAGTCGTCTACTATCAACACGGCGACGGTAACAGCCGTCCTTCCCAAGATCACCCTCAAGCGCAAAGCGACGGCCACGGAGCGGCTGGCTGAGTTTCTTCTCTTGGTTGACAAGTCGCCGGCGGCGCGCGCGGCTATGGCGAAGTACATCTCCGGCTTTTCTAAGTCGGCGAGGATGCAGGGCAAGGCGCGCGCGCCCGTTCTCGGGGTGCTTAGTGGGCTACGGACGGCTCCGCGCATTGCGCCGTCGCCTGCAACGCGTGCATCCCTGCAGGCGGCTCCGAGGCGACCTGGCGAGACGTTCTTGTCTGGGCCCCGGCGCCCTGCCGGTTTTGTGCCTACAGGGTCCCCGCGGCCAACACATGTCACACGCTTGGCACCTAAGGAGCTGCCCGCCCCGCTTCCACCCACCCACCCCGCCGCTGTGCGCTCCGCGGCCGCAGCTGCAGTGGGGAAGGTCACCCCTGCGACCACTGGGAAGGCCACATCCGACAGCGCATCCATCCGGGCGGCGCGGCATGCCCGGGCAGCGGGTGTAGCTGCCGCCAAGGCCGCTCCAAGAGGTACGAGTGCAAGTGCTCGGGCTGTTGCTCGTTCGGCGCCGCCGGGTGCAGCTGCTGCCAAGGCTACTCCAAGTGGTGCAAGTGCCAGTGCTCGGGCTGTTGCTCGTTCGGCGCCGCAAAAGTCATCAACCTCGACACCCGCTGCTCCGCCGATGCTTGTCTCATCGAAAAGTGATACCACAACTGGTGCTCGACCACCACCTCCTGCGAGAGCGGCAGCTCCGCCGGCAATGACGAGTGCACCTCCATCCCCGCCGCTTCGTGCGCCGCAGGCACGATCAGTTGCTTCTGGTAAAGCTGCCAGACGACCTCCGCCCCTCGGACCACCTGGTGCTCCCCAGTCGCAAGGGTCTTCAGAACATGCGTATCCGGTCGGTGCTCGACCGTGGCTGCCTGCACCGGCGGCAGCTCCTCCTGCGACACGGCCAAGCGAGCCCCCGTCGCCACCGCCTCGTTTGCATCAAGGAGCGTCGGCTCCTTTTGCTTCTCCTGCTCCACGACCGGCGCCTCCTGGGCCTCCTGCTGCTTCGCCTTCGCCTCCTCGTCTGCCGGTATTCGGACCTGCAGAGAACGATGGTGCCGCGCATGCATTCATTTCTGGACCTGCTGGAGCCGATAGTCGGCGGTAGATCGCAGCTGGTCATGCACCATGTGCTTTATCCGTTGCGGCTGCTGCTGCTTCAGGCACATCTACCTCTCCCTCTGAGCCCCCTTGCTCGACCACCCCCTGCTCACCAACTGGTGGTCCGGCGTCGACGACACCGTCAAGAGCGCCATGCTCAAGCGCGGCACCGGTACCATCAGGTGGCCGCTCCGCTGCAGAACGTTCGGCGCCTGTCGCTCCGGTGCGCTCCATTGCAAGTACGCACCTGTCGGACCGGCCGTCGCAGTCTCCAGCGAAGAAGAAGCCGGCGACAGCATCATCTGGCAGCACGGGCCTTGCCGCTCCACTGAGTGCAGCGCGGATGCCTCTGCCACCGGGCGGTGGCACAACACGGGGTGGGACCAGTCTGGTAACTCCGGTGGCTTCGTCTTCTCGGCGCCCTCCGCTGCCGCCTTGCCACTCGCCATCATCAAGTGGCATCTCACGCAAAGCTGACGGAAAGGCGGCGGAGAACCAGACGGTCCGAGTGGCGGGGGGGGCTGCCGCGGCTGAGAAGGGAGGCGAGGCCAAGGCCAATGCAGCTAACTCTCGCAAGGCCAGCGATTTAAGGCGGCGAGGGGATGTTGGCAGGGCGGCCTCTGGGGCGGACGGTGCGGCAGCTGGCTCGACCACGGGGGTACGCGGAAGCCTGGTCGACAGGCGCCGGCGGTCGTCAGCGGCCCGTGCATCGGGCCCGTCATCGAGGATCGGGCAAGAAGCGTCGCCGCAGGGCGCACTGCAAGATGTCGTTGTTGCCGCTGCACCCGCAGCAGGAGGCAAGCGCGCGCTCACCCGTGCTGCTTTGGCGGCCGCGGCCGCCGCTGTTCCTGGTCCTGATGTCTCGAAGGCGGTCGCCGCTGAAGCTACTGCTCCGGTTGTCGCAACCAGGAGGTCAAAGTGAGGTCTGCGCGCCGCCGAACTCGCGGCTGCTGGCCTCGAGGTTGCCAAACCGTCTCCGGCCGCTACGCGCAAGCGGACTGCGGCCACCGAGACTGGTGCTGCTTCTTCCCTACCCCGCAAGCGGTCCCGTCGGCTGGCGGACCGCCTCATCTCTACGGAAGATGACTCTAACGGCCCAAGTACCACCAAGCGGTCGTCGACGGAGAGTGCTTTTGAGGCCGTTCCTAACTCGACGACCTGCACGCTCATGTCAGAGCTGTCCGTTCCTGTTCCTAACGGCTGGCTTGTCAAAGACATGCACTTCTTCTTCGGCCGGCGGATTGACCGGGACGTGGTCGCCGTCACAATCACGGCGGTGTTGGACGAGAACCCCTACCCGTACGGCTCCCGGCACCCTCTCCCTGGGACTGGTAAGAAGGCGGTACGTATGATTTCGCTCGTTGGCACTGTGGGTGTGTGGCCGATACGCGGCCTTACGTATTGATTGCCTGTTTTACTTTCCTTCTCTTCTCTTTCTCAAAAGCATGCACTTGACCGCAGACATGCCTCTCAGGCGCGACACCACTGCTCCGCTCAGCAAACTAACGAGTCCACCAACTAGACCCGCACGTTCCGAGTAGCGAACTCCATGGGGTGGTGACTGATGTATCCGTCACGAGGTTCATAATATAAAAGCATAAAAGCAGTCACACACATGTCGCCGCTACAAGAAAGAAAGATGCATAAGAAGGCCAGCCCCAATAAAATACAAAGAGAACTTGAGGCACGAATGTCTGCGGGACATGGCAACGCCATGAGCATGGATGGAAGGCATATTGGCAGTGCAGAACTGGAAACAAGCGAGAGCAAGAGGCAACTGATCCCGTCCACGCGAGTGACTGGCCGATGGAGAAAGAACCTCAGTGACGGCAATGCGAACAGCTGAGGATTCCATAGCACTGTTGCCATCCGATACCCCGCGTCACCGGCCGCGCAACCAGAGACGGTACCAGTCATGTCGCCGACGGCGCTCAAAAAATGGCCACACGCCGCGCCGTCAAGCTACTCGCAGTGACTTCACCCAACACTCACACTAGTGCTCCCGCTGCCCACCAGCGGGGCTGGTCCGCCACCAGAGGCGGTTGCGGCGGCTCCTCGTCACTATCGGCGGGCGCGTACGCTCCGGCGCCGCCAATCGGCGAACACCAGCAGACGCTAAAACTCATGCCCAACCCAGACAGCCCTGGTTACCGCCTCCCACGCTCACGCCCCCCCAACCCAGAAGCAACGCGCCGGCTGACGGCGGTGCTCGCTGTTTCGGCGCCGTGCGGCCGACTGCGCTGCTGACCCATGCCCCCTATCTCCCGGTCGATGCACTCTCTCAGCCCGCTCGCAACGGGGTGTCTACCCCCACAAAGACGGCACCACGCCCACGTACCGATACGAACCGTGTCAGCGCTCAACACGACAGATGGTCGCCAACTGCCGTGCCAAGCTGGACACACCGCGGCTCAAGAGGGTGTCGGGGTTCGATAGTGGGGTGGCTATTGTCGTCTGAAGTCGCTCCCCCCGCCCTGACTTACCCCCTCTCATGACGTGCTGACGATGACACACAGCATCGACAAGCGCTTCCCTGAAGAGGGGACCAGCGCGCACGGTTGCGAGAAGTGGACCGCTATGCTTTCGAGAAAGAAGCGCGCCCAGAACGGTTGCACCTGCGACCTCCCCCCTCCTATCAAGATCCACGCTGGGGCGGCTGGGGTCCCCACAGCGGTGCTGGCAGCTGTGGCGCCCTGCCAGTACACAGCGAGACACCCTCTATCAATGGCAGCACGCCCAGCTGTCGCATCCCGCCCAGAACACGTGCCAGTGTGGCCTCGCCCGCCCCTTCCAGATCCCCACCAGGGCGGCGTGAGCGCCGACAGTGATTCGGTGGTGTGCTGCTGCAGACACATCAGCTTCCACAGCCAGCCCAACACCTCATGTGCCTTCCTTCATTAGAAACCAGGCCAGGCGCCAGTGGAGTTGTGGCCATGCTGCTGCCACGAAAGCTACTATCCCAGACCGCTGGCCGCTTCGGCCAATCAGCTCTCACCACCGGGGCATCGGAGGCAGAGGCGTGGCTCTCAATCCTTGGGCGGGACGCACGTGTTCCAGTGGAACGGACGAGGCAGCCGCAATCCAAGTGTCGCTGCAGCGAGAACGGTCTTCCCGCGACCCAATGCACATAACCTGTCATCGCAGCGCGCCAGAAAGCCTGTCAGCAGCAGGGGGCCGCTGCTGCGCGATTCTGCCACCGCCGTGTCCCACAACCCTGACCTGGCTCGTTGACAGTGGATAATAGCGAGGATCCGACGGCCGAGGTGCCGGGTCTTCGATATCGATGATGCAATGCGGGACTTAAAGTATGCAATTATCACGTCGAGAGACCCACATTGAAGACATTGTCTGGTGAACAGGCCCCCCTTTTTGAGCGCTTCACCTAGATATGATGCGCCACTTGGATCTAGATCGACCTATCGGCTGTCGATCTGTGGTCCCTGGCTCTCTCTTTCGCCCACGATTCACGCTCATCACAGCCAGCTGGTGGGTGCCTGCAGGGACCCGCCACTGAAAGACTTGCGCGGGCTGCGGGACACCGGCCCGCCGCCACGTACCTTCACCAACGGGTACGATGCGTGCCCCCTCCCCCCCTCGCTCCAGCTCCAAGTCGCACGCCCCCTCCGCATGGCCGATCTGCCTCTCCGTGCCCCCCCCCACTCCATCTTCCGCTTGTTCCTCTTACCACTTTGCCCGCTCCCATTTTCGGCCGTTGCGTGGCCGTGATGGCTGGACGTGGTCATGGCAGCGGTGATACGGTTGGTGCCGCTGGAAGCGGCTCCATTGGACCGCCTCCACCGCCGCGCACCCCACCTCTTCCTGAGCCGGGAGACTATCCTGATGCTACGGCCACCAGCGGTGTGGCACGGATGCGGCGGCTTTGTAGTCTTGGATTCCCCACCTCTGTTGCCGTGGCTGCGGTCGGTCCTGAGCTCTCGGGCGAGGCTGTGAGTGCTGGCGGTCGCACTTTAGAGGACCGCGTGACGTATCGCGCACTGGATATCATGCGCCTGCGTGGTGGACCTGTGCTCGACGTCGGACGTGCGCGCAACGATGAAGGTGGCGGTGATGACGCGGGTCGTGTCGCAGCGAGGGCACGTGGACGGCACGGTGCTGGCAGCCGCGCGCATGCCCATGATGACAGCGGTCGTGGCGACGCTCGGGGGGATGGACAAGGCGCCTCAGGCGCGCTGGCGGCGGGGGGCGACGCAGACGATGACGTCATCATCTTCATCGACGACGAGTGCGAGGACAACCCACAGTCCCCTGCGAGGGAGGCCCTCGCGGATCGCGAGGAGGCTGCGTCGTCCGCGCCGACGGCGGTGGCCAACTCCGGCGCCAGCGCCATCGTCGTTGTCCACGAGGACTCGCACCCTGCTATCGAAGCCAGCGGCGAGACGCCGCCTGCTGCTGTCGATGCATGGCCCGAGCACGACCTTTCCGGCAGCCACTTGCAGACGGCGGCCGACCTGATGCGCACCTTCCCCATTGCAGGGACCGAACCACCTGCACGCAACAGCACCGGCATGGCGCCCGCCCGCAAGCCGCTGGCGCTGACCTACCCTCTGCCACCTTCGTCTAGCGGGCCGCTGGCTGCAGAGGTCTTCATTCTCGTAGACGACCGGGAAACGGCTGGCGGTGGCGCGACGCGACGCTCCTTTCTCTCGAAGCTGCGCCTCAACCCTGGGTTGGCCGACCTGGTCGTAACGCGTCGCTTGCCGACGGGCGATGCCGTGCTTGTTGCGCAGGTGACAGCTACCGGCGCGGCCGCTTTTGAGGGTGCTCCCCCGGCGGGTACAGAGCTGATGCTGGACACCATCATTGATTGGAAGACTGTCGCGGATCTTGTGGAATCCCTTATTGACGGGCGGATGCCAGAGCAGGCGCACGACATGGCGGCCTCCGGCTGCAGCTTGCAAGCTTTCGTGGTTGAGGGAGACGTGCTTGCCACCCTCGCGAGCGACCGAGGCATGCTGGCGGAAGTCAAAAAGCTTCTCTCATCACTGGCGGTCACCACCGACTTGTTCATCCAGCACACGCGCAACATTGACGAGACGATCACCTACTACTCCGTGGTCGTGCGGCACCGAGGCCGCCGACTGGGCACCGCTGACGGGTTGGCCAGTTGGCTGCAGCATCACTTCGTCAAGGACGACACCGCGGGCGGGCGCGCCTTGCTCACCTACTCGCTGTGTGAAAAGCGCACCAAGCTGATGCGCGGTGAGATCTCACTGCAGCAGTTGTTGGCGTTGCAGCTGGATATCGTGCCTGGCGTCGGCCTGGTGCGCATCGACTACATTCTAGAAGCCGGCTTTAAGACGCCTGCCTCCTTGGCTGCGGCCTATGCAAAGGTGCCGTCGAAGGAGGACGGCAAGATGCTGCTGGCAAGGATTACGCCGCCGCCTGGGGGCTACCACATCGGCAAGAAGGTGTCCGAGTACCTGTACGACCTGTTCACGGCCATGGAGTACGCGGGTCACTAGAGTGGGATGGTGAAAATTCAGGACGACGGGTGGGTAGTAGGTTGGGAAGTTGTTGTGCGGGTGGATATGCGGCGACGCACGAACGGCTCAGGTTGTCCCATCAAAGGAAATATGTATCCTTATCTGCTTCTTTGTACTCGACACCGCGCGGAGGATGGGTTCTCCATTCAGCACGGCCCTCACAGAAGATTGCTCGCTCTTGCCATTCAGCAGCAGCTGATCATGCCGCGGTGGACGGGCTTTCTATTCAGCACTGCGCTCTCAGAAGGTAGCTCTCTCCTCCCATTCGGCAGCAGCTGGATGCTGCCGAGCCCGGAACTCTGGTGGAGCAAGCGCGCAGGAAGACGATGTAGGGTGAAACGAGCACGAAGATGGCAGAGCCAGCCGGGGGGGGTGCCTCCGTTTTCCGTTCGTATCCTTTAAAACGAACAACTTCGTCCTTGTTCTGTACGGTCAGAGCCCGTACCTGAGCTAGCATGCTGGATTTCTGGGAGCTTCAGTCAAGCGTGCCTGAGCACCTCGCGTCTGCGCACCCTCACACGAACAGATACGTATGTGGCTAAGACACACAGTTGGCCAATCTGGGGTGGAAGATGGGCACGCAGGCACCGCCCGTGCCAGAGAGGTCGCTTCCTGTCTAATAGTTTGACAACTGCTACGGTAGCGACAGCTGTAGTGCTATGGCGATGCTACTGTCTGAGAAATGCGCACCACAGTGCGCACTACCTGTGAGATGAAAGGCGCTGGGTGCGATGGTCACTTTTCGTTTGGCTATCCCTCGCGCGTGCCCACGGGCTGGTTTCTATTCTATCTGCCAGACAACGCTCACCACCCGTGCTGTGCGGAGCGTGACCGTGCCAAACAACCCAGCAGTGACCTGTACAGACGGGAGCGTGACCGTGCCCAAAAACCCAGCATTAACCTGTACAGACCGTACCTCTCGAAGGACTGGGCCTGCTGGGCGCCCCACAGGGGCCAAGACACAAAATCTATGAGAGACCTTCCAACAGCCGTCGGCCACGCCCAACGACTGATGGCAGCGCCGCAGCGCGCTGATCGTGGGAAGGCTCACAGCCCTGATAGCCATGTCTATCTGCTGTGCTACCGTCCCTGGTCCGCTGCCAACCTATGGACATAGCACAGATCAGCGGCACCGGAAACATGAAAAGCTACAGATGGTGCGACCATGCACCAGACTCATACTGTCGCGCCGTGCCTTCCGTGGAGCACCTGTATCGCCGACTTCTCCGTGGTGCCATGCTCCTTGCTGCCAAGGCTGCCCGCGAGATCCTTATCATTCGAGGCGATAGCAAAATAGTCTCCTTTGCGTCATTCCATAACAGCGTCCGGTATGACGCCTCCCGCCGACTGTCAGCCTAGATACGTCCCCCTTAGTCCCCTACTGATGAGTGCTGGCGAACAGTCCATGGCGGCTTGTAACGCAGGCAGTAGCGCGGTTGATGAGCTGGCCTGCTTGTTTGCTGGCCATCAAGTGGGGGCTACTCAGCAAAACTCTCTTGAAGTAATTGTTGGGAGTAGTTCAGCCATAGTTTCTAATGCTCCTACGAAAGCCGCTGATCCGAGGCCGTCGCTTAGGCAGGCAGGGTCGCTTGTCTGTAAACGGTCCCTTCTGTGCTCAATAGGTGGGACGACACTGGCTCGCGATCACCGGGCGCGTGCAAGCCCAATCTGAGCTGTCCGCCGCTTCGCGGCGCAGCGCCGCCGCGACAGACGCCAGTATGCCACACGTGTGCTGGATTTGGCCGCCGTCAGGGGTCCCCTGTCACCCACCGGCGCTCGACGGCTCCCTATCATACGCGTGGCGAGCAGGGCCTTTCAGAATCCGGGTTTTTCAGCACAATCTGGGATAAATCCAGATATATCCGGATATATCTGTTGGAATCTTCTCGCCATCCAATGTGAGAGCAAAACGGAAGACACTGCTGGAAAGCTCACCTCCTGCTCAGGCTCTTTGTGGAAAGACTGATGAACATCAGATGCTGCTGCGAGCAGGATGCCGCTGCTTAAAGCACGGTGCTTTATCCGAATCATTATTCCGAAGCCCCTGGTGGCGAGTGCTCGACGTCTCCCGTCGGCGATGTCATCCCCCCAGGCCAGAGTTAAGACTGCTTCTATGCCTCGCTCCTGTGGAGGGCCTGGAGTGATGGAGGTGCCCACTGGCATTGGGTCTGCGGTGGGTGACGTCGGAGCGTGCTGCTGGAGGTGGTGGGGTCTTGGTCGCGGCCCCCTCTTGCTCCCAGTTGGCTCGGCGGCGTGGATGCCAATGGACCGCTTCTTTCACAGCAATCATTGCTGCCGCGGAAACCCGCTTCTCTCCGCGGCCCCGCTGGCGGCCTGGCTCCATGCCTCGATCTTCCGCATTGCTGATCGGGCTCGTGCGGATAGGTAAGTTAGCGCTGCTCTCTTTTCTCAATGTGTGCTCGACTGTCTTAATCACTCGGACTCTTGCACTGGGGACATTTCGTGATCACGGTTGAGCTGTGACTCGCCGGGAGCTGATTTATGCTACGGCCGGCTCAACAGCAACCGGGGAGAGGAGATGAGGTTGACGGGGGTATCTCTGGCCGGCTTAACCCGCTGACTGCTGTTCCTATGCCTACGATGCGCGTTCTTTTCTTTGATGTATGTCGTGGTCGTGTCTCCTTGTTGTAGTCGTATGGCAGCCGCGGCGCGGGTGCCCACCACCCCCTGAGTCTGGAGTCCGGTCCTGCAAATACGGCATTTGAACGTATCGGCAGCGGCTGCGTTTGAGGTGGGGGTCGTGGCGGCCGTGTCAGCCGGCCTGGCTGCCGGATTTTGTTTCCATGTGTCCATACCCTATAAACCGCCCGGTTTCTTTGTTTTCCTGCTTGATACCGGACCGCGTCCGGACAAAGCTCCCACTCCACAGCGGGTAGGCGTTCCGTACCATCGTGGGTCCCTCTCTTGGGCTTTTTTCGCTTGCGTGTTCCCCGTTGAAGTTGATGGAGAGCTGCCACTGTGTCCAACGAGTGATGCAATGGAAGGATAACTGCGACTGTGTCCAAGGTGTGTCGATTCTCTTGCTTCTTCTCTTTACTTCGAAAGCTTCTCACACCTTCCTCCCTAACCCGGTCTACCCTACGCGCTTCACCTCGTCTCTGCACGGGCACCCGTCATCCATCTCGCAATGACGAACAATGAAGTGATGGTAGTACGTCTCAACCGGCTTGTGCTGGATCTCGACGCCGGTTGTGGCCTCCCAAGCGGGGCGCGACGCGTGGGCCTGCATGGCTGCCTCGCGCCGCTGGGACGTCCGGATGTTGCTGTGTGCCGCAAAGATGCGGGAGCGTACAATAAAGCGGCGCTGGGTCATGTACGAAAGACTTTTCTTCGAGCGCTTCTTGATCGAATGTTGCCGCTCTGCGCCGGACGTGTCGTGCTTGCGCGAGAGGTTGGGGTACTGCTTCGCGTTAAACACCGGCGAGCACGTGTAGTTGCACCTGTGAAACCGGTCGATGAACCAGGTGGTGCACGCACCGTCCATCATCAAGGGCACGTGACGCAGGGCGCTGCGTTGAGCTCGGCAGGCGGTGTCAAAGTAAACGACACGAGGAAAGCTTTTAAAACGCTGCAAGAGGGCCGACACGACGTGCGCGGGGCTCTCTGTCTCCCGCAACAACTCAAACCCGCCTGTGTAGCCGCAGCCGCACACAAACGTCACAACCTCGGGCGCGCGAAGCACGCTGTCCGGGAACGTGTGCCGGCAGTCGTCCACGTCCCAAGCCTTGACCTCCTTCACCTTGTTGTCTTTGTTACTGTCCTTGTCCTTGTCTGCCTGCTTTCCCTCCCGCTTGCCCGTAGCTTTGGCCCGCTGCTTCTCCGCCGTTGAGTCTTCAGGAAAGCCACGGAGGACGGGCCTGCCTGGCCAAGACTGCCCCGTCCGCAGCTCGTCGGCCTGTTCCAACACGCGGGCCTTGGACGGCCCTTTCGCAACGACGTGGGTCACTGGCGGCTGGACGCCAATGGAGAGCAGCCACTCCCGATAGGTCGCGGCGTCGCCTACCTCCCACTTGTCGCGATACGCCTGAGAGACTGCCTTGGCCTTGGACTCCCAGCGTACCATCGTTTCCTCCTCTGCTACAAGGCAGAACAGCTTGAGATCGCCAACAGCTTGGCAGAGGTTGGGCTTTGCGTCCATGGCCGAGCGTACAAGGAGCCGGAACTGCCACATGAACACAATAGGCATCACGCACGGCGCCAGTTGAATCCACTCAGAGCTGGACGCCCGTGACATGAGCGCCCGCGCCAGGACCTGCACATCTACGAGGTCGCAGCCAACAAACACGTTGAGGACAGGCTCTGCGAGCATGGCCGCCACGAAGGACGGCACGGTCATCCACCGATCCTTGTCGACGTCCGCGTCGCCGGACTCGGAAAAGAAGTCGGTGCAGACACACAAAACCTCCTCCACCTCCCCCACGGCGGATGGCTCGGGGCGGTCGGCAGGCGATAAGCCGCCCGCCAGCACCGGTAGGCCCACCGTCTCACCTTCAACGAACGGCTCCTCCGCTGTATGCGGCTCAGCCGCGGCCTCATTGAGGCGGCGGTCGATGACCACCGACCGTGTGTAGCTCGCCGACTCCTCCTCGACGCCGACGGTCCCCCCGCCGACGACCGACTCCCCGTCGACGGTCCACCCCGAAGGAGCGGACGACTCTGGCTCGTTGCCCACGAAGCACGAGCCGGCTGACACAGCTTCTGCATCCAGCATGCGTCCCGGTACCGACGCGACGTCTGACACCTAGACCGGGTTGCGGTAGTCCACGTTTGGGGACAGGGGCTGCGTGTCGGCCGACATGGCAGCTGCGGCCGAAACCGCAGCCGCGGCCGCTGCCGTCGCTGCGTCGGCGGGGGCAATCACGGCATCGATCGCTGCAACGGAGCGAGCGGCTCTTCGTCGCGCTGCGGCGCAGCTAGCTGCCCCAGCCATGATGGGGAGCCAAAACGGCAGGCGCGTCGCGGGCCAGGGGCCGTGAGCGAGAGGGTAAAGCGCAGCGGATGGTGCATGGGAAGTTGGGGCTTCAGATGGGCTGCCAGGGTGCCGTCAATGGCAGGGCAGAGCGTGATGAAGGTTGAAGGAGATGGTGAGGTGGAGCACGAGCGGCAGGGCCGCATGCAACGGCGGGGTAGAGCCCGGTGGAGGGTGGGGAGGGGTGGTGGGGTGGAAGACGCTCGACAGGGCTGCCGTCAGATACAGCGCCCATCTAGAAGGAGAGCGGGAGGAATGGTGGGGAGGCAGGAGGAAGAGGTCGCGGGGAGGCTGGTGGGATGGAGGGTGGGAAGACGGACACGCGGCAGGGGTCGCGGGACGTTGGCTTCACTGTTGTGAGGCCCCAGACGGCCGCCCACTGGAGGTCTCGAGCCTCAGCGGGGGGTGAGCATCGGACAACCATGACGGGGCAATGGCATGGTACAAGACCGGGCACGAAAAAGGGGCCCTATGGGGGGCGGGGGCAGCCAAAGAAAAATGCCCCAGGCATAGCCGGGGGAGCAAAGTCCACGGCGGCAGTCACCGCGGCAGTCACGGGGAGGGCAAGTGGGGGGCGGACGCTCATTTCGGGGCAATGGAAAGGCGCCAGGCCGGCCTCGAGTAGGGTAACCGTGGGGGGCGGGGGCAGGCAAAGAGAATTGCTCATGGGATTGGCGGGGGAGCGGGGTCCACGGCGGCAGTCACGCGGGGGGAACGTCGGGGGAGGACAGTCGGGCTGCGCCACGAGTGGCGTCCCTCCCATCAAAGTGTGAACGATTGCGTGGCATCGAGAGCACTCATAAGGACCGTGAGACGCCCCAACGCATCACGGCAGGGGTCCACGCTGTGGTCCGCCAGGACCCATAGATCATGTGGCACTGGGCAGGTCAAGGAGCAGGTTTGCGGCCGGGTTGACGGGTGGTTCGCAGCTGGCCATGGACACGGTGCTGACAGCAGATTCCATCAGCAGTGCGGCAGCGGGGCGCTACCTTTCAAGTTCAAACTCGTTATACTTGCTCTCTCAGTGTTGGGCGAGCCTAACGTTACCTCCACTGGACCACAGGGACAGGGGGTACTGTTAATGTGCTGTACACAGAGAGATCGTGCAATTTCGTAGTTCTGAGTCCATTTTACACAACTTGAGCAGAACGTCGCCCCCCCGTCTCTCTAGCGCTTGACTACGGCGGGATGTGCGCGCGAAGAAGACGACCAGTACCACGCTAAAGTCCAAGACGCCCATCGGCCGTGACGCCGGCCGACGCAACACGTACTAGAGCGGGTGCGCAGGTGAGTCTACATTGTTGTATGCCGGCTGGAGAGAGAAAAGAAGGAGAGACAAAACTGAAAGCTTGCGCAAACGACCAAAGCAAGAGACGTGTAGTCTCTCCATCTCTACCACCTGCACCACGACCCACCCCACTAACCCTTCCCCCCTATTCTCTTCGCCAGCAGCTCCGCCGCAATGCGCCGACGGTAGTACGACGTGCTTCGCCTCATGGTCCTTAGGTCCAAGCTCTGCGCGACGTAGTTCATGTTCTCCACCGTGAAGACGCTGCAGTCATCCATATTCTCCGGGGAGCGACACCACGCGTGCTCAACCGTCCTCTCGCGCTGTGGTGTCTTGTAGTGCTCGGCCACGTCGACCAGCCAAAGCCGCACTCTCTCTGCGACGATTTGGTTCCTCGCGCCCAGGGAGTCGTACAACGAGATGGTTCCAGCGGGCTTGTCAACAACGACCAGGATCCAATGTGTGTTGCACTCGCTGACGGGGATAAAGAGCTTGTCCGTCGCCAACGCGTCAAAGTTCTTCGTCTACCGCTGCACCGCGTGGTAGGAGTACTTTTGCTGGTGCCACAACTTGGAGTAAAAGAACGTGTTTAAAAAGTAGTGGGTGGGCGCCGTCGGGTCGTCCGCCACAGTGCGGTCATTCCGCCACTGCATCAGCGTGACCATGCCGTTAATGCACTCGTCGTTGAGCCAGTTGTACGGCATGAGCCGCTCAAGCTCCGTGAATGCAATGGGGATCTTGCCGACGTGCAGGATGGTGAAGAGACCGCGCGTGTGCGGCCGTTTGCTTGCCGCCAGCGTGGCGCAGACGGCGCACTGCGTCGGCGGAGACGCCGGGTCCGCCTCGTAGATTGCCACCGGGTTGTCGCTTTTGGCGTCCGCCGTGACCGCCGGCTCCTCGACCAACAAAAGAGGCACCCGCCAGCAGTCCTTGGTCTTGGGCCCCACATCCTTGACGGACTCCGTGGCACACAACTTATTGACCGCGCCGTCCGTGCCGCCCGGCTCCGAAAGCAAAAACTCTAAGCCATCGCCAGGCGAGGGCGGCGTCACGGGTAACACTTGAGCGAAGGCCTCTAGCGCCATCGTCTGAACGCCCAAGTCCAGCTCCAAGTTTTCTTCAACTGCACAACCAGCTGCAGAGCCCGGTGGCAGACCGCCCGCCTCAGTGGTTCCCCCGTCGGCATCTCGGCCGCCCTCAGTAGATGGAGCGTCCTCCTCCTTGCCGCTGCTGCTGCTCTCGCCGGCAGAGTGCTCCAAGTCACCGCTAGAGTACTCCGAGGAGCTGTCGGCCGATTCTTTTTGGACGCCGCCATCTCCATCACTGACCAAGTCCACAAAGCTCCCGTCCTCGCTTCCGGTAGACTCCTGCCCCACGTCGGTGGCGCTTGCGGCGGCAGCAGTGGCGGCGACCGCGGTAGGAGAGTGCAGGTTGCGGACGAAGAAAAACTCGTGGAAGAGTGTAGTCGACGCCCACTGAAGAGCCTTCTCTTGTTGCTTTCGCGTGCGAAATCCCCGGCTGTCCTCCAACGGTGCAGGTGGGGGGGCACGTGGGGTCTCGCCCAGGACCTCAGCGAAAGGGCGGAGCTTGAGAACCTCACCCGTGGTCACCGCGACCGTGTCCGTCGCGCTGGAGCGAACGCGGTGCCTGATCACCGCCCGCACAGTGGCGTTGCGGACGCCACAGGCGTAGGTAATGGCCATGTTGGCCCTTGGGGCGTCCATGCCCGGCCGCAACATGAGCTTGATGTAGTCCTGCAAGACTGCGAGGATCTGCCCATCTCTGAGAATGCAGTTGAAGCGCCCACCCTCCGCCTCATCCTCGCCACAGTCACCGCATTGGAAGGCCGCGTCGGGGACGACCAGGGTCTCGGTGAACTCGCCGACGACTTTGGACACTTGCTGCCGCGCCTGATCGTCCTCCCCGTCGGCGTACGCGCCCGTGTTGCGGAAAAAACTTGAAGGTACTCCGATGCCGCCGCCATCGTCGAGCGCGCAATGACGCACGCTCCCAGCACGGCGTCGCGGAACACGCGCACGCAGACCGTCTCGGGGCCGGCCGCAAACAGACCGTCCTCGGCGCCGTCATACTCCACCAGGTGACCGCTGCTGCACGTCCACTTGTCGACGACGACTTCCAGACGGCCGCGCACGGTGTACTGGTCCGCCTCCCAAGTCTGGACGTCGCGTCCACGACTAGGTAGCCCGCATACGAGGCACTCAGGCTCCACATTCACGCGCTTTAGCCGCCGGAACTCGCCGTGGTCCCTAAAGCTATCCACGGCGGCGCTGTCCGCGTCGCACAGCGCCACCTTGGCAGCGCACGGAAACATATTCCTCGCGCGCCGCTGTTGGGGGGGCTTGTCGGGCTTGGGGACGGGCGCAGCAGCGGCAGCCCGGCGCGCAGCGCCAGGACCAGCAATACGGGGCTCCTCTTCGTCCAGCACCCCGTCGGGGCCGAGTGAGAGCCCGTCCTCGCGCTCCATCTCTGCCCTTACCTCCATGGACTCGGCGTCGACGCGCGTGATCCTGTTCACCGCCTTGGCGTGGATGCAGCCCCACGGCCGCGACTTGCACGACAGCTGGCAGCAGGTGGCGAGCTTGAACTTGTTTCTGGTTGGCCGGATGACGACCGCCGTCCAAATGTTATCATAGCGCACGGCGTGATTGGGCCCGTTCCTGCGCCTGCCGGCCATCGTCACGTGGTAGGTGATCGTCGGCGCCAGCTCCTCGTCACTCTCATCGGAGCGGTGTGGCCCGATGGTCAAAGGGAGCAGCGTGCAAAAGTCGAAGCAGGTAGTGGCGCCAAGGTCAATGGCGATGGAGTCATAGGCCCGCAAGAGCGCCAACGCGTGCCGACGCGTGCTGCTGCGTCCGAGCGCCGCCTGCATCTGGGGGTACTCCATAACAACCCCCGTAGACGCCGAGCGGACGTTGCCAAGCACGCCCGAGCAGCTGCAGAACGCCAGCATGCAGGAGTTTGAGTAAGAAGACCACGTCACGATGGGGTCGCGCGCCTCGATAACGACGAGCACTTGAGCGCCATGCACGCACGCGCCCGTCACGGCCGGCGTGGCGCCCATCCGTGCCGTCATACCGAAGGCCACGAGAATCCCCGTCTTGTAAAGCTCCATGAGGACATCTTTCCCGATGGGAAGGCGGTCGGCGGTGGGGGCAGCCGGTGGACGACGATGCACCGACAAGGGCACACCAGGAGCGATAACAGGGTGCGGAACGCGGGTTGAAGTACGAGCTCCGGAAGCCACGTTGGGGGCAGTCGCCGCGAGGGCGAAAGCAGTCGTGTCGCCGTCAATGGCATGGTCGGCGTCGGCCGCCAATGCAGGGGCTGCATCAAGGGCCATGTCGGCGGCAGCTGCGCTGGAAGGCGCCGCGACCACCGCGACAGAAGCCGCCTTCGGGGATGCAGTGGAATGAAAGTCCCTCCTGGTGCCCCCGTCGAGGCCCTCGGCGTTCTCAAGGCCCCCCCCATCCTCGGTCGCCGCCACCCCACTGGTGACCACGTCCTCTTCTATCC
>Ga0209093_1000674_pt1 | contig 18987 bp, 12 predicted proteins | sample SidtaG_4_FD_187450 | JGI IMG/M metagenome (GOLD analysis project Ga0209093, IMG submission 187450) | Marine algal microbial communities from Sidmouth, United Kingdom - Sidmouth_Male1 metaG (SPAdes) (version 2) | ecosystem: Host-associated > Algae > Red algae > Unclassified | place: Sidmouth... | reverse complement strand
GCGCGTGGGGGTGGCCTGTGGCGGCCACCCCGATGGTCGCCGGTGTCGCAGCGTCGGCCCCCCCCCCGCCCCTCGTGGCAGCAGCGGCGGGTGCGCGGCGGCCGGCCCGTCAGCCGATGGGGCAGGGACCCCGGTCGGGCGCACCCCAAGCCGCCCCCCGCACCGAGGCGCGCAGCGTGTGAGCGCCGGCGCCGCGGTAGCGGCGCGTCGCCGCCGCCGCGCGCGCACGGACGCGCCGCCGACAGCGACTCAGTCGGGGCGCGGCGGCGCGGCGGGCGCCGGCGCCGAGCGCCACGTCGCTGCGGGGGATGCGAGGCTTGCTGCTTGCACCCCGTGAGTGGGAACGAGTGAAGACGGGATGGGGGGGGAGTCGACACCCGCCGCGGTCGCCCCGCTGGTCCGCCGTCCCACGAACGTTGTCACCGCGGCGGAAATGGCGTCAGGGTGATTGTACGGGGCTCCCATGGTGGCCGCCCTTTGGTGTGGGTGAAAAAGGGGTGAAAAATACATGGAGGCTCTGTTGGCGTGGCGAGACAGTGGCGAGGTGTAGGTAGCCTTGTGTCTGAGCGGCGTTGCCCACTTGTCAGAGCACGTCCTCAAGAGATGCTCGTGACTCTCTAGTCTATCTTTCGTCGTGTGAAAATGGTTTTGTCGTTTCGCAAGTCCAGGGTGTTTTCGCGAACGCGCTTTCAGTGGGTGTCACACTCGATGACGCACGCTGGAGCGCAAGCCCCCCCCCCGCCTTCGGACAGCCTCATCACACAGCGTGGATCATTCTCGCGCAGCCCGCGCAGCGCGGGGTCATGATGACCCCGCGCTGCACAGCTTGACCACCACGCCCTCCCCTTGTTGTCGCCAGCGTCACGGTTGCTGGTGACGCGCGCCTCGGCCGGGGCCGCACCCGCCCACCACCCCCCTTTGTTGTCGCCAGCGTCACGGGTGCTGGTGGCGTGCGCCTCGGCCCGGGCCACGCGCGCGCTGGTCACCACCGGCCCCGCCCGCCTTTGTACGGGCCGTCTCGCTTTAGGTGTTTATTCACCGCACATCGAAACTCGTTCCCGACCTCGCGTCTGCCAGCCTACGGCCCCTCTCTCGTTGCTGGTCGCACAAGCTACCCGACGCGCCCCTGCTGCTTTGTTGCCCGGGAGCTGCCACTCGTCGCCTCTCTTCCCCTTGCTCCCCGGTCCTCCACCCGCCTGGTCCAACCCTGTCAAGCGGTCTTTTGTCCACCCCCTCCCTCTTTGTGGCCCCACGCTCTTTCCGTCGTCCGCCGCTCCCTCCTCGACGTCGGTGGCGACGGCGCCATGGCCGCCCCCGGAGACGTAGCCTCGGACGCAGCGCTGGCCATGGACCTCCAAGCCGCTGAGCTAACTAGCGCCCACGGGCTACCGCGGAGCGCCGCCATGGACCTGTCCAGCACCCCCGCCGCGTGGCCCGCGTGGCAGGCGCTCGTCGACGCCGAAGTCGCCGTCCACGCCGTAACGGGGCGGGCGGCGGCGGCGGCGGCAGCGGCAGCGGAGGGGTCGGCGGCGGCGCCCCGCCGGCTGTCGTTGTCCAGGCGCCCGTCACGGCCTCGGCCGGCGTCAAGTTATTCTGCTCGCAGCGGTGGCGGCCGCGCCCATGTGCGCGTCGGCGGCAACGACGACGGCGGTGTCGCGGGCGTCGGCTCGATCTTTGGGGGCCCCTTTGACACGCTCCTTGGCTTGCTCTCCTCGCTGACGGGGGACATTGATATCGAAGAGCTGGGGGGGGTCCTGCCGCTGGGGGGTGGCCGACCGCGCGGCGGTGGCGGACCGATGCGGGGTGGGGGACCGCCAGGGGGCCGGGGCCCAATGGACGCTGCCAACGCGGTGGCCGCGCGGCACTTTGCCGAGCCGGGGAGGGCGTCTGCTGGAGGCGTTGGGGGAGGTAGTGGCGACGCCAGAGCCGCGAGGGAGGGTGGCGGCGGCGGTGGTGGCCGCCTCGGTGGGTTGGGCGGCATCCTCGGCGGCGGGTTGGGTGGCGGCGGCTTTGGTGGTGCCGGCCACGGTGGTGGTGGTGGCGGCGGTGGCGCGGGGGGCGGCGGTTCAGACGTGGCCCTCCCCTATCTTGCGGGCGTGATTAGCTTTTCCGATGGGGCGGGCAACTTTACGAGCTTCACGCCGCTGAGCGGCGTCGGCGGCGACCGCCGCGGCGGTCGTGACAGCGGTGCGCCGGGCGGCGGTGGCGGCGGCGGCGGTGGTGGTGGCGGGCTAGCCCCGGCGGCGAGCTTTGACGCCCTCACCCAAAACATGCTGCGGTTGAGCCTCTTTGGCGGCGGCGGCGGCTTTGGCAGCCCCGACACGTTTGAGCAGTTTGCAGACCTCGCCGAGCGGCTCGGCGGGGGGGGCCGAGGGGCATCAGAGGACGCCATTGCCGCCTTGCCGACGCGGACGGTCGGGGTGGCGCCGGCGGCGGCGCCACTTGCGGCGGGCGGCGGCGGGACGACCCCGTCGGCGGCGGCCGCCGCCGCCGCCGCCGCCGACGGGTCGTCAACGGCCACGTCAGCCGCAGCCTCCCCGCCGTCGCCGCTCCCAACGGCGGCGCCCGGCGCCGCCACGGCGGCGGCGGCGGGCGCCACCCCCCCCGACGGCGCCGCCGCCACACCCGACACGGACGGCGCGTGTGCAGTGTGCTTGTCAGACTTTGCGGTCGGCGAGGAGCTGCGGGAGCTCCGCTGCCACCACGCCTTCCACACGGCGTGCATCGACACGTGGCTCCGCGTCCGCGCCGTGTGCCCCGTGTGCAAGGCGGACCTGGACGGGCGGCCGGCGAGCACCACTTGAGGGGGGGGGGGGGGGGGGGGGGGGGGGGGGGTCGCCTTTGGCCAGTGACCAACGGTCGCCCCTGCCCCCCCGCGTTGGCTTTGTCGGCGGCCGGCACTCGGTGGCAGCGCCGCGGTGCGCCTTTAGGCGGCGGCGCGCGCCTGGCGCGCCCCGCGGCGCGCCGTTGGTGGACGTGGCGCTCGACGCGGTCGGGGCTGTGGCGGCCACCGGGGTGGCCACCGCCCACGTTGCTGTGCACGCTGTCGCTGGACGCCGCCACAGCGCTGCCGTCGACGGGGAGGGGACCTGCGTCGGCGCCCCGCGGACGCCGACCCCACCCGCGCGTCGCGGCGGCGGCGGCGGCGGCGGCGGTGACGGCGACGCCTACGCGCCGCCGTCTCGGTCGACCGACGCGCCCACCCCGTTGCCCACCCCCGCCCATTGTGACCGGGTCAGTCGGGCGTGCGCGGCGCCCGCCGCCGGCGTTGGCGGGCCGGGGCCCCGCGTTGGCCGCCCGCACCAACCACCGTGGGCGGCCCGCCACGCGCGCCCCGCCCGGCGCGTCGACGCAGACGCTGGCGGCGCCGGCGGCGGCGGTGGTGCCGTTGCGGGTGACGCCCAGTGTGTCGGGGAGGGGGGGGAGGGTGGCTGCCAGACTGCCGCGTGGCGCCCCTGCCGCCGGTGCGGTCCTTGTCGGTCGAGGCCACGGCGGCGGCGGCGGCGGCGGCGTCGAGGGTGGCGGCGCAGAGCCGACCGAGGGCGGGGTGGCCGCTGCGGGGCAAGCCACCCTGCGCCGCAGCGTGCCCTCCGTGGCGCGAGCTGCACCCCGGGGGCGTACGTCTGGGAGGGGGTTGCAGCGGAGGCTGCGTGTGTTTGCGTGTCCGCGTGTATATTGTGGTGACGGTGCGGGCGCTCGGATGCGTGGTTCCGTGGGACGTGTGTGCGTGCTTGTTGGACAGGCTGTGCGTGGGGGCTCTTTGCAAACTGATGGCAGGCGGCGGGTGGCGCTGTGCGCGGCACCGCACTCTGTTCGTTTTCCCGTTTCGTGCCAGCGTGGCGTGGTGAGCGGCGCCCCGGGCGCCGTGAAGACCAAGACACAAGAGCCCGTTTCCTGACGCGTCGTGCCGTGTGACTGTCCAGTCGCACGCACGATGTCGCCGTGGCCGCATTCACAAGCCGGCAAGCACGTCTGCCATGCGGCCCCATTGCCCCGCACCCGCGAGTCGACGCGCTGTCCAAGAGCCAACACGCTCAAGCGGACTGCACAGGCACGGCCCCGTGGGAAAAAGAGCGGGTCGACGCACCGAGCATCGGTCTGGGGTCCTGTGTCCGACACTGGGAAGCGGGCGGGTGCGAGGCGGGAACGCCAGCCCCACCGGCCGCGCGGCGCCCCCAGCCGTGCAGACTCCACGCCGCGCGGCGCCCGACGGCGGCGGCGTCGCGGCGCTCGGGCGCGTCGGGGCAGCGCCCTTCCCCCCCCCCCCCCCCACGCCCTCCCCAGGCAGGGCCGACGCCGCCGGGCTTCCGCGCCACGCGCCAGCGGCGCCAGCCGCCGCCGCGCCTCCGTGCCGCCGCGGCGGCGGCGGTGGCCGTGCGGCGGCGGCGGCGGCCGCCCCTGGCCCTCGACCGCCGCCGCCGCCCGTCGGCCAACCCAGCGCGCGCGCGCCGTCGGCGGCGGCCGCCCCCCGTGGCGGGTCGGCCGGCTCGCGGGCGTGGTGCGGACGGGGCGCCGCGGCTGCCGGCCCGAGCCGGGGGCCCGCCGCCGGGGGCAGCGGCGCCGCCGCCCCCGCGGGTGCCCCCACCGCGCACGGGCGGGGCGGGTGTCGCTCCCCCCCAGCCCCCCTTTTGATCCGCGCCCGTCGCCCGCCGCCCGCCGCCGACGGTCGTCTCGCCCGTGGCGCCGCCAACGGCGTCTGCCAGCAGCGGCACCCGCCGCCGCCGCCGCCGTCTGCGGGCGTCGGCGGCGGGCGTGGGGGCGGCCGAGGCCGACAGGGGCGGCGGCGCACCCGCCCCCGGGGGGGGCGGGCGTCGCACCCAACGCGCCTGCGGTGGCCCCTTGCACGCCGCGGGGGCGCCACCGGGCGCCACCACCCCCCCCCGCAGCCGCACGCGCGCGGCGCCGGCCCGACCCTGCTTTTCCCCGGCAGCGGGCCACGGCGGATCGCGCACCGCCGGTGGGTCGGCGGCGGCAGCGACGCTGCCCGCCACGAGCGTCGCCACCCACCCCCGGCGACGCCGCTGTCGGTCGGCTTGCCACCGCTGGCGGGGAGGGGGCGGCCGCCGGGCGTGCCGGATGGGCCACGGCCGGCCGGCCGAGACCCGTGCCAAGGGCGTGGAGGGGGCCGACGGACCCACCGTCAGCGCGGCGCGTGCCCACTGCCTGCAACAGCGGGTGCGGGCGCCGTCGCGGGCGGCCACCCCGTGGCGCTGGCAGCCCCACCCCGCGGCGCGCAGCAGGCGTGGCCGTCCCCGTCGTGACCGCCACAGCGCAGTGCTCGGGAGGCGCCAGACGCATCTAGCGTCTTTTTCTGCGGTACCATCTGAGCCGCAGTTACGCCATCGGCGGAGCAACGATGTGAGGAGGGGGTGCGGGGCGGGAGCGTGCAGCGTCCCGTATGCAGGGTGGGGGAGGGGGGGCTTCGCGTGACGCGGGCAATGCACATAGCTTTTTGACCCCAACCCGAAGCGCATAAAAAAAGAAGTGGGTTCGTGTACCGTAGTTGTAAAGAACCACCCAGTTAAGGTCATATCAAGTACAATTCTCGCCTGCTGTAAAATTCAACCGCTTTTTGTAAGGTGTCACTTGACTGTGGGGCCTGGCCTGTGGCCCGAAGTGGGACGACACCGTCGGTGTTTCTTGGAGCTCCTTTCTCCGCGCCCTGTGCTGCAGCCCGTCGTGCCGCAGCCTCGCTCCACTTGCACCGGAGGGCTACACAGCTGCTGCCACTGTGCAGTCGATGCAGCAGGGCCGCCGTAGCTCGAGACGGCCCAGGCCCCTCTCCCGGGCCACGGGGCGGCTCGGACAGCGGCCGCCAGAAGACCGAGATTCCGTAGCGGGGTCCCAGCAGCCGCTGTGCGTGGCGCCTTCAGCAACCCCGCAGGTGTCCCGCCCGGGCCAGTCGCAGAGCGCCCCCCTTGTGCCCCGTTGTCGAGCCAATCCCTTCTTGAGTGCGGGTGCACGCCGCTCGAGCGACACACCGCCTGGTGTCAGCAGTCGGCCCGTTGCGGCCCGACGGCGGCCTCCGCGGACCACTGCATGGATGACCACGCCGGCACAGGCGGCACGCTAGCGCGGCCGTGCGCCCGCGGTAGGGCCCCACCACCCGTCCCGTGTCCCATCGCCAGGGGGGTGTCCCGTGCCGCCGCCGGCCTCGGGTCGGCAGAACCGCCTTGGCCCCGTTGGCAGCCATCGGCCAACCAGCAACCGCCGCGGCGGGGCTCACCAGTCTGGCCCGCCGAGCAGCGTGCGTGCCGCCTGCATGGTGGGTCAGATGTCTCAGACCGACGACTTCAGCAGCCGCCAACGTTGGGCAGTCGACAGGCGGAGTAACGACGGGTGACAGGGCCGTCGGCGACGTAGGGTCGCTGACGTACAGGTGGGACACGACGCCCCAGATGTCTTGTGTAGCGGCCCCCTCTAATTGGTCTACGCGAGCATCTCGGACTCTGGGTCCCGTCTGCTGTCATGAGCCGGCGCGACAGGCAGCGCGAGAGGCGGCTGCGGGTCCGAGAGGCACGCCGCCACATTCACTGCTGGGCACACCGAGGTGGCAGCGCGCGCGACAGCCGTGGCCCTGCCGCACGCTGACGCCGTGGCTGTATGCAGCCTTGCAGATGGTTCTGCGCGGGGCCCTCCCTGTCCCCAGGGGCAGACGCGCAGGTGGACTGACGCCGCTAGAGTGGGTGTGTGGGCGTCTCCTTTCTCCGCGACCGCCTATGCGTGCAACGGGGTCGAGACGGATGGGGGCTCTCTGGGGGGAGAACGAAAACGAGACGGAATGCCAGACCCTCGGCTCGACCCGCCAGCTGCGCCGCGTCGGTCCTGGCGGTGGCGGCGGTGCCGGGCGGGGGCCGCGCTCCAGCACCCCCCCGTCAGCCAGCAACAGCGGTCCTTGAGTGAGGCGTGGGGGCTTGCTGCCGGCCACGTGCCACGCCGCCTCAGTTGCAAAAGAAAAACAAGGCGGCCCGCGTGCACGGCAGCGTCCGCACGCTCATTCGTAGAAGACGGCTCGTGTTGGGTTTTTTTTGGGCTGGGGGCTCGCCTCGGCCCCCCATCCCCGCTAGCAGTCACCGACCAGGCGTCCGCGCCAGCGGCTGGCCGCGGCTCTAAATCTCGACCGTGACGTGCTGGCTGCAAGGGACGGGACACGCAAAATGGATGGCGGGCACCGCGCCGCCACCCGTCCGACAGCGCAAGCGGGGGGGTGGTGGGGTTGGTGGGCTGCGCCCGCCTCAGACCGCGCCTCCGAGGCCGCGGCGCCACGCCCACCTGGTGAAGAGGGTGTTGGACGCGAGCGGGACGACGGCTGGCCGGGAGCTCGGGTGGGAGTCACCTTGCGACAACGGCAACCCGAGGGGCGGCCAGCTGTCCTGCCTACGCAGCGTGCAGCCGACGCCCACTTTTGGCCCACGGGACTGCAGCTCAGCGTCCCTGACCGGCCTGGTGCGCCTCCGCGGCCCACTCGCTTTTCTCTCTTGAACGCTCGCTGTGGAGGGTACCGCGGCGCCTTCACGGTCCGTGGACGGGCGTGCGACCACGTCGGCTGGGGTGCCGTCGCCCGCCCCCGTTGCCCGAGGCGGGTGTTGCGAGCCCGCCGCGACACCGCGACGGGCGCCCGCAATTCAAAAAGCCGTGCCACCGCACAAGGACACCGAGCTGTCTGCTACACGCACTGCTCTCCCACGGCAGGCACGTAGCGCGGCCCTGACGTACCGCCTCGGGCATGCGCTTGGCCGACCGACCTACCGCGCGGCAGGGGGTTCACGTACTCGCGCAGCAGCCGAGCTAACAGCGACCGCGGCGTGGGCGGTGCGCGTCGCGCTGACCGCGGGCGACGGTGGGGCGCGTGCCATCGGGTAGCCCGCCTCACCGCGCGCGCCGTCGCCGCGGCGGCCCCAGGATCCCGTCGAGGCACCGTGCACCCTAGACGGACCTCCGGCGGGCCTGCCACCCGCGCGCCGCGTTTGCATCCAGTCGCGTAGCGCGGGGGTGGCGGCTCCCAGCTCCGGTGCCGGCCTTCCCCCTGCTCCTGTCACCAGCCTTGTTTCAACTGCTTCATGCGGTCTCGCGGCGGGTGGCCGTGGGGCAGCCACACCGCTGCTGCCGCGACCAGCGGGTGGGCCGGGGGCCCCCTCTCCCCCGTCGAGGTCCCTCTCGCCGCTTCGCGAAATCCACAGCGGCGGCGGCGCTGGCCCCCTCATTTACCCTTTGTTTGGGGAGTTGGTCCAACAGTACTGTAGGCAGGTGCGGCCGTCACCGCGGGGGGTGGTGGGCGACGACGGGTGTGGCGGCCGCGCCAGCCAACCCCCCCCCCCCCCCCCCCCCCCTTCCCCCCCCCCCCCCCCCCCCTTCCATTCCCCCCACTGCCCCTCCCCATCCGCGGACTCGGTCGCCCCGTCGAAGCAGCGGTCTGCGTTGCAGACGCCATTGACTGGTTTACGCCGGTTGGGTCGCTCCGACTCGTCACTGCCGCTGTCGGACGCGGCGGGAGCCGCTTCGGCGGTCCGTGGCGGTTGACGGGGACGCGTACCTTCGGGCGGGCGGGGGAGGCGGGGGGTGGGGTGGGGGGCTGCAACTCGGACGGACGACAGTCGCGCCCACCGCGTCACGCGTAGCCGTCCCGGTGGGTGGCGAGGGTGAGCACGACGCGTACGGGGGCGCGCGCGGACGGGCACGGCCCCCCTTTTCACTGGCCACCGTCCACCACGCCCGGGCAGGCCGTCCACCACGCCCGCGCAGGCCGTCGTTACGGGCGGGGACGGTGCGCGGCGGACGCGGTGTCTGGGATTGTCTCGGCGCACGGCTCGCCGGTGCCCGATTTTTCACGTCCCCGCGACCGCCGCCGTCGCGACGCCGGGCGCGACCAACCAATGCCGGCGGCCGTCCACGGCGGCCTCCCCCCCTCCTCCACCCCGACGGACGTTCACTTGCCCCCCCCGCGTCCCATTGACAACGGTGGTGCGCCCCCCCTGTCGGCACTCGGCGATTGAGCGCTTCCCGAAACGGGGCGACGGCATGGAGTCGTCCGAGCCCCCATTGCGGGGCGGGGGGGGACGGCGCTCCCCGCCTCGCGGCGGCGGCGGCGGCGGCGGCGGCCACCGGATACGGGCCGGCGATCCATCGGCCCCCGCCGGCAGCAGCCGCACGCCGCTCCCCGCGTCGCCGGCGCTGGACGCTGGCGCCGCCGCGGCGCTCAGCGAGGCGGTTGCGGACCTGAGCCACCGCGCGGCGGCGGCGGGGTTGACCCTCGAGTCGGCCTTTTTCCTCCGCGCCCCCGCCGCCGACGCCCGCCCGGCCGTTGCGGTGTACGTGGATGGCCGGCAGACGGACCTTGCCGGCGCCCGAGCCGCCGCCGCTGCGGCGGCAGACGCGGGGGCGCCGGCGGGCGCGAGCGCGCCCACGCAGCGGGCGCTGTTTGATTTTGCCAGCGGTGGCCAGCGCGCGGCGGCCGTGGCGGCACCCCCAGCCGCGACGCCGTCACGGACGCCCGTGGAGTTGGCGACGCCGTCGCCGCTGGCGGCGCTGGCGGGGCCCCCCTCGTGCGGGCGGGAGCACCGGAGCCCCCCCCAGTGGACGCTACCACCGCTCCGTGCGCCCTACTCGGCGGGCGGGTACACGGCGCCGACGCCCATTGCGTGGCGCCTGGAAGACGGGGGGCTCCCCGAGGGCGTCGGCAGCCGCCGGCCCCGACCGCTGGACGTTGGTGGGGGCTCCCCCCCCTCGGGCTTGGGGGCGCCGCCCAAGCGGTACCGGCCCGCACCGGGCGGCGTCGAGGGGGGGGTCCCGACCACCGGCGGGGAGGCACGCAGCGTCGGGGTCGGGCCGGCGGGTGGGGTTGCCGCCGGCCCCTCCCCGCGATTACCCATGTCGCTGCCGCTCGCCCACCCGTTGGGCGGTCGGGGTGGGCGCAGTGGGGATGGTGGCGGCGCGGCGGCCGACGGCAGCGCCCACTTTCTCTACCCTGCCACCTTGCAGGAGGCGGCCGCCGGGGCGGCGGCGGCGACGGCGGCGGTTCCCCGGTCGACCCGGGAGGCTCCCACGGTGGAGCTCACAACGCCGTCCCCGCTGGTGCTGGTGCGGCACGCAGGCGACTCGCCGGCTCGTGCCACCGCCGCCGGGGTGGTGTCGCCCCTAACGAGCAGCACGGCGGCCGAGGCACCCCGCGGGAGCGCCCGCCTCCTCGCCGGCCTCCCACGCGTGGCGGCACGGATCGGCGCGTACGGCACGCCCGTGACGCCCGCCACGGCCGTCGCCGACGGTGGGGCGCGGCTGCCGTCGCCGCCGCGGTCGTCTGCCGCCGCCGCCGCCGCGTGCACGTCGTCGACGCCGCTCCACGCGACGCCGTCGGTGCGGGGCCCCGGCGACGCCCAGCTGCTCCTCCCCCCGCCGCCGCCCGTCGGCCGTGGGGGCGGCGGCCGCGGCGCCGTCGCCGCGTTTCCCGCCGCCGTCTTGTTTCCGCCCCTGCCACCAGGGGGGTGGCCGGCCAGCGCGGCGGCGGCGGCGGCGGTGGCGCGGGGCCCCATGTCGTCGGCGGCGTCGCCGCCCCCCGCCCTGGCGGCGGGCACCCCACCGTCGGCGGTTGACGGGGGGCTCTCGCGTTCCCCGCCGCCGCGCTCGTCCAGCCGCCCATCGTCGGGGGGCACGACATCCGCGGCGGCAGCGCCGACGGCGCGCCGCTTTGCGTGCCGCCTCTGCGCGGCGACCTTTGACCGGGATGGCCACCGCGCCGTCCACGTGTTGGCGGTGCACAAGAAGGAGCGGCCGTTTGCATGTGATGTGTGTGGGTCGGCCTTTGGGCATAGGTACGTGACGTTGCAGGGTGGGAGTCTCTTGGGGAGCCGCGTTTTTATTGGGAGTAGCTCGCAGGGCCGCAGTCGCGTTTCTGCACCCAACGCCCGTCTTGCCTTTGCGCACGTGCGCACTCGTGGGAGATGCTACGCTGTTCGCCTCAAACGGTCGCCCTAACAATCCTGCTTCCCTCTCGCGCATGCATTTTCTTGCCTTGGTCCTCGTTTGGCTCGTCCTTGGCGCCTGCCTCGGTTGATCTTCCCAGCTCGAGTCTCCACCGCCACAAACGTACCGTGCATGACAATGTGCGACGGTGGGAGTGCCCCGAGTGCCGAGACGCCCGCTTCGCCGAGAAATCTGACTTGGGTAAGTTGGCAGCTGCGCCTGTCATCCATGGTGAGGTGCATGCAACCGGGCGGGTACGAGCGACGCGACGGTTCAAATGGTGGCGAGTTGTGGAAGGTGGTTGGCCTCTTTGCGCAGTGTCTGACCATCGTCCCTCACGGCACTTCCTCGCTTCCTCACCATTCTCGATGCATTTCCATCACTTTGCCACCCCTTGCATGTCCCGAACACAGACAAGCACTGCCGAGCTGTCCACGGTATTGGGCGGAGGAAGCGGGCGAGCCCCGGCTCCCGCACGTCGGCAGGCTCGTCTGACGCCGCTGTCGGAGCGAGCGCACCACTGTCCGTCGGCGGTCTCCCACTCCTTGTCTCGTACACGTCGCAGCCGCCGCCGCAGTCTCCGACGACCACCGAAGCGTTGAGCGAGGCACGGGGAGGTGGTGGCGGTGGGCAAACCCCGATGCTATCTGCGTCGTCACCGCCTGGGGTCGCGGCTACCGCGGGGCTGGTCGGCAGCGGCACGCCCCAATGCGCCGAGTGCAACGCATCCTTCCTGACGGCGGCACAGCTTGCGGCGCACGTGGCCAGTCGCCACTTCCGACGGTGACCGGCTGCGCGGCGCCGGAGCTCTGACTGGCTCTGCGTTACTTCCTTTGCATCCATCTGTACCTCGCACACTATTGCGGGAGCCCCTTTGAGCGGGGGTTGAGCAGCCCACAACAACCCAACCCATTTTAACATGCTATGTAGTTTTCTTTGTAAATACGAAAAGTGCATCACACTGTGGGACGTGGCTCTTGTCATGAACAGAAAGTGGCCTGTGGTCGTGGATGCGGCGTGGGTTATGCGTAATGGCATTTCAAATATATGAAACTATGGTTATTGAACCACAAATGATACAGCAAGAGATTGGAAGCTATTTCAATGTCCAATGCATGAACGCATCGGTAGCACAGGTCGGCCATGAGTGATTCCGACACTTTGATATGCGCACACGGCACAAGAGTAGGGTGGAGGGAAGCGCTACAAACGAGAGCGTTTGGACTGGCTCAGAACCATGGTCATGTTCAACATCAACAGGCTCGCCATCATTCGCGCGTTCCTTCCTAGTCGGATAGCACATTCATAGTCGGACATCGTGTCCGTCGTTTGTACAGGCGTTCTCTCAAAAATGCCGCATTCCAACGTTTGCGAAAACCTGAGCTTACGAAGCGCCAGGCACAAAAAAACTGAAATAATCTGTCAATTGACTAAACATTCAAGCTGAAGCTTCCAAAGGTTCCATTTTTCAAATGGATGCATACCATAAATCGTGTAGTTATGACGCTGGCCCCTACAGAGTGGCATCTCATGACGCGTCGATCGCAAGAAAAACAGGCCTAAGGACAGCGGGGTCTTGTGGCGAACAGCATTCCGAGTGTTCTGACGGTTGGTCACGCGTGGCCCTCGAATTTTTTTCTTCTCCTGCCAATGCGCATCGAGGGTGATTGCTGTCAGCATGGGCCTCCAATCCGCCATCTGAGCGTGCTCAGCAAGCACCCTTTTTTGACCCGCCACGGCCGTCAACCCTTCCTGCTGGCACCCTTGGGTCACCCGACACAGCGCGCGCCAGACGGGGGTCTGCCGGCGGCGCGTGTGGGAGTGTTTTTTTTTGCCAGGCCGCGGCGGTCGTGTGGCGGTGTGGCTTGGCCGGTTGGTTGGAAGAGACCCGTAGCAGTCCATCGCCGGCCTGCCGTGACGGTCGTCGTCCGTTGGACCGCCCGTGACGCCGCCGGTGTGGAGCAGCAGTGACGGCGGCACGCTCTGCTCCACGCGGACTCCTCTTTATTCTCTGCGTGCCTCTGCGCTGCTACTGTGGACGATAGTCGTGTTTGGTGTTGCTTTCGCCCGTCTCTCTCTTTGCGACCCCGTCGTTCGTGCGCGCGCGCGAGCGCGCCTAGGCGCCGTCGCCCACCATGGGGATGTCCCTGTCCAAGGTGTTCGCCAACTTGTTTGGCAAGAAGGAGATGCGGATCCTGATGGTGGGACTGGACGGTACGCGCTGTGGTCGTGGTGGCTTTCGATGATGTGCCCGTCCAGCAGTGAGGACGCGCGTATATGTTGCTGGTGGGCACTGCGGTGAGCTTCGCGCGTGATGTAGGCGGCGGTCGACTGCTGGTATGCGAGTGGGCGTAGCAAACTCACGTCCAGCGCAACGATGGTGAGCCGACATCTGACGATGAGAGGGTGAGCAACTGTCTACTGGTGGCTTCTTTTTTTTTTTTGGACGGTTGGGTGGTGGATGACGCGTTTATGTGGTGGCTGTTGTCGGCTGGACGCTGACACACAATGTCGGGACCCAGCTGCTGGCAAAACCACCATCCTGTACAAGCTCAAGCTCGGAGAAATTGTCACCACCATCCCCACTATTGGTATGTTTCGCGACTGTGCTTTGAGGGCGTCGGCTGACTGGTGGTGGCGCACTTCGGCTGGTTTGGTTCATGGGCAGTTGTTGCCTCGCCTCTGCTTGTTCCGGTGGTCTTCTGTTGCCTGATCTTTCATGAAAGCAGAGCATGAAGCGGCTCCCTCACCACTGCGGCATCGACAGCAAGCGAACTGTTGGCTGACATTCTTGTTTCTCTGCCCATTGCCGTTTGTGTTTTGTTGTCCTACAGGCTTCAACGTCGAGACCGTTGAGTACAAGAACATTTCATTCACCGTGTGGGATGTCGGGGGTCAGGACAGGGTATGTTCTCCGGGCTCACTAAGCTATGCTTCCCGACTGGGCTCACGTGGCGTTTCGGCGTGGGGATGGGTGTCCCTGTTGTCTTTTCTGCGAGGCAGAGCTCGATGTTTGTTCAGGACGCGCGCGTGAGTTTTGACGTGGCGTTGCTTTCTGCGTGTGTCCAGTTGCTGACCCATCCCCTTTCCGTGTACCCTGTTCTGCCGTATTCGTTCCTCTGCTTGGGTTGTTGATGCACGTTGTTCTTCATTTCCCCACGCGCAGATCCGGCCGCTGTGGCGCCACTACTTCCAAAACACGCAAGGTATCATCTTCGTGGTTGATAGCCAGGACCAGGACCGCCTGCAGGAGGCGCGTAAGGAGCTGCACAAGATGCTTTCGGAAGAGGAGCTGCGTGACGCCGTGCTGCTCGTGTTTGCGAACAAGCAGGACCTGCCTGGGGCCTGCAAGACGGCGGAAATTGTGAACGCCTTGGGCCTGCCTTCCCTTCGCCAGCGCACCTGGTATATCATGTCTTGCTGCGCGACGAATGGGGAGGGTCTGTTCGAGGGCTTGGACTGGTTGTCCACGCAGTTGGGCAGCGCCTGAGTGGGGATTGTCGCTGGTGCGCCCCCGCTCTCTTCTCGGGTAGACGCACTCGCGCTGTCGTGTACACCTGCGTCTGGCTGCACACCGGTGGGGTAATTTCAACTCGTTTTTGCTCTTCCTGTGCGGCCGTTTTGAGCTTGGTCGACACCTCGGTGCCGTCGATGGCGGTGTACGCGTCTGGAGTCAGGGATGGCGACTGTACGGCGGGGCGTAGCTTGAACACAGATCCTGTGCACGTCTGCTTGCCGCTGTGGGTGAGTTGGTGTGTGGGACGGTGGTCGGTGGAGGGTGTGGGTTGCATGTGTATGTTCTTTTTTTTTTCGCTTTCGCCGCGTGTGCAAGTGTGAATCACGTGTGTGGTGTATGAGTGTGGTGTGTATGCGTGTTTCCAGCCAGCTGTGATGTGGTTGAAGCCGTTCTGGCTCGTCCGACTGGTTGGCTTTACTCGGTGGGGTGTGCGTCGTCGTGACGGACCGTCGGGAACTGGTCGCGGCTTACGCAACGCTGTGGAGCAACAGTTAGGCAGTATTCGGCGGAGGGAAAATCAACCAGTCATTTGTTGCTCTTCGTCATCGGGCATGCTTTGCCGTGGTGCGATGCTCGCGGTGCTGTGCCCTCACACCAAACGATCTTCGTCCAATGGTATGACTTTTGGGGCGCTGAAGCAAATGCAGCGAGTGCGAGACGCTTTGATGATCAACAGAGGGCAAGAGTTGTCTGCCACCGACCACACACTACTCGAGCTCGCGCACGATCGACCGCTGCCGCTCTGGCTTACGCTTCGGCACAGCACCTTTAGCGCTGTTGGCCACCACGTTGCGGTGCTTGCGCACCTCGTTGGCCGCAATCTCCGCCCGTATCCGCTGTGCAGTCTTGATCGGCTTCGGTACGTGCCGCTTCTTGGCGATGCGACGCACATCGGGCAGCCCCGCATGGCGCTCAACAACCGCAGTCGCGTAGTTGATTGCTGCCTGCTCGGGCGGTAGCAGCGGCTTGATCGGTCGTGAAGCGTCTGCCTTCCACACCCGCACGTCGGAGTCGTCCGACCCGGACAGTACGTACCGGCCATCACCCGAGTAGAGCACCGAGAAGACCTTCTGCATGCGCTTGGTGTGGTACACCTCCTTGGAACGGCCGGCCTCCATGTCCCACAAGCGCACCGTCCGGTCATAGGAGCCAGACGCAAACTCCCGCCCTGTAGGGGAGTAGGACACAGACATGACGGCGCCGACGTGGTCCTTGTGCACCGCCCGGGCGCCGACGGCAGGGCCCACGCCGCCGCGCGGGCGGGCGGTGCCAGCCGCCAGCGGGTTCTTGGCCTTCGAGCCACTGGCGCCGCCTAGCCGTCGCATGTCAAATGAGTAGCAGTTGCCGTCGTCGCAGCCAATGGTGAAGTTGAAGGCCTCCATTGGGTTCCACGCCACTGCGTTGGCTCGCAGCGCCATGACCAGCTTGCGCAGTGGCGTGCGCTCCCGAATATCGTACAGGGTCACAGACCGGTCCGAGGCGGCCGACGCCAGCAGATCCCGCTCCACCGGGTTCCACGACACCGTGTGGAGGGAGTCTACCCCCCACGTCAAGCGCTGCAACGGCTCACTGCGCGTCTCATCCCACACCTCTACCGCGTCTGAGGCGGTAGCAAAGAGCGGCCGCTTGTAGTGAGCGTCGATGGCCGACAGCGGCGCCGACGCCAGGTAGGACATCTCCCCACCTGCAGCTGCAGCCGCGCCCGCAGCTGTCTCCTCGCCGCCGTACACACCCCCTACGCCCTCCACAGGCCCGGCACGCGTCTGCAGCGCGTCCCCGTCCGTCGCAACGCGCATGGCGTAGATGAGTTTGGCGTCGGAGACGGCTAGCACCCGCGACGAGTCATGCGAAAAGGACACATCACGAATGAACGCGCGCGGCAATGGCGTACGAGCGGCAATGGCCCGCTGTGATGGCAGGTGCCACAGTTTGAGCTCCCCATCCGCGCTCGCCGACGCGACTAGCGCGGTGGAGACGCGGGAGCGCGCCAGCCCGTACACTCCATCCACGTGGCCGGGGGCAAGGGAAAACAGGAAGGGGCGGGCAAGCATACGGCCGACCTTGGCGGCATTCAGAGCGCGAACAGCCTCGAGCGGTCGCGATGGCGGGTGCAGGTGAGCGGCAGGGTTTCGGCCGGTCCGTCGCACGGCGCCGGGGCCGTCCGAGGTGCCCTTCCAGGACGCATCCGACCGGCTCAACACCTTGACCTTCATGGCGCAGGCAAGGGCGACCGCTTCCACACGGCAAGCCCAAGCAGCAGGGGAATCGACCAGAAGGATGTTGCCGCGACGACAACGACGATGACGATCACTGCTAGAGAGGAGCGAATGCGGTCGCCGGCGGTGTCACTTGCCAGTATTGTCTTGTCCAATGAAAACTGATGTTCAGTGAACCTACTGTGCAGAAGAAATCGCTCGAGGAAATGCGTGTTGTCGACGATTTGTGAACTTCTCGCTTGGCCCAGTCGCCTTCGCAATCGAGCAGCCCATCACCCTGCTTGTCGACGCCGCTCAACCCCTCCGTCTCCTCCGTCGTGCCGCCCGTCGGCTTTGCGTGCTAGCTCCCTTCCCGGCCACATCTCTGTGCGTACCACTGTGTTCATTGTCTTTGCCAACTCGGACGCTGCCACCATGTCTGCCCTGGGCCGGACAGCTGTGGCCTTTGGGCGCGCCACCGTCCGCCGCGCATCCAGCGCCGCTGCGCCGGCGTCGTCCGAGGCCGCCGCCGCGCGGCCCGCTCCGCGCATGCCCGAGGGCGTGGACCCGGCTGCGTTCCACCCCAAGGAGCACGCGGTTTCGGACATGTGGCGCTGGCGCCTCGTGACTGGGGTGGCGAGCGTGCCTGTCTTTGGTTACTTCTGTCTGCAGGTACGTTGCGTTTTCGCGCTTGTGTGGCCCGCGCGGCCTTTGCCGCGCTATTTTCCTGTGACGGAACTCCTTCTTGATGCACGTCCTCCGTTTTCATGAACGCATGTTGGGCAATGTGCGCCACACGAAGTTGAGTTCTGGGCGAAGGTGAATGTCCTTGTTCGGTCAGTTCGGATGCGCCGGGTGGTGCTGAACGTGTGGCCCGAGCAACGTTGCCCATGTGGAGTGCGCTGGTTGAGCGTTGTGTTGCGGTAACGCGTTTGCTTACTGTCATCAGTTGTCTCACGAAGCATGGTCTCTCGCGCTGCTCATGGTCCTTGGCGCATGCTCTGCCTCTTCTATCCATGTTCTGTTGCTGACGTTGAACGTCCTGGTTGCGTTCCTTTTCCTTTGATTTTTTTTTTGCTTTGATCTCTTGTCACCGATGGCTTGTCCCTGCTGGCCCGTCGCGTCTGGTTTGCACGTTGCTTTGTGCAGATGATGGCGGACCACGCCCACCCTGAGCCGGGTCCCGCCTACCCGTACCTGAGCATTACGTCTCGCGTACGTTTGGCTGGTTTCCTCATGCGCTGTCGCGTTGTTCGCACGCGTGCGCCGTGTTGTTGCCAGTCTTCATCGCGGTGTAGGTCTCGGTTATTTGCGCAAGACCGTCGTGTGTTTCAGCTGTTGTCCTTTTGCTCTCGCGCAGGTTTCCTTTGGCTGGCTCCTGGAATCACCTACTCACCCTTCCTCAGCGCCTCTTTTCTCTCGTACTGTGCTTCATCGTCCGCCGTTGCCGTCTAACAGGTGCCGCGCTTCCCGTGGGGTGACGACGACCTCATTGGCACCCCGCACGAACGCCAACACAAGCGTGACCACTAGAATGGTACACGCGACACCGCGCGTGCCCGGTCTGGCCCTCCCGAGATTGTGCCACATCCATTCATTAATGTGGAAGTGGCTCGGGGTATGCCTCCATTCCTGTGATCGGCGCTCGGTCGTGCGTGTGCGCGGCTTTCAACAGACCCCCGTTGTGTCGCGGTAGCTGCCGTGCCAAGGTTGTCTGTGTGGTCTGTGTGGTCTGTAGCTCCTTGTCTTTACCGCTTCTGTTGTCGCTGTGGTGTGTCGCCCAGTTTTCCTCCTCATTAGAGAGCGTCGGCAAACCGGCGTGGGTACGAATGTGGGTCCGGAAGGGCCTCTACCCACGCCGTGGGTGCGGCTCTGTTCGAGAGAATTGCCATGTTTGACCCACATCTTGAGTTGCCGACGCTCTCTATTGGCCGCTGGTGGCTCCGTCGAGAAAATTTGCCTCGAGCTCGTCCACGTAAAGTCAGTGCTCTGTCTCGTGCAAAGCTTGACGACAGTGCGTTCCCAAGAGACAATTGATTCCCCTCGATTGTGAAAATAGTGGGCTCTGCTGGCTGGAAACGGCGATTGTCCAATGAATTTTTCTTGTGTACGAGTCTTCTATCATGCACTGTACTGTATTGTGGTCTGTCTGGTGAGGGACACAAGAACGGAAGCGCGTGCGACCCACGCCGATCGTCAGAAAAATCGACGCCCTGGACGAGGGCTCCTCCCGTTCAGCCTTCCGTCCAGGAGCTGTTCGCGAACGGCCAGGACTCCCGTTCCATACATGTTCAGGTGCATGGCTCTGGGTCACGGGAC
>Ga0209093_1000673_pt1 | contig 18991 bp, 20 predicted proteins | sample SidtaG_4_FD_187450 | JGI IMG/M metagenome (GOLD analysis project Ga0209093, IMG submission 187450) | Marine algal microbial communities from Sidmouth, United Kingdom - Sidmouth_Male1 metaG (SPAdes) (version 2) | ecosystem: Host-associated > Algae > Red algae > Unclassified | place: Sidmouth... | reverse complement strand
CCCCCCCCGACTTGGCCGCAAAACGCGATGTGGGCCAAAATAACGCCCACCGCCAAGTCGACAACAGCCGACTCGGACAGCATCAGAGCAGCCGCCAGCCGACCGCCCGGCCGCAGCAAGCCGCCCAACCGCCGCACAGTCGGCGCAAACCGCCGACTTGGTAGAGACGCATGAAGCTGGGCTGTATCAGTACAGCCCCCCTTCCGCCATGCAAAAAGAACCATGTCCGCCAAGTCAATCCCAGCCGACGGGGACAGCGTCGGAGAGTCTTCCAGCCGACCGCCCGGCCGCCAGAAGCTGCCCAACTGACGCAAAGTCGATGCAAACCGCCGTCTTTGTGGAGCCGGGAGATGGGCTGTACTAGTACAGCTTCCCGTCAAAAAATCAATGTCCGCCAAGTCAGCCCCGGGCGACGTGGACAGCATCGGAGAAGCCATTAGCCGACCGCCCGACCGCCGCAGGCCACCCAGTCGACGTAAAGGAGACGCAAACCGCTGCCTTCGTAGCGATGCAAGGGCCTGAGCTGTATCAGTACAGCCGTAACGGCTACCGCCCATCCGAAAATCGAATTGACGCGGTCGTCCAATGTTGATTGGATCGTCCGATGAAGCGATCGGTAGACATCAATTCGACCGGCCGTTCTCGACTCTGTGACGGCCGAACACCTGGCCCCCACACTCGGGGAACCAGTCCCCTCCCAGTCAAGAGGGGACACGTCCATTCGCGTCATGGGCGGTCGGATCCAGTCAGTCCGAAACGGCCACTGGCTCTCGCGAGGGAAGTATGTCCTACTGACGCATATTTCGAATCATTCCGGTGGCGATCCACTTGTGATCGCCCCGTGGCTCACCAACCACAAACGCGATCTCGAGACTTCCCTGGGACTAGTAAATCCCCGGGCAGGCCCCCAGTTAAGGGCCTAATTTTGTGTAAACCCGACTTGGACCACTGACCAGTATTTCACCGCGCCCCTGACACCGGGGCGCCGCAAGGGTGTCACGTAGCACATTTTCCCCGCCTCTACTCAAGGCGGTGTCCGAAGCTTCGGCCGTCCTCCGCTGAGACTGGCCCCATGTGCCCTGAGGGGAGGGTTTTCTGAGGGTCCTTCGAGGGTGTCTGAGGGGAGTTTTGGGAGGGTCTGAGGGGAACGGACGGGATAAGAGGGCGAGGCGTGAGTGTTGCCTCGAGGCCTTCGACGCGGGCAACTAAACTTCCGGTCACACAACTCGAGTTTGTCGCTCGGGGCGTCTTCCCCCGGTCGGCGCCGTGCGTGTGTGCTCTTCGGGGTTTCCTTTCGGGGCGGGTAATCCCCGACAGGACTACCCGGCGACACGGCCTGGCTCGCCTTACCCCCGACTGGGTGGGGTTGGCTGGGCGTGCTGTCACAACGATCATCACGCCAGCTGCAGTCGGATGTCCTTCCCCCCCCATTGGTGTCGTCACCGAAGTGAGTGGACCCTCCACGCAGGCGTCAACTACAGGAGGAGTCGTCGGGCGTATCACCCCGCCTTCTGCCCCCCGCCGCCAACTTTTTTACTGATTCCGGGCTGCTCACCCACGTCCAGCGGTGCAGGCGGTCGAAGGGGTCAACTGCCGAGCGGGGTCCCGACGCTGGGGCTCCCGCCTTTCAGCTCTTTTGGGCAACGATCTCCTCCCAACCTGCTGACTGGCGTTTTGGACGGCAGCCTCATTGGTCGGGGTGCCTCAAATGCCGCCGCAGACCATTCACCTGGGGCAAGCTCCCCGAGTATCAACCCCACTGCTCGCAACCGTAGACAAGGAGCTCGCGGCCGGGCTCCCAGGGGCCGCGGTGGCAGACGCGAGCCGACCTCAAGCCGCGGCGGAAGCAGCGCGGGTCGCCCGGGCCGGACAGGCATCCAGGTGCCCGATACGAGCCTAGATGGAGCCAGCGCAGCCGCAACTATTCGGGGTGGTAGCAGCGCGGTGATGTCACAACGAGGTGGTGACGGCGCCCCAGCTCGGGGCCGCGGCCGCAGTGGAGCCGCTCTTCGACGCGGTCGCGGTGGAGCGGCGCCAAGGATGCTCACCGGTGCCGAGCGGCTGCTGGTAGTTCAGCGCTGACACGACGTCGTGATCGCCCGCCTGGCGCGACACCAGACCACGGGACAACACCTTCAGTTTCATCTGTCCAATATATTGCTGATCCCCGAATTTTGTCCTGGTGGACCGAGACTGACTTGCGGACCAACTGTCTCCACCAAGCAGATGCGCCCCTGGGACTGACTTATAGCTTCGGATTGCTTACATGTGCCCATACGACCTGGAAATCGACATCAGCTTCTCTTTTTCTCCGCACTTCTGGCAAGGAAACAGTAGAAAATCTCAAGATCTCGCCTGGGCAGCTTGCTCCGTGCCAAGAAAAGCGGATCAAGCGGCAACAAACAGTGAGTTCTGCTGGATGCAAGGTCCTGGAACCAACTGCGGGCTTTCTATTGGCTTCGATGCCCTCTTGCTGTCGTTTTAGACCAATAGAATTCTCTTATTCACAGTCAGTCTCTGTCTCTGTCCCCCAGGACAAAATTCGGGGATCAGCAATAGTGGCACATTTGCTTTCGACTGACAATGAGGTGAGCGCGCTCGGAAGGGACAAGGCGGGGCTGTCACGGGTTGTCAAGGCAGCAGCCGACTTACGTCGTGTCGCACGGGCGATTAGAGCCGCGACCGGCACGACGGCAGAGCAAGTCGATACGGGAGTGGCTGCTGCTGTTCAGAAGAAGGCCACCGACTGGCGAATGTCGGTGCAGACCGTCGAGGACGTGCTCGCGCTCGCCGACGCCGCACAACCAGTCGCCGGTGGCGTTCACCGTGGTTCTCTTCGTGTGAGCGGCGAATTGGAGGTGCCGCAAGACGCCGAGGAGGACGCCTGGGGCGACGACTTGGGCGAAGGCGGGGGTTACTGTGAAGACTGGAACGGCGAAGACAGCAGCGGGGCCGATGCCGAGGAGGATGAGGAGGGCGGCAGCGACGCTGAGATGGACGGGGCCTCTTCGCGTGCTGCGGGGGGTGTTGGGGAGGCGTGGACCGGAGAGACGGAGAGAGAGCGGCTGGGGGGGGCGGCACCTGAGCCTCGACGGGCAGCCACGGGCTCGACCGCGTCGCGTGCGGCGGGTGTCGCCGCAGCTGTACCCCCCCACCCTCCGGTTGGAGGGGCGAGCGGGCGACCAGCACGGGATTTACTGGTCGCTGGTGATGGAGGTGGTGCAGCGAACGGACTCGAGTCGCTGCTTTCCGCGGTTGCTGACAGCATGCGTGACCGTCGGCGGCAGTTTGACGAGGAGTGCTTGCTCAAGCGTGAGGCAAAGCGCAACGAGCGCATAGCCGCCCTGTCCAAACTGGCTGCAGCCGACCCGAAGAACGCCCCGTACCAGGAGCAGCTAACGTCCGAGTTCCGTGCGGGTGCCCCCCAGCTTTCGTTGTCTCCACCTTTTTGCTTGTTCACAGTGTTCTTTTTCTTCTGCGTGTCATTTGTTGTTGCATGCACAGGCATATCCTGTTTCACTACATACCTGTCACCGGTGATACAACCCATTCAGAAGCATGAAGCGCAACACATCTTGTTGGACCTGCGCCCGAGCAAGGGCTGCTGGTCGCTCGACCGGCAGGAGGGAGTCGACAGGGCGCTCAACTGGTGCTGGTTCGGGGGAAGGGTCACGCAGGGAATTGCAGATGTTGTGCAGCACCGCGCAGGCTGCCACCCAGTCCATTATCGTGTTGTAGTCTCGGCTAGTTCGACATGGAAGTCGCAGCTCCCGCAAACTTGACCAGCGCCCCTTGAGCAGGCCAGTGACCTGCTCGGCAATAATACGCCGACGCGCGTGCTGGTAGTTGAAGTTCTTCAAAGGTACTGCGATCCACGCGCTAAACAGCCCGATATTGGAGAGGGGGTAAAGCGAAAAAGATACGGTCCCGCCAGTCTGCCGACGTAGGAATACGTTGGCGGCGAGACACGGAGTACCGGGACGCCAGCAGGCAGACGAGGCGCCGCTGAGTCACACTGGCAGAAAATACCATGGCAGTCTCAGCGTCGCCGTCGGGAAGACCCGCTTCTCCCGAAACGATACATGCTAGCACCACAACCGACAAACGCACTCGTGCTCGCGCACGGCGGATGGCTCTGCGGCGCTCCGACAAGACCATGGCGGTGGAAGCGCACGGCGGGTAGGCGCACCTTCCGGGTGCGGCGTAGGGACAAGGCACGTCCAGGGGAGCCGTTCGTCCGTACCAGACACCCGGTGTTACCTGCCTGGTGGCGGTGGCTTGCAGTCTGTCGCGAGCAACCAGGCCGTGCGGCGTTGGCTCGGGAAGGCCCCCTTCTGCGTGCCCTAAAAAGAGGGGGCGTTCCTGAACACCCCCCCCCCTCAAAGAGCCCCCTTCGCATTGTATCGAAAGGCGTGGTCGGGTCTCTGAATCTGCGTCGACGATAACAGCACTTGTTCTCCAGATAACAAATGGACCAAGGTCTTAAACTAATTTTAAGAAAAGTATGTCTCAACTATTTCCGTATTTGATCTGGCCCCCCTAAAAAGCTGTCAGTCAAGCATCTGTGCGGCGGCGCTCGAAGAAAATGTCGACCCTTACAGTTAGAATGCACTTACATGTCATTCAGTTGGCGAACAGGGTGTTCTACAAGTGAATGAGATCGACTGCTGAGGAGTCCAAGATACTAGATTTCTCGCTCGATCGTGATTTAGCGATTGTCGACAGACAAGCGAAAAACACAGCCGCCGACGGCGGACGACGACGGTGATTTTGCCCTGCACCCACCGTCGTCACGACCATCGTCGTCACAGCTGTCTCCCCCCCGACCCCCCCTGTCCCCCCGCCATCCTCTGGCACCCACCACTTGTCCTGACCAGACACTCGGTGTGCGGTGGCAACTGCACACCTCCTTGCCTCTGATGGCTCCTCGAGTGCCGCGCGAGGCGCGGGCTCTCGCTGCGGCGGCGGCAGAGGCGGCGGTGCATGAGGTACTCGATGGCCCATCTAGCGAGACGCTGCATGCGGTCAGTATCGCATCAGCGGCAGCTGCTGCCGCCACGGCGGTGCATTTTAACTCGACGGCGCCTCCCCGGACAAACCCACGACGAACTCGACAACGGGTGGGTCAACCGGCTGCGACCACACAGGAGCCACCGACACCTGGTGTCAGTGGTGCATCCTCACCCCCCTCGGCGTCTCGAAAACCGAAGGTCACCCTGACCCTGGGCGACAAGATTGACCTCATCCGCATGTACGACACCGGCGCCTACACGTGGCGGTCGCTGCGGGCAGCCTTCCCCAAGGACATCTCCCTTTCGGCCGCAAGACGCACGTGCAATCCATCAGAGCGTGCCCGGCTTTTGAAACGTGCACGCGACGGCGAGCCGGTGAACTCCACGCGTACCCGTCGGTCGAAGTTTGAGGAGATTGATGCCGCCCTCAAGACCTGGTTTGATGGTATCGAGACCATGGGCGGGGCGGACCTACCAATGACGATGGCGGTGCTCGAAACAAGGGCGAGGGAGATCGCCACAGAACTCGGCGTGGAGGGGTTTTTCGGATCCCCTGGGTTCATCCAACGATGGGCCTCCCGCCACCGACTCAAGAGCGTCAAGTTGTGGGGCCAGGCGGGCTCGGCGGCCGAGGCTGTACGCCTAGGGGAGCGGCGGATGGCCGAAATACGGGCAGATCTGGCGACCTATGACCCGGAACACATCTACAACATGGATGAAACTGGTTTGCAATACCGGTGTCTTCCCAACCGGTCCTACATTGCGGCGGGTAGGCGAAGGCGGGCGCGTGGCTCTAAGGCAATGAAGGCCAAAGATCGCGTGACCCTCGTCCTGGCATGTAATGCCACCGGCTCCCACAAGATCCCCGTCGCGATCATCGGCTCCGCCGCCGTGCCTCTGTGCTTCAAGCCCCCGCGCGCCAACTGCCCCTTACCGTACTTTTCACAACAATCGGCTTGGATGGACGCTGTCGTGTACGAGAAGTGGTTCAACACCGTGTTTGTTCCAGAAGTACGTGCAAGAACGCGCTCGCCGGTCATCCTGATCGTCGACAACTGTGGGGCACACACAGAACTCGAGTGCGACGGCGTCAAGATCTGCCCTCTACCACCCAACGTGACGTCTGTCCACCAACCATTGGACGCAGGCATCATTGCGTGTTTGAAACGGCGCTACAAGAAGCGTCTTATTTCACTGGTTCTGCGCGCATTCCCTGAAAAGCGGCGACGACAAGAAGCTGCAGCAGCCTCTGCCGCCTCAGCGGCGGCGACCGCGACGGCGGCGGAGGCAGTTCTTGCTGCAAGACCCCCCTCCAGACCAGAGGCCAGCACTCCTGCACCCTCATTACCGGCTCGTGGGTGCGGAGAGGCGGGGCAGGGCGCGCCTGCTGGGGGTGTGGTGGCTGCCAGCGCGGTTGGTGCCGGGGTCGTGGGTGGGGCGGCGCCGATCGGCGCGACGGGCGCGCCGGGGCCGCCCGCGGTGCTCGTTTCCCCGCAGCTGGGCGCTGGCGCGACCGCCGTGGCTGTGCGCGGGGGGCCTCTGGTGAGACTGGCGGTGCCAGATATTGGCGCTAGCGCGGCCAGTTCATTTGTCCGTTCTCCTATGCCGCCGGGCACTGTGTTCGGGAACGGTGCAACCATGGATTGGACGCCGTCGAGCGCTGCCCGCGCTTCATTGGCGGCTGGTGTCGGCTTTAGCGGTACGAGCTTTGGCGCCTCTTCGGCGACGAGAATTTCCCAATCTGGGGTGCCACCCGGGACACCGCCATTGGTGGACCGACCAAGCGTACCCCGCAACCCCGCTACGACCACGACGCCGGTGCCCCCCCCCCCCACCCCGGTTCCCGCCGCGCAAGGCGCTGCCCTGGCTTCCACGGTTCCAAGCACGGCGCCCGACTACCGGCCACCTGCCGTTGTCGGCTTGCCGGGCCCAACGGCGGCTGACTTGGCTCTGGCCGCGAGACCCAACGTGTGGGTCGAGCAACAGCGCTCCCCCCCCCCAACCCCTTCCGGGCCGGCTCGCCGGTGCTCTCGGCGCCCCCGGCGCCAAGCTGCGCCCACTCGGCCCGTCCTGGGCGTCCGGGACGGCGCCGCCGCCCATCTGCAGGACGTGGCAGAGATTGTCCGGGAGGAGTGGGACGCAGTGACGCCCGCTACGATAGCGCATTGCTGGGCAAAGGCATGCATATTGCCATTGTCGATGGAGGCGCGCGTCATCGCAGAGCATGGAGAGTACCGCACCTCGTCTCGCCCCGTGTACGACGACGTGCGAGAGATCCTGGGTATGATGGGTACGTGCACAGCTGCGCAAGAGTGCTTTGGGGAGGGGGATGTTGCCGAGAAAGAGTTGGTCGTGGAGGGGTGGCTGGGACTAGAAGAGGATATGCATGCCATAGAAGACACTGTGGACGCGGAGTGCGCCAAGGAGCGTACATCTGAATGCAACGATGAAGACGAATAAACGGCACGTGTGCAATGGAATGAGCGTACTGGGTCGAAGCACACTTGGAATTTTGCGTAAGGTAGACAATACCAGCAAAGACGCCGTGCGAGCAGTCTATGCAACGTGGCCAGCACAAGAGACAAGGCTCGCGATCGGTTCCTCGCAACAACGAAAACGGCCTGTGAATGGGGCGTGCGTGGAAAGGTGAAAAGAAGAGTTGGACAGAGGCTCCCAGACAGAAAAACGTTGAAGACAACCACACAGAGAAAAGACAACAAGCGGAGGCATCCATGCCAGCACCAAGCGGCAGCGCCATCCATACGCACACGCGCCCTCATCCCACCACAAGGGCACCCCCACTTTCCAGTGGCTGCACACCTCCGAGACTACCGGGAACGCAAGTGGATGGAAACTCTCCTCCTCCCCGACCCCCCCCACCTCCCACACCGACCACAGAGTCGTCGCTGGCGACAGAAAAGCTGTATTGCTTCCCCATTCTCAAATGTCGTTGTCCTCAAAAACGGCGCACTCATTGACACTCGAGCATCAAGCCCGTGCATCTGTGGGATGGAAATGGGATGCAGAGGGGGCAGCGGAGAACATGAGTAGCGAGACATAGATTGAAAACAAGGGAAGAGAACGAGCAAGCGGAATCGCAAACTCATCGTGAGTACATAATAATCTTCGTTCCGTTGCAAACCCCCGGTCGTGGCAACTGGATTGCCCGTCGACGTAAAGAAAAGAAGAGCAGCACCCTTCCCCGCCGGAAACGAGTGCGACCGCATCTGCCACGCCCCCCGCCTCCGCATCATCTCCCTGAGCATTGCGACAAGAGCGTACATCGTTCGGTCGTGTGGCCGACGCGGCACAAAGCCAGAGAAACATCGACAGGTGGGAAGGGGTGTACAGTACAACACGACAAAGCTGATTCTGGAAACAGGGCAGGAGCAAGCGGCGGACGCGGAGTGACAGCGCGGTCGTTGACGAGGTCAGGCAATGCATGCGTCCATGGTTGATGCGTAAAACAAGTCAACGCATAGCTCTGCTACGTCTCCGTCCGCACAGGTCACGGCGCAACGTGTAATACACGCAAAGAGCACTCTCGACAACGACCGAAACCCTTGTCGTTAGAGCGACAAGGAAGAGCGTACCGCGGGGAAACCGTATGTAGAACTCCGAGAACACGTGCACGGAGCAGCCATAGGGACTTGGTGCCAGAAGGGTGGTGGCGGCAAGCTGGTGGCAGCGGTGGGCTGCCAAATCTGACCATGTGATGGTCGTGTGCAGGGGGGGGTGCGCGATCGACACCCGCGTGTGTCGCGCCGGGTGCGCGATCGACACCTCCGTGTCGCGGGGGGTGCGCGATCGACACCCGCGTGTGTCGCGCCGGGTGCGCGATCGACACCTCCGTGTCGCGGGGTGTGCGCGATCGGCACCTGCGTCTCGCACTTTCTCGCCATCGCTTTTTCGTTCTGGGACGATAAATGTCTGCACGATCGACGATTGGGATGACACCGGCGAATATTCAGAGGCAGTCGGGACCATGAGGCACTCCGTTTTAGAGGGCTACTTCGTGGCGCACCCATGCCATTCAAGTGCATAACGACTGTACTGAAGCGGCCTACTGTGCCGCTGATGCCCACCTTGGCCAGCATCGTCGGACACCTGGTGCCCTCGAACGAACGCTCTTTTTCGTCCGTTTCTCGTTCGGATTGCATCCACCGGACGAATCGGCATTCGTTCGTCCCAGCGATCGGCAATCGTCCGGTCAGACGAGCGGCCGCACGAAAGGCCTTTCGTCTGGACAGACGTTGGGGCCCGCAATACATCTCGGCACCATCCTGACAGTACTTCTTTCGGTTGCTACAATTTCTCTATTATTGATGATGACTAAGACTGCAAAGCTAAGGACACCGGTCCTCTTGCCTCACCACCTTGCCCCTCACCACCTTGCCCCTCACCACCTTGCCCCTCCCCGCCTTGCCCCTCACCGCCTTGCCCCTCCCAGCCTTGCCCCTCCCTCCCCACCCCTCAACTTCGCGCACTTCCCCCCACCTGCCCCTTCTCGCTCACGTCCAGACCTCGTCCGTTCCGACCTCCCGCCCCCCGCTCACCGCTGCACCCCTCCCCACCGACGCCGCTGTTCTCCTCCGCGCTCACCGCTGTCAACATCCTCAGCCATCGCCGCTCCCCCCCTTCGTAAAACGTGTGGCTCCACAATACCGTCCTCTCGTATACTGCTGCCGTCCCAGATGCAGGAAGGCTCACTCGGCAGCACGGTAACCAGAGTGCGTGAGTGTCGACCAGGGGAGGACGACGGTCATGGAGGAGTCAGACAAGGCAAGGACTGCTCTGTGAGGTGTGTCGGTTGCTCTCGTAGAGCTCGCCCCTCTCCTGTACTGTAGCTTCCACTCCAGACCTGCACGTCTCTCCTTGCCCTCGGCAGGGCTGTACTACAGGCACTGTTGGGTGCCCCATGTTAAAAAAATCAAACACCGAACGTCGGCACCAATACTTACTGTAGTTTGTCTGCCGTCGATGGCAGGACGCTCTCATGAAGCTCCAGGAACGCCTTCTCATTCGGACTTGGAGCAGCACCGGCACTCGAAGGTTGACTTGTCTCAGAGACTTGGTGACCTTGCCGCTAGAGAGACTCTGATTGGCCATGTTTGTCACTGTCAAGATCTGGGACTGTCATGGAAATCGGCTTCGAGCCGGGCCTGCTGTGTTGAAGGCTCTCACAGAGGCCTGGACAGGCACCTCTCTGATGGAACGCTGTGGGCGGATTGTGATTTGTCCGGACGAGAACCCGGGAACGTTCGGCGTTCGTTCGCCGGACGAACACTCAAACGAAAGCCGGATGACTCTGTGTCGTTCAGGTTCGTCCGGGGCCGTTCGGGTTTCGTCTGAGGGCACCAGGTTTCTGACGATGGTGCGGCGGCGACGACGCACTCGTAGCCCCGGAAATGGGTGTTGTGAATTTTTGGATCGACTCCGTAATTATAGTGAAGATTTCTGGAAAGTCTCTGAAGAATGATCACGCCCAGTTAATATACCCCGAGAGGTGTCTTCTGGGTTTTCAAGTACGTATGAGTTATCCATTGGTCATGGCTAGAAATGGAGCCATTCTATTGGCTGAACAACTGGCTGACATCCGAGAATCGGCAAAGCTGTCCCGACTCGCTAGAGACCCTTGCAGCTCATTTTCCCCCGTCCTCAGTGCCTCTTGTGGGCCTGTTTTTGTCATCCACTGTTCTGGAAGTGCGAAAATCACTTCCACCGAGGTCTCCATTCGACGACCTTGCGTGGACACACACGATTGACGTCCGCACCCCCCACCCCTGCCGGATTGACGTCGTCACCCCCACCCACCACGGCCGGATCGACGACCACCTCCTTGCTCCGCACCTGCCCGCTTGTTCTCCGAATTGTTGCGTTGCTCTCGCCGCCCCCCTTCAACTGCGCGAAACAACCGCGACCGTGCACCATTCCTTCTGGCTCACTATTTCTTGTGGCCTCCTCCCCTCCTGGGACGTCACGCCGGCTTGGGGTGGCGGCTCCCTACCCGTTTTCGTGGTGAGCACGGATCATTTCACGGTCTGTTACCGGTCAGCGGGCCTGGTCAGGTACGGTAAGCTCTCTACGAGCTAGAGACAACATGTGTTTTGTGAGGCTCTTGGCTGCTGTTTCAGCCTGTTACAGCTTCGCTCATCATTTTCTCTGTGACCAGACGCTCTCTTACACGTCGATGAACCTGTCATCCTTTCTGCGGCCGGCCGGGACGTTTCACTAAGCAATACTCTTTCGGTGTTCTCTGTCGCCACCCGTGTCATCTCTTTTGAATTGTGTCTTGTTCAATGCATTGTCGCCCTCTCTCGGGGCACCACGATTTACATGATGAAGGACGACTGTTCAACCGAGGCAACAGCAATCAACTCAACAACGCATGATGCTCGACGTTTGAGGTGCAACACAGACAACGCTCAAGGGTGGCGAGGGAGGAGATAGTGAGGCTGTAGCAGTCCGACGGCCATCGGTGGTTGGCGCTGCAGGGTGGAGCGGTAGTGGGCGGAGGGGGCGTCGGAGTCGTCACCGGATGCACCTGGTGCGGAGCCGGGGAGAGGAGCGTGTTGTGGAAGGGGGGCGAGCGGGTCGAGTCACGGGGGCGCCAGAGGATGCGCTGGTCACGGCGTCCACGCGTAACACGGCAGGGGTGTGTGCAGCACGTTCCATGGCACGCCCCTGTTCTCTGCTTGCTTGCTTCTCTGTCCCCGCAGTTGGCTCTCTTTGTATGTGTTGGCACTTTTCACTCTGAAGCGCCCACGCTCTGGCGACACGTGCTCCATTTTTCTTGCGGTTTCTTGCTCGATTTTCATGTCTGTCAAGTTTTTCCAATCCCCTCTCTCACGTGGCTCATCCAAGCATCAAACCTACAGCAGGGTCCAATTCCTCTTCTTCGAGGTACTCGTCCTCCCCTTCACCACTTGTTTCTTTCATTTGCGCAGCGAGCACGCTGCCGTCCGTCCCATCCACGAATATGACCTCCCCCTCAGCATCTGGATGAGGCGGCGACACCTGTGGTTGCTAATTCTTCTTGTATGCATCAATCGTCACTCCTGCCGCGACCGCCCGACCCCGCGCCCACGCCTCCATCTCTGCAATCTCCTTCTCCCGACCGACTGTCGTTTTCCGGGGTCCTGCTTTTTTTTGTCGGAGGCGTCCGTCGCTCGGCTTGGTCGCCTTCCGCGCGCAGTCTGCAGCAGGCCGCCTATGCTGTCCGCTGTCCAGCGCTACGTCAGCGGAGGGCTGGCGCTCCAGCGCCGCGCGCTGAAGGAATTGTAGGCACGTCCCCAGGAATGAGTCGGCTGTACATTGGGCTTGCGTGTGGTTAAGCCACCCGTGCCACGCCTCAAGGGCCTGTTCTCCGTAGGAGCTGAGGTAACAGAAGCGGCGGAGGAAAGCTGGCGCGTGGTGCGCCAGCGCGTGCAGATTTGGTGTAATACTCAGCCACGGGAAGGCAGCTTTCAGCGGGGGGCACAGGCCAAACTCACCCACCTCAGAGGCGGCTGCCTCCTCCACGGATACGTCTTGGGCCCGGTTGAGGGTTTTGGCGAGTGCCGCCCATGTCGCCCACGCACCGCGCAGGGCTTCCAGTTGATTTGCTGGCAGGTACGGTGCGAGAGTGTGGCACACGACATGTGACAGCTCAGCAATACGATGGGAAGCCCGCCCTTCAAAGCCACCGCCGTGATAGGCGACCGGTCGGACGCGCACCTCGTCAAGCAGGGCCCGTCCAATAGCCGTGGCAGCTACCACAGACGATGCCCGCCCGAGCGCTGCGTACGTGGCCTCGATGCCCAGGCGCAGAAATACTTGTGTAACGCCCAACGTGAAACGAAGTGGTGCTGTAACGATCTGGCACGGGTATATTTCGAGAAGGGGGCACGACTCAATGGACGGGCGCTCCGCCGGCGTCCGTGGGATGGGAAGCGATGCATTGGAACCCGTTTCGTAGGCCAGGATGGCATCCTTCAACTGTTTTCGCGTCCGTAGTTGTGTCGGCGCCACAGCCACGGCTTGTATGGAGCCGTACTCCAGCGCCAGATCCTCGTTGGCCTCGCCCTAGCGGGCCACGACTGGACACCACGGGCAGGAGCAGCGCGCAGATGCACCCTTGTGGCCCAAAAACGCCGATAGGAAGGCCAAGTCCCCGCCCAAAAATAGACGCACCGCCCGCAACGTACCACCAACGAACAGACCGTGGTCCAATAGTTCTTGCAGGTCCCCTGCCCATGGACCAATCATCTTTTGGAGCTCTTCTTTTCTGTCATTGACACAAGGCAGCGTTGACAGGACGATGGAGTTCGCCCGAGCCATGGGGCGCTCTTGATTGGGATTCGTCAGAACAAGCTTGGATGTGGCCGTGCCGCGACCGCCCTTGTCCAGGCTGACGCACACGTGCACGTCAGCCGTCGAGTCGCAGTGCTGCTCATACGGCAGCTCAGGTCACGGCCGAAAATCCTTCGTGTGGGTCACGGGCAGGCCATCAAGGCCCCGCACGAGGCGCTCCCTGAACTGACCGCTGGAAGACAGGTCTTCGAAGAGGCTCTCCAGAGCGGCGCGTAGGCACAGCAGGGGCGCTTCCCGGTCGTCCGACCACACCTGCTGCCCAGGCTCGTGTGATAGCTCCGACATGGCACTGCGGAAGACCTCCCGCGAGGCCCACCCACTGGCGTTGCCTCCACCCGCCTGGCGGAGCTGAGACACAGTTTCCGCGCTAAGATGGTGTCGGACAGCAGACAGGGCCTGCTCCCGAGGAGACAGCCGCAGAAAGCCCCCCACAGGCACGACAGACACGCCTCTGCCGACACGTGCCGCCTCCAGAAGTCTCAGCAAGGGGCCTTGGTGGGCCGACAGGTCAGCTGTCGTTACACCCTGGATGACCGTTGGTGCCGTCCTTAAACGGCGCTGCATTTGCCGCGAGCGCACAGGCCCTGTTCCCACTGCCGTTTCGAGCACGTAGCGTCGGTTGACCCCGTTCTTGAATTCAAATGAGATTTCTCTGGGGCGCGTCGCTTGTAGGTGCGCCGTCAGCAGCGACTCAGACAGCGACAGCGAGGCACAGTCAAAGCTGTCGTACCTGCCTAGCAGCTCTGCCAACATATTCTCGGTGGACCAACCAGAGACGCCCGGTGACACCCCAATCGTGAGGGATGGAATGGCGACATGCTCGTTGATGGACCGCGGTAGAAGCGCAGCGACGTGGCCGCCCACTACTGAGCCTGACGCACCAACCGCGTCGGTGACCGCCGATGGCACCGCCGCAGCACCGATCGCGGATGAGCCCGACGGCACAAGTCCACCAGCCCTCGCGCGTGTCGCCTGGTCCGTGTCGCGTGTCCTTGGGGTCACCGAAGTGCCCGGAAGAGCGCACACGGTTCTGGCCACCGGCCAGTGGTTGGGTCCATGAGGCACCAGTTCCGGCGTTTGGCATCGAGGGGGGGGGGGGGGGAGGGGGGGGGATGGGGCGCTCATGGGTTCCTGGGCCGCAGCAACAAAGCTCAAAATCTCCAGTCCCGACCCCTCTGGTGCCGTGCCCGCGGGAGCAGCGCTGCCCCCACGGCTGGGAGAGCTTGTGCAAGGCGCTGAGGGTTGCATGCGGGACTACTTTTCAGCCGACGACCGGCAGCCGGCGCATACTTCTCGCCTCTTGGTCCTTGGTGTCGCCAGCTGCGCTGATACCTCCTCGGGGCCCCACAAAAACGGCAGTGCGGCCGGGCCTGGGATGTACCGTGCGCGGGATGCGCGGCCACTCTGGTAGCGCATCGACACGCAGGGCTCAAACGCCGAACGGCCCCGCCCCGTCAGGGGCGCCCGGCACCCAGTGAAAGTTCCAACGACTACGCCGCTCGAGTGAGTGTACCGATGTGCATCATTGGCACTGCTGCGCAGCGTCACAGCTACCGAATATAGTCGCACGTTTTACGGATGAGCACATAAGCTTCCCAGGTAGCTTTTAACGGCTTGCGTAGGGAACAGGAAAGCCTGCGCGCACAATAGGCAAACAGAAACCAAGGGCCTTCCTGTGGAGGGATTGACTATGTCCTTTATCATGCCAATCAATACATCCAATGAGATGCGTGAGGCGAACAAGGAGAGAAAGACACTTCTGTCGCTCCCTTTTCCCGTCAGAAACAGTCACAGTGCCACAGTGGAAGGAGGCCCGCAAGAAAAATACATGAACCATATCGCAAAAGATGCTCAATGCCATGCCCACCATGGCGGTATGCTCAGATCCCCCAGGAGCGCGATGCTTCTTGTTGCTTTTGTAGCTCTAACAGCAACGGCGGTCACCCCCGTCGCCCCCGTGGACTTACCGGTCGTGTGCCGTCGCAACCGGGCTGCTCCGCGGCCATATGTGGGAGGGAAAGGTGTTACATAACAACGAAGGTGCCGGGCGGTGTCGAGTGTGGCGAGCTAGGGAAACGTCGGTGTTGCTCCTAGCGATCAGCGGCCGGCGGCGTGGAAGGAAGCGTCACGGTGCGTCGCCTGCGGTTTGCGGCCAGCGGCCACAGATTGACCAGAAAGCGCTCCCAAATAATCGGGCATAACAGAAACCATTTTCAGAATTTCAAGCCAGGAGACGTGCCTTAACTGGGCGTGTGACGGGAAGCTGAGAGATAGTGTCTATCCCCCCGACCGGATCATATGATCCGGTTCGGATCAAATGATCCGGTTTTTCGATGCGTCATTGTGAGCGAACCTGCTGGTCGGACGCCGCTTTTGACAGCAGAAATGGACTCAGCGGTGAGTCATTGACCATGGGGCAGCTGTTGGTCCCCTTTCCAGACTCTCTTCTGGGAAAGTAACTCCATGCAGTGTCAGAAATTCAGACTGCTTGGGGCGATCGGAACCCAGGACATCCGCCTCTTTTGGCGCCAGCGGGCTTGCCCCGCCAAGCGGCGGCACCCGAAGCCGCCCTTCTGAGCTCCTCTTTGTCAAATGCCAGCTCCTTCCTCACAATCAACACGGTGCCATACTCATTATATGTCCGTCCCCCGCGTGAGTGAGTGACGCGCGACGACCACCAGGATACCCGTGCTTGCCCCCTCCCCCTTATCCACAGTCCAAGCGGCCGCTAGACTGCTGCTCCCTGAGCAGGGATGGCACCAGATCCGCGCCTCGAGACCGGGGCCACTGTCCACGTCAAGGCCAGGCTCGTGCGCTCCGCTATTGAGTGCGCCAGGCTGTACGGCAGCAGTGCCGGCGTCAAGATGCTCACCGGGACGGTGACTGCTGCTGAACGAGTCAAGACCAGTACTAACCGCCGCTCTACCTGGATAACCATCCGGTTTGAGGTGCCTGGGAAGACCTATGTCAAGAGATTGGGTCCGCTCAACTACCGCCCCGGGCCCATCCCGGTTGATGCACCCCCCTCGACCGCGCCCCCTTCCCAATCCTCTGCAGAGGCTGAGGCCGCGAATAGTCAGACAACCGGTCTGCCCGCCACCACCGTTGCTCCAACGGAGCCGACGGCGTTCTCGCCCGCTCTCTCCCCCCACACCGGGACGCAAGCTATCCCCTCGTGCTTGCCAGCTTCGAAGAGACTGGCGGAGGCCCCGCGCGTGGCACCGTCGGTCACGGCACACGGCTTCGAGTGGCGCCACCAGGAGGAGCTTCAGCCTATTGGTGGCCCTGTGCCCCGTCGGACCCGGAGTGTGCGGACGCTTTCCGGGGACAAAATTGCGGAGGGTGGCCACTCGGTGGGCTATGGGCGCGGACGCACGCCAGTGGACCACTTCCTGGCTGTGTTTCCCCAACAGCAGGTGTCGATGATTGCAGAGTTGACCTCCGCCAAGCTCTCGGGGCGTGAGCGCACCCACAACGCCGGGAGACATCCTGAAGCTGTTTGGAGTTGTACTGCTCGGTACGCGCTTCGATTTTGGGTGTCGGTCGGACCTGTGGTCCACAACTCCCCGCACTAAGCACATCCCTGCACCCGCCTTTGGTGTGCGGACTGGTATGTCCCGCAACCGATTTGAAAACCTGTGGATCAGTCTCACGTTTAGCGTGCAGCGGGCGGGCGGGCCCCCTATTGGTGCCAACGGGTCAGAGCAGTTCCGGTGGTTGTTGGTCAACGATTTTGTCGAGGCCATCAACCGGCACCGAGCTGCTCATGTGACCCAGGCCGAGACCCTGTGCGTCGATGAGTCCATCTCCAAGTGGTGCGGGCAAGGTGGGGAATGGATCTCGGTTGGCCTACCAATGTACGTTGCCATCGACTGCAAACCGGAGAACGGATGTGAGATCCAGAACGTGGCCTGTGGGCGGAGCGGCATCATGATGCGTCTCCAGATTGTGACGACGGCAGCGGACCAGGCAGCCGACCTCTCTGCTACCGAGCGGGGCGTGCTTCATGGCACCGCTTTTTTGCAGCAGCTGGTGGCCCCTTGGGTGGGCTCGGGGCGGATTGTGTGTGCCGACTCATACTTTGCTAGCGTGGAGGCTGCAGAGGCACTGCGGTCCTCTGGCCTACGCTTTATAGGCGTGGTCAAGACCGCACACCGCCGGTTCCCGATGAAAAGACTCTTATCAAGAGAGATACGCGCGCGGGGTGACCACGTGTCTATGGTGCATGTTGACGCGACGGGGACGGCGAACAAGATGGATACCTTATGGGTCGACCGCAGCCGTCGCTACTTCATTGCCGCCGCCGGAATCTCGCCGGCCGGTATGCCCTGCGAGCGGTTGTGCTGGCGGGAGACACCAGGGGGGGCGTAGCGCGTGGCGATGACGGTGTCTCAGCCCGAAGTGGAGGAAATTTACTACACTTGCGCCGGACGTATTGACCAGCACAAGCGGTGCCGCCAAGATGATCTCTGTCTTGAGCACAAGATTGGGATACACGATTGGTCCCAGAGTGTCAACCTCTCCCTGCTGCGTGTATGTCTCGTGGACGCCTGGTTGCTGCACACGGGAGCACGCGGGCTATCGGCTACGATGAAGCAGGCTACATTTTATGAAGAGCTCGCGACCGGGCTCATCGACAACACTTTCGACACAGCCGGCTACCGCCCACGCGGAGGGCCCGCGGCCGGCGGCGCCGCCGCAGGATCTGGTTCCGCCGACCAGCACCCTGAGGTGTACGGATGGGGCACGCATCTGACACCAACGACCAAGCGCCGCCTCTCAACCACGGAAGGGCCGTCGTCTCACCTCGCGCAACGAGATTGGGAAGTTTGCAAGGTGCAGCGGAGCTCTCTCGCGTGCTCGACCTGCCGTAAAGCCAGCCGCGGTGGTGAGGTGTTTTTTTGTGCTCCGCGCACGGGTAGAGGCTGTTTTGCCATTCAAATGCGAGAGACACACGAGACTGAGCTTTGACGGGTGGGGGGTGTGGGCGGGAGGTGGCGCGCGGGGAGGCCGTCGGCCCGTGGGGGGCGTCGTGTGTGATCGGGGTTTCTTAGCACACCCGTGGCAGGGTGGGGGGGGGGAGGACCACTCAGGCATGCCTCGGACGGTTGGCAACAAAGTGTTTTTTTCTGTTTTGCCATCCTGTGCACGGGCACCCTCGAGAAGCGCTGGTGCGTACATTTATAGGGCCTTTCCTGGTTGCTTTCCTACGAGAATAGGCTGGAAAGGGCAATTTCGTCAAGCGGATCAAATGATCCGGGTGACCGGATCATTTGATCCTTTTTGTCGGGGGGATAGACACTAGTGTCTATTCTACCACGCCGTGGGATCAATTGATCACAGCGTTGTGATCATTTGATCCCACCCCCAAATCTTCGATTCCGGCCAGCCTACATATGTAAGCGGCCAGCGTACGGTGGCGCCTGTGCTTCTCAACGTCGACTTGCAACCTCTTCCGACTCGAGCGGCTCGCACTCAATATCAGTTTGATGGCAACAGCGACGAGAAAGGTTCTGCATGCGCGCTCTAACAAAAACACACGAGTAGCATCGGTCCTCGACTCCCCGAAGTGGACCGCCCCAGGGCGCTCGAACGTGCCCCCCCCCCCCCCCCCCCCCCCCCCCCCC
>Ga0209093_1000670_pt1 | contig 19012 bp, 23 predicted proteins | sample SidtaG_4_FD_187450 | JGI IMG/M metagenome (GOLD analysis project Ga0209093, IMG submission 187450) | Marine algal microbial communities from Sidmouth, United Kingdom - Sidmouth_Male1 metaG (SPAdes) (version 2) | ecosystem: Host-associated > Algae > Red algae > Unclassified | place: Sidmouth... | reverse complement strand
CCCCCCCCCCCGCCCCCCACCCCGCCCCGCACCTCGACCCCCACGCAAGCCCCCGCTCCGTCCTCCACCACCCCCCCCGCCTCGCCCTCCGCGCCCACGGCCACAGCGGCGCGAGCAGGTCTCAGCAGTTTTGTTTCCCGCCATCGTTTCGGCCGTTTTTTTGGCCTCGTATGCCTCCTCCACGGCGGTGAGGGCAGCTATGAAAAGCTCAACCACCTCAGGTGAAAGGGGCTCCAGGAAGAGGCCTTCGCAGGGCCCTTCGAGGGGGGTGGACGGGGTGAGGTCCATGCCGAGTGTCGAGAGCGGGGGAGGCTGGCAAGGTAAAGTTCGTGAAAGACGAATGGGCAGGGGGAGGGTGGCACCGGTCGAGGTCTTGCTGCGCTGTCGAGAGTGCCGCTAGGCTCTGTGCGGAGCCAGAGTGCGGGCTCGCGGCCGTGGTGTGCACCGTTATGTGTCTTTGGCAGCAGAGTCTGCGTGGAACGCCTGGAACCCCCCTTCATTGGCAGGTATTCTCCAGCAAGCGCCCGTAGATTAGCTTGAAAACAGATCGGTGTCGCAAAACCGTTGGCAAGGCTGGTGACTGCAAAGAGTGGGTTTTCGGGCAGCACACTATAAGAACGACTTCAGTAGTTGCTATATCGCCAAGTTAGGGCTTTCTCGGTTTACTTGATGAAATCAGGCGTATCCTGGCACTTCGCGCAGTGGCTTTGATTGCTATGGAGCCCTCTACAGTACTGTATGATCGGCCTCTGTCAGCCCGTGACCACCCAACCTCGAACCAATATCGACTTGAAAAGTTCTGGTCGGCTGTCGCTCTGCTGCTTGAAGCGCACGGGTGCAGATGCAGAGGCACAGGAGTGTCCCAAAGGGTCTATTTTATGCACTATCCGGAGAAGTGCTCACCTGCATACGAAAGCCAGTATGGCGCCGCTCGCCGCTCACGGCGCCGAAACACTGGCCCTCTATTCTTTACTACTTGGCGAATCCCTGCTGATCTGAGGGCAAGCACTAAGCCGCCAATCTCATTCATACTGAAAGCAACGCGATAGAGTTCGCTGATAGAGGCAGGGGGGGGGGCGGCCCGCCCCGCCGGACCCCCCCCACCCCACCACCCAGCAGACGGTGGGAAGGCGCCCTCACGCTGCGCCGCTCGCCGTAAGGCTGGCGCTCGGACCGACACCCCCTCGCTGCGCTGCTCGCCGAAGATCTGGGAGGTCCCCAAAATCCTCCGTATGATCCAATTTTGTTTTCTCTAAGTCAGGATCACTGCAACGCAGGCGTTCATTTCGACGCGCTCGCGCGGCGCTGCTCGCCAAAAATCTCGGCCGTCCCCAACATCCTCTGTTTGATCCAATTTGGATTACTATAAGTCAGGATCACTGTAAAGCAGGCGTTCACTTCGACGGCCTCGCGCCGCGCCGCTCGCCGATCCGGATGGATTTGATCCGGCCGTGCATGCAGTTCCTTAGAATTTTTCGTGGTTGGAATGCGCTGAAAATCTGGGCCTTCGCGCAATCCATATGTTTGCCAATGTAGCCCGTGTGCGTAACCCGATCGCGGTGGTCCCATCGGTGGGCTGCACAGACATGCATACAGACGCAAGTGGCCCACGGCGAGCTTTATAGACAGGGATGCTTTGTACAACACTCACTTGGAAAAGTACTGCACAGGTTCGCGGAAGCTGGTATACTCGTAAAAAGTCTTCTTGCATCGAACCATGTGTTCACATGCAGACGCGCAGTTCTTGTAAAACGCTCGTAAGCTTGCGGACCCGTCTGGGTGGAGCCGGAAAGCGCGAATTTGCCCCCACCAGTTTGCGCAGCGGAAGTGCGTGTCGTCCGGAGTGAAAACTTTGTACCATCCGAAGCTTCACGCCGCCCTGAGCACGGCCATGACCTTTCCCCAGTCCGGACAACGCTTCCCTGCGTTCCACAAAAAACGTGTAGCGCTCTGTTCTTAAGGAGGGAGTCTAGCTACAGAATGACCATGTCGCTAACGCCGTCGGCGTGCACACTCTCCCCGCAGTCAACAGACCATGCAGCTGGCGAACAACAGCCACACAGGCCGTGACAAAGTCGGCTCTGATTGGCGATTGGATCAGAAGATTCTAGGCCGTTAGGGCGTTTGGCTGCGTGCGGCTCTTAAGACATGGAGCTTGTCTTGGAACCAGCTTGAGGGTCGCTCCGTAAAATGTAAGCAAGCAGCTCTTGCGTCCTACCCCATTTTTCCTCTATAGGTCTTGTAAGAGTCGTCGCCCTTCTGGGAGACCTGACGGAGGGCACTGCGGAGCGTATTACCTGAAAAACGCGTTTGTGCGTGAGCACACAATCAGCACCACTGCGTTGTCCCTCCCTCCGTCCGGCGCCTCGTTTACCGCGTTTTTGTGGTGCGGCCGTGGGAGACCGTGTGGAAAGGAGCCGCCACGGAGCACCAAGAAACTAAAGAGCAGGGCGGCTCCTGACTGATCACCGTTCAAGAGAGGTAAACATGGGTGCTCTCCCCTCGAGCGGAACGCCAAATAATCCCTGTTCACTGCGCTAAAGTTGTTGATGGCTCGCTCTAATGACCCGCCCGCACCCCCCCAGCGGTGCGCCCTCGCCTTCTACGCGGCAAGAACCTATGTGTCCTGCGCGCGGAAGTACTTGACCTGGAGCGCCTCGACCGCCACAGCCCTTCCCAGCGTCTCCTTCACAGTCACCGCGTCGCGAAAGAGCATCCCCCCGGCAAGCGGCTCGGCGCGCATGTCGACGCCACGGCGGCGAGGGAGCCCAAGTCGAACGTCTCCGTTGGATCCCCAAGAGAGGTAGCCACCTCGCGCACAACGTCGTGATGGAAAAATTCTGCCCTCGCTCGTCAGCTGGTCGTAGTGAGAAGCCAAAGTCTCTACTGAGCGTGTCGGGCTACCTCGCCTCGCCTCCTGCCTCTCATAACCCTGCACTTATCGCGCCGTCCCCAAGCGCGTCAGCCACCCCGGCGAGCACAGCGGCTCGTCCCGGCACCCCCGTGCCCGCGCATGCCATCCCGCGGGCTCCCGCACACTCCCGCTCCCTGTTCCGCGCACGCCCTCCCCGCGCGGTCCGGCCCCGCGCCGTGGCCTCCGCTCCGGCGCATGTGTTTCCTGCGAGGCCCGCGGGAAACACGCCGTCTTTCTCGAACAACATCTGTGATCCAGTTTTTGTTTTCCAGGGCGGCGGGTCCACACGCTCCCAGATAGAAATCTGCCACAGACAGCCGACCTCGGCCTGCATTGACGTGTTGCTCCCAGTCCGGCTCCCGCCAGGCCTGGTAGAATATCGTCTCTTCGGGAACAACTTACACCGCCGCATTCGCACCCGCCGCGCTGATTTCCATGTCTGCGCGGGCTGTCGGCGTCGGGCGCTCCCGCAGGAATGTAACGCTGCAGCGGGATGAAAAGGACGCCGCCGGATCCACAATGTCAGTGGGCGCGTCCGTGCCAGCACCGCCGGCAGAGTCCACGAGGGCATCCACCACGCCATCCTACTCGGGCTCTTCGCTCCCGCTCGGCTGTTGGCACAGCCACCGAGCCCAGTTCACGGCGTCTTCAACGGCTTCGAAGGCAGTGGGTTCTAGGAGGTTGCCAGTGCCCGCCCTGGCAGCCGTCTGGGTCACCGAGAGCCGCCCGTCGTCCACCAGGGGCTGTCGTGGAAAAACCTTTGCGCGAGGTTTATCCTCATAATAGTCTCGTATCTATCCGGGATACGTGCTCCACGGCGGTACTCGTACCCTATTTCTTTGAGCAGCATTAAGAAATAGTAGTACCAAGGGCCGCGCCAGGCGCCGACTATATCGTTTTCTGAGTGTCTTGGTTCGTTTCGAGTGTATCCGAAAGATGGGATCACGGCCACACCTGGGAAAGCTGTGGAGGCGCCGTCGTCCACGAATTGTGTGCAACGCCAGTCAATTGGGCAACAAGTCTGCTCTGTCCCAACCGCTGGCCTGAGTGCGGGGCGCCTCAAAATCTCAATCACGCTCAGTTGGACACAAAGCATCCGTTGCCAACAATGATCCCACACAACGACCATCAAGCCCACAGCTCGGGGTGCTGCACTGCGTAACTGCGCCTCCCGGATCCTCTTCTTCTCCCTCATCCCCAACCACGCACTTGGGCGATGGCATCTTTGTCTCCAAGTTCCAGTAGCCGGAGCGAAGGCGTCGAGGAGGACGCTGTGGCTCCGTGCGTGCCTCGTTGACCCTGGCGCAGGACCAGCTGTCGTATATCTGTGAGAATCACGGAGATGCACAGCAAGAACATACTGTGGCTCAGCGTCGTCCAGACGGCCTGGCATCCATCTTCGGCACGTACACTTCCACACCTACGCTGGTGTGTTCCAGAAGGATCAATCACAATGGGAAGGTGTGGCTGCCAATCCAGACCAGTGCCAAGAGCTGCACCAACCACGCCAAGGCAGATACTACTTTCTGGATACCTTCGGAAGCGACAAAGATGCGCAGAGACGCCACTTGGTTGTGCGTTGCCGCGTATGCACACTGGAGGGGTCTTCCGCAATGTACGGCGTCGGAATTCCTGCCACCCTCCTCAATCCGAATCCCACGCGTAACACATCCCTACTCTACGATGGCCCTTGAAATACGGAGGAGGGCTATTGTGTGTCCTATACGTTGTGCACTCCCTGTGTAGTGACACGCAGTCCGTTCCTGACTTGGTTCGCTGCGCGAAATCTGGGGTCACTTTCATCCTTGACTATTTTAGATCGTTCTTTTTGCTGCTTGACTTTCGTTTTATTACTTTTGACAGAATGGATCTGGCGTGTAGGGAACCGCCTTGCGATCAAGATCGACGAGCGATTCCAAGCACGAGACAGCATCGCACACGAAGAATACATCGACAACAGCAACCGCCACCCGAAAGCAACCGCTGCCACCTACCGACTTCGACTACCGCATGTCCGTGTCACACAGATCGACACCGCCCACAATCCAAGCGATCCCCCCGCTCCCACTCAGGCCTAGTTCAGGACCAGTGTTTCGGCTCTTCTTGATTTTAGCGGGGTCGCTGCGCATGGTTGGCTCCCACATTCAAATGCGACTCCTCACTGGCCGAAGACCCTCATGTCAGCTATATTCCGCCATCTAATGGAACGGTGGCGAAGGAATCATTTTCGGTCGTTGTGCGAATCCTGAACCGGGCGCGACGGGTAGTGAAACACCGCAATCGAGTTCGCTACACCGCTTACCTCTCGGCCATGCGGTAGACAAGGCATATCTCAGCCCCTGATCAACCGTTTACGATTCTGTTTAGCTCATTCTTCGGGTCTATTCTTCATCTTTCTTGAGGTGTGCACAACGTCGGAATAAGCGTGACCACAAAAAACAGACAGCGGGGATGCCCCAGACGCGCCTTTTTCGGGAAAGATGAGCGCGGGAAAGAGGAGGAATTGATAGGGAAACAATATTTGAATGCATATTGAGACCAGCGCATGTGCTTTGACCGGAAAGACATAGGGGGAGGTCCCCAAACATCAGAGGGCGACCATAAGGACCCCCTCCCCCCCCCGTTGCGCCTTTCGTGGGTCGTAGGGGTCTTGTATGTAGCGTGGCTCTCTCTGTGTTCGCGCGTTAGCACTTTTCTGCAGCTCTATGAATGGGGCTATGTACATTTTGCACAGAAGTCATACTAACACACAAAAACGATACACAGCGGATCTGGTAGTCACGGTGCCGGATGTGCTCTTCGGTGTGCTTAAACAACATGTCCTATGCTTCAATCATAAAATCTGCCCACCGTTGCGCTTTCAAGATGCTCCTGTAGTCTTGTAGGCATCATCAGCATTTTCTGCTGCCCACTGCATCCGCTTCTTGACCGCCTCCGCACTCTCGGCCGCTCACTGCAGCAGCGGCGGCTTGTTCTCCGGCTCCCGCTCGTCGGTCACCTTCGTTGCTTTGCGGGCCCCGGCCGCAGTCGGTTTTCGACGGGCCACGTAGCGCGCAAGGACATCCACCCCCGCCTCGCTTGTCAGAGCCATCGCGCTCCTAAATCCCGCCCCCCGCTCCAACTCCGTCGCGCCAGGAAACTTGAGGGCGTTTTGGCCGTACCCCCCACGCCCTGCCTGCAGCCCCTGTTCTCCATAAAGGCCAATGCTGCCCCACATCCCCAGAACCTCTGGAGCCTGGAACATCAGAATATGGAGCTTCGGGGGAATCGAAAACCCACCAAAGCTCCCCTTCAGCACGGTCACCATGGCGGACGTATTGGATCGAAACGCCAGGACATCCTCGGAAGGAACGATGGCCGGGCGGTTCCGGGTCTCGCGGACCTTGTTCCACGGGGACCAGGCCTCCTTGTAGGCGGCGAGGTGCGCCAGTGGGACCTTCCCGAAGAGCGCGGCACACACGATCATGCTGTGGTCGGCAATGGTGTGACAGTCGTGCCCGATAAACAGTCCACCATGGAAGGAGGTAGGCCGCGAAGACACCCTCTCATGTAAGAACCCCACAAGCTTCAGCGCAAAGTCTGCGCCCGATTTTAGTCTTCCTGCGGGAGGGGAGGGGGGGGGTCTGCAAATGGGAGATGTCGGCGGGACGTGGGGAGACCCGTCAGGTACGAAGACAAACAGCGAAAGAGACACTGGATTCTTTATCGACAAAATGCCCTTCACCAAGAAACCAGAGCGGTGTTCTTGAGCAAGCCGAACTCCGTGAAACCCTCAGACAAGAGGTACACATGCATACGCCAATGGCACTGGGAAGATGGGTTCCCAGGACTAGCGTGAACTGCATCCCACCTAAGACCGACACAGCAGCCGACCGGCACACGCAGAACAAAGCAGTCATCCTCCGTCCCGCCACACGTTGCCTCGGTCTTCACAACCGCCTCAAGCGCCTTTTTCCTCCCTGCCTTCCTCTTTCCCCCACTCCTCCCCTTTCTCAACGACCTCCCCAGCCCCCTCAGGTCCCGCTCCCTCCCCTTCTTCGCCTTCCCCCGCGACACACACAGCAGGGGTCAGCTGCCCGCCCGGCCACGTACGTAGTTGGGTCTTCGCCTGCATGGCGCGCAGCCCCCCAAGAACCCTGGGAGAACGAAAGCCGACAGGTGACACTTGCGCTGCGACAGTGTGCGCAAGCTGTTCCTCAGCACCAGGATCCGAAAAGAGCAAAACGGGGGAGTAAGACAAGTAGGGGATACAAAAGAGGTTTAACAGAATCGAGCACATGCCATCGATTGCGGCAAGACCGGAACTCAATCCCGGTACAAGAGCGAGCAGCGCCAGACACCCAGCTTCCATGGAGAGCTACTGGAGACCGCTGTCATTGTCGGCGCTCCGCTCCTTCGCCCCCGGCGCCGACGTCGTGTTGAAGATGACCTCCAGTATACTCCGCACAGCCTCCGCCGCCTCTCCGAGGGCGAGAGCCACCCTTAGCGCACACTGGCCGCCGCCGATCACCCAGATTCCGGCGCCGCCCCTGCTCAGCTCCACGCGCACCACTTCCACGGGATCGCCCAGGACCCAGGTCTCATACCGCATAACGTCAACTGCGACCGAGGCCACCCAAGCCCTGTCAACGCAGCGCACCAAGACGGGCTTCGGGAAATCAGCAGGGCCGCAAAGTGAAAGGGCTCGCCATATCTTGCGGGCCCCCACGCCGCAGACCGCCGCAAATTCAAAAAGCTCGGGTTCCTCCTCCAAACAGGGGCTTGACGGCAGAAATTTCAGGCGGGGGTGTGGGGGGGTGAGGTCGGATGGTGCGGTCGCACCGAAAAGCAGCGGAACCAACAGGGTGGGAGAAAGCCGATCATGAAGGGCCGAAGTGGTGGTGGCGCGCGATTCCGCCGCCGGCGTGGACAGGGGGCGGTCCTGACGCGGCACCCGAAAACGGAAGAGTTCTGGTCGGGCCGCGACAGTGGCGACTTCTTTGGGAGCCAATGAGGATGAGGAAGAGCTCTCGACGGCATCGCCTTGAAGTGCCCTGCGGTGCTCCACCTTGTAGGCGTTGGCGCCAGCGTTCCAAACCCGCTTGTACGACGAGTTGTAGGAGCGAGCCCAGACTGCCGTCTCCTCCATAGTCATACCCGCCAGCGCAGGAGGTGGCCCCGCTGCCATGATACCCGAGGCTGAGATTGACCGAAACCTGGCGGCGGATAACGCCTCGTCGACTGCTGCAGCGCCTTCAGAGGAGACACAGGTTCCGGAATACAGCCAGGGTGCTCAACCCGGCTTCAGCGCTTCACGCAGTCGCTGAATACAGAGCAAGTATGTCCTCTCGGACACACGCTGGACACATTGCTCCGCCCGTGAGGATGTTTTTTGGACCAATGTGAGCCCGGGGCTCCCGCGGGCCACCTCTCCGGAAGATTCTTTGGACAAACCTGAGCTAACGAAGCTCTGTCAAGCTGTAGGCTACGTGCGTGCATTGGGGACAGGTCCAATGACCGCACATGGTGTCGTACTCAAGTCCTTTGCGGCGCTTCAAGACCAGACATGGCGATCCAGACCGCTTTCAGTGGGTTTCTTGGACTGCTTTGGGCCAAACATTTCCACGGGCTGCCAGCCGAAAAAAATTTTAAACGCCTCTGAGCCAATCGGGTGCTCTCAGGTGGCTTCTTTGTGCTCCTGGTCGGTTGCCTCCGTTGTCCTCCGCTCTACCAGAGCATCGCCTGTCCGTCGTCTCTACGATTCTATTTCTCTCCCTGCCGTCGGACGTGGTCCGCTGGCGGTCCGCACGGTAGCGCCTCTTTCCACCTGCGCCGCGGCGGCCAGCCCAATGGCGTCATCGACACAAAGCAGACCGCCTATCCAACGCAGCTTTCCAGCGGGGGCAGGAGGGGGCAGCCGCGGGGTCTCCTTGGCGGCATCCGCCAGCGCTTGTGGCACACATGGCGCGCCTGAGCTGCCTCCCCGCTGGTATGACCGACCAAAGGCACGTCAAAGAAGTTCCCACTTTCATTGAAGAGGTAAAACGAAAAAGAAAGAAAACGTCAACCAACAGAACTCCAGATGCCCTCACTGGCGATGAGAGCGCTGTGATTATCAAGACAAAGTCCTTGGACACCAAGAAGGCTCGCAATATTTTTTTCTGGACTGCCTTGAGCGCGGATACCGTTCCCAATAACCGCGTACGTCAACATCAACAAGTGATGACGAAAGGAAACGGAGTTGTAGACATGCAGAGAGAAATCAAATACTGGCGCAGCAAAAAGAAAAGAAAAATGAGCAGCTCACTCTCCATTCATGAGGTACTCGTCTGCTCGACAGTGTCAAGCCCCTCATCTTCCCCGTGCTACTGGTTGTAATCCTCTTCTCCCTCCCCGTCCCCACCGCCGTCATCGCCCGCAGCATCTGCGTTTTGACGAAGCCACTTCCAATCAACCCTCCAGAGCTGTGGCTCGCACACGGCGCCATCTTCAACGACCCGAAACCCAACTCAAAAAAATCCAACATGATTTCTCATGCGCTCCCGACTGTTCACGAAAATATCACCCCACCTGTCCTCCGACGTCTCAGCCGCTTTCCAGTCCTTCAGGATGAAGAAGACACCCTCCACTGGAGCAAAGACCGGTGAGTACGGAGGGAGCCGCAGCACTAGGATGCCCTTCTGCCGCTCCAGGTCGTCGGCCTCGTCGGAATGGATGGCGGCGTTGTCGATGGAAAGGACGGAGCCGACGTGCACTTGATGAGCACGCGGCGTATCTTCCTGGAATAATACCGACGTCGATGGGCGCAGCGCTCGCTGAAGTGGGTGATGATACGCTTGTGGGTGTACCCAACAGCAAGCAGCACTCGTGACACGGTCAATGGCGAGTTCGGCAGCTCTTCCCAGCCGGGAAGTTCCGAAAGCTGCCGCAACGTCTCGGAAATCCCACCCAAAAAGTCCTCTGGGGAGTCTACGATCAGCGAAGTCGCGGCTGCGAGAAAATTGGGGTTGGAAAGAGCATTGTGACAATGGCATTGTCGTAGTGCTGATGACCGAGGGCATCATCAGGCCAAAACGCTCCTGTAAAACGGAAGACCAGGTACCAACGTCCCACGGTCGCAACGCTCAAACCCCCCAGCTCTGCAGCGTCCTCCCCATTCATCCTGTCACCAACAAACCAGGATAGAACAAGCACGTGTCCGTCCTGTGCAAACATCATGTCGGGGGCTAAAACTCCCGACGGAGGCGCAGTCCACTACAACACTGGTTGGACGCTCACATGCAAAATTAAGCCACCGCAATACACGAGGACACGAGTCACAGCAATGAGGCCCGCTATCGCAGGAATTCCGAAGAAGACCGCCGCCAGAAAGAACGGCGGTAATGCGGGGATAACGAAGTGCATGCGCACGACCACGGGCGGGTTCATGCCGAGGTGGTTTGAGGCGCAAACTCACCGACCACCCCGCTGCCCACGCATCCGACCAATACACAACAAATGTACGCAGTCCCGCATTAATGGAGAAACTCAGGGGTACGACCAAAAGATGCGTGCAAGCGTCTTGACCAAACACACCGCACGCCCCCACACGCCGCCTTACCCGATCACCCATCGCAAAGCACCATGCCGCAGGCACAGATAGCCACTCAACATGTTGCTGCCTCCAAGACAGAACGGAGTGCATCCAGTGCGGGACGGTGCCGCCCTTGTGTCACCAGTCTCACTGCGAGAGTCTGTAAGCGTCCCATTGATCTCTTTCTCCCTGCTTTGTTAAAGCTGACGGACGCTGACGGGTGCGCCACTACAGCTGATTGAACTTGGTTCCCGTTTAGTTCGGCGGGCCACGAAAACTGCGCCTCTGATTGCGAAAGCCAGCAAGCTCCACCAAAATGCGGATTTCTCTTGAAAGAAAAGGGCCATTTGTCTTGATTCCTGCTCTCGTTTCTGGAAAGGAAAGCAACCCCCTGACAACATCGCTTGTCAAACAAGCGTAGAGCTGATCAGGAGGCACTACGTGAACAACAGACTGGCCCAACAAAAATGACCGGTTGGCTTCTGGCAGAAGGTGTCACGCGTGCGCCACGTGGATGGCCCTGTGGGTCATGACTGGAAAATTGCGTCCAGAAGAGTCAGTTGCAGGCCTAATGGCCACCCACCCCACATGAATTTCTTGATGTTGTGCCGGGAAAACTTATTGCCGACAATATCAGCCTGTAAATGTGCTTTCTGACCCAACGTCTCCTCGCACCCGCGCAGGGCAGGAATTTGTGCCAGGAAAGCCCCTCTGACAGCATTGCAGACCGACATTTCTGCCGCATGGCCCCGTGCCATGCGTTGACAGCGCTCTGTGCCCATCCCAGCACCACCCACAATCAACGTGGGGTCCATTCTCCGAGTACGCGCCACCGTAGAGGCGCTGTTCGTCCCGCCATCCTCCCTCGCATCACTTTTACGGCTACTCTCTTGACTACTGTCACCAACACCATGAAATACACGGTTGCTCGGGTACGCCGACCCCTGATCGGACGAACGCAGGCATGAGACAAGACACGAGAGAATTTTCAATCACGCTTTAATGAAAGGCTGCACCAGCAGGGCGGGGGTAGTTGCCGAGATCGGTGTCTTTGATTCGCATGCCATAGTTGGGAGCACGTGCTGACCGCCTCAGATGCGGCTGCGGCTGTGGCTTTGGTAGTAGCGGCAGAGACGGCCGCCATGGAGGCGGTCACCACCGAGCACCTGTACATCTGTAGGAACGATGGGGAGGACACGCGAGGGGGCCGGCTTACTTCATTCAGCCGAGGGGAGGGCGATCGAGGTCACCTCAGTTTCTATTGCTCTCGTTCTTTATTGATTCTATGGTCATTGGCATATTGCTGTTAAATGAGACGACTAGCTTGGGCAGTGGGGTTGCTTTGTGTCCCAGCCCGTGTTTTTGCTTTGTGGTGGTTTCCCCGCCCTTGTCTCTTCTTGTGGGACTCCTTACGCTTTATTTACTTTTTTAGCTGGTCTTCACATCCCGCTCCTGCCGACGCATCCTGCTCCTCTCTCCAACATGTGCGACCTCCACTGCGATGCGCTTACCGCGTATCATACAGGTCTGGGAATACTTGTAGCTCGTGCGAGTCTTTAACACTGACCATCGCATCCCCAATGAATTGCTGTAGCAGGTGCGGCGTCGATAGAAAATAAAGCTGTTGAGTTTTTCGAACAGCAGGCAACTGCCCTGAGTCTTCTGGGCTCCCTTGGAAGCATTTCGTCTGTTGATTCGTTCTTTTTGAGTTGCATGCGATTGGATATGGGTCATGCGAAGTTGGAGCGCCGCAAGAGCAGACATGCTGGTAACAGGTGTGCCTCGAGGGTGCCGGGATGGGGAACAATGTGCGACGGAGGGGACTGGCGCGCCCGGGGACGGTCCGAGCAGCGCCGGGTTATGAGTGGCGTGAGGGCAGGCGAGGTACTCCAGCACGCTCGGTAGATAAATGGGCATCCAACCACCTTACGAGCGGGGGCAGATCTAAGTCCTAAAGAAAGTGTGCGTGCGGTGGGTACCTCTCCTGGGAATCCAACAGTCCTCTTGGCCAACCAGCTTTTCGGCGCCTGTGGTGCCATGGCTATGGACTTGCGGAGTGTCCACGCGCAGAGCGTGATAGAGGTGAGGCATTCAAGGGAGTGCCGCAGTATTAAAAAGCAGCTCAAGGTGCTCGCTGCCGCCGGCGCTAAAATCAGACGGCCTATTCATAATCTCCCCATGCGATGCTCGCTGCGCCATCCAGATCTCTTGCGTCATCCGCCCACCTGGCGGTCGAAAGCGCCTCCCGCCATGTGCGCGCTCCTCCAGCCGCGGGAATCGCTTTCCCGTGAGCAGGTTCTGTTCCATGTGGGCAGCCCGCTCACCCGGCCATCCCTGGGCCCTGCTGGCCTCCCCCATCCCGGCGTCCTCCCACAACCGACAGCGCGTACAGGGTCAGTTTTCTTCTGTTGTTCGCTGTTTCCCTCGCTTGCACGAGTATGATACGGAAACCACATGTCGGGGATCCTGCGCTGCTGTCGTGCCTCTACCTGTCGTACACTGGCACGAGGCCTGGTGAACACTGTGAATCTCACGATCGGCATCGAGCGGCTGAGATGGACCGGCACCGAATTACAGTGCGTCGCCCGAACTTGATGTGACTTGCTGTGACTTGCTGTGAGCTTTTCTCGGATCTGATCATTCTTGTGCGACGTGCCATACTTGAATGGTTCTGTGGGAGCGAAATGCGTTCGCAGAAAATCTGGATTCTCTGTTGTGAGCTGTGAACTGTTGTGACTTGGTGTTAGTGTTTCTCAGATCTGATGAATCTTTGGCGACGAGCCGAAAGAGAGTTAAGTTCAGATACACGTAGTTAAACTAGCGGTCCACGCAAGCCACTGGGCCACCCCCAGTTAAAACACTGATAAAGAGGACATTGGGATTCTTGGCCATTCATTGGCTCGAACCGACACTGTCAGCTAAATGCTTCCTTTCGGAAAACGTGTGGGCAGGATTTGGGGCTTTCTGAAGGCGTGTCACAGCTCCTGTGAGCTGTCTCAGCTGCAGCCTGCCTCGTGTGTCTGTATCGGCCTCCATCCACACGTATTGCTAGAGAGGAATCAAAGCTCCGTCTAAAAGTTTCCAGTGGAGTCGGTCTTGGTCATCGCGTGCGCCGGATCCGATTGCGCGGGATCACCTGCGCAAGTGTCTACATGCCTGCGCACGTGATCCGTCGTGATCCGGATCTAGCAGATCCGGGGCAGCTGTCCCATGCCCGATGCACACCCCGGTCCGTACGACTCTGGGTACGACAGCAGCCGTTTCGTCAGCGGTCGCCGAAAGCGCCGTAGTCCAAAATGTGGGCTACCGCCTTGTTCCCAGCACAATAGAGGCAGCTCTTTTCACTAAGCTACATAATCCTCAAGTAACGCTTCCAAGCACATCGTCTCAGCTCCCTCGAGAAGCTGTAGGTTCTCTGCAGTCACTGCGGCCTCGGCGACAGATGCGGCCGCAGATGCGACGGCAGTAGGCCCTGTGGTCGATTCGGACCCCGCGCGATAAGTGGCAATCTTGCACACCGCAGCCACGTAGACGTTTGAAGACCACTTGTCCGCATTGACAGTGTCAGCATCCGCGCACGCGGCCGATTGCCGAGTTCCAAGTCCGGCCGCGACTCGGGCCCGCGCGGTCCGCACATCGCCAGAACGCTTCGCGCAGCGGGCGTCCGGCGAGGCCGGGGCCCGACGCTTACCGCGGTTAAATGCCGAATCTCCTGGGCCACGGCACACCGCCGCTCGCTGTACCAATCGTACACAACTCTCCAGAAAGGAGCCCGCTGCAAAACCCGAGGCGTTTTGGTTGAAATACCCATGCCAGGCCTCGAGCCCTTGCTCAGAGAAGAGCCCCAGCGAACCGTAGGTGTCGATCCAATCGGCTGCGTGACACGCGAGCACGTGGAGCTTGGGAGTGATGCGAGCCCATTCGAAGCTGGACCGTAGAAGGTCAACAACTTTAGCCGCTTGCCGAAGGAATGTTGAGCGCTCATTGGCTGCAAAGGCTGTCGCCCGGTTCAGGACTGGAAGCAGATCAGTCCATAAGCTGCAAGCCTGGCGGTACGCCGAGGCACGTGCCTGAGGAACAAATCCGTCCAGGACATCGCAAACCGCCGCCAGGCGCCGACCAATCTTATGGCACGCCTTGCCTTCGAATGTGCCCCCCCAGTAAGGAGCTGGGGACACGCCGACATTGAGACGAAGAGCAGCTGGCAGCGCTGCCAGGTACTCCTTGGCCCGGTCCGGCCCAGAATCGAACGCAACGGCCTCCACCCCCAGAAAGAGTAGCCATGGGCTCACACGCAGCGTGATATGCAAGGGCATGGGGACAATATCTTGGGGACCAAAGACCATCAGCGGTCGCCGGACGTAAGACAGGGTGTCCGTAATCGGGGGAGGATCTTGAAGCGCCGCCAAAGGACCATTTGCGAACAGATCCGCCACCACCGTCTTTTGAAGAAGTGTGCGTGGCACACGTACGGCGCGGCTACCATCTTGCAGACTGCCATAAATGGCAAAATCTGGAATCAGCTTCAGAGTCGAAGCGGTAATGTGCGCGAGACAGCAGCAGTACACACAGGGAAAGCGGCTGCTGGCCCCCGCATGACCGTCGAACGATGTCGTGAACGAGTAGTGCCCCAGCAGCACGAGATGGACTGGCCTCGTGACGCCTGCGACGGAGACCCCGTTGGTCCTCAAGTCCTCCAAATCGGGTGCGTACAGTTCGGCCATAGCCGCCAACGACGGGTAGTCGTCCTTTTGGCACGGGAATACACCGAAAAGAATGGCGTTGTCCCGACTGCATGAATGTGCCTGGTTGATGCACGCCAAAATCGCTTTGCATGAGCTCTGGCGACCGCCCTTGTCCAGCCCGAATGCCAACAGAATCTCACCGGCTGGGCGGCCCGCCACCGGCCGGTCGATGAACTGGTTCCGGGCCACAAGATCTGCCACCATGGCTTCAACGGCCGCCCGCGGGCTCGCCAGCGCGGCACCCAATGCCGATGACGTCACACGGTGGCGCGCCTCTGAAAACGCCGCCCGGCCATCCGCCCGCATCACCGCCGCGCTGGCCAGCCCGCTCCGCGGTCCGCCCATGAAGCGCCGAATGCGCTGCCACGTCTCGTACGAGATACTGTTGGCAACGACGAATTGCGTCTGCAATCGTGCGGGAAGAGCCGCAACCGCCGCCGATGGGACCACAGCCAAAATCCCAGCGTCCCTCGCCTGCCGGCTGACGTCACCGAGGACCCTCTCCATGGCCTCCTAGTTGTCCCGGCACAATGCTCTAATGGCGAACGATACCTCCAGGGACCGTCTACGGGCATGTCTAGGGCCAACGACCGCTTTGACTGACACTGTCTGGCGAGTGCAGAGTCGATCCCTGCCGTTGGCAGACCGGGCACGCAGCGTCTGCGGCTTTTCAGCCACCAGATGCGCGCTGACGATGGCCACAACAGCCTGCCGCTGGGCCTCGTCGAAGGTTCCAGTGGCAGCGATGACAGTGGCCAAGGCCACATCGACACTGGGCCCAAAGGCACCTGGCGCCACGTCCGCCAGCCCGCTGCCGCCATCAGCAGAGTGGATTGCCGGCCGGAGGGTGTCCAGGGCTGCGCCTGCCTGCTGGTGCGATCCATCTGCGGGACGAATTGGCGCCATCGGCGCCGGCTCAGCTGCGCCACGCGCATCTGCAACCGCCACCAAGCGCCTGGTACCGATGAGTGCCGCCGCCGTCGCGCACGTGCCACTCAGACGGGAATCCTCCGACACGTGTGCGGCTGCGACCTAAGTGGCGCCCGCAGGCCCGAATCCGCCCCCCCTTGTGGCTTGCGCTGTCAGCAAAGCTGTTGCGCGCTCGCCGCCAGCAGAGATGGCGTGTGCCGCATCCGCTGGTGTGATGGTGTCACAGGCGGTGGGGCCAGCAAGACCCTCGGGCGCGTGTCGCCTCTTGCGGCACCGTGCCGGTCAGCATGGGCGATTCACTGCTGGGAGTGACAGCAGGACGGGTCTGGCTAGGCACCGTGGCCGTTGTCCCGGCCGTTGTCGCGGCCCGGCTGCGCTTTTCAGCCAGTGTTCTGCAAGCGGAGCACACCGGCTCGCGATCTTTCGAGGGAAGAGCCGCCTGCTCGGTCGCTTTTGCATCCGCCCAGAGGATACGTAGGATCCGCGGACCTGGGCGCGCAGTTGGACGACGGTTGGTGGAGACATCTCTATGAATGACGGAAGCACATGTGGCCCACTTCCTTGTGGGAGATGGACGCTTGATGAAGGAGCATGCACGGCAACAGCCGCGAGACACTCCATTCAGGTACGGCGAGCTCTAGACCGCGCACTGACGTCGAGGCATGCCGGCGAGAAACAGGACTTGCTCCGAGCTTCTCAGGCGCCCGCCATCTCGCAGAGACAGCCACTGCTCCGCAGCTGAATTGAGGCGCAGGCAAGCCTGGTGGCATTGATCACACACAAATGCGTGGTCTAGCTGAGGGAACAGTCTGTGGATGGAGGCGGAGGCTTCGTCGCTGCACAAAGCAGCCATACCAATCAAGCAGGGGCACCAGACGCAGCGTGGTGGCCGAGGGAAAAAGAGGGCGTGAGATTAGTGTTGCTGACCGTGTAGCATAGTTGTGGACGGCCTCATCCATCACGTCACGTAAAAACAATAAGTAAAGCTGACCGCTTTTTACTCGATTTTTTGGCAAACGCGCACGTACCACTGGCGACACGGCGGAGGGGGAGGTACGCCAGAGGACGACGCCATGCTGATGGGACGACCAGACCCAAGAACACTGCGGCAGATGCGAGGATGTATGTAGATATCACCGTAGCCGCCGCTAGGCGATGCTGCTGCTGTACGTCAAGGCGCAGAAAGGGGGGGGAAGTGCTCGTATGCGTCGGTCGTCGCCGACGCAACGGCGATGCAAGATGTCCGAGAAATTTCTCGGACGTCTTTCGGAAGACAGAAAAATTTTACGTGTACACTGTAATGAGGAAGCGTGTCAGAATCCGAGTTTCCGCCCTTATCTGGGGGTGGGGCTGTGGAGCCTCTCGCAAGGTGGCACAGCGCAGCAGCGTCGTGGCTGCAGGAGCGGTGGCACCCTTCCCACCTTTCAAGATCTCGATTTCTGTTTGCCCTTGCTGCCTGTTGAAAGCCGTCAGTTGGTTGCGTGCGCCCCGCGCACTCCGACACCTGCAGTGGTCGTCGCTACGCGGGTGTTTTCTCATACGCCGGGAGTGGTCCCTCGCAACTACCCCCCCTCGTGTCTCCCCCTGCTTGTCGTCGCCGTGGCGCGCGCTGCTTCCCCGCCCGACCCGGTTGATCCCCCCCTCACCTCCCCCGTCCAACTCAACCGGCGCCATGGATATGACCATGGTCTTGGCCGTGGCCGCTGCGGCGCTGGTGGGTGTCTTCTTCGCCGTCTTTGTGCGTCTCGCCATCCACACGGCGGCCAAGCCGGCGGTCAAAGCGGGGTAGGGACCCCCGTGGCCGTCGGGCGGCGCCTTTTGGCGGTGGCTGGCGATTCGCCCGTCGTGCCGTTTGGTGTGAGTGGCGCCCCCCGTCGGGGTGGGGGGAGTGCCACGTTCACGTCGGCGGGAGCGGAGGCAGCGGCGGCGGCGGTGGTGGCGGCAGCGGCCCGGGCGGCGGCGGTAGCGGAGGTTGTGGCACGGGGGATTGCACTGGGCGACACGGGGAACTAGTGGACGGTGCAGTTGAAGGCGACCATGACCTCTTTGACACTTGCGGCGCCAGAGAGGCTGCCTGGGGAGTGGTGGTCGAACGTCGTGCTTGTCAGCGTGTCGCCAAGGGCGATGCCGCCCGCGTAAAAAACAATCGGGACGTCTGCCTTGACCATTGAGCCACGTGGAGACGAGCGCAGAGAGGGCGACGCGCTCGAGGATTTCGAGAGCGACGACAGCGACGGCGGGGGTGGGGGTTGCCACGCTTGGGAGGGGGACCGGGAGGGGGACGCCAAGCGTCGCCATGACGACGGGGGATGAAGAGCCACGTGCCAGTCTTGTGGTCGTGATGGCGAGATCAAATCCAATGTAGAAGCAGCGAATCAATTCTCTTCATGGTGACAGCTACGTGTGTACATGCATACTTAATGTATTTACGACCAACGAACACAGCTCCTCGTCGAGAGCCACCCTGTTTGACCGTCGGTGAGAACCAACGACTCACAAACTCGCACTGCTTCGCTTGACCAACCAGCGGCCAGAGATGGCACGAGATTGGCATCACACACAGATCACGCAACCCCCCCTGCGGTGGAAGCTCTGGCGGGCCCACCGGCGCCGGTGGGCATGCGCATCCCCTCCCGTCGGGCGCGGCGGCGGACGCGCCGCCCCCGCCCGACGGCGACGTGTCCCGCTGCGCTTCGCCCCCGCCGGCCGCTGCGTCGCCACTGGCCGACGAACGACCGGCCGCCTCGCGCCGGCGGTCGCTGCGTCGGCCGTCGTGCCCGCCCGCCCGGCGCGCCCCCTCTGCCGCCGCGTCGGCCGTCTTGCCCGCCCGCCCGCCCGCCCTTCTCTTTTTTTTTTCTTCCTTCCCCCCCC
>Ga0209093_1000669_pt1 | contig 19030 bp, 24 predicted proteins | sample SidtaG_4_FD_187450 | JGI IMG/M metagenome (GOLD analysis project Ga0209093, IMG submission 187450) | Marine algal microbial communities from Sidmouth, United Kingdom - Sidmouth_Male1 metaG (SPAdes) (version 2) | ecosystem: Host-associated > Algae > Red algae > Unclassified | place: Sidmouth... | reverse complement strand
GGGCGGGCCGCCGACGGCAGCGGCACCTCGCGCCGGATCGGCCACGGCAGATGGCGCGGCTGCCGTCGCAACACCGATAATGACGGCGGCGGCACCTGGAGGCGGCGGGGAGCATCGAGATCGTCCTCAAGCCGCTGTAGGCACGCTGGGCAGCCGATGAAAGCGCGACGCGGGCGGCAGCAGCGATGGAAGCGGCAAATGACAAGGCAGTCCTAGTGGCTAAGACGCCACATCACACAGCCTGCCGTGGTACCGAGAGAAGCGTCACGTCACGCGGAAACGCCGAAATTGCTGCTCCCGAAAAAGAAATGTCGGCCGGCCGCACAGCACCACACTCCGTGCTTCTACTCTCCGCGCCGATGGCCACCCGCAACCGTCACTGCGCCCACAATTGTTTGGAGCGCACTCGCGGCGGCATCCTCCGCTCACACCTTGAAGCCTCTCCGGACGACGCCCACCCCCTTTCCCATGAAGAAATGATTACGGTCCCCATGCTGAACGCGATGACGAAGACGACCCCTGCGGGAGCGACGGTGCCGACGACAACGGCGTCGAGGGCGCCCTGTTGTCAGTTCCTCAACGGACTGTACTCCGGCATCTGGCAGGGTCAGCGGAGGCGGATGCGCGGCTCTGTGAAGATCTACGTACTTGCTCAGTTAGGCGTTGCTCTGGTGCGGAAACGTATCCCTTCGCCAGGGATGGAGAACGAATGCATCGTCAACATGTCGTGAAAACAGGGAATGAAGCCCTTTTCAGTGGCTAATTCAGTGCTGGTGGTGTAGTGCAGGGTTACGAAGCACGGAAAGGTAATCAGCAGCAAAAGGCGAGAGAGCTGCGAAGACTCTGAACAAATCGACCTGGTCCTGATCGTATTAACGCCGATGCATCCTAATCAAATTTGGGAACGACCGGGCCACAAGCCGAAATACAGCAGTGGCGGAGACCGTTGTTTCCGGCTGGCTTCACGCCCACGTCGCTGTTGAGTCGCTGGTCTCTTTCCTACTGCCCGATTCGCTACCATGTCATCCGCGTTACCTGTGGACGCAGTCACCGCTCCTGTCGAAGTCAGGTCGGCGGTCGCGTTGCTGTTACGGTGTGTATTCGTTCCTAGTAAGAGGACGGCCACCATCCCTTTTGCAGTGGTCGCAGCACGTGCCGTGTACTACGTCGACTTGGTAGCATCCTCCTGAGGGGCGTGCGTAAATACGGCGGTCGTCCGCGCTGCTCGCCTTGTCTTCGCTACGACCACTGGAATTGAAGAAGCGCTACACGCGGCGTACCCTGTGGGGGGGGGAAAGATTGTGTGGAAGCGCCCTGGACAAGAAAGTTGGACGCCTTCATTCTGCACTCGCGACCTGCACGGCGGGTGTGTCTCTCAGGTACGTGCTCTACTTCATAGGTCTAACCGCTGTGCCGCGCAGTGCGTCGTTCCTCGCTTCTTTCTGTCTGCTGTTTGTGGTTGTGGTTGCGTCATGTACAAACAATCTGACGCCCAGAAGCGCAGTACGTGGTTCGTTGACCAGCCCGGTACGTTGGACGGCCTCAAGATGATGTTCAACGCCCAGCAGAACATGACGTCGCAGCACAAGTTTTTAGGCGGCTTCTAGTTGCGTGTATCCATCCCTGTGAGACCTCGCGCGGTAGCGGACGTGTGGAATAAGGAATATGCGAAGAGTGTCAGTGACACCATCGTGGCGTTCAAGCGGGCGGGCCGGTTGTTTTCTGTCGGCCTGTCTTCTACAACAAGCCCGAGGACCAGGACCGGACAAGAAGTCTCGCATGGTGTCTCCATTGACCTCTCATCGGCGCACGAAGTCGCTCAGATCGACATGGCCACCTGGAGCACCGTCGCCCCGATCAAGAAGCGCAGGGCCGGCAGTGGGAGCGACATCCGCGGCAGCGCTAGCGGCGGCCACGTTGTCGTTGGGCACGAGAACATGGAGTCGGCCAAAATTCAGTCCCGCGCCACCGGCGCCACGCTAGGAACTCTGCAGCGCACGCCAGAGTACGCGGTCTTTGAGGTCCGTGCCGACGGCTTGCCCATGGCGCCGTCGTCGTTGAGGTGTGCCTGCCGCGGGATTTCGACGACCGCGTCGCAGCGGGAAAGCCCAGGATGGGCATTAGGGTCGTCGGGACCATTCCGCACGCGGAGGACGAGCCTCCACAGTACCACGTCTTGTTTAAGGTGTCCCCGACCGCGTCAAGTGAGTCTTACCGTCCTCAAGAATCCCGCTGTACCGGATAAAACCGCAACACCACTGCGTCGACACTGCTTCGGGAAGCGACTGCCTCCCTCGTGGCCTTTCGTGCCGACGTCGACTTCAGCGCCGAGTCAACCAAGTTCAACTTTATCCATGCAAGCGGACGGCCGGATCGGGCCTTGTCGTTTACATTCAACACCTTCCTCAACCTGGATACAGTCTGTTTCAAGACCGGGCGTCCGGTCGGCGGGCGTACCGTGCTCGTCGCCCTGGGAATCTTCTGCGTCACGGCGCCGTCGGAAGAGATAGATGTTTCACCATCCAGTCGTGTGCACGCGACCCGATGCGCGTCTTGTGACTCTTTTTGTGAGTAGCAGTAGGACATCATCGCATCCTGACGAGTCAGTGTTCGAGAGAAGACTCTACTGCGTCACAATGTTGCTGAGGAGCCTTCCACTCAGCACGAGGGACGGCGGCGAGCGGCTGCTGCGGCCGCGGCGGCGGCGGCGGCAGCGGTGGCGGCGGCGACGGCGGTGTCCGACCTCGACTGCGGCAGGGCGCGGGGTGGCCCCGGCTGTGCCCTAAAATCCGCCGCCAACATCCTCCCCAGGTGCTACCCCCACAGCCGCCTGTTACCGTGCCGGCATGAGCGATGGCGCCGCGTGTACACACGGCTTGGTCGCGAAGCCCCACCCCAGCCCGCCATTCATCGTTGGCAGAATCACTGGGCCAGCGTGCACCACAAGGCGCCTTTCTAGATCCATAGCGCGGCAGGGGACGCCCGCATCTTCAGGGCGGGGAGCTCCACCGTCGCCCCTGACCACAGCTCGCAGCCTCCCTCTACGCCAGAGAATAGAGAGCACCACAACCGCGGCGAATGCCATGCCGGTGGCCACGGTGGTCGATGTCGCCGGCGCGGGCAATGGACGAGGCTAATGCGGAAGCCCCTGCCGAGGAGGGAGGTGACGAGAGTCGCACAGGGGTACAGGTGTCCGTCGCCGTCTGGCAGGCGCTCTGACACCAGAATCGTCCGCCCGTGATGCTGGGGCGGCACGACCGCCAGCAGCCGCTTGCAGGACGGAAGAGGTGACGGAAGACAAGAACATGGGATTTTGGGCGGCAAGGAGGGCGCGGCCGCTGCGGCATCAGCGGTGCCGTTGACAGTAGGCGACGCGAGGCCTAACACCAGGTAGAGCCCCTCAGAGACTATGTGATACTTTCCCACGAACACGGCCGCCGGATGGGTATGAAATTTCCCGGCGGGCGCCAACACGGCCACATAACCAGGAGCCCCCGCCCTCACGTCGCGCAAGTCCGGCACAGGCACCGCTACGCCCACGAACGACGCCGCCCGGCTGCGGCAGGCCGGAAAAACGACGTCTCTCACCTGGGGACCGCAGCGCGCACCGAGTGTGTCTGCGGGAGGGCTGCGGGACCGGCCATGGTGGGCGTATCGACCACAGCTGCGAGCCGCATCAGGCCGTCATGTAGGGCCGGTAGGCCGCCAATATGGCCGCTGCGGTGAGCGCGGTCACTACAGAAGAGTCGGAAAGAGGACAGGGGTCGCCGCCACCAGGGCTGCCGGCAGAGAGAGAGCTGGCGCTTGAAACCATGGCTGGTGGTGCGGCCGCTGGTGAGCAACAGGACGCACCCCTGCTGGCAGGCGGCACGCCCACACGATCCACCCCATGCATTTATCAGTCAAGGAGTGTGGATTCCGGCCCGGGAACCATGCACACACATGAGTCACTTGTGTAAATTCCGCGGAGCGGACGCTTTGAATAGACGGCCATATGGGTTATTAATCAGCTAGTTGTTTTACTAGTGAGCTGCACACCTTAACAAGCCTCTCTGAGGCGCGCTCGATGTCACCTGGAGGATCGTATCGGAATCCGTCATGAAACAAAATTACGACAGTTTCGTTTCTTTCGAGGATCGATGCAAGAAGTGGCTTGGGCCGATTGGAGCGCACACCGCGCGCCCGCGAGATGCGGCGCAGGGGGGTGGCACGTGCCGCCGGGGCTTCCACTTCCGCGACCTCCACTACCATCGCGGAGCAATACCGTGGAGGACGTGCCCGCCGCGGATCCCGGGGCGGTGAGAATTTCGGCGCGGGGGAGGGCGCAGCGGGGGGGGGGCGCGCTAGCTGCCTCAACGAGCGCGGCCACCGCGCGGCCAGCGCCATCCGGCGGACACAAACGAGGCGCTTGCACGCACCAGGCTCCGCATGGTACTCGATGACTGCGCTCCCGCCTCCCCACGCTCTGGTACCCCCGCCTTACACCAAAAGCAGGCAACGAGCACCAAGCCGGAGTGCTGTTGGGCGGCCGCTGGCGCGACCGCCGCAGCGGCTGCCACAGCGCCCGCGGCGACGTTCCTGTGGCAAAGGTGCGGGGATACGCACCCCTTGTGCGAGGCGCTGCATCCGGCCACGGCAGCCTGCGTGCGGCGCCGCCGTCTAACAGCGACACAACGTACTGCAAACGCGGCGGGGGCCTGGGAGGGAGGTCGAGAACTCCGTCTGTACACGCTGCAAGGCGGGGTGAGTCCGCCCGTCCCTTACATGTGGCGGCGTCGGCAGGATGAAGGGAAGGGGGGAACCTTTGCGTTGAATCTCTGTGACATTGGCGCTTCTTCGTGCCCGAAAGGTTCGCGTTGGTGCTCCTTTTGTCCGTTTCGTGTTGCGAGGCACTACATTTGGGGCTTTTCGGCCATGAGTCTCATGGAAATTCAGAACTGTGGGGGACTCTGCGATTCCAGCCTCCAGAGAGCGGGAATAGCCAGATGCGACACCGAAACGCATGGGAAGCCCCCAGCGAGCACCGGGCGGCAGATGAGGGGGTCCCGCCGGCCGCGGAGGCCGCTGTTCAGGTGACAGCCGCAACACACTGCGCGGCAGGCGACAGGTACTTAGACGGGAAGGGACCCCAGCATCTTAACTGCGCCATCGGCGGCAGCTTCAGGCTCGTCCGACAGGATGGGGGCGGCGCGCACACCGAGGGTGGTGGCGACCCTGTTGCGCGCCCACCGCTCGTGAGCGATGTTGGTGTCGCTCAGAAACGCATCTAGGCAGGTCGTCGGGTCGGGCGAGACTACGGGGGAAAAGAGCAGCCAAAGAAGACCAGCGCCGACGGCGTGCAAAGGACAGGGGTACGCGGAAGTGAAGAAGAGGGCGGACGGGGCCGTGCCGGCTGAGATGTGCGAGTACACGACCGACACTGGCGGGGATCGGCGAAGCGAACAGCAAAGACTCCTGGTGCGGGGGAGGGAGGTTATTGTCACTGTCATCGGTTGCCCGAGCCGCATCGCTGCGTCGCAAACCGTCGCCGCCCCCACAAATGGCCGACGCGCTCGCCGTGCGGCCGCCGTCTCCGCTCTCGTGGACCACCACCGCCGCCGCGGCGCCCTTCGCGCCTATGTCTACGTGCGTGGGCGGCGAGGTGGCGTCCAGCCGGGCGGGCTGAGTTGGTATGCAGCTCATCTGCAGATGTCGGGTGGCGGCTGGAGCGCAGGCATCCCGGCGGCGTCGTCAGGCAGTCGCAGGAGCGGCGGCCAATTTCTGCAACTTTGCACCGCCATGGGCGCGATGGCACGCGCCTACCCGTCTCAAAGATGTCTAAACGACCGCTGGTTCCAATGAATTTCGGAGTGTTTTCGGGGGGAGCGGAGCTACATCAGCTGGTGGCCGTCGCGCGGCGGCAGCGGGGGGAAAGGCATGGTGTCGGCGGCGACGATAGTGGCGGGGGCGCGGAAGCGGCTTGGCGGCCCGCTCAGAATTTCTCTCTTCCTCCTGTCGTTGCTCACGCTGTCGCTGTCGTGTACTGAACACAATCAAGGGACGCACACGACGAATGGAAAATACTAAATTCCGCAGATATGAAATTATTTACCTGACGGCGTAGGACGTGGGTTCCAGCATCGGTTTTCATACCTTCCATGCCCCGTCCACATTTGTGATCAGAGGCTGCTCCATTTGGGTCCCCTCGCACGTTTCAGTAGCGCACTGACCTGGTGCACCCCTTGGCAGCACCAAGATCTGGCGCGCCTACCCGGCCCCTTGGCAGCGCCATGATTTGTCGCGCCTACCCGGCCCCTTTGCAGCGCCATGATCTGGAGCGCCTTCTCGGCACCTTTCCCGTTGAGAGGTAGCAGTTCCATTTCCAGCTTGCGCTTGGTTGCGGCGGACTCAGCGCCGCGCTTCTTGCCACAGGCCAAGCTACCGAGCCCGAGTCTCCGCCGCCGACAATCACCATGCACCGGGCGGTGGCGGCACCAACGGCCATCACTGCTGCCACGTCCCCGCGGGCCACCGCCGCCTCCTCCGCCGCCCGTCTCGCCGAAAACGGCGTCAGCGACGGCTGCGTCTGTATTGCGACGGCCGGCTCGTTGGCGCGGCGTCGGCGGCTACACCCGACACAATCGGGCGATCGGTGTTTCCCACCCTCCGTGCCAACGAGGTCGAGCTCCCCTCCTGCTCCCCCTTGGGCACCACCTCAACTGGCTGGCTGCAGGCGCCCTCCCCTACCCCCCCCCTTGCACGAGACTACACGTCGCCCGGGCGCCCCCACATCGGTGCCGCGATCGGCGCGGGTGGCGGCGTGGCGGTGGCCGCGGCGTACGGCGCTGCAGCCGGTGTCGGGCGAGCATGTCTTTTCGAGGATGTGGCGAAGGGCGGCGACGGTACAAACAGCTGTCGCCTCCGGCCGCGAGATGACGGTCGAAGTCGCCGCGGGGGGACAGTTGTCTCCTGCCGTACTGAAGACGGGAGGAGCGGAAAAGACAGCAAGACAGATGTCGTCATGGAGGGCGTCGGCGACAATTATGTCGAGGCCGATCCAGACGGCGACGGCAAGTGGGCGGTCGGCGACATCTGGGACGGCAGCGTCGGGGACGAGCCGGACGGGTGGGGGGGGTGTCGCAGTGGCAACGGCAAAGCCCCACGCAGTCGAGCGAGTGGCGGCGTCCGAGGCTCCCAACAAACGCGCGGATTGGCGTGCCACAACGTGCGTCAGCGACGCCATCGGCGTGGCGGGCAGCGCGGCTGACTCCAGAGCGGCGGTCGCCGCCTTCCTCGACGCACGTGCAGGTTTCAGAGCATGACATGTCATAGCGCGCTACGCCAACTTAGACGAGGGCGACGAGGGCGACGACGGAAGCGGCGGCGGCGTCGACTGTGGCGTCGGCGGCGGGGCACGAGGAGGAGTGTGAGACCGAGGTGGCCGCGGAAACCCCGCACGCAGGCGGGCGTGCGGTGTCCCCGCCCCCCCCGGCCGTCAAAATCGAGTTGACGGAAGCCTGCACCCTGCTGTCGGCAGGGGGACGGGAGAGGCAGGTGGTGGCTATGCCCGCTGCCTGCGTGCCCCCGCGCCAATGCGGGACCCACCCCGAGAGCTGCGGTCGGCATGGCGACGGGACGGAGGCGCCGCGGTCGGCCGGCGATGTTGCAGGCTCCGTGGCAGAGCGTGTCGTCGGCCGCCGCGAGCACCTTCCCCAGCTCAGGACAAGCACACTCCGGCACCGCACATGCCTGGAGAGGCCTACCGCACGCCCGAGCCGCAACTCCTACACAGCTAGCGAGCGGCGCTGCCCCGAGTTGCGGCGACGAAGCTCGCGGCGGTGGTGACGGCGGCAATTGTTGAGGCCGGGTGGAGTCAAGGGCCGACAGTGGCAGTGTGAGTGCTGCACACCATTTTCTGTTCTTGCCGTTCTTTTCTGGCTGTCGGTCGCCTGGTCGTGGCGCCAATGACTGAGGCGCCACCGGTCGGTGGCGAAGGCAGCGTGGGCGGCCCACGTGGCCGTAAACGCGACCACATCGAACCACCGTCCACGCACCTCGCGGCGCGCGTGGGGCAGCGTTCAGTCATTGTGCATATATGTCTCCCACTTATGAGACGCCCATCTTTTATCTGAGCGCAACTCGATCGCTCCAGCGCAGGGCCCCAAAAGCTTGCGAGCACTTGAAATCGATAATGCAGGATCTATTTGCAATCGTGTATTTCCACACCATAATTTGAACAGATGATTGATGGCGGCCCCCCACCATGCCCTCTTCAGGCGCGCTTGATGAGGAGTACCTTGTCCTTAAATGCCTGATCTGACCACTTGCCGCTCCACGATCGAGCGTGCTGTTGGCCTCTGATCCTGATGGTTTCAGTTCAGGTTTCCCAGTATGCCGAAAATTCTCGCGTGGGCTTCAAAGTGCTCCACGGTACTTTACAAGCGCACAATGACTGTACCGCTCCCCCGTCCCGCGCGTCCATAGGAAGTCCCCGCCCATAGAGTGCTCCATATCTGCCGTTGTCGGCGCCGGCGACGTGGACGGCGCATTCCGGCTGGAGTGGGGGTAATGGCAGGGTCGGACTCTCATTAGGAAGGGTCGGATCCATCTAAGAAGGGTCGGAGTTTGATGATCTAAGCTAACAGGTCGGGCCACCGTCCCGACGGCCGCCACTCTCCCGACGGCCATCCCAGTCAGTGCGACCGGCTGCTCCTCCTGCCGCTGACATCTCCCCACGGTCGACCGCCTCTACACACACCGCAGCCACCCCTCCCCTGTCCAACCCCCGCGGTGGCAGCTGGTGTTAATGTCGCCGTCGCCTCCCCTCTCCCCACACCCCGCTTTGAGCTGGCCGCCTCCCACGCACAACAGTGGCTTCGAGGAGCAGCATGGCGCCATGGCGTCGGCCCCGGCGGTACATCTGTCGTCCGCCCCGCTGGCGGGAGACGCGGACCGGAGGGCGACGCGGCGACGCAGCTGCTTTCGTCCCAGAAAGCGGGAGAGGGGCGAGGCGTGAGTCGCTCTGCTGCGGTAATGGGGCGCAGTCGCGGTGTGCCAGCCGGGAAGGACATAAGGGCCGAGGCCGGGGGCTGTCTCAGCAGTCGGGGTGGCAGCAATGCGTTCGTGCGGTTGTAAAGCAGCGAGCAGCTAGCAAGCACATCTGGAAGAATCCCCGTGTGACGGTGTGTCAGAGGCAGTGTGATCGGCGAGATCGCACTGACACTGGTCAATCCAGTGAATACCTGCTTGTTCTAACACTTTCCAATCAAGTGGATGGCCTTTCTGCGCTTCTCTACCTACCAGCAACTGTTTCCATTGTCTCTTCTCGGAAAAGACAACACTGCGTGTCTCCTACCAGTCCATCTGCACTTTTTGTTTCGCTTCGACATGAGTCGGCTCGACTTGGTTACTGTGCAGTAACCCTGCTGCCGTCTTGCCCCAGATGGGGGAGCAAACGGCACGCTTGGGCGGAACACGAGCAAAACACAACATTTTATCGAGAGACCCGTTTCTGCACGCCTGAAGGGTGCTGATAAAGGCACTGCGTGTCACTTGGTGCACAGACACCTCCTTCTTGCCTTTTACGCCCTGCCAAGGGCACTATGTACGAGACTGCCACCACCTTTCCATCACGCCCTGCTAGTCTTCTGACGGGTTTTATGCATGCGGTGCCACCAGCACATTCTATCCCCTCGTAAAAGCCCAAAACACCGGACCAGCACTGACCAAAGAGACCTAGAGCACACAGTGTCCATGCAAGTATACCGGGAGCCACCGCAACGTGCGCGTGAGGTGTCTACAGAGGTAGCATGCTGCTAAAGCAGTCAAGCCTCCCCCCAGCATCTCCTGGATACCCCTGGCACACGCTGACACGGCATACGCCGCTTCTGTGCACTTATGCACCGTCGTTCTCTTCTGAAACCCATTGGCTATAGACAGCTACAAAAAGGTGAGACGATTAATTGCTAAACTCCAAAAAATGGCGGTTTCAGTGAGAAAGGACGCAGAGCCGACGACAGGGCGTAGATAAGAACTCGGATTGGCTGTTCGACAAGCCACGATCGAACTATTGGCTGAAAGTTGCCGCCAGTAATCTTGCAAGCCAATCACCGTGTCTTGCAGGAGTCATGCAGTTCCATTGCAACCCACAACGAGACTTCCTGAGATTCTTGGGCCGCTTGCTTGGGCCTGAAGAGGGAATGGAGAGGGTTCCGGGCCAGACCTGTCATTTCTCATGAGATCAACAAATTTCTGCAGACTTCTTGAGATCCTGATGTGCGTTTTCTGTGCGTTTCCGATGCGCAGAGCTGCATGGGGAGCCTCTGTAAGGAACTCAGATGATTCATAGCCTTTTTATTGGTCCACGTACGCTGTTGAATGATTGCAACCACTCTGCAACCGCCATTTTTTTGGGGGTCAGCAATACTTCACAGCATGATCTTTATCAGGACAATAGCTACATAGAGCTCCCAGACCCACCCACTACGGTGGCAGCTACCGCCCCCTGCGCGGGCGGGCGGCCCGCCACGACGACCGGCACAAGCGGTGGGCGGCAAACGGGGACAGGCGGCAGCAACAGCACGGCCGTCCATCCCTGCCTGGCAGCAGCGGCTATGTCTACAGCGCAAGGAGTACAGATCCAGAGTACGGCCGCGCGCGGCTGCGCAGTAGAGCGGCGCCACCTGTGTCGGCGGCTCTGGGTCTGACGCGCTCACCGCGCCAACGGCGGCGGCGGCACCGGTCGCACGGATTATATGCCGAGGGCGTGCAGAGGAAGGAATTACCGAGCAGCCGCAGACGCCGCAGCCCGGCAGAGAGGAGGCGGGCAGAAATAGCACTCGCAGCCGCGACGCGTGGCGGACCGGGCCAGCCGCTTGTGACAAACCGGGGCAGTGGCGACGGCCATCCGCGCCGCGGTACGGTTGCGCTAGCGTTCAACGAGACGAAGAAAAGAGCGAGCAAGCGAGGGGTGTCTTAGAGGAGGCGGGGGGGAGCGGAGTGGCAGCCGCTCGAGGGCAGGCATGGGCGGCGGCTTCTCTCACCGAACAGCCCGCTGGAACAAAAAGTGGCAGGTTTCCAGTCAAAAGGGGGCTCAGTGGGAAAGCCATGATGGTTTGGACCGCGGTGGTGAGGGGAAGTGGCCGCACAGGATGGGCGGGGCCGCAGGCGTGATGCCCAGCTGGACGTGCGAGCTGGCAACACCGGGCTGCCTATTCCACGTGTCGCTCAGAGGCACACGTGGAAGTTGACAGGCAAGGTGCACCACCATTGCAGTGCATGTAGATGGGATTGTTTAGTGCGCTGTCAGGTTCGTTGACAGCCAATAGAATCTATGGATGTAGGGTCGGATTCTCGCGTCGGCCCGGAAGGGTAGGATCCGACCCTGGTAATACCATTGTTGTCCGGCTGGTGCAGATCCCCTGGTGGCATCCCGGCGCAGCGGCGAAATCGTTGCCCCGTGTCATCGTGCCGCTGACGCCAGGCAGTAAGGCCTGGTTGACACCGGCCGCTGCCGCTACTCCACCGCTTCGAGGCGGCTCACCCACGGACAGTGAGTCTGACGCAGCGGCGGCGCCGACGGTCCACTTCGTTGGGCGGGCTGCTTCTGGCGCGCGACGCGATCGCGGTCCGCGCTTATGAACCGAGACGGGTCGGGACGCTTTTCGGAGCCTTCCCTGCACCAAAAGACTTTGTGCCTGTTGAGCATCGCTCAGCAATACCATGTGTATGTATTTACCCGGTTGCGAATTGGTACTTTTTTTGGTATTTACCTATGCACTGGTTGTATGTTTTGTACTTGTGTGTACTTGATTTGTTGGTCTTGTAGTGGGCACTCTCTGCTGGGGTGAGCTCTGGCGGGGGCTTGTGCGGGGAGGTGCATGCCCCGTTCTGGGAGGTGCGCCGCGCGCCGCGCGCACTGAGAACTGTGGCACGTGGGTGTGCTCCGAGAGCAAGCTTCCCGACGACCCGTCGTGGGGCCGCCTGGGGTACATTAGGTGGCTGGACATGGCCCAGGACCTCTGCCATAGTAAAAGAACGCACCCACTCAACAACACGGACTTCACAGGTTATGGGCCCAGTGTCGCTGGTGGTCATCGTCAACTTCCGTGCCGTTGTTGGCGGGACGACCTTGGTTGGGTTGCCGTGTGTTCCGGCGTCGGGCAGGCGGGTATAGCCTCCCACGTCGTCAGTGCCGCGCCTGCTGGCGTGGTTGTCATCGTCGTGTCGGAGTGCGGCCGCTACGCTGGCCCTCGCTTCGCGCAGCTGGGAGACGACTACAAGGTCTGGGCTGTGTACTGCCGTGCACAGATGATCAAGGAGATGGCTTGGGTCGCGGTTGCGACGGACCGCCCCGCGTCTGGGAGAGGTGCCAAGAGCGACGTTGCAGCTGAGGCGTGGGACCTCATGAACGAGTCGGACCTGGCGACTATGCAGATGTCGGTCAAGCCGGTTGATCGTTATTCGGTGACGGCGGTCAGTACGGCGAAGGAGGCGTGGGATGCGCTCAAGGACATCTTTGAAGCGCGAGACAACGCACGCCTTCTGCAGCTCATGCATGAGCTGAGCAACCTCAAGAAGGGCAGCGACGAGAACATCGTCAAGTACACGTCGCGCGCCAAGGGCATCCGTCAAGAGCTCTCCATGCTGGGAAATCAGATGGACGAGAACACGCTTGACCTGCACATCCTGTCGGGCCTTCCTGCCGAGTATGACATGATCAAGACCGTCCTGGAGAACATGGACGGGAAGCGCAACCTCGCTGACGTGAGCGCCAAGCTGCTCATGGTGGAGCAGCGGTGGAGCCATGGGCGGTCTTCCTCGGCGGCCGGCGTCAAGTCTCAAGCGTTCGCGGCAGCGGTTTCTAAGAAGCCGTGGGACAAGCGCGCGGTCGTGTGCTCCTACTGCGACAATAAGGGGCACATGAAGCGGGACGGTCTCAAGAAGAAGGCCGACGACGCCAAGGGCAACAATAAGCCAATTATCGGGCGTCGTGAGGGTGGCGGTGGAGGTGGTGCACCTCCCCGCACCGCATTGGCCTACGCTGCGTCGGCAGGCCAGGCTGGTAAGCTCAACGTTTCCGGGAGCACCAGCGGGTCCTCGAACTGGGTGTTGGACTCGGGTGCGACCAACCATATGGCCGCCCGGGACGCGGGTTTCACCGTCAAGACGACGGGGAGCGGGGCCAAGGTCACTCTAGCTGACGGTCACAAGGTGCCCATAAAGGGGCACGGATACGCGTCCATGGACGTTGGGAAGGGAGACACCGCGGCTCTCATGGTCCTAGATGGGGCCATGCTTGTGCCGGATCTGACAGACAACCTTCTGTCGGTCCGAGCGGTCGACCGCTGCGGCGACGCAGTGGTGTTCGTTGGCGACGCCTGCTACATACTCAGTGATGGGGATGCGGTGCTCGCGAGCGGAGTTTTGAGCAACGCGTCTGTCGTCGGCTCGGTCAATGAGTCGGAATACTACGTGCTCAAGGTGACGCCGGTCACGGCGTCGGCCAGAGCGGCCTCCACACGCATTGACGGCGAGGCAGAGCTGTGGCACCGCCGGTTAAACCACTTGGGGTTCGAGAACCTCAAGCGGCGGGTGGTTGGGATGGTCGATGGGATTCCATCGACGGTAGCCGACGCCAGGCGCGTGCCTGGTACGGTATGCGCGCCGTGTGTCGACGGAACGATGGCGCGTTCTCCGCGTAATCGCTCAAGAACGACCACCACCTAGTGCGAGCTGGCTCACACGGACGTTGATGGCCCTTTTACGGCGTCGCTGGGCGGTTCTGTCTACTTCGTGACTCTGATGGAGAACTCCACTGGGTTCATCACGGCGACGCCCATCAAGTCCAAGGGCATGGTTCCGGATGTACTCAGGGCCCGCATCAAGCTGCTAGAGACCCTGACTGGGTTCAAGGTGAAGCGGGTTCGTCACGATGGCGCCAAGGAGTACGTTAGCCGTGACCTCCAATCCTGGTATGAGGACAAAGGCATTACGTCTGAGAAGACGGCGCCGTACTCTTCGCAGCATAACGGGAAGGCTGAGCGCGCAAACCGGTACATCATGGAGCGCGTTCGTGCGGATCTTCTGGACGCCGGAGCGAAAGGGGAGCTGTGGGCTGAAGCTGTGTCATCCGTCATCCACATGCTCAACCGATCCCCCAAGGCGGGTCAAGATGTGGCACCGCTCGAAGCCCTCACGGGGATACGCGCCGACGTGAACGGATTTCGCGTCTGGAGGATCCGGGCATGGGCTCTGAAGCCCAAGCAGCAGCAGCGAAAGCTGGAACCCAGGACCGATGTCGGCCGTATTGTCGGCTACACTGTTGGTGGCAAGGCCAACCGCATCCTAGAGGATGTCCCAAACAAGGTCTTTGAGCGCCGAGATGTGCTCATGGAGGAGACCTCAAGCAAAGCCATCAAGAGGACCTCTACTCCTGGCCCTGCTTCCAGCCCTTTCCTGACCAGTCAGACGGATGGAGACAAGGAGGACGGCGCCATGGACATGCTGGACGCGAAAGCCCCAAGCGGGGACGAGTATGCGTCGCAGCAGTCGTCAGAGAGCGACGTTGCGGCGGAAGAGGCTGCCGGACTTGACGCAGAAGACGGCGATGACAATGACGCCGGCGAGGACGCGGCGGCTCATGATGGCCACGACGTGCTGCCCGGCGCCCCCACAGAGAGTGGTGGCGACGGGGTGCAAGCAGTCCGGCGGTAAAAGCGCAAGCCGGCACCAAAGGTTACCTGGTGGGAGCGTAACCCGAAGGCATACGGCGCAGAAGGAACCAAGGGCGGCGCTCCGTCGGGATGGGACCTGACCAAGGCGCCAGCCAATGAGAAGGAGGCTCGTGCGCGATCGGACTGGCCGCTTTGGAACGCGGCTGAGAAGGAAGAGTACCTCGAACACAAGAAGCTTGGTACGTAGTCCAAGACCAGGAGCAGCAACAAGCGTAAGGCTGTCAAAACGCGGTACGTCTATGACATCAAGCACGATTCTGAGGGCAACATGACTCGGTACAACGCGCGACTGGTGGCGCAAGGCCTCAACCAAGTGCCGGGGCGCGCCTTTGATGAGACATGGGCACCAGTGCCAAGCTCGGCCACGACACGCGCGCTCTTCGCGGTGGCGGCGGCCAAGGACTGGGAAGTTCACCACGTGGATGTGAAGACAGCCTTCCTCAACGCAAAGATGGACAAGGAGATGTACATCAAGCTTCCGATCGGAGCCGAGCCGTGTGAGGAAGATGATGTCCGCCGTCTGAACCTGGCCCTCTACGGGACCAAACAGGCGGGACGATTGTGGGGCATCAAGCTTGACAAAGAGCTCAATGCCATCGGAACGGTCCGTTCCAAGGTGGACCCGTGCCTCTACAAGTGGAGGCACCCTGTGCACGGGCCTGTCTTCATCCTCGTCTGCGTGGACGATATCGTTGTGGCTGAAAAAAGCCTCGAAGGGGTCCAGATGGTCAAGGCCTCGGTGTCAGCGTCTTTCGACGTGCGCGACATGGGTGAGGTAATGAAATATATTGGCATGAAGGTCATGCGAGATCGGGCCGCCAAGGTGATCACCCTGAGCAGTCCGGGGCATGCCAGTGTCCTGCTTGAGGCTTTCCAGATGGACAGGTCTGCGCCAACAAGACGCCCATGGTGTCAGGTGCCAAGCTTTGCAGGACGGGGGAGAATCTACTGCCCGAGGGCAACCGGTACGGCGAGCTTGTTGGCTCGCTGCTGTACCTTTCCACGACGACGAGGCCGGACATTGCCTTTTCCGTGGGCGTGCTGTCACGCTACATGTCATGCTTCGAGGAGGACCACATGCGCGTGTCCAAGGGGGTGCTCCGATATCTTCGCGGGGCTACGCGCCTAGGGGTCGTGTACGACGACGACAAGCCTCTCCAAGGGTACGATGACGCAGACTGGGCAGGCGATATTGACGCTCGTCGGTCGACGACGGGCTTTGTCTTCACACTCAGTGGCGGGCCGGTATCGTGGAAGAGCAAGCGCCAGTCAACCGTGGCGACGTCAACGGCCGAGGCCGCGGACGTCGCTGCCGCCATGGCGACCAAGGAGGCGCTGTGGCTGCGAAAACTTCTGTCGGAGCTGGGCGTCGACAAGGACGCCGTGCCCATGGGGGAGGACAACCAGGCGTGCCTAGATTTGGTCAAAATTCCCGAAGCCACCGGGCGCACCAAGCACGTAGACGTTGCGTACAACATGGTGTGCGACTACGTCGCGCGCGGGGAGGTTGCGTTCTACTTTCTTCCCAGCGCAGACATGCCGGCAGATGGCATGACGACTCCACTGCCGGCCCCGACGTTCACCACTTTTCGGGGTGTCATCGGCGTTGGCTCGGATCTCGCTTCTTCGGAGTGTAGCGGCATGCGGGCCTACGTCCTGCGCCGCAGTGCTGAACCCCCTCAGGGGGGACGGCGGTTGGCGGCGGAGTGGCGGTGTCGGCTGCCCGGAGCGGCTTCGGGTCGATTTGGCGGTTTGCGGCGAAGTCGGGGGCTGGGTTGTATCAGTACAGCCCTCCTCGGAATCGGGATCCGGTTGTCGTCGGGCTGTACTGATACAGCCCGAGTCGGATTCGTGCCAAAGTTCGCCGATCAAGTCGAAGTTTCGCCGATCGTGTCGAGGGCGGACGGTCGAATCGATGTCTACCCATCGTTTCGTCGGACGATCCAATCAACATTGGACGACCGCGTCAATTCGTTTTTCGGCTGGGTGGTAGCCGTTACGGCTGTACTGATACAGCCCAGGCCCTTGCATCGGTACGAAGGCAGCGGTTGGCGTCGCCTTTACGTCGACTGGGTGGCCTGCGGCGGTCGGGCGGTCGGCTAGCGGCTTCTCCGATGCTGTCCGCGTCGTCCGGGGCTGACTTGGCGGACATTGATATTATGGCGGAAAGCTGTACTAGTATAGCCCATCACCCGGCTCCACCAAGTCGGCTGTTTGCTTCGTCTTTGCGTCAGTTGGGCGGCTTCTGGCGGCCGGTGCGGTCGGCTGGAGGACTCTCCGACGCTGTCCCCGTCGGCCGGGATTGACTTGGCGGACATTGTTCTTTTTGCATGGCGGGGGGGGGGCTGTACTGATACAGCCCAGCTTCATGCGTTTGTACCAAGTCGGCGATTTGCGTGGACTGTGCGGCGGTTAAGCGGCTTGCTGCGGCCGGGCTGTAGGCTGGCGGCTGCTCTGATGCTGTCCGAGTCGGCTGTTGTCGACCTGGCGGTGGGCGGTTCTTTGGCCCACATCGCGTTTTGTGGCGAAGTCGAGGGGGGGGGGTTCTGTGTCAGAACAGCCCAACACTTATTTGGCTTCCCGAGGTGGGCTGTATTGCAACAGAGCGGGCCCAAGCAGCGCACTGCGGGTCGGTATTTCATCGCCGGGATACTTCTAAATTTGCCGGCGTATAAATCTATAACGACCAGACGCGAAAGAATGTCTTGAGAGAGCCATGTAAAGCTCCTGTGAGATGGCCTCAGCATGAATCAGAGGATCATGTGCATAACAGTTCCGTGGAGCGGCGAATATCCTATCCTTCAAATTGACTGATACTCGAGATACCTCTGTGATTGGGCAGTTCATCACTACAGTTTCTCGACTGGTTCTACGGATCATCTTAGGGAATGATTCTGGGATCGTTCCAGAAGCAGTGTCATCCTGACCCACAGATCATCTTGGGGACTGTCCTTCAAAAAAAATGTGAGGACTTGTTCAACTGATGGTCTGACTGGCTCTTTCGCAAACAAAATGTCTGCCTATTCCGTCAACTGCGTGAACAAAACCTTTTTGACACTCCGTCCGTTCCGACCAATTACCACCGTGGAATCTGACATATCACGCATGCGACTGTGTGTTCTGGTGCGAGTGCATCTGACATGTATTGAACCGGGGCATTGCGAGTTTCGGACGTGCTGTGATGGGACGAAAGGGGAAGAGATTGCCACTGAGCTGAGAACGAATTTACAATTTTGTGATTCTACAGGAGGTCAACACCCCTGACCGAAATCCGGGGGGATCTCACCCCCTCAGTCGGACATGCTCACCGAATTCACCGAATCCACTCCAGTGCGCGTGCGCCCCTCCGCCGAATTCACCGGCGGGTCACCCGTCACAAAAGAACTCGCGTACCCCGCATCCACCGCCCGGGCGTTCAAGCGCCACAGGGCGACCGATGCAGCTGTAAGGAACGACCGGCGGATCATAGAACCGCCGGGCGTCCCCAAAACCTCCCTCAGCCACGTGGCAGTGAGGGGCCCCATCCGCCCAAAAACCTCCCAAACAGCGGGGGTGAACGCATTCGGTCGGGGAGCCGCGGGAAGGGAGGAAGCGTACTTGCGTACCTTCTCCCGTTCCCGCAGCTCCGCCAGCACCGCGCGCAGGGGCTCGCGCTCCACCCGCCGCGCGAACAAGTCGGTGGACGGCCACGTCACCGACACGTCGCCCCACGTGCGCACCCCCGATGTTAGGCGGGAGGCGCGCACGTCGGGCCGCAGCAGGGCGCGCGCCCCGTCCAGCCCCCGCTCCACCACCACATCCCCCCACACACCCGTCCGCCGCAGGGCCGCCGCCAGCAAGTGCACGAGGTGGTCGTGCAGCCGCTGGCGGCGGCCGCGCTGCACCGCGCAGGTGCCAAGGAAGTGGCACCCGTCAGGGTGCACCGCTGTTCGGCAGCTGCACCAGGGCGGCCGTGGCGCGGAGCGCGGCGGCGCGCCCAGCCACAGGCGCACCGCGGTGCGCATGGGCGCCCCGTGAATGGCCGTACCAGCCACCCCCGAGGTCGGCAAAGCCGAAAGCCACGCGGCAGCGCCGTGGCCGTGGCACGCCGCGAGCCGCACGCGCGCCTCGAGGGACAGCCCCTGGAAAAGACGCGCGCGGGCCGCGGCGTGTACGGGGAGGGAGAGGTCCCGCTGGGACCTCAACCCCACCGCCTCCTCCCCCAGTAGTGTCTCCCAGGTGGGAGGCACGTGCGACGCTGGGCAGCGTAGGCCGGTGGCCGGGCGATTGGGGGTCGCCGCGGCGCCGCAGGGTGGGGGGGGGGTGTGGGCGGCCGG
>Ga0209093_1000666_pt1 | contig 19101 bp, 23 predicted proteins | sample SidtaG_4_FD_187450 | JGI IMG/M metagenome (GOLD analysis project Ga0209093, IMG submission 187450) | Marine algal microbial communities from Sidmouth, United Kingdom - Sidmouth_Male1 metaG (SPAdes) (version 2) | ecosystem: Host-associated > Algae > Red algae > Unclassified | place: Sidmouth... | reverse complement strand
GCTCGGACAGGCGGCGCGAGGACTGGAGGCATGAATGGCTTTTTCTCGTCCAATGCTGGGTGTATGTGTTGGTGTCACGGTGACTTGGGTGGGGCCGCGCACGATCGGAGTGGACGGAGAAGCACGTCAGCCTGGAGGATATTGTTGGAGACGGCGGCTGCTCTGCCTCAGAGTGCAGAGTGACTGCACCGGGCGACCTTTCCGACTCCAACGACACGCGAGTGCCTCACCCCGTGAATACGACGGCTTGAGGCGACGCCCTGACATGTCTTTGCAGACCTTTTAGTGCATACAGATTGTATTTCTATGCACCCAGTTGTTTCCGCCACTGTGACGTCTCATAGCCTGAGCCATGATGCTCGGGTTCCGGGACCTGGGGCTGCCGCAACGCCCCAACTCAGCCTTCCCGTCCAGTTCCTCTCTTCAGCCTCCTACGCTTGTGTTCACTGTCTCCCCTGCCGCCCCTTCTCAGATGATCCACGCCGCCCCTGGTGCGTGCGTTACATGCAATGCGCCCGCCGGCGTTTGTTGTCGTTCCGTTCGGTGCCCGCTTGGCATTATGTTCATGCGCCATCATGTACACGTTACCCATCAACGTAAATCGCGGGCATGTGTGTCTCAGCCTCCCAGCATCGGCCGTTCTTCCCCACCACCTTCAAATTCCCTCCAGGGTCCGCGCTGTGCGTATGAACGGCTTTGTCCTGGTGCATATAGCTTGCACGTGTCGCTCTCTTTTGCTCGACGGCGGGGCTCAGCATCATAGCGGTGGCGGGAAAGGTGACAAAGGAGGCCAAACTGGATGAAAACTCGGCAAGGATGCCGGTGCAGGCGCTCTCAAGCCACACCAGTGGATGACGGCACAGCGAGCCAACCTCGTTTGCGACGGGGAATTGTCGCATTACGCGTCCCAGCCCACGCCCCTTGGCTGGCCAGGAGGTCGTTGGTGCGCCGGGCGACGCTAATGACGTGTCACGCCCCGGTTCGGACAGGTGGCGCTGGCGGTGCTGGGTGGGATCTTGATTGATTGTGGGTCGTTTGCATTTGTATGTCAATTGCTTGAATTATCTGATTAACAGTAGGGGGGTCCACCGTTTTGGATCCCCAGATCTCCCCATGGGGAGGCTACTGCGTGGGATTCGGGGCCATTTGGGCCCGCTTGCTCGGTTAGCCTAAGGGGACAGCGGGGCGCCCGTGGCCCGGCTTCCCCACAAAAAAAATAACTGCGTTCTCACCTCCTTCCTCCCTCTTTGCGCCTTCGGGTGTTTTCCTAGGTGACCTTGTCAACGGGCGAGAGTAGAGCAAGGGTGTGCGGGTGGGTTCCCCCAGCTGCGCAGGTGTCCCTATCTGTTTCTGTGGGCTGGGGTGACACGGCGTTTTATTCGACAAATTGGTGGAGCAGCAGGGGATTTTCTGGCTGACATCCGGTGCCGGTACGCGTGTAACGGGCGATTTCTCGCGTGTAACGGGTGAGCTCACGTGTGCGTGGCCTTGCCCGGACGGGATTACAATCCCCCGACTCGAGTCGGGATTCCCACCTTGTACATCGTTGCCACCCCTTCTTTCTTGGTCGTACGTGTGTCCCGGTTCGCCTGGTTGTTGAGCGCCGGAGACCACTATGCCGACCCCGACGTCCTTTCCGGGGGAGGCGTCACCCCGGCGTACGTCGACGGACACGCCCCCGGCTCCAGCCGGGGCTGGGATACCTGGTTCTTCGGGTGTGGTTCCGCCCCCGCCGACGCCGGCTGACGTGGCTGGGCCTGGTGGTTCCTCCCGGGTGACAACGACCGTCAAGATCGAGATGCCGAGACCCGCGGTGGCGGGCACAGGCACGACCAAGGGCAAGCAGGAGTGGACCCCGACTCCCGCTAGCCCGGGTCGACGTGATTCCAACCGTGTCCCCCAGGACGTCGCATACTTCCCAGCCGTGCTATCCTTCCTGGAATCCCTACGCGAGGAGCTCCGGGCGGACATGGCTGGGGTGGTCGAGACGCTGACCGCGGGGCGAATACCCGGCAGGCTGGCATCCCCAAGCGCTGGTAAGGGGCGGTCAGGGAACCGGGTGGTGACGGGTGGAGGCGGAGGTGACGACGGGGGACCGGACGGGAGGACCAGTCGGGACTCTCGCCGGGACCGTCGGTCGCGCCGGAGCCGGCGCAGCCATCTGCGTCGTCGCCCCCGGTCTTCCTCGAGTGACTCATCCTCCCGGAGTGACGGGGAGACGGTCCAGCGGACGCTGGTGGATTTCCAGATTCCTGTCCACAAGGTCGGGGACAACTTGCTCAACACGGTCACGGACTGGCACTCCTATCGCCTGGACACCCATAACCAGACCTTCACTAGCCGGATGCGTCTATGGATTACACAAGACCGGAAGAAACTACGGGTTTCCATGGACCGGGTTCGATTTGACGGGACCAAGCCGGCCGAGCTCTTCTCCTTCTTGCGCCGGTTCGTCCGGGCCTGCAACGACAGTAACGTCTGGGAGGGCATGGCGCTCTACCTGGTCGGCTCCTTCCTGACCGGGGCAGCCGCCACTCGGTTCAACAAGATCCTCCCTGACACGGCCGGGCACATCCCGGGCCGGACTTTTGCATCCTTCCCGGAGGCGGTGCACTGGCTCCTGGTCAATTACGCGGACTCCATCACCCTGAACCAAGCCGGGTCGGACGTGAACCGCGCCTCCCTGGGCGCCCATGAAGTATCCGATGCCTTCGCGGCCCGTTTGCGAGACCTGGGGGAGGCCCGCGGGAACGTGTACGGCGAGGACCGGCTCAAGATGACGTTCATCCAGAAGCTGCCCAAGCGCTTGCAGGTGGACTCCCAGCAGTACAACCTCCAGTTCACGGAGCACACCCTGCAGCAGCTCGCGTCGTTCATCCAGGGAAAGCATGAACAGGTCAAAGCGCTCCAGCGACTCCAGCCGACCCCCCCTAGGATGTACCTGGCACGACAGTCTAGTCAGGCAGGACCCATGACGGCGGTTCTGGCCGTGGGCGAGTCCTAGTCCCAGGCCGGTGGTCGCCTGGAGGGTTGGCGCGGGTTTGTCACGCCCTCTACGCCCCGTGTCACCCGGCGGGGGGAACGCCCGAACCGGGTACGGGCGTGCTGGCTGTGTAACAAGGAGGACCACATCGCGGCAGCCTGCCCGGAGGTGCCCAAGGAGCTCCAGGACAAGCTGGCCCGCCAGGGGATCCAGTTCGCCAAGGCCGTCCGCTGGGCTGACCGGCAGGCCAAGGGCGCCTCCCCTGGACGGCGGGACCCGAAGACGGTGCACAACCTCCGGGTGGCGATCCTGCAGAGCATCCAGGACAACCTGTACAAGGAGAGTCCTGAGGACTGGGACTCCCATCCCGAGGAAGAGACCACGACCACGGGTACCTCGGGATCGGAAAACGAGGTGGGGGAGGTGCGCTCGTAAGCGCCCTCCCGTCTGTTCCAGGCCCCGGTGATCCTGTATCGGCCTCAGTTGCATTCCTGGGCCGATGCGGTCGTCGGCTACGAGCCAAGGTAGCCGCATGGACACCGTGTGCCTATCGGCGTACCCTGATCGTCTTGCGTAAGGACAATTTGAAGGTCAAAACCACCTTGAGTTTCGGTGGTGAGGACCCGGTTGCTGTGGCCGCGGTGGTGGACACAGGGGCCGGACCAAGCGTCGTCAGCGAGGACCTGCTCCTTCCGGACTGGCGCGCCCATGCCTGGCGTGCACCTACCCGCACCCGGATCGTGGATGCCTCGGGGCAGGCTCTCAGGGCTCTCGCTCGACTTCTCCTCACCCTGCATACACATGAAAAACTTATGCATTTCCCGTTTATTGTTGTGCAACGCCTCTCGGTCCCGCTTATCATCGGGTGTGACTTCCAGCGCCAGTACACCAAGGCCATCCTGCCCCAGGACGGCAAGATCGAGTGGACGACGGGCGCCGTCTCAGACATCCTAGGCTGCCATCTAGGCGCCAGGGGGCGACAGTACAAGGCACCGGCCAAGCCCCGGGTCCGCCCGAACGAGTTGACCCTGGCGGGTGCAACGGTCCTTCCTCCTGGTGCCCAGACATAGGTCCAAGTTGTGACCCGGTCGACGGGCAGTTGCCTCATCAAGGGCCGAGCGGAGTTCCTGGCCAAGCATGGGCTGCACTTGGCCCACGGGCACCACAAGAAGGTGCACCGGCACAAGCCCTTCTCTGTACTCCTGGTCAACCTGGGTCGCAAGACCAAGATGTTTGCCAAGGGCACCCGAGTGGGGGTCGCGGAGCCGTATACCGGCGAGGCGCGACCCCTCTCCAAAGGGGCCCGTCTGGCCGTCCAACAGGAGCTGGCGGCCCGACAGGAGCTGGACACGCAGGCGGCCATGGCCACGGCGGAGGGACCGCCGGAGCCCCCGGTTGTATCGCCCCCCAAGGAGCCGGAGACGCCAGAGCTGAACTGGGCGGGCGTGCATACGGAGCTACATGGCAAAGTGCACGGTCTTCTGGATCAGTTCAAGGGCATGTGGTCGGGGAAGCTGGGTGAGCTCAAGGCTACCACCCATCACATCCAGCTCAAGCCAGAGGCCAAGCCCGTGTACTCGGCTCCGTACCGGGCTGGTCCGCACCGTCGCTTGGAAATCGAGAAGCAGGTCAAGAAAATGCTCGACCTGGGTGTCATGGAACCCTCGGATGCCGAATGGTCCTTCCCGGTGGTCGTCGTGCCCAAGCCAGGTGGCCACTTCCGGTTTTGCGTGGACTGCCGGCGGCTGAACGAGCGCACGGTCAAGACTGCCTACCCGATCCCGAGGATGGACGACTGCCTGGACTCCCTCGGCAATGCCACGGTGTTCTCTGCCCCGGACTGTAACGCCGGGTACTGGCAGATCCCTGTGGCCGCCAAGGACAGAGACAAGGCGACGTTCACGTCTTACACGGGCTTGTTCCGGTTTCTCCGGCTCCCGTTTGGTCTGGTGAACGCGCCAGCCTCCGTCCAGCGGGCTCTCGACATCATCTTGTCCGGTTTATGGTGGCAAACGTGCTTGTTCTACCTGAACGACGTGATTGTCTTCTCCCGGACCGTGGGTGATCATATCCGGCACCTCCGTGAAGTCCTCCTCCTTCTGGAAGAAGCAGGCATTTCACTCAAGCCCTCCAAGTGTCACCTGTTCCAGCAAGAGATGGAGTACCTGGGACATGTCGTCCGTCCAGGGCAGCTGCTGGTGAACCAGAAGAATGTCAAGATCCTGTCGCAAGCGCTTCCCCAACGTAACCAGACGGAGCTCAAGAGCTTCCTGGGTATGTGTAACGTGTACCGGCGTTTTATCAAGGATTCTGCACACATCGCCAAGCCCCTGACCAAGCTCCCCAGCAAGAGACTCCCACACGTTCTCCGCCCGCTGGATGCCGCCCAGATGGCGGTCTTCACGTACCTCAAGGAGCGCTTGACGTCGACCCGGACTCTGGCGCTCCCCCGAAGTGAGGGCCTCTTCATCCTGGATACCGATGCCTGCGCCGTACAAGTCAGCTGTACCCTCCTGCAGCAACAACCGGACACGAGCATCCTCCCAGTCGGCTACTACAGCCGGGGCCTCGTCCCAGCCGAGCAGAACTACTCCACGACCGACCGAGAATGCCTGGCCGTGGTCTGGGCCGGTTTTCTTCTCCGCCCCTACCTCGAGGGACAAGAGTTCCTGATCCGGACGGACCATTCCAGTTTACGCTGGCTGCTGAACTTAGACAGCGCCCAAGGACGGGTCGCTCGCTGGCGTCTCCGGTTGTCGGAGTTCCGGTACAAGGTATGCACCAGACCGGGAAGGGAGCACCACTGCGCCGACGCCATGTCGTGGCTCCCGGCGCTGGCGCCGGATCGGACCGTCATCCCGAAAGAGGTTCCCTGTATCGCTCTGGCTGACTCCTCCCGTGGCTGGGTGGCACCGAACTACGGGGAGCCGGACAAGGAACAACCGGTCACGCTCGCGCGTATGCTGGCCGCGTAGAAGGAGGACCAGCGGAGCCAAGAGTTACGTGATAAGATGGACCAGAACATGCACTCCCGCTTCTCGGAGACCGAGAAGGGCCTCTCCGTCCGTGTCGCCCCCCTAGACGGGGCTGTCCAAGTTTACATCCCGTTCACCCTGCGCCAGGACCTCCTGCGGTTGCAACACGACGTGGTGGGCGCTGGACACCCTGGGGTTTACGGGATGTACGCCGCCACCACGCGCCACTGCTACTGGGTGTCCATGGCCGCGGACTTGTACGACTGGGTGGCCAGTCGTGCGTCTTGCGCCAGGAACAGGATGGAACCAAGGCGACGCACGGCCATGCTCAAGCTATTCCCGGCGACGGACCCCTTCGAGAGCCTGTCTATGGACCTCCTCAGCCCCCTGACAGAGACCAAGACCGGGAACATCTTCCTCCTGATCATCGTGGACCGGTGCTCGAAGCTGATCCGAGACGTCCCCCTGGCTGGCATCACCGCGACGGACGTTTCGTCGGCGTTCTGCCGGGATTGGATTTCCGTGTATGAGCCCCAGGACACAGTCCTGAAACACAACGGACCCCAGTTCGCCTCCCTGTTCTTCCAGGGTGTGTGTAACCTGATGGGCATCCGGAACCTGTACACCTCCACGTAAGCCACGGCCCAATCGGCCTGCCAACTAAGCCAAATGCGGAGATTTCATGTCCAGATTATTGGACAATCCGCCTCCGGGTGTGCCGGAAAAGCAGTCTCTCCGCTGCTCCAAGGCCTCTATATCATGTGACAGAAGCACACAATCACGGGACACGTACCCCATGTCGCGCTACGTGCCGGAAAATGAAGCGACAAGTACATCGTCCCGGACCTTTTCAGGGTCAAAAGAAAGACCATGAGCGCCCTCCATCGTCCGCACTCGGGACAATGCCACTTAGACCATACCATTGACAGATAAAGGCTCCAAAACCATTTCCGCCGCGTCCATGGTCAGGCCCTGGCATTTATGGACCGTGACCGCCCACGCCAGGACCAGGAGGATTTAGTGCCGGCTGGCGTGCGCCCCGTACCGCGCGACCGACAGCAGCTTCATCTCAACTGGCGAGACTACCATCTCTCTCTGGCCGCTCACGGCGTCAAAGCGAACTACGGTCGCCTCGGAAGCGTTTCCGCAGGAGCTGTGCGGCGCGGCCGAATCTAACTGCACGACCGTCCTGATGGTGCCGTTCGGCACCGCTGTGTCCCCATCCGTCAGGGTGGCGCACGACGCAACGCGCGCCCCGACGCAAAGCTCGGGCACCTCGGGAGCCATCAGCGCCTGGTCGAGCTGGCGTGAGACCTCCTCCTTGGTCAGCTGCGCGCTGATCGGGTATTCTATGGCCGTGAACACTAGCCGCTTGGAGCCCCTGGTCGCCTCTGTCGTGGACAGACACTGCCGGTTGTGAGTGTTAACCCGTTCGCGGTGCGGGAAGATGTGGGTAGCTTCCAAGTCCGTCATGCCCCCGGATGACACACGAACGTTGAACATCTTGGCGCTCTGCTCCAGAAACGCCCGGAGGCCTTCGGCGACGTTTCCGACGCGGAGGCTAGAGAGCATCTCAGTAAACCTCGTGTCATCCTGCCGCCGGACGTACTTGAGCTCTAGCTGCTGTTCATTGAACAGGCGCGTCCAGTAGGCCGACGTGAAGGAGTAGCAGCCGCAGGTCGCGTGCTTGTCCTCGTCCCCTCGAAGCACTGGGGGGCAGCTGGACAAAGACATCAAACGCCAACATCCGCCACGGCCTGTCCAGGTTTTGGTTTGCAAGGGACGTGTCCATGCCATGGCACAGGAGCGGGAACATGCGGCTGCTGATCATCGAAACCTCGTCGAGCAACAAGACGGCCGTGTCCGACAGCCGGTTCTTCGTTGCCGCGGTCATGCCGTTGTACAGCCTGGGCGCGTCTTCGTCCTCGCTGAGCGATTCGTCGACGAACCCGGCCGGCAGGCCCAAGAACGCGTCCCAGGTAGCGCCGCCTGCGACTGCCGCCGCGACGCCAGTCGGCACCACGACGCGTTGGCCAAAGCGGAGGCCCTTCTGGGCAAGGCAGTACTCCGCCACGCAATCGCGCAGCAAGCACGTCTTTCCCACCTCCCCGCCACCCGTGACAAGCAGCCCCTTGCTGCGACTCAGGATGCTCTTGGCAAGCCGCGCCATGTCGTATGGCACGGCATCGGCGCGTCGCATATATTTTATCGGCCCGCCATAACCGACAGAGCGCGGCAGCAGGAGAGGAATGCATGTGCCTGATGGCGCCGGCAACGCCACTGCAGCTCTGGGGCTTCCGTCAAAATGAAGGCCGAGCGTGATAGTACTGCTACGAGGGCGACGAACAAGGAGGAAAGTGCTACTGGTCGGAGCGCCGCACGCCAACGCAGGCTTGAGGCTGGATGATACGGACTCTGTCCCGACGGCGTTCCCCACATGCGAGGAAGCGCCCGCGCTTATTTTCGAATGGACCTTGTATGGCGGGCGGGGGCAGACGCGGCGCGACCCGCGAGCAGGCGCCCAACGCGCGCGCGGAGCAAAAGAGGGAGAGTGTCACCAGCCAGACACCCGGCTGTCGACAGAAGGGAGAGATGAGGGAAGAGAGGTAGGCGTCCACGACGACACGGTTGGAGAGCTGCGCACTAGCGCCAATTCCGAGGGTTTGTCACAGGGACGCATGAAAGCCTCTGTCAGCAGGTGGCGCTGGAACGCTGCAGGAATGCGCATGCAATCCGTAAGGCTTTCAATGGACATGATGGCGCGGTTGACTGCGGGGGGGGGCGGCAAGTACCGCGCCGCCGCGGAGAACGCCTGCCGTGCGGCGTCATCGTCGTCTTCCTCATCTTCTGAGAGGACAATGACGCCGTCGGAGGACGCCAGGACGACGGACTCACCCCCCCCGGCCGCTCCCGCGGACGACGCCGCCGACGACGACAGAAGGCATGCAGGCACCCGCGGCACCAGCAGCCACGACTCGGCGTGGGACATCGACAGAAACATGCGGGCTACGGTGCACTCGCCGTTGAGGGCGGTTAGAGTGTTGACCAGCTTGGTTTTCATAGAAGCGTCTGACAGGGGAGCAAGATGCCTACCGACCCCGCGAAGCAGTCGGAAAACAGCAGCAGGGCGGCTGTTACCGTCCATGCAAACGACCTTCTGGTCGCTAGCAGCGACACACGTCCGGCTTTCTCACACAGGCAGCGCAGGCAGCGCCCCCGTAGACCAAGACGTGGCCGCCCGGATGTTGTCAAACGAGCATACGAGAGCCTCGTTCTGGCCAAGCTCCGTCCACATTAAGTGAAATCGGGCCATGTCAACCCCGTTGTTGGACTCGAAGACTATGTGCCTCGCGCGCTGGTACGAAGCGCAATGACAACCGCCGTCTGGAAAGCCCCACCGCCCATACACTCCGCCTCAAAGCGCTGCGCTATGGTGAGAAACACACAGCCCCCGCGCTCCAACAGGCAAACAGTGACTGATCGCGTCCACCACGGTCGGTGAATGCGTGTGCTGGAACCCGCTATGGGTCAGCCGTCCACTCAAGGAGTACGCGTCGCGCGTGCTCAGCGACACGGAAGGGGGGGGTGTAGTGGATCTTGCCCTCACAGCCAACGGGGTATAACCCCGTCGGAAAACCCAGCACAGGATGCGGAACGCTACGCCAGAGCCACAACGCGAACGCCGGGATCACTGGGCGCGAAGCGCAAAAAAACGACGGAAGTAACGCAAATGCAACGATGATTTATTCGAACACGCACGATGACCCCAAAGCATACTCCCATATACTCTCAGAGACAAGACGCAGGACGTGCACAATCCCGACCCCCTGGCGCTATGGTAGCCCCCCCCCTACAGGTACCCAACGGGCCACGGTCTCACGCCCGGGCCTCAAGTGGCCCCTGCCCAGCATCCCTGAGAGCCCTTCCACTGGAAGGGTACCCCCCCCCGTCTCGGGCGGAAGCAGGAAAGTCACTAACACTTCCTAGATTTCAGGATTTACCCAAAACCAATACCTAGGGACTTATCCCAAGATTTTTCAGTTTTCCCGGATAGAATTCCGGTGGGATTTTATCCCTGGCCGAGATCGTATCTCGGTCCGGCTTACGCTTGGATTGCGGAAGCTTCCACAAGCTTCCCGGTCCCCCCAGAGGGCCCGGATTCGGGAAGACGTGTGTCTCCCTTGTGCGTGTCAGACCCCCCCAGGGGGGCCCGATCGGGTGTTCCCTGCCTCACGCCCCTCTAAAGGGGTCGTTTCATGTGTGGCCCTGGGGCTCCCTGGACACCCCCCCAAGGGGGTTGTCCCACGCTACCCCCCTAGGGGGGTGTTGCGTGACTGGTCACGACCCGTCCCCGGCTCATGCCGGGGGGTCTTGTCACCCCTGACAGGGGGTTTCCCCCACATATCCCCCACTTCAGGGCCCGCGTCTCGCGGGACCGGGGGCGGTGTCTCGCCATCCCCTCCCTACGACAGGGGGAAACCCTGTCCTGTGGCTCTCTGACAGCGTGCCCCTGGGGGCTCGCTCAGAGGCGCCATACGGCGGGGGACCGACGGGTTCACCGAGCCGGGGAACCTTCGGGTCAGTCCCATAAGGCAGTCACCGCCAGCGGTAACTGGGGCCTCGACGCTCTGGGTCGGCACCCGTGTTGTCACCGGGAGGACGACCCCGTCGAGCGCGACCGAGTTCTCCCCGCGTCCCGCGTCGTCCGTGGCTCCACTCTAGGGGGGGGCATCCTTATCTTCCCGGTCCCTGCCTCTCGAGGCGGGATGGCGTCTTCTACGGCTTTCGACGCGTCGGCCGCCACGGCGGTCGACCGTGAGGCCGAGGGCGCGGGCGCCCTTTTGGGCCCCGAGGAGGACATCGACGACGACGTCCTCGCCACTTTCCTGTCGGCCTCGTGGCCGACTTCCGCGGTCGTGGATGACCAGTACGGGCGTTACCCGTGAACCCTTCTAGGCGGGTCGATCGTCGAACAGCGCTCTGACGCCATCGAAAGCCGTCTCATGACGTCGATATAGACGACCATTCGGGTATGAATGATACCCATTACGCCGTCCACGAGGGGACGGTGACGGACGTTCCCTTCCTCCGTAGTCGGGAGGACTGGCGTGTATGCCAAGTGCTTAGGCACTTGGCCGTCCGTGAGATCCCTCCCGAGGTGGGGGACAAGCCCCACTTCTCCTGGGATTATTACCCGGGGTCCCCCTTTCAGTTGGGGGAGATGGACCGCGGCGTCTATGTGCCGGGTGCGATGGGCGAGTGGACGATCCGTACCTCCCTCCGCGTCCTCACGCTGTATGAACAGCGTGAGGTGCGCGATGTACCGGTGGTACGTCGCAAGGCCCCGTATCCCACCACACCAGTGTGGTAGGAGCACGTTGAAGTGCCTCGAGGCATGGCCGCGCGGGTGCCCCAGATGGTGGCAATCCAGGGGAGCCAGCTCATGGGGGAACCCCTTGGGGGTCCCTATCATCTGATGTTGGAGGCCCTGTGGGCCTTCGAGGTGGCTAATGTTTTCCTATGGAGCATCCGCCTCCATGGGAACCTCTGGCGTTTGCCAATGGCTATTCGGTCGGCTTTTGCCGACCTGACGCCCGAGCGCATGTGCTCGGCCGACCCGTCGGCGCGACCTCTTCTTGAGGACGGCCTGAAGCTCGTTAGACGTATCGAGGGGCGGGCGCCGCCGGATTGGCTGTCGTGGCTAGGGGGACCCCGAGGGGTCTTCCGTTGTGCCAAGGTACTGGATGACGAGGGGACCTTGGTCCTCGAGGAGGGTCTGGGGGACGCCCGCCTCCCGTATGGGAGGGACATTCTGCGGATACCCGCATCCGAGCATTGGACCGGAACCTGGCGGATGTTGGGTCGGCTCGCGCGGGCCTCGTGGTGGCTCCAGAGCCCTCGTCGGCCCCTGCAGCTTCGGCCTCCGCCCCCTTCGCCCTGCGCCCTCCCTCTTGGGGGAGGGTGTCACGCCCGGCCTACGTGTCTCGCTTGGCCGGTCTACCCGCGCGTCCTCGTCGTGCCTACCCCCTTGGGGGTAGATGTGGGACGACTGCTACCCTGGGGGGACCCCCAGGCCCCCCTCTGGCGCCCCTTCCTCTCTTTATTTGGGAAGGGTCGGCCCAGTTTGTGTAGTAAAATGGATCGCGATCACCTGGGAGAGGAGGAAAATAGCGGCCGTCTCGGCCGCTTGCGCGAAACCCGCTATGGGACTCGAGGTCCAGGAAAGCGGGCCGATCGAAACGCCAAGACATGAAGACACGGTTTACTTGCCGGCGACGACGGCGCCTCCCACCGTCGTCGCCCTTCGTCTTAAAAGGGCGGAAATCGCTGCGCGGGAACCGGGGCCACTAGTTTGCCCGGTACCGCGCTGCCAAATACCTACGATGCAGATAATTCCCTCCAATGCATGACACTCCTCCATCTGGATTGACCCGCCCCGCTGTCAGCGCATAGCTAGCCGACGAGCTCACCCGGGCAAGTGCCCCGAAGGCACTCACAAGCCGCAGCGGCACGCCACAAAGGCGACACACCACCGGCCGGCCGGCTTCCGCGCACCAGCGCCCACAGCCACCAGTACAGTGCCTCTAGAGTAGTACTGCATATCCCCCGTCTGAGACTGCGGCGTCCGGGGCGCACGACGGAGACCACCAATAGCGCATCGACGCGCAGTACGGGAGACCCGGAAAACCGCCGCACACGGCGCGCCCTCCCAGGGCCGCGTTGCCCAGGGGAAGAGACGATCCCGTAGCGCACACGTGAAGGCCGACGGCATCCGACAACGACGATGGCAACCCCCCCCCGACGAACTAGGCGGACATTGCCCGCCCGCTACGGAGAAGACGAGGAATCCGCGCCCCGCACCCAAGGCAGGACGGCCGCCGAGTGCGCCGTACTCGATCCGGCGGCACCACCGCACCGCGCAAGCAGAAGCACCCCGTCGTTGCCGGCGCCACCACCGCCCGCCAGGGGCGGCTCGCCCCCACGCCGAGGGTGCTGCGGCCCCCGACTTCCCCCTACGCCAGGGGGAAAGCGCGTCTGGCGGAGCCCGCGCCGCCGTCGTCGCAGCGCGAATCGGACGACGGGAAGACCTCTCCCCGTCGGCGTCACCGCGCCCACCGACGACGACGGGGACAGGCGAAGACGCGCGTCGCGCGCCGGCTGAAACTCCGCCGCCGATTGGGCCACGCTTGATCCGGCGGCGCGGCCGCAGAGGACCGAGAATCTTACAGCGGCGCCGCCGCGCCTCAGCGCCGCGCCGGAAGAAGCACCCCGTCGTTGCCGCCGCCGCCGCCGCCCGCCAGGGGCGGTGCGCCCCCACGCCGAGGGTGCTGCGGCCCCCGATTTTCCCCTACACCAGGGGAAAAGCGCGCCTCGCGGAGCCCGCGACGCCGTCGTCGCAGCGCGAATCGGACGACGGGAAGACCTCCCCCCGTCGGCGTCACCGCGCCCGCCGACGACGACGGGAACAGGCGAGGACGCTCGGGCGCCCCGCATTGGCGTCACCGGTTCTCGTCCTCGATGTCGCCGAATGTCGCGGCTCCGCTGCCCCGGGCACGCATCGCGTCGACCCGTCCACGACCCCTTCAGGGCCGGGCGCTGTTTTCCAATCAGCGCCCGCCCCAGAGGGCAGGTTCGTCGCCATGCGTGCGGGCGGGGCCCGGACTGTCGGCTCTATCTCAAGTCCGCAGAAGAGGAGGGCGACGCCGACCATCGCCAATGGCGACGCCGAATTTGATCGCGTCGGCGACGCTCTTGACGCGTCGCCGTCCCGCCCATTGTCGTCGACGCCTCCTAAGTCCAGTCGTCGCCGCTTGCGACCGTCTGTCCTCGGGGATGCCCCGCACTGCCAACGAGCGGAAACCCCTTTCAGGGGCGTCACCTGCCGCTGCTCCTCTGCCCGCGTGGTTGTCCCAACGACACGGGGACGGACAGGCCGCGTGCGCCGACACCCGGCACGGGCGTCGCCCCTCCCCCTCCTCAACGGGGCCGACAGTGAAGGCTCTGCAGCCGCAAGCACGCATCGCTGCGAGACGACCCGACCCCTCCCGGGGCGGAGCGCTGGTGACCAGGCAGCGCCCTACCCAGAAGGCCTTCTCGTAGGCGTGCGTGCCGGCGGGGCCGGTTCCGTCGGCTCGTTCTCGGTTCGGGGGAAGAGCACAGCGGCGCCGATGTCGGCCGGATACGGCTGCGGATCTGACTGCGGCGGCGCCGTTGGTGACCTCATGCCGTCCTTAGCGTCGGTGTTGAGGCTCTTGACGTCTCGTTGTCGTTATCGCAGCAGCCCCCCTTGTGTCTTGGGCTCGCACCAGTATCTGCGTCCTCCTTCTCTCGAGTTGCGCGACACTAGTCGCGTCTTACCTTTCCTGATTCTTCTGGCAACAGAGTAGCGCTGTCTGCCGAGGTACCCCGCGTGAGGCCGGACGTTCTCCGAGAAACTTGACAGGGTGTCATCACCGGGATGGGCTGCCACGAGCAAAGCCCCACCCACAGTTCCGGCGACGCCGGGGGAAGACACCGATGGTGACGACCCCGCCAAGAATCTTGGTCTTCATCCGACTCACGCTCCTCCGTCGATTACCCAGCCGGGAATCCATGGGAGAGCTCTCCAACGCTGAGCAACGCCACTTTCCGGGTCGCCATTCCGGCGCAGTAACGTAGCCCAGCGCCAAGGATGCCATCTCAATCGTACCGCGACGCGGTCGGGATGAACATGTTAAAGACATCGCCACAACCGACACAGCTCACCGGCCAAGCACCGCTTGACGTCACCCGCGCCCCAATGGAAGGCGGCCAACGTCCCATAGGCCGGCGAGCCTTGATTCCAGGGGTTCGTTGGAGGCCCCCTGGCGGCCATCGCGGCACACCGTGCCCGCAGTCACCGTTCCGGATGATGGGGGGACGAGGCCCGTTGGTCGGCGTGTGGCCGGGGTCCTCGTGTAGGGACTCCAACTCACCTACCACCGTACCACCGCCACCAAGCCGGGACCGACCCTCCGCCAATCACCTGGGTTCCGGGTTGGCCGCGCCAGCGTGCCGTCGTCTCCCGCCGATGGCGTGGTAGCTCTTGATGCTTGCCAGGCATGTCGATCTACCACGCGACATCGTTGAGCGGGGAAGGAGAGGGAGATCAGCAAGCCGAAAAGACAACAGGAAGCACGGTCCCTCGGGACGTCCTCGCTCGACCGTCAAATTTGCACCAAAGACAACCCCTCTGGGGTCACACGATCGATGCACCAACATGGTTCGTCCCCGGCACCGCGCTAGCAGTGCCAGAGTCTCACCCGGAGCGCCAAATGTAGTACAATGGATCGCGATCACCTCGGAGAGGTGGAAAGTAACGGGCGTCTCGGCCGCTCGCGCGACACCCGCTATGGGACTCGAGGTCCAGGAAGTCGGGCCGATCGAAACGCCAAGACATGAAGACACGGTTTACTTTCCGGCGACGATGGTGCCTCCCACCGTCGTCGCCCTTCGTCCTAAAAGGGCGGAAATCGCAGTGCGGGAACCGGGGCCACTAGTTGGCCCGGTACCGCGCTGCCAAATACCTACGATGCAGATAATTCCCTCCAATGCATGACACTCCTCCATCTGGATTGACCCGCCCCGCTGTCAGCGCATAGCTAGCCGACGAGCTCACCCGGGCAAGTGCCCCGAAGGCACTCACAAGCCGCATCGGCACGCCACAAAGGCGACACACAAACGGCCGGCCGGCTTCCGCGCACCAGCGCCCACAGCCACCAGTACAACGCCTCTGGCAAAGTACTACAGTTTGGCACCCCTTCCCCCGTCATCCTGGCTTTATGGTCGAGTTTGGGGCGTTCCTTTGGGGAACTTCCGTCCATCCTCAAGAATGAGGTGGACCATACGTTCATCATGGCGTTGAGCCGCACCTCGGTGCGGCTGCGCAACGAGGTTGCTGCAATTGTGTCCCGCCGCCTTCGGGAACGGGACATCGGGCCTTTGTACCAACTGGGTACTGTCGAGACGCTCCGCCGATATCTATGGGAGGAGTATGTCACCGCCGTGGTGAACACCAATACGGTGGTGGCCGGATGGTCACTTCGGCACTTGGCCGCCTCGTCGGCTCCGCCCCGAGAGGTGAATTTTCCGGCGGCGCCTCGGCGTCCGCCGTCTCCTCGCCCGCCCCATTATGGGGCGGGCGTCGGTTATTCTTCTCACGCCCACTATGGGGCGGGCGCCGGTTCTTCCTGCCAAGCCCCCTATGGGGCTGGCGCTGGTGCTTCGTCCCAAGCCCCCTACGGGGCGGGCGCCGGTTCGTCCTCTCAAGCCCTATATGGGGCTGAGATGGACCCCTCGGCGAACCCGCCGACGTACTCGGAGGCGCATTACTACGCGCCCGAGCCCGAGGAGGATCGTAGCCAGGACCATGATCCTGGCTATGGGACCCGTCCTGGGGGTTGGTGACTTGGTCACCCCAGGGTGATCGATGGTTCCTTGTGTCCCCCCTTTGCTCTGTGTGTCCCCCGTTGTCGCCCCTTCTAAGGGCGTGGGCGCCGTCTATCTGACGATAGTCTGGTCTCGGGCCCCGTAGGGAATAAAATGCTTAGTCTCTCTCCTTGTGCTCTTCTCGTTGCCAGTGACTTGAAGTCACAGGGGCCCTTAAGGGCTGTCTTCCGACTTGGTCATAAAAGAAAACACCTTCCCGCGTCAAGGCGGGGAGCTTGACACGTTTTCGCAAGCAGAATTTGCGAATTGCCTCCCTAGGGAGGGAAGAAGCCAGTTGCCACGTGGCTTCCTGTTCAGGAAACCCGAACCATTTGATAAAGACCCTCCATTGTCCATCATCATCCCAACCATGGTTGAGAAACCGTTCGAAAACAAATTCAGGGCCCTTTTTAACTTGGTCGCCCTCCTTAAAGAGGGCTTGGGCCCTGGTCCACTCGCCATCCCGCGCCGGTGGTGCGGGGGCACAAGTGACATGGGCACTGCTCACCGTACGGAGACCCGTACGGCTCTCCACCAGAAACCGATGCCCATCGGTTTTGTAGCACCATGTACGGTCCTTGGGTCTTAAACCCAAGCTTCTTCGGAGAGCGGGAGTGGGCATTTAGATAGACCCAATCCCCGGCCTTGACCGAGTTGTTCTTCTCCTTGGTGCGGGCGTCAAACGCCCGCTTATATGTGGCCTGGGCTTTGCCCAGCTGCCGGCGAACCGCCGGGATGAGGGCCCTGAGGTCCTCAACATACTGTTCCGCCGCCGTGGAGGCGTCCTCAGTTCTCTCCTCGGCTTGTCTAAGCCGAGGCATGCGCTCCATTCCAATAAGCTGGAGCCGTCTAGGGCTCACGAAGGCAAAGGGGATCTCCCCAGTGCTCGCGTGTACTTGCGTATTATACGCAGTCGTAAGAAGGGCCAGATGCCTGTCCCATTCCTTCTGATGCTCAGAAGTATAGCATCAGAGTTGCCGCACCAAGGTGCGGCTATATCGCTCCACGTGCCCATTGGTCTGGGGGTGGTAGGGAGAGGTAGAGTTCGAGGCTATACTCAACAACAAGAGAATGCCCTGGTAATATACCGAGGCAAACTGAGGTCCGTTGTCCGTAAGGACAGAGTCGGGGATGCCATAGGCAGCCACCCAAGTGTCATTGAACGCTGACGATACCGTCAGCGCCGTCGCATCCCGTAATGGGATGGCCCGCGTCATCTTGGTAAACCGGTCACATATGACCAGTACATGCTTGTGACCACCCCTAGAGGTGGTCAATGGGCCTAGAAGGTCCATTGCGAGCCCCGAGAAGGGCTCGAGAGCTGGAAACAGCTTCATTGTGGAGGTATGTCTCTTCTCGGAGAGGAGATTCTTCGCGCACGCAGTGCATTGCTCCACGTGCTTGTAGACGTCTATCACCATGGTAGGCCAATAGAAATACCGGCGGAGGGTGTGATACATCCTCCGCGAGCCGGGGTGACCGGCCAACACCGATTGGTGTTGATAGCGTAGGAGACGCTGTTTCAGGGCCTCGGGGATGACCACTTGGGGCTCCCTCCCATACACCGAATGTCGGCATAGGAGCCCGTTCTTCTCCCTAAAGAAGAAGGCTTGCCGACTCCACTTGGGGTCGGGTGGAGAAAGAACGTCCAGTTCTTTCAGGCGTTCTTTACAGATCGCATCCTCGGCTCGGCCGAGGATGATCTCTTGGGCCGTTAGCGCCCCCATGGGGGATTCGGCTGGCGATGCTGCTTCCAGGGCGTCGCTCGCCCGGGTCTCGACGGCCAGGACGGGGATAGCCTCGTCCAAGGGAGTCGAATCGAGACCCTCCGTGGGCAGACGCGATAACGCGTCCGCGACCTTATTGTCTTTACCCGGCTTATGCAGGATCTCAAAGGTGTACTCCTATAATCGGAGTCGCCAGCGGTTTATCCGCGCGTTCGGACTCATGTTTGTGAGTACCGATAGTACGGCCCGGTCGTCACACCGGACCAAACACTCTGCCCTCTTGAGGTATGACCTCAAGTAGGTCACTGCCCAGACGACGCCGAGCGCCTCTATCTCGGTGGCGACGTAGTTCTTCTCCGCGGGGAGAAGAGCGCGGCTATATTAGCCGATGGGGTGATACTCCCCATCGGGCTGTTGTTGCTGTAAGCAAGAACCCAGCTGTTCATAGCTGGCGTCTACATCTACGATGTAGTGCTCTTCTCTCCTTGGGAGATTGTGAAGTCGGTGTGGTCAAGTGGGTGCGTTGCTTTACTATGGCAGAGGTCCTGGGCCGTGTCCAGCCACCTAATGTACCCCACGCGGCCCCACTACAGGTCGTCGGGAAGCCCGCTCTCGGAGCACACCCACGTGCCTCAGTTCTCAGTGCGCGCGGGCCTCGGCGCACCTCCCAGAACGGGGCATGCACCTCCCCACACAAGTCCCCCCCCCGAGCTCACCCCAGCAGAGAGTGCCCACTATGAGACCAACAAATCAAGTACACACAAGTACAAAACATACAACAAGTGCATAGGTAGTTCCCAAAATTGAGTCCCAATGCTCAACCGGATAAGTACCGACAAATGGTATTGCTGAGCCATGCTCAACACTCCCCCCAATTACATTGTGACGGTTCCGGAGTCCGGATGCAAGGTAGCCCGGCTTCCGGCTTACAGCTTGATTTGGCTTCCCGATCGCCGCTGCTCGGGCCCGG
>Ga0209093_1000665_pt1 | contig 19124 bp, 29 predicted proteins | sample SidtaG_4_FD_187450 | JGI IMG/M metagenome (GOLD analysis project Ga0209093, IMG submission 187450) | Marine algal microbial communities from Sidmouth, United Kingdom - Sidmouth_Male1 metaG (SPAdes) (version 2) | ecosystem: Host-associated > Algae > Red algae > Unclassified | place: Sidmouth... | reverse complement strand
ATCCTCGGGTTCGCCAAACCATTACAAGGGCTCATGTTGGCCGCCATAACAGAAGAGAAGGCAACCCAAGGCACACCAACCGGTGAGGACACAACGTTGTCCGAAGACCCTGTCGAGGATGTGGACCAGGCCCTACCATGGGTATCTGTTGATTGAGTATACCCATGAGTATATAGATGTGGGCACTCATACTTGAAAGCCATCAGCAGGTGGGGGATACCACCAAACCTCAGGATTTCATACAAGAAAATACTCATGCGACAGCCAGAAAGGAGTATCTCAAGTGTAAGCAGAAGCTTACAGGCCAGTAAATCAAAGCGCCCCGGAGCTGCGATCTTCCTCGCTGTCTTGTCGAGCTTATCGCTCGAAGCTGGGGACCTGAAGCGGCCGCATAAGAGAACAATCCTGTGAGACGCTCAGTCCGGCGAATCAGAGCTTGGATCTCTTTTGCAGCTCCCTCCGCGGGGTCTCTTCGCCAGTACTTTGAACAGACACGCCTGAGACGTCGGCGCGAAATATTGCACGAGACTCCCACAGCACTGTACCCTTCAAGCTCAGCATTACGACCCGAATTATCTTCGGAGCCTGCGATACTGTCCGTCGCGTGAGCTCGAATAGTCCGAGCGCCGATCGCCGTGCACAAAGAAACGGGTGGCGCACAATAACACAGCGCCGTTCGTGTATAGAGCTGACGAGGGCGCTTTCTCCAGCCTCAAGCTTCCCGGCTCGCTCGTGCCTGTGGAACTGTCTTCTTCCCGTCTTTGCACTATTCCCCTAAACAAGAACGCGCACAGTGCGCGGCGGCGGGTAAAGCGACTTACCTCACGTCCCGATGTCGGCACGCGCCGTCCCCCCTTCCCGGCGACCCGCAATCCCGGACTTTGATAGAGGCTGCCTCCCCCCTGGACGCGCAGCGAGACTCTTTCTTGGACGCTGCGGCTCACGCTTGACGCACACCCCCACCCTCTTCACTCGTTCGGCGAAGCAGCCACCCTTGCACAAGGTCTTGCTGCCTCGACATGGACACGGCAAAAGTGATTGGGCCACGTCACGAAGGCTCTGCGGTACCCGGATGTCTCTCAAGACTGGCAGCACGAACCTCCCCCGCGGTCGCCGAGCGCCTGCGATAATGTCAACCATAAGAGAGATCGCCCCGGTCAGATCTCAACAGGCAGTGGTCCCCCATTTCGCCAAGTTGCCCCGCATCGGGATTATATGAGATGGTTGAGTATCAAGTACCCACATCCTTGGATGTTTCATGCATCAGTACTCGCGTCGCGACTCCGAAAGTGAGAACATACTCTGTCCCACGATGTTCGGAGGGAAAATATTCACGACAAAAACCGACAGGCATGGAAGGGCCTGGTGTATAACATGGCCCGGACGCCAGGCCCACTGGCCATTTGGTGCAGGTCCAACTTGGACATGCGCCAAAGGGCTGTGCCATAAAGCCAGGCGAAGACCATGTCCGTCAGCAGGGTGCTCACCCATCCGGCCTCCAAGAAGTAGTAATACTCCGCGTTGACTACGTGCCAAGCGGCACTGAAATTTTCGACGAGCTTGTGAGCCAAGTACGACATTGCCGAAGGCATCCTCATCCACGCCCCGTAGTTTAACAACCAGCGGGGGACGCGTGGGAACCACCGCGACCAGTCGAAACGACGGGGCGCCCGGATTTCACCGAAACACGAAGCGGTGGAAAGAAGCCCGCGGCTCGAGATACGACCCGCGTCCTGAGCACGCCGATGGGCGTGAGCTCAGCTCGGCGCCCGAAACGGGGAGATCAACGCCACGGTGCGCGAGTTTTTCTTCTCCTCCACGGCGTGTTCCGCCTCGTGAGATCCCTAGATGAGCTCATGTAAGTACTCCTCTATGCCAGCCTCCAAGACAAAGGGCACCGACAACTCTGTTGCTGTAAGGCGCGACAGGAAGACGGCTCTTGGCCAAGCGCGACGCAAGCGCCCGAAGTTGTTGGCAGCGACCTGAAAGGTCCCCATCTGGTGGACTGGGAACAGAAGCGCCCACGCGTAAATGCACTGGTCGAAGTCGTGGAGCGGCCGTCCGTAACGGACCAGCTCGTTGGCATTCGCCAGGACCTCGTACGCTTGTCGCGCCTCACCTTGGTTGCCATCATGGGCGTTCCCGTGTTACTGCGCCACGACGGCGTCGACGTGGTCATCAGTTACCTCATCAAGGATGTCATTGAACTCCGGCGGGGTGCCCCGATGACCTTTTTAAGTGCAAACCAATGCCACGCGGCGGTTGTTGGTGTCCGCGACCATATAGGCGTCGTTGTTGATGACGGGGTCGCCGTGTTGGGTCCCAACGGACCGCGGGCTGAAGTACAGGCGCCGAAACGGCGATGGCCACTCCCCCTCGATGAGCGGCAGCTCGGCTGCCTTGTTTTCCGCCCTGTCGGGATTTTCCGCGGGGAGGCCGCCGCCGCGAGTGTCGCGGCCATTGTCGGCCGAAAGCCCGTCTTGCAGTAACCCCGAGTCCACGCTCGCCTCCGACCTGGCTCGCCCCGCTGGGCCCCACGCGCCAATGGCACCGCTACTTGCCTCGCCGGCCGCGTCGGCCATCTGGACGTCGCTACCGCCGCCTGCCATCTTGGCCTCGTACTTGCGATCGGCACCCTGCGTCGAGCGGCAGACCCTGGCCAACGCCACGATCACCGCAAACCGCAAGCCCACCACGCTCCACCCTCCCGCCCTAGGGTCACTCGGCTAGATACAACACGCGCTCCCAACTCCTCAGTGGGTATGAGCCCGGCCATGGTCCCCCGCCCACCATGTGTGCTAGCGCAGCGACCCCCACCTTCCGAAGGCAAGGTCGTGACAGTTTCTCTTCGCAACAAACGGGGCACGGCAGAAGGAGGACCCAGAGGTCAAGAAGTGCGCAAGCGCAGGCCACCGTAACATGCCCAACTGGGCTACTCAATATGGACGTCGAATGACAAGGGGAATCGGACAGGCCCCCGCCGTTCCCAAACCCGCGGAATTTATGCCGTGTCGCGAGCCCTAAGTCCCTCCGTGCCGCCCCCGCTGATGCCCCCTTGGGCACGCAGGCCTGAGGCCCCCACCCCGTTAGGGGTCGATCCGATGCCTGCACGGCCGCTACCACCCTCTGGGTGCCCGGAGGCTGCCCGTTCACGCCCCATGGTGCTCCGGCCCGCATCGGTCATTCTGGGCCACTCACGACCGTTCGCGCCGCGGGCTCCACCGCCCCGCCTCGCGCGAGAGTGTCAGGGGTCTTCCCGAGCACGTTTTCAGGCGCCAGCCAAGGCGTAACGCTCTCAGGTCCCTTCGCGCGTCGTTACGCGACACGTTGATTCGTTGCCACTTGTGGCGAGCGTTGTGGCGGATCAGTCGGTCTTCGCCCACTCGCCGGGACGCCTCGAATCTCATTGCAGGGGTGTGTAGCATATCTCCTTAATGTTCGTGATATTGGGCCCTGTAGCCTCCCTGACTGGTCAGTATTCACGTGGAGGATTGACCTGACTTGTGGCTCGCCCTTTGGGAGGTTACTTCCGTGATGTATATCTGTCCTTTCTTTTATCGTCTCGATTTTGGTGGTTATTCGATCGTTATGATCTCTCGGTCGATCGACCTCGCCCCTTTACACTCTGATAATAAAAGCACCATGGGACCGGGGTTCCCCGTCGTTGGCACCCCCGTCTTCCCATCAGATGTTGCACGAAGAAAGGTTCTTCTTTCTCGCCTCTTGTGCGATAGCGTTCGCCTTATCTTGCGTCTGCGGTCTGTCGCTACTTACTGGTTCGTTTACCAACGTCATTAATGCCACAGAGTGGCCCCACGCTTATAAGCCGGCAGGTACTGCCGGACGACACCCAGCTACAACCGCTGAGTCAGTTGGCCTCCATGTTCCATGATGTAAATGGGGGATGGCTCCCCATTGTTGTATCGGCGTTCCTCGGTGTGGCCTTTGGGAGCCAGACCTCATACATCTCCTTTGGAGTTGTAGAGAATATGAGTGTTCCAGCTGTACTAGGCACCCCCTTTATGGATATTGCAACAAAATTATTGCGACGCAGGCGCAACATGTGGAACTCCTGAATGGTACCAAGGTACCCATACGAAGAGATGGTGCCCGCAAGGAACACCAGGTCGCGTCAGTCAGTGCGGTCTGTGCTTGTCCCCAAGGGAACACAGATAAGCTAAGGCCTTTCCGAAAGACCTGGGTACAACCGGGGACCATCGCGCACATCCCCGTGAAGTGTACCTACATGGAGAATGGCTTTGTAACGCGGAGACCCTCTTTGTACCACAAGCATGGGGTACAAGTCTCTCAAGGACCATCCATCATGGTGGCAGGCGAGCCATTAACCGTCCAAGTGATGCAGTTGGGCACCACGCCCTTGAGGCTGACGACCGACATGACGGTTGGTAATATCGACCCCTAGGAGGGGCCGACCTATGAGGTGTCCCCGAACGAGCTCAAAGAGCTCGACTGGACAACCAATGAGAATAAAGAATCCCCACTCCCAGGATTGGACGTGTCCCCGGTACCTGAGGAATGGTCCAGGGCCCTTAAGGCTCTCTTGAAGAAACATGCTCCCCTCTGGGGGGGTAACCTTGGGTTGACACGCGGCGTGGAATACCGCATTCGGCTGAAGCCCCCGGCTGTCCCTGTGAGAAAACACCCCTACAAGGCCGGGTCTTTAGCCCGGGAGAGAGAGAAAGCCGAGATCGAGCGCATGCGCTCGATGGGGGTCATCGAACTCTCCATTGGAGAATGGGATAGCTTAGTCGCTATGGTACCGACGGCCGATATCTCGGTACGCTTTTGCATTGATCACTGAAAGACGAACTTGATGACCGTCAAAGACGCGTACCCCATTCCTAGGATGGATTAATGCATAAATTCCCTAGGCAATGCCAGGGTATTCTCCACCCTGTTCTGCAACGCGGGCTACTGGAAGATACCAGAAGCCGAGGAGGATGAACACCATACGGCGTTCACGTGCCACTTGGGCGCGTGGCCGTGTGTGCGCCTCCCTCATGGGTTTTGCAATGCCCCCGCAACTTTGCAAAGGTCTATGGATATGATCCTAGCTGGGGTCAAGTGGCAGATATGCTAAGTATATCTGTACGACGTTATCGTTTTCTCACATTCCCAAGAGGAACACGTACAACACCTCGATGAGGTGTTTACACGCCTAGGACAGGCAAAGGTCACCTTGAAGGTGTTGAATTGGACTCAGCACCTCCCCAGGACCAGTCACACCGGTCTTGTGGCGTGATTGGTCTTTCGACCTCACGACAGGTTATGGGCACAGTTGTCGCTGGTGGTCATCATCGTTCTCTCCTACGGTCGCTAGGAGGACGACTTCACTCGGGTCGTGGTGTGTTCCGGCGTTGGTCGGGGGGGTACAGCCTCTAGTGTCGACCGGGCGGTGCCGGACGGTGCCATGGTGGTCAATTTGTCGGACCATCGCCGCCTTCGCGGACCGCGGCTTTCACAGCTGGACGACGACTACAATGTGTGGGCGGCGTATCAAAGTGCGCAGCTCAAGAGGGAAGACCTGTGGAAGGCGGTCGTGACGGACTGTCCGTCTTCTGGGTCGGACGACAAGAAGGCCGAAGCGGTGGTCTAAGAGTGGGATGCCATGAATGAGGTGGCTCTTCCGACAATCCAGATGTCGGTTAAGCCAGGGAATCTTAACACGGCGACGTCGGTCGACACGGCCAATGAGGCGTGGGACGCGCTCACGATCAAGTTCAAGGCGCGCGACAATTTTCAGCTGCTTCGGTTTACGGACGAGCTGAGCAGCGTGAAGAAGGGCGACGACGAGAACATCATCAAGTTCGCGTCGCGCGCCAAGATGATTCGGGACAAGCTGGCCATGCTCGGAAACCCGGTGGAAGACAACACGCTCGCGCTGCGTGTCTTGTCGGGGCTCCCTTCTGAGAACGGGATTCTCAGGACGTTCTTGGAGAAAAAGGTCGTCAAGCTGGTCATGTCGGACGTGACCGCTACGCTTCTTCAAGTCGAGCAGCGGAAAGCTGCTGGGGACTCATGGAAGCCAGCTGGTGATTTCAAGTCTCAAGCCTTCCCAGTGGCGGCGCCAAAAAAGCCGTTTGACAAGAAGTCGGTCGCGTGCGAATACTGCGACAAGAAGGGGCACATGAAGCGTGACTGCTACAAGCGGGGGGCTGACGAAACCAAGGGCATGAACAAGCCTGGTGGCCGCCGCCGTGACCGCGGTCATGGGGGCGGGCCCCAGGCGGGTGCCGCCCGGGCATACACTGATCAGGGGTTGTCACTGATATATCTCAGAGGAATACATCCAGGCATTATATCCATAATAATCCGGAATAGGGGTCTCGACGACATAGTCGGATCTGAGTATGCTTTTCTGTCCGAGCGAATAATAATCGACCAGACGGCGCAAGCGGCAGTTTATATCGTATTCTTTGGGGATTTATTATATTCGAGTATATCCGATCGGCATGGGGTCTCCAATGTTTGGAAACGTTTTTTGGCAAGGTCACGGTAAAGGCGAAGACGGAATGCCAGCGGAGAGTTGTGAGCCTTGGTGTGAGTAATCTTTTAAGATGAGGATGCGGGTAGCGACGGAAACCTCCTAGTCAGGAATCTGCCAGCGAGTGCGTACCTCTCGTGGTGTCGCTGGCTCTTTTAGGAACAGCAACCAGCAATGCAAGTGATGCGAGAACGGCGACAGGGATGGGACACTCGCAAGAGAATGCATCGTTCGTCTTCCGGATACTAGTACGTACTGTGAATTTCGTGCTTGTTGATGCTGAGTTACGCCCAATAATCGTGAAGTGACACAGCCTGGTCGCGAAGCGACACCGACAGCGACAATCAGATGACCCACCGCCGCCGCTGCTCCCTCCCTCACCGCCTAGTAGACCGTGGGCGGGGTCGGGGTGCCGCCGACGGCCGGCGCCTGCTGTAGCACATGCGCGACTTTCGCCACCCCCGGCGCAGTATCATTCGACACGGGTGCAGCGACGCTCCCGGCATCTACCATCTCGGCGCCAGCCGCCCCCAAGCCGCCGCGCCGTTCATCAGCTGCGGCGGGGTGCCGACAACGGCCGCGGAAGACTTACTCGCCCCTACCCACGCCCCGGCCACCGTCGTAACGTTAACCTCGGGCAATGGCGCGGTTCCAGAAAACGGCGGCGTCAGATTTCAAGCCTCCGCGACCACGCCGTCCAGAACCGTCGCGGTGTCTTGAGAAGTCGGCAGGGTGACGCACACGGCTGTAGCAAGGTATGCCGAGTCCGCCGGACCCCCTGCAGGCGCAGTCTCGTAGAAGACGTTGGGCGAAAGCGGGCCCCGCCGAGCGCCAGAGGCGCTTTTTCACACCTCCGCCATCCCACGCGCGTTTTAGGCCTTCGAAAGTGGGTCCGAAGGCTCCGAGACCCAGGTTGGCGTCAGATGGTCACGTGGCGGGCGGTCGGCGACGGCAAAAGCGCCGGGTTCTAGCGGAATTGCGAAAGTGGTGCCAAGGCTTTCCGGCTGTTTTTTGGCAGCGATCAGTGGAGAGCACCGGCTGCAGGAAGCTATGAGGGGGTGAGCGACCGCAGGCACACGCCAGCACCGGCCACAATGAGGCCGCACAGCGCCGGACGCCAGCAGCGTACATGAGTGCGAGGGCGATAGCCGTGATATCGTTAAGATCCAACTACGTTGTTTTAAACCTTTGTAACGCCAGCAGAGAACGACGATCATATCGTATTGCTTGCTTTGTGCAACCACCTGTACGTGGGCAGTCGGCACTTTGAAAACAAGTATAGCTCTCAAGTAGGAGGTCACTGCTGATCTGCCATCGAAGTGCGGCTCCTGTTGCTGTAGTCAGGTCATCCATCGGATATAGGCCATTATATTCGGATACGATAATAGAATCCGAATTTGAGTATATTCCACACAATAATCCAGCTTGGTGAGGTTATATTCTGATCCTAATCTTGAGAGAGGAGATTTATTCTCATTCGGAGAGGGTGGAACGCAGCGTATCCATATCCCATTAGGGCCAGAAATCGGCATCCTGACAACCCCTGACACTGATTCGGCCGGTCAACCTGGCTCCAGCAAGGCTCCCGGGAGCACAAGCCGGTCGTCGACCCGGGTGCTCGACTCCAGTACGACCAACCACATGGCCGCCGGGGAAAGGGGCTTCACCGTCCAGGCGGGGGGAAGCGGGGCCAAGGTCACCTTGGCCAATGGCGACAAAGTCCCTATCGATAGGCACGGCCACGTCTCCATGGACGTTGGCAAGGGGAGCACCAAGGCGCGCATGGTCTTAGCAGAGGCCATGCTGGTGCCGGACCTGAGCAGCAACCTGCTGTCAGTAATGGCGGTTGACCGCAGCAGAAGTGCCGTGCTGTTTGTCGGGGACGCCTGCTACATCCTGAGCGACGCGGATGCCATTCGTGCGAGCGGAGTGCTCGAAAATTCTTCGGTCGTTTGAAAGATCAACGACCGGGAGCAGTGTGTGCTCAAGGTGACGCCGGTCAAGGCGTTGGCGAACGCGGCGTCCACGCGCATCGCAGGGGAAGCAGAGTTCTGGCATCGCCGTGTCAACCACTTTGGGATTGAGAACCTCAAGCGGGCGGCTAGGATGGTCGATATGATTTCGTCGTCGGTGGCCGTCGCTGAGCGTGTGGTCGGCACTGTCTGCGTGCCGTGCGTGGATGGAAATATGGTGCAGGGACCGCATCCGCGGTCTTCCACCAAGACATCCAAGAGCGAGCTGGTCCACACCGACATGGGTGGACCTCTCAAAGAGTCACTGGGTGGCTCCATCTACTTCATCACTTCGACCGAGAACAGCACTGGTTTCATCATGGCGACGCCCATTAAGACAAAGGGGATGGCGTCCCAATCGCTTAAGACGCGCATCCAGCAGCTCGAGACGTTGACTGGTGTCAAAGTCAAACGCATCCGCCCAACTACCTCATGCTTTACAGGTTGTGGGCCCAGCATGCGCGGTTAGCTTCACAGATGTCGCAGGATCGAATCCCGTGGCTTGCCTCAGGGTTTTTGCGGCCGGCTTGGAACTTGCATTTTGGCATTTTGTAGTCGATCGAGGAAGGGTTCCTGGTCCCTGTGGAGATGGCGGGAGTGTTGAATTGGACTCAGCAACCCCCCAGGACCAGTCACACCGGTCCTGTGGCGTACTTGGTTTTTCCACCTCAACAAAAGGCGGCCAAGTGCCACTTCTTTCAAAAGTGAGGTGGAGTATGTCTGTCATGCAATCAGACTGGGAAGAGTTCATGTCCTGGAGAAGAATCTCTGGGCACTGGGGGTCTCCTGTATCCGGAGTCCGAAACTCAGATGAGGAGTTTCCTGGGTATGTGCGACGTATATCGTCGCTTTGTGGCAGACTTCGCCATGATAGCAAAGCCCCTGACAGCCTTTACGAGCACCGAGCTTCCCAAGAGGCTACCTTTTCCTACATAGAAGGAGACGAAAGCTTTCGAAGAGCTAAGAGGACGGCTGTTATCCGCCCGCATCGTCGCTGTCCCAAGGAGACACGGGCACTACATCGTTGATGTAGCCGCCAGGTATGAACAGCTGGGTTGTAACTTACACAAGCAACAACCCGATGGAAAATATCACCTCATTGGCTACTACGTAGCGTTTTGTCCCCGATTCCTTAAAACTGAGAACTGCCAGAATCGAACACGCCAACCGACGGTTCGCAGAACTGTCACACATTGATCATGGGATCAAATTATGCCCATTTTTTGTTGATCTTGGAGACAGAGCCCGCAGTGGAGCTCAGAAGAGCTCCAATTCTGTGTGCACCGATATTCAGTCGGAATCATCTTCACACCAGCACTTACAGATTCGGCAATTGTCCGACGAAACTGCTGCCAAATGCTCATGAAGGATCATTCCGATTCGCTGGTTCTGATCCTTCTGCGTATCGTGCTGAGAACTGTCCTGAAGCCGGAGTAGGATCATCCTGGGGATCGTGCTCAGGACTGTCCTGGTGTCGGAGTACAATCATCCTGGGGATCGTCGTCATAGATTGAGTGAACGAGTGCGCAAGATTGATGTAGATTCCTGCCTCAAGGACTCGATCGTAGATGATAGCCTGGACTACTTCGAGTGACGTCGTGAGGAGGGTCTGCCGAAACCGATCAGAGAGCAAGACCTGCCCATGGGGCGTCGCTCCCGGTCCACGAACGTGTGCAGAGGGAGCCTCAATGTGACTTGGTAGTCGTGCGACCGACGCGCTGTTGCCTGGCGCACAGGGGATGGAGGCTGGGTAAACATGTGTCGTCTCGCACATCTAGAATATCGTAAAGTCCCGGACGCACCCAGTCCCCATTTATAAATGATTGGTTCTCCTTCACACGCAGGAAATTCGTTCTCAGCTCAGTGGCAATCTTGTCCCTTTTCGTCCCATCACAGAATGTCCGAAACTCGCAATGCCCCGGTTCAAAACATATCAGATGCACTCGCACCAGAACACACAGTCGCATGCGTGATATGTCAGATTCCACGATGGGCATCGGTCTGAACGGACGGAGTGTCAAAAAGGTTTTGTTTACGCTGTTGACGGAATTGGCAGTCATTTTGTTTGCGAAAGAGGCACTCAGACTATCAGTTGAACGAGTCCGCACATTCTTTTTGAAGGACAGTCCCCAAGATGATCCGTGGGTCAGGATGACACTGCTTCCGGAACGATCCCAGAATCAGTCCCGAAGATGATCCGCAGAACCAGTCCAGAAACTGTAGTGATGAACTGCCCAATCACAGAGGTATCTCGAGAATCATGCAATCTGAAGGATAGGATATTCGCCGATCCACGGAACTGTTATGCACATGATCCTCTGAATCATGCTGAGGCCATCTCGCAGGAGCTTTGCATGGCTATCTCAAGACTTTCTTTCGCGTGTACTCGTTATAGATTTACAAGCAGGCAAATTGAGAACTATCCCGGCGATGAAATACCGACCCGCAGTGTATAGCCGTGGTCTTCTCCCTGCGGAGAAAACCTTCTTCGCCACCGGGATGGACGCGCTTGGCGTCGTCTGGGCGGTGACCTACTTGATGTCATACCTCGAGGGGGCAGAGGTTTTGGTCCGGAGTGAACACCGGGCCCTACTATCGGTCCTCACGAACATGAGTCCGAACGCGCGGATAAACCGCTTGCGACTCCGATTATCGGAGTAAACCTATGGTTTCCGGCATCAGCCGGTTGAGGACCGTAAGGTCGCGGACGCATTATCGCGCTTGCCCACAGAGGGACTCGACTCGACTCCCTCGGACGAGGGTATCCCCGTCCTGGCCATCGCAACCCGGGCGAGTGACGACCTAGAGGCCGCCTCGCCAGCCGAAGCCCCCATGGGGGCGCTGTCGGTCCAAGAGATAATCCTCGGCCAAGCCGAGGATGCGTTCTGTCAGGAACAACTGAAAGAACTGGATTAAATTTCTCCTCCCGACAAGAAGTTGAGTCGGCAAGCCTTCTGCTTTCGAAAGAAGAACGGGCTCCTTTGCCGGCATTCTGTATACGGGAGGGCGACCGAAGTGGTCATTCCAGAGGCTCCGAAGCAGGGCCTCTTACCATACCAACACCAGTCAGTGTTGGCCGGGCACCCCGGCTCGCGGAGGATGGATGACACCCTCCGCCAGTATTTCTACTGGCGAACTATGGTAGTAGACGTCTACAAGCACTTGGCGCAATTCCACGCGTGCGCGAAGAACCGCGTCTCCGGGAGGGGGCATACGTCTGAAATCAAGCTGTTTCCAGCTCTCGAGCCCTTCTCGGGGCTCGCAATGGATCTTCTAGGCCCACTGACCATCTCTAGGGGTGGTCACAAGCATGTACTGGTCATCTGTGACCGGTCTACCAAGCTGTCGCGAGCCATCCCGATACGGGATGCGACAGCGCTGACGGTATCGCCAGCGTTAATTGATTCTTAGGAGGCTGCCTATGGCATCCCCGACTCAATCCTTACGGACGACGAACCTCACTTTGCCTCTGTATAATACCAGGGCATCCTCGGGCTGCTTGGTATAGCCTCGTACTATACCTCTACCCACCACCCGAAGAGCAACGGGCAGGTGGAACGATAAAACCGCGCCTTGGTGCGGCAGCTCCGGCACCAGACAGACTGGGACAGTCATCCGTCCGTCTTTAATACGCAGGTACACGTGAGCACTGGGAAAATTCCCTTTTTCCTTCGTGAGTCCTGGACGGCTCCAGCTTATTGGCATGGAGCGTATGCCTCTGCTTAGACAGTCCGAGTAGAGAGCTGAGGACGCCTCCACGGCGGCGGAACAGTATATTAAGGGCCTGAAGGCTCTCATCCCGGCGGTTCACCGGCAGCTGGGCAAAGCCCAGGCCATCTATCAGCGGGCGTTCGACGCCCGCATCAAAGAAAAGAACAACACGGTCAAGGCCGGGGACTGGGTCTCTCTCGATAACCACTCCCGTTCTCCAAAGAAGCGTGGGTTTAAGACCCAAGGACCCAACATGGTACTATAAACCTATGGGCACCGGTTTCTGGTGGACAGCCCTAAGGGCCTCTGCACAGTGTCCAGTGACAACTTCACTGAAGCCCTCGCACAAACGGCGCGGGATGCCAAGTGGACCGGTGCCCTTAGGTCACAAGCCCGTTTTAAGGATGGAGACAAGATTGAGGACGGCCTTGATTTCGTTTCGAGCGAATCGCAACCACTGTTGGGATGATGAAGGACAATTGTGGGTGCTGGATAAATAGTTCGGGATTCCTGAAAGGAAGCCACGTGGCATTTTGCCTCTTCCCTCCCTAGGAAGGAAATCCGTACATATTGCTTGCGCTACCGTGTTAAGGTCCCGGCCTTGACGCGGAAAGGTGTTTTCTTTTCTGACTAAGTCGAGAGACAAACCTCAAGGACCCTTTTGACGTGAAATCACAAGCAATGAAGAGAGCACCATAAAAGAGGCTAAGCTTTTTGTTCTCTACGGTGCCCAAGACCAGTCCATCGTAAGAAAGACGGCGCCCACCCCCTTAGGACCAGTGATAACGGGCTGCAAAAAAAGGGGAAGGGGGACGTATGAGACACCTGGTCACCCTGCTATGATCACGCGACCACTCCCTGGAACGGGCACCGTAGCCAAGGTCATAGCCCTGTCTGGGGTCCTCCTCGGGCGCATAATACTGAGGACCCGAGAAGGACGGCGGGCTCACCGCGGGTCTCGAGGCTGCCCCGAAAAGGGGTTGCGCAAAGGAACTAGAGCCCGCCCCATAATGGGGCAGGGGAGAAGACGGCGGGCTAATGGGTGCCGCTGCCATATTTTCCTCTCGGGGCCGGACCGAAGAGCCGGCCAGGTGCCGAAGGGACCCTTCGGCCACGACCGTACTAGCGTCCGCCACGGCGGTCTCGTACTCCTCCGTCAAGAGAAGGCGGAGGGTCTCGGCTCTACTAAGATGGTACAGCCGCTCGGCGTCCCGCTCCCCCATGGAGCGGGACACAACCGTCGCCACCTCGTTGTGAAGCCGCACCACGATGCGGCTCAACGCCATATTGAGCGTATGCTCCACCCCATTATTGAGGATGTACGGGAGTTCCCCTAGGGAGCGCCCCAAATCCGACCATATGGCCGGGTTAACGGGACGAGGGGTCCCCATCTGGGCCGACCCCTCCCAAGTAAGAAGCGAAAGAGGCGACCGAGGGGGACCCGCGGGACGACCAAGATCGGGAGCCGTCGCACTGCCGACTGCAAGGGGATAGGCCCGACGGGCTTGCGTATGCCGACCGGGTCCTCGGGGCACATAAGCTGGGCGCGATACCGTGCCCCACAATGGCAGCCTCAGGGCTGCGGGAGCGGATTCCGTAGCGGCCGGGGAAGAAAGGGGAATCGGAGCCACCACGAGGCCACCACGGGCAAACCCAGCGTCCGCCAAGTCTCGTTCCAAGGGTCGGAGACGGCGGAGGTGTGCCACATCCCTCCTATAGGCGAGACCGGGGTCCCTAAGACCATTCAAGAGTACAAAGGTCCCGTCGTCGTCTGAAGTCTTGGCACAACCGAAGACTCCTTGAGGTCCCCAAAGCCTCTGAAGCCAAGAGGATGTCTTCCGCTCCCTGATAAGTCGGAAGAGCTCCAAAAGGCCCTCAAGAAGAGGACGGGCCGAAGGGTCCGCCGAGCACAAGCGCTCGGTCGTCAGGTCGGGAAAAGCCGACCGTATGGCCAAGACCAGGCGCCAAAGGTGTCAGTGATGGCGCATGCTTCCAAGGAAGACATCCGCCACCTCAACGGCCCGTAGGCCCGCCAACATCAGGTGATAGGTACCCCCTAGGGGCCCCCCCATGAGTTGGCTTCCCTGGAGTGCCACCATCTGGGGCGCCCGCGCGGCCATGCTTCGAGGTACCTCAGCCTGCTCCCAACACACGGGTGTGGTAGGGTACAACCCTTTGCGACGTACCACAGGTACATCGAGCACCTCACGCTGTTCGTACAGCGTGAGGAGGTGGAGGGAGGTGTGGATGGTTCACTCGCCCATAGCACCTGACACATAAAAGCCGCGGTCCACCTCCCCCAATTTAGGAGAGACCCCGGGTAATACTCCCAGAAAAGGTGGGGCTTGTCCTTCACCCTGTGGGGGATGTAGTGTACCGCCAGGTTCCTAAGCACTTGGCACACACGCCAGTCCTCCTGACTACGGAGGAAGGGAAAGTCTGCCAACGTCCTCTCGCGGACGACGTAGTGGGGACCATACATCTTCCGGATAGTGGTCTATATGGACGTCATTCGACTGCTGTTGACAGCGTCAAAGCGCTATTCGACTATAGACCCCCCGCGGGGGGTCCAAGGGAACCGCTCATACTTCTCAGCGACAGCAGCGGGGGTCAGCCAACAGGCCGACAGGAGGTTGGATAGTACATCGTTGTCGAAGTCCTCCTCGAGGCCCAGAAGGGCGCCCGCTCCCTGGGCTTCACGGTCGACCTCCATGGCGGCCGCAGCGTCGGGAGCGTCAAAAGACGCCATCCCGCCTCTAGACGCTAGGAACCGGGGAAAATATGAAAGACCCACCGTAGGGTGGGCTACACGCGCAACTCGGGGCACGCAGAGACCCTGGTCGCGCCCAACAGATTTGTATCCCCCGGGTGACGACAAGGGTTCCGCCAAGAGACCTGGCGCCCCCGGACACCGCTAGCAGTGACCGCCTTATGGGACAGGCCCGAGGCTCACTCGGCTCGGTGAACCTGTGGGTCCAACGCCCCATATGGCGTCCCGGAGCGAGCCCCCAGGGGCACGCTGAGAAGACTTCGCGGGGAGGGGTTTCCCCCGTGGCCTGGGGGGGTGGCGAGACACCGTCCCCGGTCCCGATAGACGCGGGCCCTGAGGTGGGAAATATGTGGGGAAAACCCCCTGTCAGGGGTGACACGGCCCCCCGGCATGAGCCGGGGACGCGTCGCGACCACTCACGTAACACCCCCCTGGGGGGGTAGCGTCGGACTCCCCGTTTGGGCGGGTGTCCAGGGAGCTTGAGGGCCACACGCGAGACGACCCCTCTAGAGGGGCGCGGGGTGATGAGCACCCGATCGGGCCCCCCTAGAGGGGTCTCTCACAGCCGAGGGAGACACGCGTGATCCTGAATCCGGGCCCTCTGGAGAGAACGAAAGCTTTTGGAAGCTTTCGCATTCCGAGCGACAGCCGGACCGAGATCTGCTCTCAACCAGGGATACAATCCCACCGGAACTCAATACTGGAAATTTGCAAAATGATGGGATGTGTCCCGACGTACTGATCCTGGGTAAATCCTGAGATCTGGGAAGTCTTGGTGATTTTCCTGCTTCCTCCCGAGACGGGCGTGGGTCCTCTCCCAGCGGAAGTGTCCTCGAGGATTCTGGGCAGGGGCCACTAGAGGCCCGAGCCTGAGACCGTGGCCCGTTAGACATCGGTCCACGCATCGTGGCGTCCGGGGGTCGGGAGTGTGCACGTCCTGCGTCTTATTTCTGAGAGTATGTGAGTGTATGCATGAGGGGCATCGAGCGTCTTCGAATGAATCAGCGTTGCGTTTGCGTTACTTCCGTCGTTCTGGTGCGCTTCGCACACTGTGATTCAGGCGTTCGTGCTGTTTCTGCTATGTTTTGCTGCGCATCCTGTGCTGGGCCTTCCGACGGGGTTATACCTCGTCGGCTTTGAGGGCAGGATCCACGAAAAACCGCTACAAGGAGAGTACAGCCGACTTGGAAGGCGCAGTCGTCGGTATCCAGGATGAAGAGATTCTCGCACCATAGAAGCGCCAAAATCGGGGTCGACGTCAAGCGTTCCTTCAGGTATTCAAGGGCCTCCCGCTGCACGGCCTCCAGCGGAGGGAGCACGTACGGGAGTTTCTTTCTGGTGAGCTTGGTCAGGGGCTTGGCAGTATACGCGTCTACCTTGATAGAACGAGGGTACATGTTACGCATGCCTAGAAAGCTATTGAGGTCCGCCTGGCTGCGCGGGGGAGGCGCCTTCGCCAGGCTCCTGATGTTCTTCCGGTTCACCAGCAGCTTTCTGGGGCGAAAGAAATGCCTCGCATACTAGGCATTTTTCTGAAACAGGCTGCACTTGGAGAGAATGAGCGAGACACCGGCCTTCTCCAGCAGGAGTAAGACGTCTTGGCGGTGCCAGATGTGGTCTTCCACCATCAGGGAGGAGACAATCAAGTCTTTCAGGTACACCAGGATCGTTTTCCACCGTAAGCCGGAGAAGAGGATGTCTGGCGACCGTTGAAAAGACGCTGGGGCGTTCACGAGGCCAAACCGGTGCCGTAGAAACCGGAACAAGCCCTTGGGAGACATGAACGTCGTCTCGTCCCTGTCCTCGGTGGCCATAGTGATCTTCCAGTACCCGCTGGTACAATCCAGGGTCGAGAACATCGTGGCGTCGCCGAGGGAGTCCAGGAAATCTTCCATTCTCGGAATCAGGTAGACGTCCTTGACCGTGCGCTCCATCAGCCGGTGGTAGTCCCCGAAATACCGAAAGTGGCGACTTGGCTTCGGTAAGACGACCACGGGGACAGAACACTCGAAGTCCAAGGGCTTGATGACACCCAGGTCGAGCATTGTCCTGACCTGGTTCTCAATTTCTTGGCGACGGTGCGGTTCATCCCGGTACGTAGCCGAGTACACGGGCTGGGCGTCCGGATGGAGCTGGATTTGATGCGTGATTTCCCTCAGGTCACGCAGCTTCCCCGACCACATTCCTTTGTGTTGAGCATGGCTCAGCGATTCCATCGGTCGTGTGCTGACACGGTTGAGTGTTGTGGTTCAATTATGTGTATGTATACATACATTTGTTGTGTGTATTATACTTTTGTGTACTTGATTTGTTGGTCGCTTGGTGGGCACCCTGTGATGGGGTGAGCTCGGGGAAAGCCTTGTGTGGGGATATGCATACTCATTTCTGGGAGGTGCACCGCGGCACTCGCCCACTGAGATTTGTGGCACGTGGGTGTGCTCCGAGAGTAGGCCTCCCGAAGACCTGTTGTCGGGCCGCCTGGGGTACATCAGGTGGCTAGACATGGCCCAGGTCCTCTGAAGTAACGAACCACTCTACAACACCAACTTCACAGGGTATGGGCCCAGTCGTGCTGCTCGTCATGTCGTCGTCCGTGCCGTTGTTGTCGGGGCGACCTTGGTTGGGTCGCCATCTGTTCCGGCGTTGGGCAGGCGGGTATAGCCTCCCACCTCTTCAGTGTCGCGCCTCTTGTCGCGGTTGTCGTCGTCATGTCGGAGTATGGCCGCTATGCTGGCCCTCGCTTTGCGCCGCTGGAAGAGGACTACAAGATCTGCGCTGTGTACTGCAGTGCAAAGTTAATCAAGGAGAAGGTTTGGGCGGCAGTCGTGACGGACCGCCCTGCTTCTGGGAGCGGAGCCAAGAGCAAGGTTGCGTCTGAGGCGTGGGACATCGTGAACGAGTTGGTCCTGGAGACCACCCAGATTTCGGTAAAGCCTGTTCGTCTTTGTTCTGTGACGGCGGTCAGCACGGCCAAAGAAGCGTGGGATGCGCTCCAGCACATCTTTGAGGCGCGAGACAACGCACGCCTGCCGCAGCTCAGCATGAGCTGATCAAACTCAAGAAGGGCGGTGACTGAAACATCATCAAGAACACGTCGCGCGCCACAGGCATCCGTCCAGAGCTCTCCAGTCTGGGCAACAAGGTGGACGAGAACACGTTTGTCCTGCAGATCCTGTCGGTCCTTCAGGCAAAGTATGACTTGCTCAAGATCTACCTGGAGAACATGGACGGAAAGCGCAACCTCACTGACGTGAGCGCCAAGCTGCTCATGGTGTAGCAGCGTGAGAGCCACGAGTGGTCTTCATCGACGGCCGGGGTCATGTCGCAAGCTCTAGCGGAAACACCTTCTAAGACGCCGTGGGACAAGCATGCGGCCGTGTGCTACTACTGCAAAAAGAAAGAGCACCTGAAGGGTGACTGTCTCAAGAAAACGGCAGACGACGCCAATGAAAACAAAAAGCCAGATGGTGGGCGACGTGAGGGTGGCGGGGAATGTGGTGCACCTCCCCGCGCCGCATTGGCCTACGCTGTGTCGGCACTCCTAACCGGGACGCTCAGCGCGACTGGGAGCACCAGAGGGTCTTTTACCTGGGTGTTGAAGTCGGGTGCGACCAGACATTAGGCCGCGCAGGACACGGGTTTCACCGTCAAGATGACGGGAAACGGGTCCACGGTAACTCTAGAAAACGGCCACAAGATTTCCATCAAGGGGCTTGGATACGCGTCCATGGACGTGGGAAAGGGAAACACCACGGCACGCATGGTCCTGGCCGAGGCCACGCTTGTGCAGGATCTGACAGACAATCTTCTGTATGTCGCAGCGGTCGACCGCCGCGGCGGTGCGGTTGTGTTCGTTGGCAATGCCTGCTACAGCCGTTCCCCAAAAAACCTCGCACGATGCGCCGACACAGAGTGACATGCGCAAGAAGCACAATTCGAATTTCAGCAACGTTACAAAGCAAAATTCCAGGGGATGTCGTGCACAGCTCGTTTTGACCCTTCCTACAGCCCTCGGGCGAGCCCCAGGAGCCTGAAACTTCGTTTTCAGATCGTTACTGGCATACAGCTCGGTGTTTGTGTGCGTGGCATGGCGTAGAGTCCAAACACGTTTTGACGTGGCCCCTTC
>Ga0209093_1000664_pt1 | contig 19143 bp, 33 predicted proteins | sample SidtaG_4_FD_187450 | JGI IMG/M metagenome (GOLD analysis project Ga0209093, IMG submission 187450) | Marine algal microbial communities from Sidmouth, United Kingdom - Sidmouth_Male1 metaG (SPAdes) (version 2) | ecosystem: Host-associated > Algae > Red algae > Unclassified | place: Sidmouth... | reverse complement strand
CTCGCAAACACAAATATGCAAGGACCTCACATGGGATGGGCTCTGAGAGCCTGTCAAGGCGGGTCGATCTGTTTTTTGCACAGGAATTCTGTTTCTTCAAACAGGAACACGGGCCACCAAGCGGCTCAGAACACGCAAAAACAGACGTGCTTTTGACGACGGTTCTGGGCCCGCTGCGCGGCCTGCCGGCCGAATCGCAGTCCGCCGTCGCGGATGTACAGTACGTACCCAATATTACTTGTCCACCTTGATCCGCATTTTTTGAAAGTTATTTTGGTCAGATCACATCATCCACTGGCACTGCAAGAAACGCATCAATACTTGGTGCTGACACCGCGTGCCGCCACGACCGCGCGCACACGACGGGGCATGCTCTCCACCAGGGCCTTAAAATAGGCGCCAGGAATGGCTGCCCACTTGTCCTGTAGCGCAGCAAACAGGCCATCCTTGGTCTTGGGGGCCGTCGGCCGCTCCCGCAGGCGGCGCTCCAGCTCCGCCCAAGCGTCCTCGATAGGGTTTAGGTCGGGACTTTGACCCATCCAGAGAAGCACCTTGAGGCCAAGTGCCTGCTTTTCCACCTTGCACTTATTGGCGGTGTGGCAGGGCGCCAGGTCCTCTTAAAACCAGGCCCCGTCGGGGGAGCCGAAGTCGGCACAAAGATTTTCGAACACCTGCGTCTCCAATAGCTGGGTGTAAAACTGGGCGTTCATAGACCCCTCCATCCGGAACAAGGGCGTGCGCCCCGTTGAAGAGGAGCCCCCCCACACCAAAACGCTTTCGCGGCCGCTCTTGAACGTCGGCCGTAGGTTGGCCGACGCGTACCGCTCCCCCGACTGCCGCCGGACCCGCCGCGCTTGCGGCTGGCGGACCATGAAGGAGCTCTCGTCCGGGAAGAACACGAAAGCCCAGTGGTAGGTCCACGACTCGTGCTGCTTGCCCCACTTCAGGCGCTTTTCCTTGTTGACATCCGACACAAAAGTTTTGTTGGCGGGAGCGCACGACGCCAGTCCGAGGCCGTTGACCGCCCTGCGCAGGGGCTTGACAGACACTGGGCGGCTGGCGGGTCCCCCAACAGTCTTGGACCGCTCGGCGTTGACCTTTTCGGAAATTTCCGCAGTTGAAGCGAAGGGGTTGTCCTGCACCACCCGACGCAGCCCCCGTAGCTCGCGTTCGCTCAAGAGCTCGGGACGGCCCCTGGTCTCTTTCTGGGAAGGCCCACCAGACCGACGAGCAGTGGCAGCCGCATAGGCGACCGCGCTTTTCTTCAGGCCGAGGGAGGTGGCGATGTCCCGGTTCGACTTCTTGTTCCCGACCATCACCATGATCTTGTCGACTTGTTGGGGGGTGAGGGGGGTCCTTTTGTGTCCCACCATGATGGCTTTGGGCTGCTTAGATGGAGTGGTGAAGAGCAGGGGGCACTTCTTTATAGGACCTCAGATGCACGCCCTGCGCCCAAGTCACCAGAATACGGCAGATCAGGGCCGTTGAGGCCGTTTTTTGGATCTCCGCGGTAATCAAAAGAGGCCTGGAATTGGCATTCCCAGGTGGACAAGTAAAATTGGGTACGTACTGTACCCGCTGCTGCGGCACCGGCCGCCGTGCCAGCCGTCGCGGTGGGATCGTCTGCCGCCCGCGAGCCGCAATTACGACCACGTGCAGATCCGCTCTCAACACGGCTTTTGGCTGGGCGGTAGCCAACGTGAAAGCAAAGGGGCCGCCAATGGTCTGAAAAAAGCTTAGCGGACGACGGCGGCCGCCGCTGCACCTTTTGATGCGGGGAAGGTGGCCGCGGTGCCCGACGTCGGCGCTGCCCCTGCCGGTTCCCGTCTACTTCCCTTCCGGCCCTCGCCTTGTGTGGCGTCAGCCCCACGTGCCCGTCTCTGAGGCCCTCTCTTCCCCCGCTTGCACGCCGCGGCGGCGGCACGCGCCCGCGCCTGCGCCCTGCCGGTCCCCCTCCCGGCCACGGTCGCCTCGGCGGCGCCACGCGCCTCCGCGCCCGCCGTTGCGCGCTCCATCTCGTCCTCCACCGCCGGCGCGGCTGCTCTGCCCGCAAGCCCCGCCGACGCGGGCGCCGCCCGCGCCGCCCCACCCCCTGCGTCTTCCTCCGCCGACGCGCACAACTTGGACTCAGGCATACCAAGCGCGGCGGGGGAGGACGGGGGGGGCTGGGCGGCCATGCTGGCGACGTCCGGCCTACTGACGCAGCGGCACCCAGCGTGGGGGGTGCTCCGCGCTGCTCTCGCGCGGCTCACCCCCCCACTGTCCCGGCTGGACTGCGGCCGCCCCGCCGGCGTGCGCGGACACGGCGCAGGCGCCTGGCTGGCGGCGCGGCCGACTGCCGGCCTCATCGGCACGCGTCTGGCGGGGCCGCTGATGCGGGCGGCTGTCCGCCTGTCGCTGGGGGTCCCCTCCGTCGCCACGAACACGCGGCTGCGCTGCGTGTGCGGGGCGGACGTGGACCCCCACGGCGCGCACCTCCTGGGCGACTGCCCTGAGCGCGCGCCGGGGCGCGCGCGCCGCCATTTCCGCATCATTTACTTCGTGCGCGACGCCCTGGCGGCGTCGCCCGAGTCAAGATCTGTCACGCCGCCGGCTGTGGGCTACGACGCCCGTGGGCGGCCGGTGCTCGCGCCTGTGGTGGGGGGGGGGTGAATTGGGGTACAAGTCCGCCCCTGCTGGCGCAGGTGGGGGGCTCGGCAGCGGCGGCGGAGCTGTCCGCCCTCACCGCGTCGCCTTCGCCGCCGTGACCGCCGCGGGTTGGTCCGTCGCGCCGCGCTCTTCCTTGACCACCTCTTCGCGCTGGCGGGGCGGTCCTGGGCCGCCTTGCAGGCTGTTTCCCTCCCCCGCCGCACTTGCACACGCCCTCGCCCACGGCTACATCGGGAAACGCGCCGGGACTGTGTGGATGGGGATGAGCGGGCGGGGCTGTTAAATGACCTCCGCCGCGGCGCACGTGTCGCGCGAGGGGAGGGATTCGGGGCGCCCCACGGCTGCGGCGGCCGTCACGCAGACCTACAGGCCTCTGTACCTTTCGTCTGTCGAGCACCTTCCAGGGGAGGGGGGGGGAGTTGTATTTGCGCGCGCCGTTGATGGCGATGTTCGGTCCGCCTGGCTTGGCACCGCTGGCTGGCACCTCTGGAGGACAAACATCAGCACATCAAGTCAAGTTGCGGTTATGTCTTTCGCCCTCAATGGGGCTTGTCCCCGTCGAAGGTCAATGAAAGCTCTAGCTTCTCTCCCCTTGACAAAGCGCCATGATGCTCTCGTAATCGCAATCCGTCTTCAGCGTCAACAAATCACTTCAGACAGAGACCGCATCGCCGCCACGGCGCGGTTGAGGTGACGCTTTGCATCCTTATGCGCGGCGTCGGTGGGGGCGTGCTGGCGGTCGAGCGGCTGTACAAGAGCATGCCGCTGGAACGCAAGCTTCTGGACAACCGCCGCCGTCTCGTCTAGCCGGCGCTTGGCCGCCTTGCGCGTCTCCTTTGCTAGGAACCACTGTTCCTCGCCAGTGGTGCGCTTCCGCGGCGCCGCCGGCGCCGCCTGCAGCGCGGTTGCGACCGTGTTAACGGCGGCGGCGGTGGCACCACCGGAGGACGAGGCGGCGGCGGCCGATGCGGCCGACTTCGGACCGGCCAATTCCGCTCTGGGCGGCAGCGGCGGGGTTTTCAAGGGAGAAACCAGCAGAGCTGGGGGCGGGAGCTGGGGCGGAGGCGCGGGCGACGGTGGAGCCGGCGGCGGCGGCGGCGGCGGGGGCGGCGGCGGGGGCGGCGGCGGGGGCGACGACGGGGGCGGCGGAGGGGGCAGCACAGAGCCGGATGCAGGCGACAGGGCAAAGTGCGATGGCTGTGGCTGGGGGGGTGGTGCCGCCAGCCCCGCCCCGCGGGCCCCACAGTGTCTGACCACCGAGGCGTCTTGAAGCCGGTGGGCCTGCCGAGGAAGGAAAAGCGATGGGCGCTGCGGCAGCGGTAGCGGCGGCGGCGGGGGCGGCGGCGTGCCCGTGTCTTCCGGGCTCGCAGACGACCACGGCCCTGCCCCGCCAGGCGACCACGACCGCGGGCCGTCTTCAGAAGAACCTTGGGGAGGGTACGGCACCCCCCCGTCCTCACGGCACGCGGACCGTGCCCACCGTTGTGCTTCCGCGGTAGTAATCGTGGAAGCCGACGGCGTGGTGTCGAAGTAAGAGGCTCCCATTGTTGCAGACGGCTAAAGATGGGGTCAGCCGGGTGAGAGGCTGAGGGGTGAGGAAGAGCGTTAGGGCAGTGGGGGAGGGGGGGGTAGCGGCAGAGAGCTTGTGTCCGACGTCAGGCAGTGGGTTGACTTGGTGGGAGGTGAGAAGTATCGGTGTACCGAACACAAAGAGGCAAAGATGTGAAAAAAGATTTAATACTCCCAACAGATCCCACCAAGAGCGCCGGCACCGCACACCGGGGCACAGTGCGCGCGAACCGCTGGTCGTCGGCGGGGCGTGGGGGGGGGGCAAGGAGGACCCGCGAAGGGGAGGGGCAGGTCACAACCCACTGTAGCCGCAGAACAGCGGAGGACAGGAAGCGGCAGCGTGGCCACAGATTACCACCGAGATGCGCGGTGCCGTAGCCGCCGTTTGCACCTTCAGCCGAGCCGACGGCGGCATCACTTGCACGCGCACACGAGCGGTGCGCTGCAACAACCCATGAGGTGAGTGGCAGTATTGAGAGGCTGAACAAGAGGAGAAGAAAGCGTGGGGCGGCGCGCCGCCGACATTGTCGATGCAGGCGTGAGCGACGTCCAAGCGCTGAATAGCAGCTGGAGAGGAAGGGAAGTGGCCGGGAGCGGCGGGGGAATGTGTGGGGCGGCTCACCGCTGCCGCAGACTGAGCGAGATGAAAAGGGAGGCGGTAGGAACTCCACTTCTCGCCAGCGAGCATCAGGTAACTGCCGTCAGACGCGCATCCGTTCGGTTTTCGCCTCCTCGGCTCAGATAATTGCTGTCACTCGCACTCAGGCACGACGATGGAGACATGGTCGGTTCGAGTCTTTGCTTCGGGTATTCAAAAGATCTTGTCTGTTTCTTGCGAGTTCGGTGGACCGTAGGGCGTCGGGAGTACACCCAGTTCCGAAAAGAAACGGCGTCATGCGCACCCACGGGCCACGACGGCGCCGCTCCGCGGCGCATCTCGTCCCTCGGCCGAACACCCAGACATTTTTAAGAACGTGCATGTTAGAGTATGGCTTAACGGCGGTATCCAGCTCATTCTGACGGTGCAGAAGTGGTTATGCCCACACAAAGCCCCCACGGGAGCCTATCGACGCGTTTGCCGTCGCAGCACCTCTCGTACTATTGTCGGTTCGCGAAAACGTGGAGAGTCCAGGCATGATAAAGAGGTGCTTTTCTGCGTCTGATTGGCCCAGACATCGATCGGGTTGACTAGGGCCTCTACAGCTTTCAGCGCAACGTCCATATACTCTCCATATGAGACGAACGCGTCTACACGCACAGCAGCGACGGCATCCTGAGATCCAATGGCTGTACAGTGCCTTCGAGCTTTTCACGGAGCGCCAGAGCACACACTGCTGACATATGAGACCAAATATTGTCGTTCGGAGCTCTCTGCGGTAAGGAATCTCTCTCAAACGCAATCAAGCCTCATCAAAACTCTCAAGGCACCGTGGATATTTCCGTGCCGCCTGAAACTCTGGGGTTATCGAGTTTACGGGCATTTATCGCGTTGCCCCCGTCATAGAACACATCTTCTTCCACCACTGGCCTCGGAGTGTGGAGATCCTGAGGATATATCGGCGGCTATGCCGGCCAGACACCCCGCTGGTGCGGGCGGCGTTCTGCTTGGATAAGAAGTGGGCGGTGCATGATTTTTTCCCGGACTGGCATGTGGGTTACGGGACATGATGGACGCGAGTACCTCTACCGAAGTACAGTCTGCCCCATTCCTGGCGGCAAAAGTTCCGCTGGAACCCGCATAGCTCGAGCACAAATTTTGCCACTTGTGCTTCTGGCCTCGGAGCGAGGAGGTCCTAATGAGACGGTGGCAGCTATGCCTGTCAGACACAGCGTTGGTGCGGACGGCGTTTAGGCTCAGCCTCAAACAGAAGCGCGCGGTACACGATGTGCCGCACAGACCCCCCCCGGACGCGCTCCAAAGACTCGCGGCCGGTATCCGCGGCCTCAGGGGTCCCCGCCACGGCGGACGCGGCGGCGAGCGGCGCTGGTTGTGGGTTGTGGGCAATATTGGGGGGGGTACGACAGCGCCGGTCCGATAGCAGCCTTTGTGCGTGCTGCAGAGACATAAGCCGCCTGCTATTCGTCATTGACTGTGACGGAGTTCGACAGGGCGTGCGAGGAAGCTTTTCTGTGTTCACAATGCGCAACTGTGGGTGACCAGTGAGTCACTCTGAGCGCGGAGACGGGAACCTCTCCATCCGAGCATTTTCCCATGTACACGTGACGAACGCGGCAGCGCACAAGTCTACGAATGCATTGACGAAAAAGCGCCCCTCCTTCACCTCCTCCCTGGTCGTACGCACTGCCGTTGGCATCTCCTCCAATCCGCGACGCGCAACCCAATCCACCCAGTCATACTCGACGCACAGCACACGGCGCACACGCCTTACAGGCACACACTCGAGCATCGACGTCACGCCGGTGTCGCGCATCTCAAACCGTAGGCGCGTGCACCGGTACGCTGCAAAAGGGCACAGGGCGACCGGTGCCGCTTGAAGCGCGCGCTCGACAACCAGCAGACGCGTGGCCCGCCTCCCAACGCTCTTGATGACAACACGCGCGCGCCCGACACGGCGGACGCCGTTCGATGCAGGTCGTGAAACCACTGCAGGACCCGACCGCTCAGTGTCGCGCCGTAGTTCATGTCACCCGGAAAGCGACCGGCGTCTGCTGTCGCAGCATCTCGACAAAGAGGGTGCTGACGTCCGCCGGCCCGTCTTCGTCTTGGTCGTCCATGGGTGGCATCTCATCGGAGGCGTCCTCCTCGTCGTCCCAGGAGGTGAGCGGCTGCGTGGACGCCGAGTTGTCCGAGTCACTCGGCAACGTTTCGCCGGAACCCGTCCAGTCAGAGTCGGTCGCCTTGTTCGTGTTGCCTTCGTCGACCGCTTTTGAGCCGCTGCCGCTCGAGTGCCCGCCGTTGTCGTTCGCGTCCCCGCCGGTGCCGTCCGCGGTCGGGGCGGCGCTGCCTCCGGCGCCTTGCTTCCCTCCGTGACCCTCGGCACATTTCCCGGCGTGGCCCGACGAGCTGCCGATAGGCGGCGTCGGGTGCGCCGCCCCGGCGAGGACAGTTTGGGCGGCGTCGACTAGATCTTGATGTTGAACTTGTAGATGGCGGTTGAGGTGTCCGGGTTGATTAAAAGTCCTGTTGCATGTGCGATAAGGGCACCTAAGGTGGCGGCCCATGGTGGCGGGTGCAGAAGGGACTGGAGCCAGAAGGCATCTCGCCGCCAGCAGCTACCATGAAGGGGTTGCCAAAAGGAGGCAACTACTAAGCCGTTCTTCGCCTCTCTGTGACGATGTGGCAATGATCCCTGGCTTCAATTGTCGTGTCGCTGCACGGCTCAGCCGCCAAAGCAGCGGCGAAGGCCTGGCAGCGCGGCCGCACCGAAAACGTCGCCGCTCCCTCCGTCTACGGCACGGGACTCCTCTGACGGCGCCGGCGCATAGCCGCCGTCGACTGCTGTCACATCGGCCGCCAAGCCGCGGGTCCGGCTGCACGACCTCGTGCGCGGCTTGTGCTACCGCGCCCGCTCCAACTTGCACCACGCCATCGGACGGGCGACGGCGAGGGAGTGGGTGGCGGGCGCCAGGTTTGATGAGCCAATAGACGAGGAGGAGGCTGACGAAAACGACGAGGGCCTCGACGACGCCAAGACCAACGAGCGCAAGGCGGCATGGTGGCTCCGTGGCCGGAGATATATGATGACCGTGCGCGGCAAGAAGAGATTTTTGCACGCCTTCCGGGTCTTCAAACATACGGTCCGCGCGACAAGCTCGGCTGCAGATGATACCGAGACGGGGGATGCGGCTGTCGCCGACCAGGCCGCTGACGATAGGAGCGTGGTGCACGCATGGAGAGCGCGGCTCGCGTGGATTTCTGCCAAGGTGCGTGTGCGGCGCGCACTTCGACAGCAGCTCGTTGCGCCTGTGCTTGCTCGTGTCTGTGATGTTCCCTTCCCCACGTGGTTCTCTGCCCTGCGGCGCTGACTCACACATTGCTCCTGTCGTTACCCCGTTCCGTGGATGTTGGACGTGTGCTTTTTTCCTGCTGACTCCCACGCCACATCCCTTACTCAACTTTAGCTCCTCATGGAGTTCATGAACATGGTGTTTGGCGCCAAGCAGGTCCAGAAGGACCAGAAGGCCCATCACAAGTCGCTCCGTGCCGTCTTAGCACATGAGCTTGACTTCTTTGTTGCCGACGCCAAGCGGCCGGGCAGCGTCTGGGTCAAGTACTCCGACCTCGACGACGGTATTGACGGGGAGATGCTAGCGGAGACGGAGAACCTCGACGTGGCTACCCCACAAAACACGACTACAAAGGAACTGTCGTGGATGGAGCGCGTGCGTGCCGTCTTGGACATCCTCAACGAATCGGAAGTCGCGGAAGAATCGGACGACGAGGCCACCACGGGGGACGAGAAGGAGACGGCGTCGGCTGATGAGCGCACCGAGCGACGCCGCAGGCACCTCTTGGAGGACGAAGAGGTTCCGGGAACGTCGCTGCTGTCGAAGCGGGCGAGCCCCCTCACTTCCTCGGACGAGGAGGAGGGCAGCGTCGGCAAGAGCCAGCCGACAGGCAACTTTGTGAGAGGGCGCGACGGCGGACGAGGCAAGCGTCGCCGCCCGACGGGGTGAGGTGTAGCTTTATCGCTTCGGCGCGTGAGGGTGAGTGCGTGTGCCTGTGTTCCACTGTGACTTCATGAGTGCTTTTGTGCAACCGTCGTTTATTGTGCATTGGATGCCGGTCGGGGACTTTTTCTCTTCGCACTTTTGGGCGGTGCGCATTGATGTCGTCACTCCCTCAGGATCTCGACGGGTGTGCGCGCATGACGGCTCCTGTGTACCTAACTTTTGCGAACCTGCCGGTGTTCGCTGCAGAGCTGGCTGGTTCATATCCGATGCTTGCGACGCGGCACTTCGTGGCACAGCTGTCGGCCACAAGGCACAGCGCAGCGGCGTTCCGGCAGAGCCAAGTGGAGCCACGCCACTGCGGCGGCAGCGGCTCTGACACTTGACGACGCCGTAGGCGGAAGCGGCAGCGGCAGTGGTACGCGGCGTAGCGGCCGCGACGGGAGCAGCGCGGAGACGCAGCACAGAGACGGCAGCGGTCCCGATGAGGGGACGCGGCGCGGCAGCGGCAAAAGGAGCTGCTACGAGAAGACACACAGCGGCGGCGCCGGCACGGGGACGACGCACTGCAGTGGTACCGGGAGCATCGCTGCGCCGACACCGGCGGCGGCGCTGGCGAAGACGGTGACGGACGCGGCCGGGTAGTGGCGGAGACACCGGCGCCGAGACGGAGCCCAGCGCCGCGGTGACACCGGCGTCGAGACGCAGCGTATCGGCGGCACCGCTGCCCGCGCCGAGGCAGCGCAGCCGCTGCACCGCATCACATCGACGCGAGGTCGCACCTCTGCGGCGGCACCACGCCAACGTTGACGGACGCGGACATAAAGCGGTGGGATTACCGGCCCCGAGACGCAGCGCAGCCACGGCAGCGGCACCGACACGGGGACGCGGTGCTGTGGCGGCACCAAGAACGCGGGGACGCAGCTCTGCGGCCGCAGTGGGGCCGGCAGCAGGACGCAGCGCGGGGCCCACACCGCCACTCATGCGGAGGCAGCGCAGCTGCAGGACCGGCACCGCCGCGGGAACACGGCGGCACCGGTACCGGCGCCTGCTGACGGACGAAGAGACGCAGCGGCGGGGGCCCTGGCGGCCGCCCCATCGCCGACACGCAGACCGGCGGCAACATCACCACCGACACCGTGACGTGGCCACCGTGCGGCAGACTCCCAACTGCCGTGACGCAGCACGTCCGAGAGAGCGAGGGGGCTGGCGACACGCCCTACGTGCCGTGGCGGCGGCCCGCGCTCCGGTCCGCGCTCCGGTCTCGTTCAATGCGTCGACAGACTGCGTCTTCGTGGACCCTTGATCACCCATGCAGTGGCCCACTCGCGTGTGTGCCCTCTCGCCGGCGCCTCGTCCGCGTGCCCCGTCCCCGACCGAGCTGACCGGTCGCGTCGTCCGTGATCGTTCGGCTCCCACGCTCCGAACGACCCTGGCCCGGATTCTCTGTCGAGACCCGACACTGTCCCATTGCCCGCATGACCTCTCGAGATGCGCCGGATCTTTCTCTTACACTGTTTTCCACTGCCGTTCCGCCCTCGCCCAGCTCACTGCCCCGCTCACTCCAACCCGCTCGCCTGCGTACAGTGCTTGTTGTGTCTGGCTGTTGTCTGGGCCTTGTCTGTACCACATGTGCAAGTACGCCTTGTACTTGTGAGTCGACTCTACAATGGTTTTCCGAGGTCGTAACTGGTGACGACTTCGGGAAAAGTATAGTTACAATATAACTTGCATACACATTTCCAACTACTATATATTAAAAATGAGGTACACTACTTGTCCAGGCGGGCTCTGTATGGGTGCCGGGTATCCGGACACACCGGTTTGCTATCCGTTTGCTTGGGTGTCCTCTTGGATACACCGTATGACTCTCTTTGTAGCCCCCCTTGGCGAATTCTTGGCGACACAACTGGCGCATGTGTCACCTCGAAGTAACTCAGAAGTAACATGAAAAAGCGGGCGGGCAGAACCCCCGACGAACTGGTACGACGCAGAAATCTCAAAACTCTCCTTCCGTAGTAGCGACAGCGTCCCCTCGAACCTCAGTCGAAATTTTCTGTGGCGGCAGGGGCATCGGGCCGGGACGGGCCACGTGGCACTCACCACCTCCGTGGCGGTCGTAACGTGACGTGGGGCAACCGGGGTGTTGGTGAGCAGGGGGGATGGAATGGGGGGTGGCGTAGCTACCCCCCGTAGACGATTCCCGAACCGCGGCGCCCCTTGAAGGGGGACACCGCCGGCGGTCCGTCCGTCCCCATGCTGTCCACGTCGCCCAACAGGTCGTCCCACAACAGCGCCACGATGGTCATGCGGTCCTGGGGCGTTTCCGATCCACGCCCACGCTGGCGGAGGAAGGTGTTCCGCGCCGCCCTCACGAGCCCATGTTGCTTATCCGTAAGGAGTCGGCAGTCGGGGACACGGTGGCCACTTTTTCAACACATGTAGCACAACGGGGGTCCCGTGAATGTCTCCCGGCGAGCGTAAGCGACCCCCGTCTGGCCCCGTCCGTCTGGTTCTCTCGAAAGGATGGCCGCGACGGTCATTGGAGATTCCGCGTCGGTTGCCCCCGGGGGTGCTAGGAGAGTGACTGCGAGGCCGCGTGGACCATACGAGGTGTGTCCCCGACGAGAGGGTTTCCTGGCTGTCCCGCGGCTGGCCAGCGCAATCACATCTTTGGTAGCCCGGTATTTCCCCGTCACGTAGGTCACCAATTGTTGGTAGCTTCTCTGCGCCGTGTTGTACACGAAGGCTTCCGTCCGCAGGTACTCCGGCAATCCTTGGATCAGTTACTACTTCATCGGGCCCTCGGAGTGGATGTTGCCACAGAGCTCCGCGAGGTTCCGTAGGCACGTCGCGAAGGCGTCCACGCCCTCGTTCTCTGAAATGAGCGCTCGGCTAATCTGGTCCTGCGCTAGCCCCGGCGCGTGCGGTTCTGCGTTCGTCGAACGGAACCAGTTGACGGCCGCGGGGAAAGTCGTGAGAGCTCCGCGACCCGCCCCGACATCCGACTCAAACAGATTCCGCGTGAACCGCGTTTTCGCCTCGCCCGCGAGGAACATGGGTATAAGGTAGAGCCCAATCCCCCCCGACACGTCGTTGTCGTCGCAGGCCTTGACGAACTCGCGGAGCCGCGAGAAAATCTTTAGTGGTTCCTTCCCACTGAACGACGGGGTACCCCCGAAATAATACCGCATATACTTCGCCGTCCGTCTCATCTTGAGGGCCTGCTAGGCCCCGTACGTCGATCGTCGGTTTAGAAGGCGATACGAACGATAGTCCAATACGGCCGCGAAGCTGTCGTCCGGGCACTCGAGGACCGACAGCTTTTCTCGGATCGCCGTAGCCTCCTCGCCTTACTCGTAGGATGAATAAGAGGAGGGGGGTGACGACGATGATGACGACGATGAAGACGATTACGGCGGGGAACCCCGGCGTCGGCGCGCCATGCTCTTTCCCCGACCCTTCTGCGTGTCCGCGGGGCGGTTCCCACGCGGAGTGTCTTTTGCGGATCCCGCGGGGCTCGCCGCGACCACGCGCGAAACTTCGGCGAGGAGGGATTCGCGGAACGACTACAGCGCGACGTCCACATTCGCCATAGCGATGGCCGACCCCGTTCGACCCGGAGAATCCGCAGCATGACCCGCTGCGTACCCGTCGCTACCCCGCTGCCCCAAGCGACGGGGGAGGAATACGCCGATCCCCGCACCCGGAGGGGCTCTAAGATTGGTTTCCACGAACGTATCCAGCAACGTAGGCGTTCGAGGATGGCCCGATCGGTCCGCAACGCCCCCTACCCCAGCAGCTGCGGGGGTCGCCGTGGACATACCCACTGACATACCGGTCGTGTCTTCGTCCGACTTGGTGTCGGAGGGAGACGCCATCGTAGTGGTCGAGCGGTAAGAGACGACAGTACGACACGTGGATCCGCGTCGAGTCAAACGAAGACCAACTCCACGATCGGGGAACCGGCGGCCCGATCCGGGCGTAGCAACGGCCGGAATGCCCCGCTGATCCACAAAAAAATTGTAGCGGTTCTTGACTCCGCCACGTTGATCCATCGAGTGGCCCGACGATGATCCTTGCGATGCGTGGACCACCGACGGAACTGACGAGCAACGCAGCCCACAGCCCAGCCTTCCCCAACGGGGGAGAGGATCACGGCAAAGCCCAGGGGGGAATCGCGCGCCAAACACCAGCTGGTTCTATCACACGGCGACGAAGAGGGTCGCCTCCACGCCCAATAAACCCTCTCCGAATCCCAACTAGTGACGGCCAAAGTAGCCTCCGCAAATTCACCCAAAACAAGCAAGTCCCACAGATTCACAAGCAATACAAGCGATGTAGGGGGGCTACGAAAACCACTCGGGAAAAGCCCAGCCCAATCTCGGATCCAATCTCCCCGGGCCAGAGCGGGTCGGCCGTGCGCCCGCCCGGGGGCTCGGCTCAAGATATTTTGAGGGTGGCTGTCTGGGCGGGACGCCCACCACTGAGGGGTCGCCCCCCTGTCTGGCGGGGAACCACAACCGCCAAACTCGTGCCTGTCGTCCGCATTCGCGCGTCCGTCTGCCTGTTGTAGATTTTCGCCACAGTGTCCCAGTACACGGTCAATAACATGTCCTCGGTGGAGAGCGCGACGCTTGACACGGCCCGGCTCAAAGCCAGGTCCTCCTCTGGTGTGAAGCTCAATCCACGCTTCCTTCTTTCCGCGGATCCAATGGAGGCCATCTTCTCGTAAACTCAAGTGGTGGGCAGGAAAGAGTCGGAACGAGGGTGTAGGGTCAGGTACGTGACGCGCCAAGGGAAAGGGTAATGGGCGGGTACAGTCGATAAATAGGGAAAGGTGAAATGGCGGATGAATGGGGGGGGTGGAGTGAGTGGGGGCGGGAAATAGCGCTGCCAGAACGGCGGACTACGTGCACACATATGCAGTAACGTTGTCCGAGATGGGAGGGCGGAAAACGGATGGGTGCGGTGGACGGCTGGGGATAGCTGGTGCCTTCCACGCCTGCACCTGTGCAAGGGTGCAAACTACCAGTACTCTAAACGCGCTGGCTCGGATGACGCGCATGCCCAGAAAGTCCCCAATCTCCCCCAAATCGCGGATGGCGTAAGCCGTGGTAATGACCTTCTTAATTGCTTGGATGCCCGCAAGGGCGGAGGCTGTCAGCAGCACATCGTCGCCGTGGACAAGAATGCAGATCGCGCCATGTGTGGGATGGTGCCACACGAAGAGGCAGGGGTCAGCTGCCGAGCGCACTGCCCCTGTCGCGGCCAAAGTCGCCGCGAAGTGCTTGCCCCACAGGAAACTGGACTGCTTGCAGCCGTACACGGCCCGCAAAATGTGGCAGACCTTGCCCTTGGCCCCCACGGCGAAGCCCGTAGGCTGCGCCACGTAGACGTCCTTGTCGAGTAGCGCGTTCAGGTAGGCGGTTTTGATGTCCAGGTAGTGTATGGCCATGTCCTGCGCGGCGGCCAGGGCCAAGACGGCCCGCACGGGTGCCTTGGCTGGCGTCGGTGCCCACACCTCGTCGTAGTCAACCCCCGGCTTCTGCGTCAAGCCACGGACAACAAACCGGGCTTTGTAGCGCGCTACGTGGCCCGCCGCGTCGCGCTTCAGGTCCAACACCCACCGACTGCCCGTCAGCTTTGACCCCTGGGGCAGGTCGGTCACCTCCCAGGCGTTGTTTTTCAGCAGGGACTCGAGCTCGTCTCGCATGGCTTCACGCCACAAGTGGGCGTCTGGTCGGGACATCGCCTCCTCCACCGTCACCCGGGGGAAGCGCAGGTCCTCACACGTAAACGCCGTGGCCACCGCTTGGCTGGCTTGTCCCGGTTCGTCGTCGAAGAAGCGTTTCGGGCGACGAACCCGCTCCGGGTAGCGCCCGTCCCCAAAGTTTCCGACTTCGAATCGCCACGTGTCGGTAGCGATTCCGCCTTCGTCGGCAACTTGTCCGTACATTCGGCTGCACTTGGCTGGGGGCTTCCCGACGGGCTCGGGGGCTTGTCGGACGTGTCTGATGAGGAAGGGACTTCATTGTAAGCCTCGGCGTCAATGTCCCGTCCACCTTCAACCGCCAGAAAAATGGAAGAGGGCGGGAATGCCCCGTGTCGTCGACGGGCGCTTCGTCAGCCACAACGTCCCGCCCGACGACAACCTTGCGGGTGGCAGGGTCGTAGATGCGGTACGCGTGCCCCCTAGCGGCGTTGACAACGATATGGCCCACCATGACCTTGGAGAGCAGCTTGCGTTGTTGCAGCTTCGGCTTCAGCGCGTACGCGCGACTCCCCCACACACGAAAGCCCCCAACATCGGGCTTTCGACCGTTGAACCGCTCAAGCGGGGTGGCCCTACCGTCACTCGTCGGTGCCCGGTTACGGGTGCAGATAACCGTTTGCAGCGCCTCGGCCCAGAAATCCGGTCCGAGCGCGGCCTCCATCAACAGGCAGCGCAGGCTCTCCACAAGAGTCCAGTTTAGGCGCTCCGCCTTCCCGTTTTGCTGCGGCGTATGCGCCGCGGTCGGCTCAAGCCGGATCCCCCGACGGCTGTAGAAGTCGAGCATGTCGGTGGAGGAGAGTTCCCCCGCGCCATCGCACCGCACACGCTTCACGCGCGCTCCCGCCTGCAGCTCGAGCTGGGATATTCAGGATTCCACCGCCTTCCCCACGTCGCCCTTGGTACGAATGGGGGAGGCAACAGCGAGCTCCGTCGCGTCGTCTAGGAGTGTGACAAAGTGGCACACTTTGCCAAAGGACGGGGGGAAAGTTCCAACAAGGTCCGTATGAACCAGCTCGAGGGTGTTTGTGGCGACCACCGTGGGATGAAACGGCGCGGAGTGCAGGCGCTCCATAATAAGGGCTGGCAGATGGCCCCCTCCGTGGGCGCAACTTCGGCAGAGCGCAATGCGGCTATGCCACGGACGAGTGTACTGACCAGGCGTAAGTTGACGGCGCTGAGGTCGGAGTAACGCCTATGCCAGAGGCGCGCAGCCTCGCAGGACGTCTGCCCGTATGCCACGGCCGCCGTGGCCGCGACGGTCAGCTCCAGCGCGTACAGGTTCTGGTCGTTGGGCCGCGCTCGCATCACGACATGCGATGGGGCAGCGGACACCTCACAGCAGTCCCCGACGATCTCGACCAAGCCCCCTCGCATTGTGGCCGCCCGGACCGAGAACAGGTTGGTGGTAAGGCCTGGCACGCAGAGGGCGTCCTCCAGCAGTACCTCCGCCCCCGTCGTGGGGCTCAGGCGCAGAGTTCTCATTCCCTGGCCGTAGATCTTCGCCCCGGTGGCCAGAACCACCGCAAATCCCGGGGTCGTGATGTAGTTGGTGACGCCATGGTAGTTCTTGGTCGTGTGGTGACACCGGAATCAATTATCCACGTGTCCTGTGAGTGGTGGCCTGAATCGGATTGGTTGGCGGCCGGGGCGATTGCTGCCCCTCGTTGAACAGTAGGCATTCCAGTAGCCGTGAAGGCAACGGCCCCTGCCTGTCCGTCGTCGTCGCGCCGCCCACGGCTGACAGCGCGCCCGTGCTGGTGCTTCTTGTCCGCCTGTAGCTTGCGACACTCGTGACGGCGATGCCCCTGCTTGTTGCAATACCAGCAGGTTATCTGCTTCGGCGTGGGCTGCGTCTGCGCACCAAACGCGGCCCGGCCGCCGCCAGCGTGATATGCGCTATAAGCCATCGACGGCTCCCCGTTGCGCTTGGATGCGCTCTCCTTCTGTTCCACTTCGACAGGTACCAGCGCGGGGAGAAACTGATCCCACTGAAGGGACACCCCCGCCGCCAGGAGCACGGTCTTGAACGTCTTGTACGCAGGCGGTAGGCCCGCGAGCACGTGCATGACCGCCGTTTCCTCGCCCACAGGGTGGCCCGCCCCGGCAAGCTCCGCCCGCAAGGCCTTCGCCCGGCCCACATACATCCTGAGTGCCTCGCCCTCGTGCATCTTGAGGGTGGCCAGCTCGCGAGTGAGTTGCATCTTGCGGGCACTCTTCTTGCTCTGGAACGCCTCCGCCAGGGCATGCCAGGCCGTACGCGCCGTGAGCGCCTCCGCCAACTTGTGGGGGTGCTGGACCTTGACGCCGAGGATTATCTCCGCCAGCGCCTTCTTTTTTTTGCGGTGGTAGCGCTCGAGCGCGGCCGTCTCGTGCTCGGGCGGCGCCGCCTCCTCCAGCGGTTCGGACAGCTCCTTGGTCACTATGTGCGCTTTAAACAATAGCGCTCACGTGTTGTAATCCTCATCCAGATGGGGGACCCTGCGGAACGACGGGTCCCCCACATCGGCCATTAGCCCCTCCATCAGACGAAGGGGGACCACGAGCAGCGGGAGAGACGCGCGCGCCAATAAAGACAGCGTCGGGATAGGGTAACAGTGTGGGCGGACGACAACGGAAAGAACGTCGAGCACAAGGTGCGGTTTGCACGCCCTGGGCCCATAACCTGTTAAAGGGACGCACACTTTTCTTCGCGGGGAATGGCGGCCGCGGCGGCCACACCTTTGGCCGCGGCAACGGCAGCCGCGGCGGCAATGGCGCCCGCGGCGGCAACGGGGGCTCTGTGGACGTTGGCGGCGGCCGCCGTGGCGGCAACCCCTTTTCCGTCGCCGGAAATGGCGGCCGCGGCGGCGACGGCGGCCGCGGCGGCAACCCCTTTGGCCGGGGCCACGGCGGCCGCGGCGGCAATGGCGGCCGCGGCGTCAACGGCAGCTCCACCCGCGTGAGTCGTGGGCGCGGCGGCGGCGGCAGGCGCTGCCGCGATGGCAACGGCCGCCGCGGCTGGGACTGACCCCTTCAGCAGGGGGGGCGGGGGGAGTGACGGGTCGGGCACGCGGGGCGGCATCCGCGGAAGCAGCCGATGTTGACGTGCGGGCCGCCGTGGGGCGCGGGCGCCGCGCCCCCGACGCGCCGACGGGGGGGGGAGCACCGGCGACCGAGGGCGGTGGCCGCGCTGGATTGCAAGGGTGGCGCCACGGGCGGTTGCCCCGCCAGGGCGGGCGGCTCGAGTGACCACGCGGTGGGGTGCCAGTGGGTGTTTTGTGCGACTCTAGGGAGGCCAGAGCGCGGAGCGGGGACAGTGTGGATGGAGGGGACTCTCGCGGGCAGAGCCGAGCGGGGCTTGCCCGCCCGTGCGCGGGTGACGTGGCCGGCCTTTGCTGTGCAAAAAAGAACCGGTTGCCAGCACCAATCGATCAGATGCCGCGCGCGCAGGCAAGGGGAGTCGCCACCACGGTTGGGATCACGCCCACCTGTGGTCCAATGGTCGGTACGTCGCTTCCCACGCCGGCGAACGTTCCGCCTCGTCCGACAGCGAGGCGGCCAAACTCCAGGTTCGTTGCGGCATGCCCATAGCACTGACCGGAGGGGACAGTGACGAGTTGCCACTTTGCTTTCAAGGAACCCCTACAGGCCTGCCCTCTCTTCCACGGGTGGAGCCGCTCGCACGGGGCCTGATCTATTGCAGTCTGCCCAATTTTGGCCGATCCGAACAGGAACACGAGTGCAACGAACAATTATACATTTCGGAAGTTTGAGAAGAATTGAGGCTCCTGCCTGTGTCATGACGTCTGCACGCACAATTGAGTGACCTGCCATTTTCGCTTGACCAGACTCGGCGCAGCATCTCAAGCTTTTCGTGCCTCTGTTGGATGTCATTCCAACAGCTGTCCCGCCTGTGGCTCCTTGGATGGTAGAAAAGTCTGGAGTTCCTGATCCACAATTCCTAATGAGGCTCGCGTTCATGCAACCTGTCGTGCGCTCTGGGCGTCTCTCGCCCACTCTGAGGTTTTATGAGCAAACACATGCAAGAACGCGTCGCAGTGCAGAAAATTGATTGCGTCTGTTGCGGATCCAAGCTGAGATGCAAGGAAACTGGCCGCAAACGCCGGCAAGCGCCGGGCGCTGGGATCCATCCCAGGTGCCTTGCCGTTGCCTCCGGCACTGCGTGACTCGCGTAGTCGCTCAGCTGACTTTGCCCGCTCGCTCCCCTAAGGTCTTGTGCCCCCCCAACGCCAACCCGAAGGTCTTGTGCCCCCCCATCGCCGCCATCTCACCGCACCTGGCTTCCTCCCTCTTCGGTCGCACGGCCTGTCACTTGATGAAGTCTGTGGAGACGAGGGAGCACCTGGTGCGGATGGTGCGGGAGCAGGGGCGCAGCGTCGCATGGGCCGCCGGCGACCTGAACATTTCTGTGCGCTCCGCCACCCGCTTTTTGACGTACTTCCGGGACACGGGTGGTGAGTTTCACTACAACCCGGCGCAGTGGAACCGCCACTCTGACAACCTCCGCGATGACCCGC
>Ga0209093_1000663_pt1 | contig 19153 bp, 29 predicted proteins | sample SidtaG_4_FD_187450 | JGI IMG/M metagenome (GOLD analysis project Ga0209093, IMG submission 187450) | Marine algal microbial communities from Sidmouth, United Kingdom - Sidmouth_Male1 metaG (SPAdes) (version 2) | ecosystem: Host-associated > Algae > Red algae > Unclassified | place: Sidmouth... | reverse complement strand
CCCCCCCTGACGACTTCCTCCCCCTCTGCGGATCGCTATGCGCCGGTCTACATCAGAGGTCCGCCGCGTCCTGTCGGGGCTGGAAAGGCTCCGCAAGCGGCGTCGGGTGCGGGGCGGCGGCGGCATTGGCGCCCGGATGAGCGCGGCCGAGGAGGCGGTGCTCCACGCGGAGGAAGTGGACTACAGCGACGGGTCGACGACGACAGGCACTGGGACTAATTTTGGACGAACGACTTTATTGGGGATGTCGTGTCAATCAACTTTCTCGGCTACGTCGTGCTCCGGTCCTACGGGGACTCCTTCGGCAGGTGGGCCGACCAGCGCGCATTGGGCGAGTTTATAGAGCTGAAAACCAACCCCGCCAAGATCTTCATGATGGCTGACCAGAAGTGGGAGCTGAACCACCATCTTTGGGGCGAAGAGGTGGGGCCGACTGATCCCATCACGCTTTTATTTTTTTGTGTATGAGGGCGGTGCGCGTTGCAGGTCGGAGATTGAGAGAGAGGATCGTGAAAAGGCGGTCATGACTGACGACACGCACGACCCCGGCGGTGCGGGCGACCAGTGATCAGCTCGTTGTAGTTCTTTTTCTGTTGTCTTTCATCTGAAAGAGCGTCAATTGCTGGGTACAAAACTCGGTCATGGGGGCTGGAATGCCGACCGATCGGCACTTCATGTGCACGCCGAGTCGTGAAATACTCAAATACGTGTGTACACTGGCCCACCGGCTGTAATCGGGTGTGCACACTGACACCGTTGAACGATCAGCAATTCGGTGTCGTCGCGGACGGACGGACAAAATAAGCCTACAACTGTCTTCAAGAGAGTAGACAGAAGGAGTCGAACGTTGTCTCCGACGTCCAGTATACTGTCCACGTCCGAAGGAATCCCGTGCGCGGGCAGGTATGAGACAATAAGATTTGAGCCGGGGTGCCGTTGAGTGGGTGTGCGAGGATGGAGTCCGGAAGAGGGATGGCAGGGCGGGGGAGACGGTGGGTGCGATGAGAAGGCTGGGTGCGACGGGGGCCGTTGTCTTCAGACTTCGTCATCGTAGAGGGTTCGATACAGTCGCGCCTGTGGATCAGGCTTGTCGTGGATTCGCTCTACCACTTGGGCAGAAATGTAAGTGTCCTGAGGTCATGCCCCGTGGGGAGGACCTTCTGCGAAGGACTGCACAGGACGTGAATCGCCCGAAGTCCGCAAGTCGGAAGATTTTGTGAGCCGTGTCGCGCGACCGAAAATTTTCCCTATCACTGAGCTGGTGTGGCATACGTACTTCCGGCAACCATCACGGCTGACAGCGTGTGAGCCCGTCTCTGTTGGCGCATCCCAGAATCATCGTCCGCGCTCCAGAACGTCCTATATTCGCTCTTGCGAACTGAGTCGGTAGAAAGGGCAACCCCACACTGTTCACAAAGCACAATGTGTGGCCTTTGGCAGGTACGAAGCTCTCAGCTGCATACGTAATCGATGAGGACGACAATCGACCAAGCAGCGACACCGATCGCTTCTGATTCGTGACCTGGAGCCGTCTGCCACCGCCAAGCTGCCCAGCTGTCGTCGAATTTGTGCCGAACCGCGCCACTTATAGCCTGTTTTCTGATGAGCAACAAGTCACAGAACCTGAGAGACACCTGGGAGTGGCCAGAGTGACCGCTGCGCCGCGTAATTGGGTCCCTGAGGGCTAGATCTGCCTGTGTCTCAATCGACTGGCAGCCTGTTTCAGAGGTGGGCTACAAGGCGCAGAATCTGGTCCCCGTCTCCAGTAGATGACATGCAGACTTGTATCCCACGATTCCACCGCCTTGGCACAGGCCGGGCTGCAGCCGGGCTGCGTCTCGGGCTCCGGGCCGCCGTTTAGGCTCCACAGTACGTAAATAGCTCCCTAGTACGGCCCAGTATCCCTCACGGAGGGTGGTACAGTTTCGCAACGATATCGGCAAAAATAAATGAGAGTTTCCAGACGCTTCAAACATATGGGGCATCTTGTTGAACTTAGCTCCGCGCTGTCTGTCTGAGTCAGTGCCCGATCCATGTCTGTTTCAGGACCTCGGCACGCGCCGCTACCCACTCATACACCAGCGAGTCCTTGGGGTCAGACGGTGGTCTCTCTGGGTGCACCTCAAGTTAAATGGTCTGCGATCGCGCGAAATGAAACTCGTCTTCTACTTCCGTCCAAGCAGGGCGCTAGTATTTCTTTTTTGATGGTTGCTAATGAGGGCGCTCTGGGGGCGCTCAAGGCGCTCAGTGGGCTCAAAGGGCTCTCAGGGGCGCTTTCAGCGCCTGCGGGGCCAACAGAGGGGCCCTCCCACCAGCCCTAGTCAGGAGCACGCCATATGCTCCAAGACTTCGGCAACACATACGCACGAGTGTCGCTGGTTGCCTCCACAAGTAATGGCAATTTCAGCATGAATGACGCGGGAGCTAGCCGGTGTCGAGTGACGTCGGCGAAGCGCAGAGCCCGAATTCGGGCACTTTTGATCGCTTGTTCTGTCGCGGAATCGACCCGTACTCATCCGCATACCAAATTTCAAGCGTTGTACATTTAGAATGATTCATTGTACTCCTCGATCCCGGCCGATCGGTACACATCCGGTTGGGCCCCGTCGACAAAAGTGCCGTGCCCGCTGCCCCATGCGCACGCCCCCACGCCCAGTTACCGATTTTTCTGGTGCTTGCAGTATTACAGAAACTTACGAAAAACATTTACAGCGTAGAGATTTCTGAATGGAGAAGGGGGTCGCGGTCGCGACTCCTCAGTTCGCAAAGAGTACGAAACTGTCAGGAGGGATGGACCCCCTGCATTTCTGAGCTGTTGGGAGCTGCTGTCATCCCAAGTGATAGCGCCCTTCCATTCGGCGGCCGACGACGACGAGAACCCGATCCGCACTGCCTCGCATCGATTGCAGCGTGCGATTCAGGTCCACCAGCTGCTCCCTCCGTCACGCTGATATCTGGTGCGTCCTGCGGACCATCACCACCCCTGCCTATGTCACGCAATGCACGACAGAGGAATTTCAGTACCGGACCACCCAGATACAAGTATCCAAAAGGGCACTGGCACACGCAAAGGAGTTGGTCAGGGCTGCGTTTTGTAGCCAGAAGCACGCTCGTGTGAAAAGATCTCAGCATGCACAGACATTTCTCGTGTGAAGATCATCCGACCAGCCATGAGCATACCGAGTCGGACACCTGTTGTCGGCGCGTCGTCTCCTGCAGAATCAGTCGAGGGAGAAAAGGAAACATTCATGTCGGCGGACCGCGGTGAGGGTAGGGTTATCACGCCACCGTGTGTGGCCGGTGGCAGCGGACGGAGGTACGTCGCTGTGGCGCGAGACGCCCGTAGGGACAATGGCTGGAGACGGACTGCCACACACTTGTAGATTCTCTCGTCAGCGCCTCGTCAATTGACCGGACGATCTCCAGAAGCCATGGGTTCTGAAAAGCACCTGTCGCCTCAATTTGATTCCGAGTGCGCATGTCATCTAGGCCAAACTCGGTTTTGCTTTGCATACGTCTCTTATATATCCCTGGACGTTAGAACAAGAACGCACTGTAGCGGGGGGTTTCCAAGCGACTTTCGAATTGGAACGTCTTTCAAAAGGCCGTATCTCGGTTCGACGGACCTATAGTGCAATGAGGATTCTATCGTAAGGCGCCACATGTACTCTGCTTCTCTTATCGGGATTTTGTGTCGACTGCGAGATGACCGGATCGATTCACCAATCAGAAGGCATACATGCTGCTTTCTGTAGGAGCGAGGGTCTTCTAATCGAGCATGGGACGCGCTAAAAGACGCGCCTGGGGCGTGCATTTTTCACGTGTTTTCGGCAGGCCACGCTCCGCACGCCGCAATCTCACTGCGCATGACAGGGGCGAGATCTTGACTTGTCAGTGTGGCAATGGAAGAAGTAAGTACATGGCCCTGTGTGCTAGATAAGGAGGGCTTTGTGACTTTTTGATGGTATGAATAACCCGAAGACGAACCCAGTTTGTCGCGCTCTCCTCTTGATCGCACTTTAGTCAGCTTGTTGCAGCATGAAGGGGGGTCGAATATGGACTCGTACAGTCCGTAACCAATATGTTTTGTCACCCTTGATCCGGCAGTTTTCAAGAGGCAATCTGGTCACCTCGCATCATCCAGTGGCGCTGCAAGAAACGCATTAGTACTTGGTGCCTGCACAACGAGCAACTATGACCGCACCCACACGCCGGGGCATACGCTCCACTAGCTTGTTGAAATACGAGTTGGGTACGGCTGCCCACTCTTCCTGCAGCGCTGCGAACAGCTCTTCCTTGTTCATGCGGGCCGTCGGTCGCCCCCGTATGCAGGGTTACAGCTCAGCCTTGGCGCATTCAATGGGTAAACGGTAGGGGCTCTGACCCACCCAGGGCAGAACCTTGAAGCTCAGCGCCTTTTTGGCTGCTTTTCAGACTTTTGCCGTATGACAAGGGGCCAGTTCCTCCTGGAACCAGGCCGCATCTGGCTTCCCATAGTCCGCACGGAGGTAGTGCACCACATCTGACTGCAGCAGCCCCTGACAGGAGACCGCATTCATCGACCCCTCCATCCTCAGCAAGGGTGTTTGACCCATCGCGGAACACCCCCCCCGACGCTCTGCCTGCCGCTGTTAAAGAACGAATGATAGTTGTCCGGCGCAAACCGCTGCCCGGGTTGACGCCAGACTCGGCGTGCCTGTGGCTGGCGCACCATGAAGGAGCTCTCGTCTGAGAAGAAGACAAAGGCCCGCTGGTAGCTCCACGCCTTGTATTCTTTGGCCCATTGCACGCGCTTCTTCATGTTGACTGAGGAGAAAAAGGGCTTTTGTGCGGCGACACAGGAGTACAAACCCACACCCTTTACGGACCTCCGCACGGTGTAGACAGAGACTGGTGGGCAGGGGGAACCCCCAGCACTGTTTATTCGCTCCTTGTCCAGCTTCTTAGATATTTTAGCTATGGACGCAAAAGAGCTGTCCTGCAAAATCCGGCGCAGGCCGCGGAGCTCCCGACCGCTTGTCGGAGGTTCCGCCCGCCAGCGTTTGTGGGTTCCTTCTTGGCGATTTCTTGGCGACACCCACACAGCGTGTGTCGCGACGAAGTCGCCAACGAGGGCTACTGTGAAGATCATACGACCGCGCCAAAAAAGCACCTCGTAGTACAACTACGCAGCCACGTTGCGCATTTGTTTGCTCGCCATATTGAAAGATCAACTTGAAATTCCTCGTTCATCTTATGGGCGGTGCCAAATTGATCGATGTATTCCAGGGAGCGCGACGCCCATCGCGAGATCGGCGGTGTCCAGGGACACAACCGATCACGCTACAGCGCCTTGCGCCCCGAAAAGATCTGCCGGTGAGAACCGCCTCCCTCCACGCCGCACGCGCGCCACGCGTTCGCGCGCCCCACGCAAAGTCGAGCTGCGCCCGCCGCGCTGCGCTGCCCCATCCCCCTCTCCTGGCGCCGTGCCCCCGCCGCCCCCGCGCCACCCCCGCGCCACCCCCACCACCCCAGCCTGCCCCCCCCTCCTCCATCATCCACCCCCCCACTGCCCCCCCGCCCATCACCCCCCCCGTAATCACCCACCCCCGCCGCACCACATGGCGCGCCTCCTGCAGCCACAGACAGCGATGTGCAGGGCGGGTGGCGCGGGGACAGGGGGAGGGGGGGGGGCGTTGGCGGGGGAGGGGGAGCGGCCGCAGGGTCAGCGGCCGCGATGGCGGAGGCGGGGGGGGGCGGGGGGAGGGGATCGACGGCGGCGGTGCATGATGGGGGGGAGGACGAAGAGCAGGGAGTGGGGGAAGAAAGCGTTTGCGAGGATCTGAGGGACGTCCGTCGAGGCACAGTGCCCGAACTTTAACGCCACGCGCAACCCTTTCTGGCCCTGTCAGAGTCCTTGGGCAGCCTTGCACGGCTGAGCGGTGCGAGCCAATCAGCTGTCGATGTCCTTCCGACCCCCGTCGTGATGTCTGTGATGGATTTTCAACAGATGGTGGCAAGCGGTGTGTGCTTCTTTATAGGACCCCAGATGCAGGCGCCACGCCGAAGTCTCTAGAATGCCGCAGATGTGGGACGTTGAGGCCGATGTTCGATCTTGCGGAGGTTTGACTCCGGCCTGGAATTGGTCATCCTGAGTGGAAAAATAAATTTGTTAAGGACTGTTCATGCCATTTCACCCTGTACTGAAGACGTTCGGATGGAACTTGATTTTTGCGGGTCCCGGCGCCGGTATAGAAACTCGTCATGTGCATCTCTTTCCCGACAATCACGCTATACCTTCGTTGCATAATACGACACCGCAAAACATCGAACACACTGACAATACTCCCGCAGAAGGTCGAAACCACAGAAAATGCTAGAAACAATGCGCAGAGAAAGAGCAATTCTACAACATCCAGTGCTCCAGCGGCCACATGCATCCCTGGCGCAATGTTACCCCGAAGTGCCAACTGATCTCTTTTGTGCAAAGAGGGCTTTACACCATGACAGCATTTCAGTGTTTCTCTCATGGAGACCTATCAGACGCGTCAAGAACTGGTCCGAAAGAAAGGGCACAGCCGGAGTTCCGCCAGATTTTCATTGCATATCTGAAAGCGCGTGGGTACAAGTGCACTATGGGTCGGTGAGTACGGTTCAGAACTCGTATCCAAAAGCGTTCCCCATGTTTTTCAGGGTGACGTATGTCGCATGCACCGGGTTTTTCAAACAAAAACGATTTTGAGAACATCCAGGGCTCTGGTGGCCACCTGTATCCACGACGGATTGTTACCCAAAAATAAGCACCTATCGTTATTGTGCAAAATGGGAAATAAACTATTACATGCCTGAGGTTGTGTTTTCACAGAGATCTATCATGCACGCGAAGAAAGGTTCCGAAGCCACGAGTGCAGCCGGAGGCATTATAGACTGTCTCCCCATGCCCAAAAGCACGCGACTACAATAGCACTGTGGGTCGGTGTGCACGTTTCGGGACGCTGAACCAGAACAATTTTCTCTGTGCGTTTGAGAGGAGCGGGAGATGTTGTTGCTTGCGTATGCCTTTTGGAAGCGATCTGTCGTCTGTGGGGCTTCTGGACGTCAAAGTGAACACTGGGAATGTTCCCACCAATTTCGGGCCAACGGCCTGAAACGTAGAAATGAAAACGCGATGTGTCGCTCTGTGACATGTCCGTTTTCGAAGGCCAGCGTATTTCCTGCGGGGAATGTATTGGGATGATAATATGGTTGGAATGGGTTTTATTAACCAAGAACACCCGCGCAGACTAGAAAATGCTCTCCTTATGGGAGTGTGCCCTGAGTCCAATGACAAGACCTTGAGATATCAGCCATTCTGGCTCCACAATTGGCGCAGTTACATCGAATCTCCTCCGCTAGCGTTGTTGTAGCGACTCATCGACGGGCTGTACGACTTTGTGATAACAGCGCCATCCCATTCATTTGAAGCAAGGACTGCCACAAGGGACACATCGTGTCCCTTCCATGACCTATGTGCCTGGGCACCACGAGCCCAAGCTTCGTCCAGTGGTTGTTGAACGTGCTTTTTGGGACTGCGCAGGAGCCGAATCGCACTCACCGTCCGAGAACGGTGTCCCACGAGAGGTAATTGCGGGCTGCTTACCACTCGGGAGAGACGCGCAAAGAATTTCGGCTTGCGACCCATTTGTCGATCCAGCGAGCACCCAAAATCATCGTGCCTGCTACCCATATCGTGCCCCGTTACATATTAATTCTGCTTCCTCTTCCGATGCTGCGGATTAATACTGAGGCAGTCACGCGACGGCGCGGGCCATCTACGGGACGGCTGTTTTCGCACTCGCTTGCGGCCACGTTGAGCGTCGAGATTTGAGTGCAGCATGTGCTGTACCATGAAGGCAAATGCATTGACCGGCACTGCCACACGACTGGCGCGGGAGTACAAGCTATCGTCCGGATCCTGCGGCCCGTCGTATTGTCCCAGTTGGTGGCCGCCTGCGAGCGCGAGTGGGAGCTGCTGTGGGTAGTAATGTCAGCTCTTAACCCTGCAACTGTTATCTCAACCACGGAGCAGCAGCGGTTTAAGACAGATGCGCTGGCGTTCGTCAGTCTCATCCAGGAGTCTTTCCATCGGTGAGCAGTTCGTCAAAGCTACCCTTGATTTTCTACCATTTTTGGGAGTTCATGGGGGGTTGGGGGACCACCGGGATTTGCGGCGAGCGGGCCATTGAGTCTTGGCATGGGTTCCCAACCAGAACTAGGCTGTGTTTCAGGCTGAAGCGCCCGTGCTGCTCTGTCGGAAGCTGCTGGTGCAGATGATGGCGTTGAGCTGCGTGGCCTCGGACGCCCTTCGGCGGTTCAAGGCGTCAATCCGCAAGCGGCAGTGAGGAATTAGCAGGGCTGTACGGCCTCGGGGCCGTTCTCTGTGGGTCAACAAAGCCTGGTATGTAGTAGGAAAATTACCGGGCTCAGTAGGCCAACAATCAGTTTGAGGAGGACAATGGAGTGATTGTGCCCGTTTCTAATCAGCTGTTTTGCGCCACTGGCGATCTGTGCGCGGGTGGGCATTTTGGACGTATCAAGAAGACGCAACGGCGACCTCCTCACATACCGTTCCATGGATGCTACGCTCCCCGAAAACGCGACGGCAAGTCGGAAGCGGGGGTTCCCATATTAAAAAGAAGACAGGCGTGTGCCACCCGCCCATCGTCTCTGAGAATTTTCAAGCCTGAGAGAGAGGTCTTCTCACGTGGGAAGCACCGTGTATTGAAAATCAGCCGACAAAGTCGGTTGCAGCCAATAGAATGCAATATTTTGTCCGTCCACCTAAAGAGGTGGCCAGAGATCCAAAAGTGCCTCCTGAGGCAGGCTTGATTCGGCGTGTCCGCTGTCCATTCTAACAGAACAATTGGGTTCTGCGTAGTTCTCTTACTCTCGGGGTAGAAGGAGGCCGTCCAAGTTTTTATTCTTCCTTCTCGAACACGCGATGCCGCGGAAACACCTGACCGATCATCTCGCCATGCCCCCACGCCCCCCCGCCCCCAAACAAATTCCAGCGCAGAATGTGTGTTTTGGACCCAGAAGACTCCATGTACCCCTCCTATCAGAAGCGGAGTTGTCCCAGAGCAGACACATCAGGTTTGGACAGCATCCGGACGTCGAACAAGACCAGTACATAGGGCTCCTGCAGTGGCTGTTGCAAGTGAACGCTGACGTGTACTGGAGTTCTGGAGAGGGGTGTGGGGGGAGGGCGATGCTCGGCTCCGTGAACAGATGCCATCTGAGTGAGCTTCGATATGGCAGTCTGCCCAGTTTTGGCCGATCTGAACAGGAACAAGAACACATGTCGTATTGATCTTTTCATTTATAAACTGTGATTTTCCCATAAGTCCTCTGTTCCGAGCCTTCATAATTTGAACGATAAATTGTTCAGATTTGAAGCCAAGGTGGCGTCCCGTCGCACACCACGACGGCGAGGCAGCTCGTCGTCCATATCACTGCTGCTCGCGTTGCAATACTGTCCATCGTGGTGCGTTCGATAGCCCCACTTGTCACGTCGTGTTCACCATCCACCCCATCGGAGATCGCGTGCCGTCATCGCATCATGGTGGATGGTCCCGTGGCTGGACCATCAACTGCCGCACCCTCTTCGCAGAATGGTACGTCACTGCTCTGTGTATTCCAGTGCCGGTCCCGTTGTGTGCATCGTTTCGGATTCCAGGTGGCGCTGTTCGTGCCCACAACTGTTTTCCAGTTCACTCCGTCACCGCGGGTAATGGGGGAATGCAGATGAGTAGCCATAGCTAATACACCCTGTTATGGCTTCATTTTCTTCTTCTGTTCGTGGTTTCTTTACTTTGTTGTTCCTGGTTTGGACACAGCAGCAGCATCCCGGAAGTGCGGGGCTTGCCGCCTGCCCGGGAATATGATCAACCGCTGCCCCATCAACAAGAAAAGCAACATCCGCTGTGGCTGTACGAAGCGCTCTTGCGAGCCGTGGTCCGCGGTGTGCGGCACATGACCCGTCGCCGACCACCAGCCAGACACCCTTGAGGAGATCATTGTAGGCAGAGCAGTACCGCGGTGGACGTGCGCGGACCACGACATGGGTGAGATGAAGGCGCGCGTCGCGCCGCTTCTCACCCACTTCCGGCCAACCGCGAGGGCGCAGAAAGAGGAGGCGGGAGAGAACAAGAGGAAGCTGGAAGCAACGCGGCCTACGGAGGGGGAGCACCTCCACACGCACATGGCGCAGTCAGAGATTATTGACTTGACTGGTCTAGGCGGGGCGGCCAGTTCCACAGCTCGTTGAACTGCCTCAAGCGTGGCAGCGGTTCTTCAGGATGTCGGGGCGACCCGAGCCGCCTCGAGAGCTTTCGGGGCGTACGTGTCCGATGTCGGCGGCCAATCGTCGGGCGGCGCGGCCGAGCCAATCCCGGGGACGCTGGGAACCATCGACTCGGACGGACGCCGGGCTGATGTCGTCGCCTCAATTGAAGAGGCCATGCGCAAGGCTCCCAAGTACTCTTCCGGCACGCGAGGCAGCCACCGGCGCCGAATTCGAGAAGCGGGGATGGGTGGAGAGGGCTCATCAGCGTCTGACGAGATGCTTGGCAGCTCGAATCCTTACTTCGGCGTGAAGCGGAAGGACCTGAAGAGAGCGGCCCAGCGGTACGTATCGTAGGGTGCGGGGAAAGAGCTCTCATTGGTGAGGCTGCCTATGACAAAATTCTTCGGGGAGGGGCAAGTGTACACGGGGGCGTCTGTGACTTGTGGTGAGCTGACGTGCAAGCCCGTCTGTGAAAAGCTCATGGAGTGCGCCAGTTTCGTGGGTTTGACGCTACCCCCTGTGCTTGCTTCGCTACGACGGTTCGTCGTCGAGATGCGTCGGGGATAAAACGACCTGGCTCGCTTTTTTGAGCAACCGGCTGAGCGCCCCAGCACAGCCGGGTCCGCGTCTTCGGACTTAAATGCTCTTTCAAAGCACCCTGTCACTCTTTTGGTGAAGAACATGATTGCATTTCCTGTTTGGTGTTCTCATTAGACACTCGTACAGGGATTCGAAGGCTCTCCGCACACCGGCTGGACACGCGGGGCTGCCGAAGGCCTCGGATCGAAAACAGACGCACGGTCCGAGAGTGCTGCCATCGGTCGTGCGCAGCCGCCCGGCGGCGATGACGGCGGCGCCGGGTGGAGGCGTCGACGATGGCCGCGGCGGCGGCGGCGGCAAGGGCGCCGTTCTTTTGTGGGGGGAGGGGGGGGCGTTTGGCGGCGGCTCGCGGCGGCGGCGGCCGCGGCGGCAGCCGCGGGGGGGAAACGACCCCCGCGGCGGTGGCGGACGGCCGGATCCCCGCCGCGCCGCTCGCCGCCGCACCGCCCGCCCAGCGCCTGTGTGGCGCGGCGGAGTGTTTTCCGCCGCCGCCGCCGCCCCCGACGATGCCGCCGCACCGCCGGCCACCGGCGTCGTGCGGGGCCGCGCGGCGGCGACGACGGCGGCGCAGGGCGGCGGCGGCGACGTCGGCCGTGGCGGCGGCGGCGGCAAGGGCGCCTTTTTTGGGGGGGTGGGGAGGCGCAGCAGACGAGGGCAGTTGACATCGTCGGTGATGGCCGGCGGGTGGCGTATTTTGCGGCGGCGGCCAGTCGTTGCATGTGTGGTGTTTTTTTGGTTGTTCTTCTCGTTTTTCTAGTCCAACTTGTGCCAGGGCAGCTGGTATTTGTTTTCTTCTTCTACGATACATACAGGATATAGCGGCGCACGGCTGCTGGAATGAAGCCGCGGCACATGTTGCCGGTGATACGCTCGAGCATCGGGTTGATGGTCAGCATTGGCCAATCATTGAACTGGTCCGGGCTGGACCAGCGTCTCAGCAAGCTGCTTCCCACGGAAAAGACATCTTCGATAGGATTGAAGTCGGGAGAATACTGCGGGAGACGCAAAACAACCACCCAGGCTGCCCTTTCGGCCACCAAGGCAGCCTCTTCATGGATACGGGCAGTGTCCAGGACGAGGGCACACCGCGCTGGCTGCTCATCCCACGCCACCTTCTGTTCATGCGCGGCAAAACCAATTCCGTCATAAACATCAGGATGTCAACCGCGGTCTGTCCGGGGGGTGGGCGCGTGATGAACCAGTCCAAGACACAATCATGCGCAATGGAGACGAAAAAGCTGGTGCGCACACCGGAAGACGACGCCACGTAGCACTCAGCACGAGCGCCACGCAACGACCACGCCCACCGCCGCTCCGCCGCGCGCCCCACGCGGTGCGCCTCGTCGACGTACATGTGGTACCACAATCAGGCCGACCCCACTCGGGCGGCCTTCCCGACCGGGCACCCGGTAGTCTCGTCAAAGACCGCGGAAGCAAGCGCCAAGACGCACACACACAACTGGTGTGGGCGGCAAAGACAAGCCGCAAACACGACACAGCGTTGTGAGGCTCAACGTTTACTTGCCTCCCTCGGGGGGTTCGGGACTGCCCTGATGTCCCGCTCAGATATACCCACCTGTCCCCTTCCCTCAACCCTCAGGGGGACCCTCGCAAGTGGGCCAGAAACAGGGGTCAAACGCGGGCCACACCCGCCGCCGGGGGTGTGCCCAAGACCCAATCAAAACACGCCATCAAAATCCCCGAGGCGAGGGTGAGATGCACTGAGAACATCAGATATGACTCCTCACAACGAAAGGAACAAATCAAGGATACGGTCATAACTCAGAGGACCGTACAGTGGTATTTCCGGGAATCACAAGTGGATCATCCCAACCACGATCCGATCGCACCCAGTGGGTCTCGTGATCGGTAGGAATTTGCTTAGTCTAGCCAATCCCGGTAACCAGGAATCTCAGCCTTTCTTAGGCGAGCTCCGGGCAAGACCCGCCCCAACGGCGTGTCCGCCTGTGGGCCTTCCCTTTTAATGGCCCCATCAGCTGTCAAGTCCAGATGGCCTCTGTGTGGCCATGCTGCCACATTTCCCCCTCCTCAAGGGTCAGCCGTCTCGGCTGATCGGGAACGGACGAGTGGTCCGCACGAAGTGGGTGTGACGCGACCCCCTTTGATTTGATGGGATCGCCTCAGCCGCACGCAAGTCGCGTGGCGCCGGGATATGATGCTGTGTCATGCCCCCCCCTACGTTGAGGGGGTCGTGAGGGCGGGGTCGTTGCCCGCCCAGTGGACGCTGGCGGCGCAGGGAGCACTCTTCCCGTGCGCCTGCTGCGTGGTGGCGGCCCCGTCGGCGTGTGGCGCAGGGGACACTCTTCCCCTGTGCCGTCTCCTGGGACGTGAGAAGGGGGGGGCGGGTGTGCGTACCGTCCCTGCCCCCGCCCAGCGACCCTATTTAGTGGTCGCCTCGCGGCGTCGGCCTCAGTCGGGCTGCCGCACATCGACTACCACGCGTCGTGAGCGTACGCGCACGCGGCGTTCCTCTTACCCGCACGCCACTTACTCGGGTGCGCTTCCCCCTCTCCTTCTCTTCCTCACTTGGGTGCGCTTCCCCCTCACTCGGGTGCGCTTCCCCCTTTGCCCCCCCCTTACTCGGGCGAGATGGGTGATGTCGGCGGCGACTCCTCCTGCACCCGACCTACTCGTCGAGGAGCCGCTCCCCGAGTTGGAGATTGACGGGACGGCGGCTGGGACGCCGCCGATGGCGCCACAGTCGGCGTTGCCCCCCGTCACGGGTGGGGCGGTCGGGTCTACTCCGCCGGCGCCTCCTCCCCTGGCGTCACCCGAGTCGGGTGCTACTCAAGGTGGGGCGGCGTCGGCACCGCCCAGTCAAGCGGCGACGCCGATGGTCGTTGGGTCGGGGCGACCGGAGGACCTCGACTGGTGGGTCCCTCCCACCCACCCAACCGCTATGGGTGAGGGGGGTCACCTCCTCTCGATGTACCGCACCTTCCCCGACTCGGAGCAGGTGACGGCGTGGAACCGCCGACTCGCGCGCTTCCCCCGTCAAGTGGCTCTATCTGCCGGGTGGCTGGTGGATCTCCCCGCCCTACTCGAACGGGAGGATTGGGGTCAAGTCGACCGCGTACTCCGGTGCCTCTCCCAGAGTACGGGAGCAGACGAGGTGGCGGCGGACCAGCCAGTGGTCGAGTGGCGTTGGTGTTGCCAGGCCCCGCCCTACTTGACGACGGGGGATCCGCACGTCAACCACCAAGCCGCCCGACATGAGTATGTCTGGCGGCGTGACGAGCGTCACCTCGTCTCGGTTCTCCAACTCGAGTTCCCCCGCGCTCGGGACCACCGACGCGGCAACTATGTCGTCCTGCCCAAGTGGTGGAAGGACATGGAGGTCCCGATTGGCTTCCCGGCGATGCTCCCCCGCTTTCTCGCGTACTACTCGTCGCGGATGCGGCAGAATGAGGAGGGGCACCGACTCTATGCCGTCCTCGCGACGCAGTGGGTCGTCGAGGTGGCGTCCGTGTGGGTGGCGTCCCTCAAGACAAAGGGCTACCTGTGGCACCTGTCGAACGCCTTGGTCGAGGGGATGTGCACTCTCACCCCTGCTCGCCTGGGTGATGGGCGGGACGGCGACTATGCCGAGCTCCTCGAGGAGATGATCATCCTCCACAATTCGTTGGATTGGGTGTCGATCCAACCCTTCCTCCGTCGGACTGCGACCGAGCGGGGGGCGGAAGCGACGACGCGCGGCTTCGTTCATTGCTTTTGTGGGCTCTCGAAGGGCACGTTGCTCCTCCGAGAGGGCCCGGGGCTAGACTCGTACCCCTACGGCCCCGGCATTGGCGCACAGTCGCCGCCGCCGGCGAGTGGCTGGGTGGTGTCGGGGAAGCGCCATGCGCCCACCAAGAACACTGAGCGACGAGTGACTTACCCACCGCCTCCCAAGCGGAACTTCCGTGGCCGCGGGTCAAGCAGCCAAGCGGGCCCTTCCCGTGCCGGGCCATCCCAAGTGCGGGCGGCGGCCTACGTCGACCTTGACGCGCCGGCGGCGGCTAATGTGCCGCCGCCCCAGGTTGTCCACCGGGGCTCGCCCCCTGCGGCCGCCGCTGCGGTGGTCACGCCGCTGGAGCCGCCGGATTCTGCCGAGCCCTTCCCCGCCGCCAACTCGCGGGCGGATTTATGTCGTGGCCGGAGTTTGCCGGAGCAGTGCACGCGGGGGTTGCTGACTATGTTCCCCCCGGTCGGGGCGGACATCTGGGATGCCTCGCCCGTCGTGGCTGTGATCGCCCTCGCCGAAGTCTTGGCGAGGGTCAGTCATCGGGTGTCTACCTTGGCGGTTGACGTCCACCAAGCGGGGCAGCCGGCTTTGGCCCAACGCCTCATCAACGACTTGTTGGGGCGGGCGCTCGGGGACCAACGGCGGGTCCAGCTGTCGACGACTCTGTCGCAGCTGCCCACGTATGGGTCGGGAAGTGGGTCCACACCTCACTCGGTGTCGACCCCCCCCTCGTCAGGCGGCCACGACCCAAGTGGTGGAGTCGCCTCGCCGTCCGGGCAGCAGTGGCACAACGCTCCCAACTATGGGCGGGCGCCGGCGCCTCTGCCGCAGAACTATGGGCCGGCCGGGGGGTACGGCCACTATGCCGGCCCCCCTGCGGGTGGGAGTTACGCCCCGCCGGTGCCGTACTACCCTAACGGGCCGCTGTACCGCCCCGAGAGCCCTCTTACTCGTGGTGGTCCCGCTGATAATGACTCGCATCAGGGGGGCGGCCACAACAATGATAACCGCCCCGACATGCAGTCGTGAGGGGAGGTGGGTGGCTTAAGGCCAGGTACGGGAGGGCCTTGGGGTCTCATGTTTCTAGTCGTACATGATTGGGTGGGGTTTCTTGCTTGTTGATAGTCGTAGTATACCATCATGCTACATCCAGACCAACTTGTGTCCTGCTTGGGTCCCACTCCGACCTGGTGTTGAGCCCCTTTAGTGGGGCTCGTTTCACTGTGGATTCGACGAGAGTTCGTCGACGCCACGTCTTTGCCGCACGGCTAGCTGATGCCGTTGGCAGTACTGTCGAACCTTCTCAGTCGGAAGGTCCTCGATATACTCCCATGTGTCTTCCCTTGGTCTATACCCGAACCAGCGGACCTTGAGCATAAGGCGTCCGTTGTTATCATACCCCTGTCCGACAAACTGGTCGAAGACAGCCTCCATCGTCTTCTCACTCGAAGACGGGAGGGAAGGTACACGCCATGCCTTAAGGGCGCGTTCCCACGCCGGATCACCCTCCTGTGATTCCGGCGACAGTGTGGCGTGGTTACCGTTTATGGTACGGATCCCATCGGTACTTTCGATGGTGAGACGACGGCCATCAGTCTTGAGTATCTGATACGGCCCCTTCGTCTTGAAGATGAGCTTACCTCCCTAATTCTCGTGTGACTTTACGAAAACCCAGTCTCCGACTCGGAGAGCTTCTCGCCGGCTCTTGACTCGTTTGTCAAAGTGCCGTTTATAGCGAGCCTGGGCCTTGTCCATTGACTTCTGGACAAGAGGAATCATCTCGTCTAAGCTCTTGCGGAAATTCTCGCGCGCTTGACGGGGTGTCGAGGGAGGGGTCTCGTCACACGTGCCTTGGGTAAGGCGCTCGATAGCCACCGGGCTGAGTTTCCGGGGGCACACAAAAGAGAAGGGCGCTTCCCCTGTGCTACTGTGCACTTGGGAGTTGTAGGCGGTGACCAGTAGGCTCACATACCAGGCCCAGATCACGACATGTTCACTCACATAATGCCGGAGTTATTGTACTAGCGTCTTGATGAAGCGTTCCACTTGACCATTTGTCTGTGGGTGGTAAGCAGGGGTTGTCATGAATATATCCGTGAGGATTATATCCGTGCATTATATCCGTATCCACTTCGGATACGCGCCGGGGACGCATATCCAAAATGCATTATGAGAACAGGAGGAGAGGATATATCTATCCTGACCGACAGAAAGTGCGAGATTATATCGGATCCGTATCCCAGATATGAGAGTCAGGATACAGGGATATATATGGTTGTGAGGGTTCCTGCACATGACGAATTCTGCTTGAGCGCAGTCGTCCTCTCTTTTTGCGTGCCGCAAATCGGGGGAGAAATGTCCGAACATTTGGCAGCGACAAGCGGCGATCCAGCCCGACCCGGGAAAAACCGTTCAACCACGCGACTAGACCCGATTGCGTTGTTGTCAGAGTGTGACACGAGATTTCGAGCGGTCATCCTGACGTCCGTTTACGCAAACGGCGGGGAACCGCCGCGACGGCGCCCGTTGGACGGTTGAAATCAACTGCGAATTTCAAGTCGTACTTGACGTCCGTTTAGCACTCGAATAACGGCTGGATGGCGTTCTTCTTGGGCTGTAATTGAGCTGTCTGTGAGACTTGCGGGAATATATTCGATTCCAATAATCGTATCCGGATACGGATATAATCTACTCATATATCCGGTTTCGAACGCAGATATCCGCATCCGGATCTCAGCTGAGGGAGTTATCCGTAATCAGATACAAAGGATCAGCGCGTATCCGTATCCTACTACGGCCCAAAAACCATATCCTGACAACCCCTGGTGGTAAGGCGTAGCGTAATTAGTACTTATGCCCAACATTTGCAAGACTCCTTGGTAAAGTACGGATGCAAGTTGCGGTCCATTATCTGATTAAGTCGAGTCAGGGATGCCATAACTGGCAATCCAAACATCAATGAAGGCACTGAGAACATCCAGTGCCGTCACATCTCGAAGGGGTACTACCCTTGTCAACTTCGAGAAGCGGTCACACATGACCAAGAGGTACTCATATCCCTCTGGAGTTCGGGGGAGAGGACCAAAGAGGTCAATGGCTACTGCCTCGAAGGGTTCCGTAGCCGGGAACAACCTCATAGCAGAGGAACTTCGGACCTCCATCAACCGGTTCTTTGCGCAAGTGGCGCAGGCCGCGACCCAACCGAACACATCCGCTGCGAGCGAAGGCCAGTAGTATCTTCGTCGTAGGGTCCGATACATTTTGGTCTCCCCCGGGTGACCACCTAAGGGGGAAGAGTGTTCCCTCTCAAGTACGTCCGCTACGAGGGAGCGGGGCACAACCACTTGTAGTGCTCCCTCTTGTTGGCCATGACGGCAGAGTATGCCGTCGCCATTCTCGTAGAACCGAGTTCGGTCGGTGGTGTCCATATCCTTACGGATCTCTTGGCAGATACTATCGGCCAGTTGCTCTTTGGCTAACTCAGCCATCGAGATGGGTACTTGTCCCTTGTTCTCGGGTCGGCCGGGGTCCAACACGGCTCCCGACCGCGTAGTCACCCCGACCACGGGGACGGAGGGATTGGATACTACACCAATCCCCGATGTCTTCGGGGATTGGTGTAGTATCCAATCCCTCCATCGGCATGCGGGAGAGTGCATCCGCTATGGCATGTTTTCGCCCAGGCTTGTACTCAACGTCATAGTCGAACTCGGCTAGGCGTATCCGCCATCGATTCAGGCGGTTGTTAGTACATGCTGTGGTGGTGAGTATCCACTTCAGCGCCTTATGGTCACACCGGACTGAGAATCGGGTACCCTCGATGTAGGGGCGCAGTGACGTTATCGCCCACACAACGCCAAGACCTTCTATTTCGGTCACGGTGTAGTTCTGCTCAGCGGGTTCTAGTCCCCGGCTGAAGTAGCCGACGGGGTGGTACTCCCCCGCGGGTTGCTCCTGCAGCAGAGCACAACCAAGTTGGTCGTAGCTCGCATCAACATCAATGATATAATTCCCCTCCCTTCGGGGTAGTGCCAAGATGGGAGGGTTACACAGTTGTTCGCGGAGTCGGTCGAACTCGGCCTGCTCCTCCACAGTCGGAGGGCAGAGCTTCTTGGGTAATGAGGAGCTCACCAACTTGTTCAGGGACTTCGCGACCTTGGCGAAGTCAGCCGTGAAACGTCGATATACGTTACACATACCCAGGAAGCTGCGCAGTTGCGTTTGTGTCTTCGGGTATATGGCTTCCTGATAGCCTTCAGGTTTTTCTCATTCACACTGATGCGCCCCGGTCGTATGACATGACCGAAGTACTCCACCTCATTACTAAAGAGGTGACACTTCTTTGCCTTGAGGGTGACACCGTTCTCACCCAACAAGGTAAACACCTTCTCCAAGTGGGAGAGGTGTGACTCCGCGTCAGCGGAGTAAACGATGATGTCGTCTAAGTAGACGAGGACATACTGCCATTTTACTCCGGCCAGTATCATGTCAATAGCGCGCTGGAA
>Ga0209093_1000662_pt1 | contig 19155 bp, 12 predicted proteins | sample SidtaG_4_FD_187450 | JGI IMG/M metagenome (GOLD analysis project Ga0209093, IMG submission 187450) | Marine algal microbial communities from Sidmouth, United Kingdom - Sidmouth_Male1 metaG (SPAdes) (version 2) | ecosystem: Host-associated > Algae > Red algae > Unclassified | place: Sidmouth... | reverse complement strand
GATGAGCTTGTAGGCGGGGGGGAGGGAGGGGGTGCCCGTCGCGACGGGTCGACTGCGTCAACTGCCACTGCCGATGGTACGGCTGACGGCGGCGACGGGGCTCCAGCATATCGGGCTCGAGATGCCCGTGCCACCGGTCAAGATGGTGGTCTTCGTGACGGGGGGGCCGCGGCAGTTACCGCGGCGGGCGGGGCGCCCTCGGCATCCGGCACATCTGCTTCACCCGGCTCTCCCCTTGCCCCTGATCCAACCGCGGCAACGGTTTCTCCCGCATCCCGTCGCCTGCTTCACCCGGCTCTCGCCGGGTCACCCGGGGCTACGGCGCCCCCTCCGTCCTGCCCTCCCCGGCGCGCTCCGCAACCTCCTGGTGCCGACCGCCAACCCGTCGACGAGGACACCCTGCTCGGCGTCTACTTGCTGCAGCTGCGTGCCGCGGTTGATCTGACGGCAAGGATGGCAAGCGCACAAGCCGTACAGTCGGCATGCGTTCACGGCGCGAACGTTCTTGTCACGGTCGAAGCGTACGACCCCATTGCCACCTGGACGCAGTACAAGGACGGCACGCTGCTTTCCCTGTGCAGCTGCGCTCGCGTGCTCGGGCTCGGGCGGTCGTCGATCCGCGGGCTCCCCATGGAGTATGCGCAGATGGAGGCGGCGCTGAACCGCAGCTGCACCTGTCGACACGCAAAGGCGCTACTGCGGGCCTACGACGAGCTTGGCCACGACGTGGGCGCGGTCAACCACGGCGACCTCTTTCGTGCGTGCCCTGCCCTGCTCGGGCCGCTCACACATGACGCGGACGAAGCGCCGGTCGGGACGATCACGTACCTTGTCCTGCACTCGGGCAAGCGGCGGAGCATCCCCGTGTACGTGGTGTATTACAACCATGCGTGGGCACCCGTCGTCGTCCGACCGACGGCCAACAAGTTCAGGTTGGCAACCTGCTGTCAAATGCCCTGTCAGACAAGACCGTGGGGCTGCATACACGCCAAGGCCGTGAACAAGGTTACGCGGGCGGACGCGTCCTCGGCGGCAGCGCGCGCCGAGATGGAGCGCGAGGAGGCATTGCAGTTTGGTCCTGACGGCTTGCTACGCGAGACAGAGACGGCGACTGACGCGCCAACTCCTGCCACGCGCCGGCCCGCAGCACCGATGCCTGCTCCTGCACCCGCGCCGCTGCACAAGCGGCGCGCTCGCAACATGTTTCCATGCGCGTCGGAGGTCGCCATGTGCGACTCGTACAGCGCCGCACTCGACGCGTTGCGCGACAACAACAAGGTACGCGAGCTCACCCCGGTCCACGCGGAGGAGTCGTGCCTGGATTGCGGCGAGGAGCGGAACGGCAAGCAAGTGACGGCGTGGGCGGCGCTCCTTTTCACGATGCGCGGGAGGTTGCAGATCAAAGTCGGCGTTTGGATGTGTAACAAGGGGCATGTCGTGCACTACGACGGCGCAGAGGACGGGCTGTTTGCCTCTTCCCCCGAGACGGTGTACGTGCGCGTCTTTTTGGACGCGGTGCTGGGCATTTGTGTCATCGGGCGTTCAACGATGGCGGCAGCGGCGGAGTACCTGACCAGCCTGCTCCGCAACACCGGGGCGTACGCGGAGGGCGAGTTTGGGCAAGCAAGGCAGCTCCTCTCCGACGCATGCGGGGACTTCTCCGAGACCCTCATCATCCCCGACGCGGCGTTTAAGTGCACCAACTGTGGGGAGGACGAGGAAAGCGGCGGGCGCTTCGAGTGCGTCCTCATGGACGGCCAGGTCTTGGCCGTCTTGCAGGAGCACATCCTCCCCATGATGCGGCCGGGAATGGACGCCCCAAGGGTGGACTTGGCAATCACCTACGCCTGTGCCGTGCGCAACGCCACGGTGCGGGCGGTGATTCGGCATCGTGTGCGCTCCGGGGCCGACGACGCGGTGGCGCTCACTTTGGAAGAGGCCCGGAAGTACCGGGCCTTTGCCGTGGAGCCCTTTACGGAGCGACCGGCGCCCCCCCCGCCTCCATCTGAGACAAGTCGTGGGCTGCGGTCGCCGCTCGAGGCGGAGCAGGCCCTGCGCTGGGCGGCGTCCAAACTGTTCTCCACCTTTTTCACTGTGCCCAACATTGGCGCTGTCGGTTCTCTTCCTGCCGGAGCTGCTGCGGCTGCTGGTCGGGCGGATGATGCAGCGGGCGAGCACTCGGGGGGCAGCGAAGAAGACAGCCTGGTCGACTTGGTCAGCGCCGCCGGCAGCGCCGACGGCAGCTCATCCGAGTACTCAAGCGCGGAGATGAACATGTCTAGGGGGGAGGATAGCAGCGCGGACTCTGTCATCGGTGACGACGACAGCCACCAGACGGCGACCGTGTTGGCCGCCACCTTTGCCTCGTCGGAGGAGGACGCGGCAGCTGACGTCGGTGCAGGTGAGGCTACCGATGCTGCCGACGCGGCGAGACTGGCGGGGGACCTCCACGGTCTGGGGCTCGATGAGCCGGCGCCCACCAACTTGTCGTCCCCTTTGCCATCCACGCCCCCTACGCCCCCGCCGGCGAGTGATGGTACCGAGTTTCTCTTGGCGGCGCCGGCTGAAGAGGAGGACGCCGACGTGCCAGACGAGTTCGAGTCTGTCCGAGCGCGCGTTCCCAAGACCAAGTGCCGGTGGCATGTGCCGCTGTCGTCGGTCGTGCCGGCGTCCGATCTGCCGGCCGAGGACGAGCACCCCGTCGCCCTCAACCCGGCTGACCCGAACTCCCAGCTCACGCAAAGGGCATTGAAGGAGGTCAACCAGATTTTCAAGAAGAAGCGGACGGGCGAGCTGCTGCCCATCGTCCAGCACGGCGCCATCCCCCTCTACTCTGTCAACTTCCACAACCTGCTGCCGGGGAAATGGGTGGACGACGAGGGCATCAACGCGTACACGCTGTTGTTGGAGTGGCGCCACAAGACGACGCTCCAGCTCATCCCGACCGCCCCCAAGCTCTATTTCTTCAACACGTTCCTGTACAAGCAGCTGTGGTTCATGCACGACTACTCATACGACATTGTGCAGCGGTGGACCAAAAAGGTCGACATCTTCTCCATCGACAAGATTTTCATCCCAGTTAACTGGGCAGACTCCCACTGGGTCCTGGTGGTCGTGCGGGTCGGCGACGAGACGGGCACTATCTCTTTGTACGACTCCCTGGGCTCTCAGATTTCGCGCATCACGTCCTCCATCAAGCAGTGGCTCATCGACGAGGCTAACGACAAGGGCAAGCCTCAGCGCGAGTGGACAATCCACTACCCCAAGTGCCGCAGCCAGGAGAACTCGGACGACTGCGGGGTGTTCATGTTAAGGACGATGGACCTCCTGGCGCGCGGCATGCCCCTGTCCTTCAACACGAGGAGCACCGCGTACTACCGCTGCCGCATTGCTGCCGAGCTGTTGGCGGGTTGCATTGGTGGGGAGGGATAACTTATGAGGGCGGCGTGCGACAAGGTGTTTTACGGACTGCGGGGGAGCAACAGGAACTGTCTATCGTGGGTGCGGCGAGGGTAGGGTGCGGGGGTTGGTACCATCTCTTCCTGCGCAACGGTGCATGGTTTATGTTCTTTTTTCTTTTGGTGGGCTCTTGGAACAGGCGAGGAACAAAGTGCATGCCCTTGTGCACCGGTCATTGCTCGTTCTCTGCTCTCTGTCTCGGCCATGGTGGCCGTTCAGGGACTTCGTCGGATCGTAGGTCGTCTTCTTCGAGCCCTCTGCCGTCAGCGGGCCTGCAGCTGCGGCCAGGTGACGAGTTCACAGGGGGGCAACCTTTGCCTTGATTGGTGCAGTTAGATGGAAACTATGGAATTATGAATACTACACATGTACAGCTCATCGCGAGCCTCATCAGAGAGGGTCTGTAGACGCCGACACTTCATTCTATCTGCCAGAGCTTGAATACAATTACCTCGGACTGGATAAAGGTAGCGCTCCCGTACCTCGTCCAATCGGTTTCGTCCGCTTCACAGCTCAGTCGGCGAAGTGGACCGAGAATCGTGGGATACGGGCCCGTCCAGCGTGTCGTTACAGTTCGTCCTGTGCAGGCGCCTGTCAGTCAATAAGCGGAGCTTGCGGCACGACGGCGCTTCGTTGCCCCTCTCGACAGTCTCGCGCGTCTCTGGTGGCCCTTTCGCAATGGCCCCCTTTGCTCCCGCCGGCTGCCTCTACCAACGACCCAGTTTTGGACGCTCTCGGCTGTCCCTGAGTTGTCGCCCGATGGCCCCCGTCGCTGCGACCGGCACCTGGAGCCCCCACGGCCACCCTGCTTTCCCCCTCTCGCGTGCGCTTTCTCGCTTCTGGGGCCCGCCTCAGACGACCCCTCGACAGGATGCCGTGGCCCAGTGTCCTCGGCACCATGCGTTTCTTGTCTGCTCCTCTCGCCCCTCCGCACCGCCGAGACCATGTGGAGCCGCCACCCACGACCGGCCCGCACTGCGTGCGTCTTCAAGGGCCCTACCCAGCCACCCTCTATCCGAGACCGCCGTGCCGAGAGCGGCGCCACCCACACCCTGCAATACCCACGTACCCCTCGGAGTGCTCTCCCCTACCACCCCCTCCCCAAGACCGCCGCTCTAGACGCTGTTTGCTGACTGCAGTGGTGGTCTTCCTTTCTCCGTCTTCTTCACCTTTGCGCGGCCATGGCCGGTGGTGATGGCGGAGCAGTGGCACGTGCTCGCGCCGGCGCCGCGGCAGCTGCCGCCGGGGAGGACGGCCACATGGCGGTTGGTGGTGGCGGAGCAGCGGCACGTGCTCGCGCCGGCTCCTCGGCAGCTGCCACCGTAGAGGATGGCGACGCCCACGACAACAGCCTCCAACACATGGCTGTCAATGCGGGATGGAGCCGGGTGGTGCCAGACCTGGTCGGGGGCACGGCGCCCGAGTCGCTGCCGGAAGGCGAGTGGACGCGAGCGGCCGACCCGCTGCTACTAGACGACCCCGCGCTCTCTGTCGAGGCGCTCATGGCGGCGAACCCGTCAACAGTGATTGTCCACCGCTCGACGGACGGGTTGGGAACGTTGCGTGGGATTGAGCCGCCGTTGGCGGTCGAAGGCGTGGCTTCTGTGCTGGAATGGCGGGCTGGCGACCAGTTGCAGACGGACCACGTGGAGTGGCAGACAAACAACCTGCTGCAGACGGACCACCTGCGGCAAGCGGAAGAGTCACTGCCCTCGACCGAGCCCCCGCCCTCGACCGAGCCGACGCCGTCGACCGAGCCGCCATCTTTCACCGAGGCGCCGCAGTCGATCGAGCCGCCGCCGTTGGCCGACATGCCGCCGTCGACCGACAGGCCGCCGTTGGCAGACACGCCGCTGCCGACCGACGCGCCGCTACCGACAGACACGCCGCCGTCGACCGACGCGGCGCCGTCGACCGACACGCTGCCATCGACCGACACGCCGCCGTCGGCCCAGCCGCCGCCGTCAACAGAGGCGCAGCCGGGAGCGGGTGCTGCCCCCGCCGCTGACGAGATTGTCTGCATCTGTACGGACTTCTTCCGTGAGACAGACGACCCCGACGTTGACAAGGACCGGTGGATGACGGTGCGGACGTTCATCTCTGCGATGCTGGCGGAGCCAGTGCTGAACGTGTTCGGGGGGTGCGACGCGATTGACGTCGAGGTGTTGGCGCGTGCGCTCATCAACGCTGTGCCGAGCGCTGTGTGGATACAGCTCGCGCCGGCTGTGACTCCCGTCGTTTTCGTTTGGCAGTTCTTGCTGCTGTTGCGCGACGCGATGGATGCGTCCCCTTCCCTTTGCCAGGCTGTCGGCGAGCTGATCTTCTTCTGCGTCACGGCCGAGGAGGAGACGATGCCGCGCTGGGAGGCCAAGGCGGGGCGGGCGGCCAAAGACTACCGGAAGCAGTGGCAAGACGGCGATGCCACCGTGTACAAGGAGTGGCTGCAGACGCTCGGCATTGAGCCGGCGGTCAGCCACGTCGTCGCCGGCGACGCCTCCAAGCCGCGCGTCGTGGAGCAAGCCAACGAGGAGCGGACTGGCCAGGCGTGGCCGGGCCGAGAGGTCCTCCGCGCCTTCCCCGAGGACTCGACGGCTGAGCGGCAGCGGGCCAAGGCGGCGGACAAGCGCAAGGACGACAAGCCAAAGACCAAGGAGGCCAAGAAGGCGTGGGACGCTGACGACTGTCGGCACGACTACCCGGTGAGCGTGCTGCGGGCGCCGGGTGTAATCACCTTTATGTGTGGGTGTGGCTACAGTATCGGGTTTGAACTCCTACGAGAGACCGAGAGCCCTGCGCACGCGGTGGCTGCATTGGTACAGAGATTCAAAACCCTACCCCGTGTTATCTACTTTGATACTGCTTGCCAAGCGCAGCGCAACGCTTTGCGCCGGGTGCCGTGGCTGATGGACGGCTGCTGCACGGCGTGGTTTATTGACAGGTTTCATCGCTGCAACCACAAGTGCAGCCCGGTTTTTAATGCCGACCAGTTCCCACAGCTTACCCGCGGGCACGACACCTCGGGGGCAGAGCGCCAGCACTCGATCAAGAAGCGGTCCAAGAACAGCCTGTCCTACATGACGCAGCGCCGTTTTATTGTCCGCTCGCGCTTCATCGCGGCTCACAACAACATCCGCGTGTCGCAGCGGCGCCAGGCGACGGCCATGGCGGCCGCTACGCGCGTCAAGGGGGAGCCTAAGACGGCCGTGGAGATCCAGCACAAGCCCGTGGAGGCATACTACCACCACTTCGTCGTGAGCCATTGCGAGTTGGGGGATGCGTGCCCATGCCGCCAAGAGGTGAAGCGCACGGGACCAGCGGGGCTGGAGAGGAAGGCGTGACAAAAATCAGCATTGTTAGTTAGGCTTTCCATCATCGCCAAGGCAGAATACAGCGCAAAGATGATACACGAGTGTGGTAGCAGCCATTGCACGGGGACAGCAGACACACAACCACAAAACAGACGTACCATAGGACTGCTTCAGGGCCGAGACCCCCCTAACGGGTGTCGGAAACGCCCGTAGCTTGCCGCACTGTCACAACTGCAAGCACAGAATGGTTACAAGGAAACATTCACAGCAAAAAGTGCCAGAGAAGCAGAGAGCACGTTGCATCAGTGGGCTGCGTGTGACCGTGCCACCTGCAGGACTCCAGGTCAAAGATCACGAAAACCGACGCACACACACCTTCCTGTCGACGTGACGCTGCGGGCAGTGCGCTGCGGCACCCGGGGGCATGACCCACGGGAAGAGGGGGGGAGGAAGCGACCGTGCGTCCACTACAGGAATGGTTGCTGTGGAAGAAGCGGTCAAGGGGAGCCCAGTCCTCCATCGCCGCAAGAAAGAGAAGGCCGTGTCCAAGCCCCCACCGCAACCAGCAGCAAGCGCCAGGCTCCCCGACCGTGCAGCTGTCGCCAATGGATGCCTCCATCACCCGAAGAAAGGCAAAAAGAAACAAGACGACTAACAGCCAGTGCCAGCGATGGTCCACGGCGTGCAGGAGCACGGCCATGCCTCGGAAAGCAGGAGCGACTGAGGTCGGAGCCCGTCGGTTGCTGCCCGTGGGTGGCACCGGATCCACACTGGGCCAGGTGGTGGAAGGCCCCTGCAAGCACTGGAAGCGTGGGCGGCGGGTGCCACGCATTCAGGAACGTGCGGCACCCATGTCATTGCGTGTCAGCGATCTTTGCGTTTACAGATGGGGCGCAATGCGAGGACAGCAGGTTGCCGCGCGTGGCCGAAGGCCACTGGCCATCAAAAGTGTCTGCATGGTCGGCACACGAAGGCCGATCACCGCTGATATCTCGCACCAGGCGAGACTCCCGATCCAAGAACCAGGCGTACAACTCTTTTACAAGTCCGTTAAGTGCTCATAGTAGCCCCCTTCATTGACGGCATGCGCCTTTTTCTATTCAAATTTGAACGACACTATTCGAATGACGCGCTGCGAGTGGGGGCGTCAGGCATCTACCGAGGATCCCGTAGCTCCCCTCGGCCGTACATAGCATCTGTCGGTCGCCGACGCCGGAAGGTGTGAGACCGTCGTCCCATGCGCCAGCTACGTCAGCGGCAGCGGTTTCCAGTCCTGCCTGCCTACGTGCGAGCGCGTGTCCGCACAGAAACTACTGCACCCACCCTGTTATGGGCATCTGTCTTTGCCACTGGCATACCCTTTTCCTCGGCCGGGCCTGTTTCTGCTCGTCGCCTGTACTTGTTGGACATACCTCCGCCACCCCCCATCGGAAAACCATTCATCATACACACATAAGCCAGAGTCGTTCTGAACTGTGATTGTCACCCCTAAAGTCAGAGCTCATTCCCATCTTGGTTCTTTAGTCGCGCACGCATCCAGGGGGCATGCGCCACACATCCAATCGCCAGCGCGACAGCTCCACGTCCGCAGCCCCAGACCTTGCGCTGGCAGAGTGCTCCTGAGCTCGCCAATTGCGTATCCAGCCACCGCACGACGCTGTCGAGCCATGCTGGCAGCCACATACGTCCGACGTTGTTCATGATATGAATGATTAACTGTCGACCGCGGCGCACAAACCAGAGGCAAGTGGGCTGCAGCGCACCCCAACTCGACCCTTTCAGACTGTGTTCTGCATTGACGGAGCATCTTCTCTGGGGTCCATCAGCAAGACTTGGAATGCAGATAGAGCCGGCAGGGCACATAAAACTGATGGCAGCTGAGGAGGGGGCCCATTTGCGGTGGTGTGATCCGTACTGGAGTGGTAGGATGGCCCCGAACTTTGCGTGCTACCAACAAGTCACACAAGCTTTGAGAAACACCTCCACGTCGGTGGCGCCTCGCTGGCCACGCTTTGCGGCTAGGCCCTGTCGACATGTGGTCATGGCTGCTGGTGCGTGCCACCGGCGGCGGGTCCTGTTGAATAAGGAAGTCTACTGGTACGAGTCAGTGCTCATAGGATCACTGGTGGATACATCCAACACGTGGGAACGAATTGTTGCCAGTGCTGTGGTCCCCACACCATACGCTGCACAGGTCGAGCTGAAAGGAGCCAAGTACGAAAGACAAAATGCTTTGGTGTTTGTATCCCTGGCACCCGCGTTCCACTGCGGAGGGCGCCCACCTGTGGTGGTGCGATACAAACTGGAGTGGTAGGATGGCCCCGAACTTGGCGTGCTACCAACCAGTCACACCAGCTCTGAGAAACACCTCCGCGTTGGTGTCTCCGCGCTGGCCACGCTTTGCGGCTAGGCCTTTTCGACAGCTGTTCATGGATACTGGTGCGTGCCACCGGCGGCGGGTCCCGTTGAATCAGGAAGTCTACTGGTACGAGCCAGTGCTCACAGAATCACTGGTGGAGATATCCAACAAGTGGTAACTAATTGTTGCCAGTGCTGTCGTCCCCACACCATACCCTGCACAGGTCAAGCTGAAGAGAGCCAGATACATAAGACAACATGCTCTTGTGTTGTGTATCCCTAGAACCTCCTTCCCGTTCTATTGACACGCTCCCGCCAAACGTGAACCCCCCACAACTTCCCGCACCCGACCGCCCACGTCCCCTGCCACACCCCACACTCACTGCTTTTGCACAACAGCGTCATAGTCCTGTGAAGTGAACAAGTGATACATGTACGTCGAAACATTGGTCGGGATGCGGGTGCACCCGGGGGGCGGCTTCAGCATCGTCAAAAGCGCCTTGCCCTCCTCAGGTGTAGACGTCGCGCGGTAGGCTGCCGCCAACGCGGCGGGCACCTTGAACGCTCCCTGCACAACTGTGTTGCCCCGTGCCGGGCCGATGCCAGGCATCACGATCAGCTGCAGCGCCCACATCTGCTGCAGCGTCGCGAAGCCCCGCATCTTAGCCATCTCGCTCTCCCACAGAGAGTACGTCAACACGCCGTGCGCGCCGGGGACGCCACCGTCAGTGGCACGGTTGGCTGAGAGCCACCCCGCTAAGCCGTCGGCGCTACCCAGCCGACGGCCTCGGTGGCGCACTAGAGAAGCAAAGTAGGCCGCCGTCTCGTTGAGGTTGCCAGTGTACTTGATGAAGAACGGCGTGGAGACAGTGAGCGTCGCCAAGAAGGTCTCGGCCGCCACGCGCATGCTGGCATCATCCCGCGTCGCAGCTTCCAAGTTCCCCTCCACAATACAGATCAGAGACGAGCGACCCGACGCGGCCATGTAGTACGTCTGCTCGTCCAGCCGACCGTCACGCAAGGAGGCGATGACGTCCGCCGCCGTCTTGCGCTCGACCAGCTGGTCGAGCATAATCTCCGTCCCCGCAGGCGGCGCGCCCGCCACAGCCGCCGCTCCCGAGGTCGTCACGCGCGCGACCAAAAGCGCGTCTCCTACTGGCAACCGCCGCCGCACGACCCTGTCCGCCAGGCCAGGGTTGATGCGGAGGCGGGCCAGGAAAGCGGCGCGCGACGGTTCGCCGCCCCCCGTCTCGCGGTCGTCGACGACGAGGTACACCTCTGCTGCCGACGGGCCCGAGGTGGACGGGGGCATGGAGTACGTCAGCTCCAATGGCACACGCGCTAGCGCCATACCGCCGACAGGGGTGGAGGGAATCCCTGCAGAAGGAGAAAGTGCGGAGGCGCCAAGCAGGTCCGCAGCAGTTTGTAGGTGCGTACCGGCCCTGCCATTGTCGGCAGTGGTAGTCGTGCCGGCCTGTGCGGGCACACTTTCCGCCCTCCCAGCCTCTTGCTCGCGACTGCCGGACAGGCCCGCCACCGCAGTGACCGTGGCATCCGCCGCATCGGTAGCTCTGGAGCGGGAGACGGGGTGCGCCACGAGGGTGTCGGAGTCGCCGTCCGAGATGACGACGTGCGCCATGGGGGTGGCAGAGTGCGCCACGAGGGTGTCGGAGTCGCCGTCCGAGATGACGACGTGCGCCATGGGGGTGGCAGAGTGCGCCACGAGGGTGTTGGAGTCGCCGTCCGAGATGACGACGTGCGCCATGGGGGTGGCAGAGTCGCCGTCCGAGATGAAAACGACGTCACTGTCGTGGCGTACGACCGTCGGCACAGCCGCGGCGGCTCCCCCTGGAGCAGCATCTCGTCCCCGCTTGCGCCCCACACCCAGCCCGGCAATCTGCGACGGTGGTAGCGGAGGACCGCTCCCGCCGTCCGCGTCACCTCCGCCGCCGCCAGGAGCGTAGGATGCCATGGTCGATGCACAATGGCACCAACTCCGGAGAAGAGTGCAGCTGAGTGACGAGGGTTGAGGAGGGGGAGGTAGGGGCGAAGGGGAAGGGGAGCCACGAGAGAGAGGGTGGGAAGGTCCCTCGTGTGGATGGGAATGGTTTGAGGTTGGAGAAAGGCGGCGGGAGTCCGGGGGGGGGGGGGGGGGGGGGGGGGGGGAACACACAGCGGGAGTGCGGCAGGGAACGTAGGAGGGGGGTACTGAATCAAGCGCAGATGGATGAGCGTGGACGTCCGAGTCAGGGGACCATGGCGGCGTACCCCCTCAGAGCTCCAGATTGGGGGGGGTGGTCGCATTGGCTGCGACAGACCGCTGAGACAGCTCGCCGCGACCGCGCGCCGAGACCGCTCGCTGCGACCCACTCAGATCGGCCCGACTGGAGGGTGGTGGGAAGACACCACCCCAGATTGACCCGAATGGTAGGTGTCGAAAGGCGCTTCTCCAGCCCCTGGATCCATCCCAATGCCGCACTGCCTTTTTTTCGCGTCGTGTCTGCGGGGGGCCATGTTCAAAATGTGGCAGCATTCGAAAATTATGTGAAGAGCTCTTCGAAGGATAACTCTATAAAACAACTTCAAAAGTCCTACACCTTCGCATCTTGGTGTATCTGGTAGGCTGGTTCCTCGCAGCACGCCGTCTCGACGAGGACACCTCAGGTGCCGCGGACACCTCCTGGGGCCTCCCTCGAGTTTGTTTGGTCTGGAACTGTCAGTCAGCAGTGTCGGCGGAACTCGCCAACAGTGTGCCGTGGAGGGCATGCTGAAACCGCCCTGAGCAGAGCCGCGTGGCATGTCAGCACAGATCGTGCAGCCCTCTAGAATTTCTTTCTGGGCGCGCTCGGCAGGCAGCGCCCAGGCAGGCCAGCAGGCGGGCTGCCGTTCGTGTGGCTCGGCGGGGCTGCAGCGGTTGCCGTCAGTGGGCTGCCACCGCGGATGTGGCGCTGCCGTCGCACCCGACGGATGCGACCGTGCGGGCCGCCTGGACTGAGGCGGCGGCGGCAGGCCTACGTGCGGGTGACATGGGACTGCCACGGTCCAGGAGCGCGCCCTTGCGGGCGGTCGCATGAGCGGCGGGGACGCGGTTCAGAGATGGATGGTCTCCATTATGCGAGACAGTCGCCTCGTATGGTGTACGCGCGGGCGCTTTGGGTAGGGCAGTGCAAGCCTGCGCCGTTGATGGGCTGCATAGAAGCCGTCCCGCACGCCCCCGGGTCGTGGCGTCGCAGCCCACCCTGCCTCTGGTTGCCCATTGTGGGGCGCGCTGCCAAGCAATGTAGGCGCGCTCCTTTTTTTCCACCGCTCTCCCGCGGCGTTTGTGAAGTCTTTTTTCGCGCGCCCGTCGTGCTCTCTTGTGGCCTTGGGGGGTGGGGTGGGACGGGGTGTTTACAGCGCCTGGTCGCGCAGCCGCTGCCGCCGCAGCCGGACGGGTGTCCACGTCGCCCCCCGTGCGGGTGAACAGAAGATCCGGGCGAGCGCGCGTGTGGGCGGGAGCCGGGTCCGGGTCTCGGGGTGGGCGCCTGTTTGTATTGGCACATGGTACGTCCGTGGGGTGTAGAGCATGAACTCTGGTTCGGGATGCGAGTCTGGGTTTGGCCGTAGGTGCACGGGGGTGGAGCACCCTCGAGCTTCGCCGCGCGTGCGAGCTCAGTTGCATTGAGCGGAGTAGCCGCCGCCACCCCTATCGCTCACGCAACGAGCATGGCTGCCGCCGCCGCCGTGTCGTTGTCGCGGCTGCCGAGTGCGACGAGGGGTGGTCTTTGGTTTTATCAGTTTGTGCTCTGACACCTTCCGTTTCCTCTTTCGTCACACTGTCGCTCGCGCTGCTGGCTGGCGGCGGCTCGGACAAGACGGTGCGTCGTTTCTTTTGGTGGTGGGCGGAGGTGCCTAGATGAGGTGGCGACAGGGCGAGCCTCAGAATGGCAGGGTGAGGTTGCGCTGTATGGTCGTATGGTTGTGTTGACTGGAGCTGAGTAGGGTCAGGAGCGACGATGGGAGTCAGACGTGAGAACAACTTGTGGGACTGGTTTGACCACGAGCGAGCAGCTAGGGAATGGCGTCTGCGAGAGAGCCGGGTGCCAGCGGCCGCCGATGAGGCTCGACACCGTCGTGCCTGACCACACTGACGGCCTGCTCTCTGCTTCTCCGTTTCCTTTTTCTTGGACGCTTTTCGCAGACGCTTTTTCTGACTGTACACGCCGCTGAATTCTCACGCAAGGTTTCCCTTTGCACCCCGTCGGCTGCACACCCTCGGTGTGCGGCTTCCTGAGCATCCTTCTTTTTTCACTGCTTAGTATGTGCATGGGGGTGGTAGCGGGCGGGGAGTGAGGGGTGGGGGAGCTTGGGCAGCGTACACCTCGATGCATGCAGTCTGTGGCAAGGCGGTGACGGCCGGGGTGCAGTATGGCCAGTTGTTAATAGGAGTAGTGAACTGGGGTTCTGTTGTCCCACCACTATTCCTTGGTCAAGTATGCATCACCATCAACAGGCAGTCCCCAATCCCACTTCTATGCGAGCGGAAGCTAAGGCGCGCAGGAAGACTTCTTCTTTCCGCCGAGGCAGCGACTGATACGAGCATCATATACGGAGAGAAAGTATGATACCATGTTACAACGACGGGTCGCGCAGACAAGACACATGGCGTAAAAAGCAAATGGAAGTAGGAAACAATGACTGCTAAACAAAGAGATAAAGCAACATGCACGGAGACGCGAAGCCGAGCATAACAAAACCAGCAGACTATTGGAGCGTCAAACAGTTCAGTGACCACGCCACTGTAGAACCGACAATGCTGTCGAGGTGCACAGCCGCCGCGCGGCGCCTGTCCACGAGTGGGTATCGGTCGCTGTAGGGGTAGCAAACGGATGGCTCCAGAATGGAGCAGAGCTCCACCGCGGTCATGTCCGCATCAATCCACCTGCTGTTCACCTTGAGACGCTCCTTCATCAGCCGTCCCGTCGCCACAGGCACGCCGAGCTCGGAGAGGAGGGTGCACTCAGCGCGGTTAGCCACGTCGTCGAGTCGCATTGCCGGTGCCGCTGTCGTCGAAGACGGCTCCTCCGTTGGCGACAATGTCGCCGCAGACTGCTTCTGCGCGGCCGACGAGCGCTGCTCCCGATCAACGAGCCGACGAGAGCGCTTGAGAGCAGGCGCAGCGGTCGCGGTCGGCTCTTGGGCGGCAGGCCTCTTTTTCTGCAGCACATGTGCTGGCTTAAGAACAGCCGTTCCCTTCCCCGCGCGAGTGCTGCGCCGTAGGGCATCAGCCGCCAGCCCAAATGCAGACCTCCCCCGTCGCGCGCTTGCGCCGCCCGATGGTTGTGGGGCAGTCTCCACCGCGGGCGCCTTGTCGCCAGTTTCCGGGAGCCCGCCGCCTACCGACACCCCCACAAGTTTCTCCCCGGCGTTCGCCGCGGCACTCTGCTTCGTGCTCGTGTCGGCGCCCGCCAGGGCGCTCGGCTTGGCGCTCGTCGTGGTGCTCGGCGCGGCAGCCATCTTGGAGCTCGGCTTGGCCGCCGTCTTGGCGGTCGGCTTGGCCGCCGTCTTGGCACTCGGCTTGGCGGCCGTCTTGGTACTCGGCTTGGCGGCCGTCTTGGCACGCACTCTTGCTCCCGTCTTGGCGCTCGAGTTTACACCCGACTTGGCGCCCTCTTTGGCGCCGACCTGGGTCGAACGCTTGGGCGCAGCCAGCATATCGTGTGGCGGCGGGCGTCCTGGATGAATAGGGGGGCGCCGAGAGGAAGAGCCAGGGCGACTGATCGTGCTTGTACTTGTTGGACCACCAGAGTCTGCTGCAGAGCCAGGCGCCGCCGCCGCCCGACCGGTGACCGGCGCGGCGGCGGACTTGCGCGTCATCGCCTTGGAGACGGCAACAGCGGTAGGGGAGCCCTCCAATGAGGAACGGCCACCAGATGGCTCCGAGGAGGGGGGGCGGGGGGAGGTAGGGCAGGAGAGCGTCGTCCTCGACACGTCGGCCCTTGGCAGAGAAGGAGCAGAAGCGCCCGTTGACAATGCTGCTGATGCATCCGATGGAGACGTAGAGCTTTTCGCACCGCGTGGCGAACGTGACACACTAGGCGGGTGCGAGGTTTGCAAGGCACCAGCTCCCAGGCTAGGAGGTGCGTCTCCAACGGTCGGGGCCCCATGTGAAGGTACCGGGCCCGGAATATTTGGCGATGAGCCGGCGTTGGATGCCCGCGGCGGCACAGAGGTTGGGTAAGTGCCTCCAGGTGCGGCCGTCCCAGAAGCAGCCGACGACGCTGCCGAGGGTGTTGTAGTTGCCGTGGTCAATGATGTCGTCGTTGCTGTTCGCTTGGAAGATGGAGTAGAGGCCGCTGCCGCAAGCGGAGCAGTTGCCGTGGTTGAGGATGTCGCTGCAGCACGCGGAGTAGAAGAGGTATCAGGCGCCGCAGGTGCAGGCGGCGCAGTTGCCGAGACAGACGGCTTTGCTGCTGCTCTCGGTTTAGAAGAGGGTGCAGGTGCCGCTGGTGCAGGCGGCGCAGTTGCCGCGGCAGAGGGCTTTGCTGCTGCTCTCGGTTCAGAAGAGGGTGCGGGCGCCGCTGCAGCAGGCGGTGTAGGTGAGGCTGTAGATGGTGTCGCCGCAGGACGCGGCGTAGACGAGCGAGTGCGTGCCAACGGGGGTGGTCGAGGTGATGGAGGCGTCGCCCCACTACCCCGGGATGAGCCTGTTGTCGCCAAAGCACCTGCTCGCATCGCCGATGCTCGACTACCGCTGGAAGACGCGCGCGGCTTGTTTGACGCTGCCCGCGCGACCAAGGTTGCGCGGAGGTTGTCGACAGCCGCCTTGGCGGCTGCCGCAGCAGTGCTCGCCGCACTTTCCACGCTCCTCCCCGATTGCGCTATAGCAGCGGGGTGGCTGGGAGGCAGAGGGGCGGGAAGCTCCGGTGGCGGCATCCGCGTCTGGCTGGTTGGCCTTGGTGACCCGTTGGCCACCCAACCGGCAGGGCGATAGGGGGCACCAGAGAAGAGCTGGCCAGGGCGCCGTGGGTCTGCCTGTTGCCCTGCGAACGCGGCCGGGGATGGTGCAATCCTTGGAGCCGCCCTCAAATCCGACAACCCCGAGAGCGACAGCCCCGAGGACGACCGCACCTTGGCGGGTGGAAGCGCCGTTGGGTTGAAACCGGCGATAAAGCCCGTAATGTCGGCGTTGGCCTGGTCACTCTTGTCGACGAGCAGCAGGAACTCGGCGATGCGGCGCTCGACAGAGAATGCCCGGGGGATGTTCAGCCACGGCAGCACCGCCTTGACGACACCTTTCGTGGCCTTCTGCTTTGGATCCGCGAGCTTGACCAGCGAGTTGTCGACCACGACGGTCAGCGGCCACAGCTGCTCTGTCCCTGGCTTGCGAGGCCACCACGGCAAACTCAGCCGCGCTCGCCGCCACGACCACGTCCCCGCCACCGCCTTGTTTCCAATCACCAGCGCCTTCCGCAGCAGCGTCATGCCGTCGCTCGCGGTGATGACCGCCTTGGCCATGTTCACGGCGGCGTCGGACGGTAAGATGTCCGCCGGGGGGTTGGGGGTCGGTGGAGCTGTGACCGCCCAATCGCGCCGCTGCCGCTTGACCACTGGCTGCCGGGTGGGGCGCGCACCGGCAGCCGCCGCCGCGCGCTCATCCTCGTCGTCCTCCCCGCTGTCATTGTCATCGCGCCCCGCCAGGGGGTCATCCCGGATATCGTCAAGCGCGCCGCTGCCGCCACGACCAGCAACTGCGGCAGAGGTAGCGCCTGGTGCCCGCGGTCGGACTCCAGCAGGAGGAAGATTCTCCTCAACGTCTGCGTCGACAATGGCGGCAGCAGCCGCTTGTGCAATGGCCAGTTGAGCATCGGCCGTTTTCAACCCGCCTGTGTCGCCTCCAGCTGCCCCCGCGCGCACAATCGTGCCGCCCTGGACGCCCGCCGCGGTCCCACCCGCGCCCCCGGCGATCCCCGCCAACCCTGCCGCCCCACCCATCCGATCACCGCCGCCGACGACCGTGTCCCGCTCGCCGCCATCGTCGCCCTCCCCCGAGGCGGCTCCGGCACCGCGCAAGCCGGGAGGCAGCGCGAGCGGCGGTGCATCTCGCAAGCTAGGTGCGAGTGGCAGCGGCGCCGGGTCATTTGACATGATGGAGGCCGCCGTCGCCTCCATGCAGGAGCCGCTCTCCACATAGCGATACACTTGGCCCAAAACGTTGGAGGCGGCGCTCTTGAGGACGGCATCGTCCTCGTAGATGGGCAGCCAGAAGAGCTTGCCCTTCTGGTCGTACCCCGACACGTGCACGTGCCAGTTGAGATCTTTGTTCTCCTTGGAGAAAAGCTCCACCTGCTTCAGTAGCAGCTTGACCTGCTGCAAAGTGACGGCGCCGATGCGCCGCTCCCCGACGGCCTCGACAAAGGAGGTGCAGGTCGCAAGAGCAGCCTCTTCCACAGAGGCAGACACCATCGCAGCGGGTCCACCAGAGCAAGGGTGCCACCCACGACGGGTACGCAACCGCCCCCCCCCCCACCCCCACCGCACAATCCGCCCCCCCACACAATCCCCCCCCTCCGCGTCCCCCACGATCGCCGCGACGGGCAGCTCCCCCGCCGCCACACAACCCACGGACGGTTGAAGCTCCCGGTCGACACCCCCGCCGCAGCTCAAGCGACCGACAGTTGCGACAAACGCCGCCGGGAGGAGCTGGCGCCGGGAAGGTGCGTCGTCGCCAACAAATGCCGACGCGAGGAGCTGGCACCGACGACGTGCGCCGTCGCCAACGGCCACCGAGGCCCGAGAAGCAAAGGAAATGACGAGCCAGGCGGGCCACAGCCACGTGGCCGCCGAAGCGAAAAAATCGCAGCTGCGATCTTGCTTCGATCTCGCAGCCACAGGGGAAGCGAAGGGTGCCCCCACACAGCGACCGACGCACCAAGTCACCTCCTGGCAGTCAACCAAGCGCGCCCCACGCGGAAGCGCGCGTCCCGCGTCGGCACCTGCAACGGTGACGGCAGGCGGGACGAGGACGCCCCCAGCACGGGTGCGTGCAGCGAGCTGAGGGGACCAGCCCCCGCTCAAGCGTAGCCAACAGGCTGCGGAGGGGCCCACGGGCGCGTGCCGGGGCCACACGGGAGCGTGCGGGTACGCCCGCGAGAGAGTCGACGCACCGTCGAAAAGTGACCCAGTGGCAGGCCCGCGAAGAAAGGGCGCGTTTGCCGGTCCTCCCCGAAGGCTGAATGCAGGTCCCGCTCGGCCCAGGCACGAGCTCACCGGACCCGTTGTGAGCTCGGACGGGTCCTGGTCCGGAAGCTCCATTTTGCAGGGTCACCCTGCTGCTGTAAAGCTATCGCCAACGAGCTGCCTGAATTTTTCGCTCGATTCTGCAGGCACCCGCTGGCAAATGGTGGCGCCCCAAATACGGCCAGAGGGGGGGGTGAGGAAGGGCCATTCCCAGGCTCTGATTGGTCAGAAGGTCGGCACGGTCGCGAAATGGCGGTTGCGTGCCGTGCCGAGGGTCGATTGGGGCCCGGAAACGGGGCGATTAGAGGCAGTGGAGGCCGTTGGTAATACCGTGCCGAGGAAAGCGAGGTATTCCTGGACCCTGCCGCCGCGCGCGCCACGGCAGCCGCTTTCTCGTCACGCGCCCTCGTCAAGAATGAAAACATGGTTCGGATTGGAGTATTCACGTCACAAGTAGCGCCACAAATGTAGTTTTAGATCAAGTTCTACCAAATAGGACGGGGAGTAAATACTATTGCTCGTCCACCCACTTTGTCCCCACCGCGTGCAACACCAGCCGCAAGAGGGCCTCAGGTTCAGGGTGGGCTTTGGTTGTTAGGCATCGCCCATTCTGGGCACATGGCGGCGGTGGCGGCCTCGCCTCGCGGCGAGCCCACGTTCGTCTCATGCCCTGCCGCAAAACACCCCCCCCCTTGTGAGAGGTTACGAAACAGTCGTCGAAGGTTCTCTCCTTGTCTGGAAAAGGGTCATCTCGCGGCGGTCGGCGTCGGCCATGCCGGCCGCCTCCCCCCCCCCCCCCCCCCCCCCCCCC
>Ga0209093_1000661_pt1 | contig 19161 bp, 28 predicted proteins | sample SidtaG_4_FD_187450 | JGI IMG/M metagenome (GOLD analysis project Ga0209093, IMG submission 187450) | Marine algal microbial communities from Sidmouth, United Kingdom - Sidmouth_Male1 metaG (SPAdes) (version 2) | ecosystem: Host-associated > Algae > Red algae > Unclassified | place: Sidmouth... | reverse complement strand
CCGGTTGAATGTAGTCTCAACTTCTGTGGTGGGGTCGGGGAACGGAGAAACGAAAAATGCAAAGGGAGGGTAAATTCCATCAACCAGATAATACAAGAGCGTGCGGGTGGTGCCGTTAGCTGTGTACGAAAAGGTACGAGGCGGCCACTTCCCTCCCGTCACAGACAAATACAGAGAGGAAGCATGCATAACATTGAGGCCATTCTGAGAACCAGGGCAACCGACAAATAAGTGCCATATCCATAAGTCCTCATCACAAACAGTTTCCATTACCACAGAGCGTTTGCCGTGCCGATTCTGGTATATGCCGGCACCCGCCTTGGGGCAGTTCGCCCACTCCCAATGGCTGCAGTCCAGCGATCCCATACACCCAGGCAATCCCCGTTGCGCATTGCACTCCAGAATACGCTCCAGCTCGGCCGGGGTGGGCGGCCGCAAATAAGCCGGACCAAACTCATCCACAATAAAACGTAGAAGCTCTCGAACAGACATAGCAATGGTCGATGCGGACAAACGAACGTATTCATCAGTTCGATCGGGCGTCTCTCCGTAAGCAATCAATCGGAAAGCAGCCACCACCTTTTGCAAGGGGTGTGCCTGCGGTCTGCCCGTCGCGTTAATGCGTTGCGCAAAGAAGGGGCGACCCCTCACGGCGTGGTAGATACGCAAAAACACTGACCGGGGCACACGGAACCGTCTCTCAAATTCCGCCTCGTCGTATACGGGAGGGAAGCCGTCCAATCCAAAATAGTCCCTCAAAATAGCTCGCAAACCTGATCGAAAATCACGGTGCTTGTTCGGCCGGCGGCCACGCACCGACCCAATATACCGCCGCCGGCCGAGCCGCGACCGGCGAATGCGACGACGATAGCGCCACAGCGCCTGCATGTGGGCCGCCACCGCGGTGGCAACTTCGCCGTCGACGGGGTCCGCCAGCATCGCATCCGTACACACGTCGAGTGGATCTTCCATCGTGGGAAGAAGACGGTGTCGTCGACGGTGACGTCGACCGTGGACACGGGCGTCGCGACGCGCCTGTCGCCGTCACGCAATCACGCCGCGGGGCGCCGACAGGACCTCGTCCCACTGCCCCCTCACTAGGCCCACAAGTTTATCCCATCTCCCAGCCTCCAACGTCCCCCGCCCCCCGCCGCGAGCACGGAGAGAAACGATCTCGCGTGGCTGCGGAAACCAGTGCCTGGGGAACGCCGCCGCCGTGCCCTGATTCACGCTGTGCGCGCCACAGAAGGCGGCAGCGGAGCGACCCACCACACCGTCAACGTGCGTCGAATGGGGGGTCCTGAAACGGTCAGACTCGTTCAGGCTTTTCTTGGTCTCGATAGTGATCGCAAGATCGTAGACAGCCCCGGAAAGCGTCAGTTTCGGGCCGTATGATTTGAAATCTGATCATGCCACGTGAGCTCGTTTTCTGAAAGGACCTGAATCTGCAACAGCCAATGGCACGCCAGGAAAATATGGGGAGGAGCAGCGGGTCCCCCCAAATCGGTGAGAAAATGGGGGACGGCGGCGCCTCCCCCCTTTTCTGACTCATGAATGTCGGAGGACTTACCCGATTCAGATTAACTGTATTCAAGTTCTATCTGAGCGTTTTGGGGTGCCTGACGTTGCTGTGGGTCCCTCCCCATCCCCAAGAGCTGAAATTCAGGCACGTGGCGCATGTACGAGACACGTTTCTGACACGTCAGCGTATTCGAACTTGGGGAAGACGTTGTTGGGTGTGCTCTAATGGGCCTCAGTTCGGTCAATCTCAAGTTCCCAGGCCAGGGTGTTTTCGCGAACGCGCCTGCAGTCCTGCTTCGCTGTTCGGACGCTAGATTCCTACATGGAATCTCGGCGTGCAAGACACGGCGCCCCCAGCTGCAGAACCGCAGGCGTCCGCGGAGGCCCCGCGGGGGAACGTCCATCCGTCAGGCGTCAGAATGTCCCGCTGGCGCGTGTCCTTTTCTGTGGCGGGCTATTCATAGTGGGGCGTGGGCGAGGGGGCTGCATGCTGATTGGCCGGCGCGCGTGTGGCGCGCCCTTCTGCTGGTCTGTGCCCACAGCGCGCACCCTTCAGGCAGCTGCCTGTGCTGTGCGGTGCCAGACGAGCAACCCACGCCTGGCGCGGGGGCGTCGACCCCAAGGTGGTGGCGCGGATTTGCTGCGCCCTTCAACCCTGCTACGTGTGGGTCCGCCGCCGACCGAGAGACCGCCACCACGGAGCGGCGCGAACCGCGAGGGACGGGTGCCCACCAGTGCACGCGCTCGCCCCCGCGCGCCCACTCGGGCTGACTGACGCACGGAGGCCACGCTCCAGCTGCCGCGGCGGGTGCGTGCCGACGTTGGTCGACGCGGCGTCGCCGCCGCCTCGCGCCCGCCGCCGTCGTTGCCGGGCGTCGCGCGGTGGTCGCCCCTTTGGCCTAGGGTGGTCCCTCCTCCCGCCCGTGGTCGGCGAGTGTCTGTGCCGCGTGCCGCCTGCCGTTGGTCCCCGCTGCAGTGGGGCGTGCGCGTGCGCCAGTGACGGTGGCGTGGCTTCCTCCCTCCCACGCGTCGCTGGCTGGCCATGGCGTCGGCAGCGGACTGGGCGCACCACCTGGCGACGGACTTCCCGCCGCTGGTGGGCTCGTGGCTCCTCGGCACCGACGTGGACGCCCGAGGGGCGGCGGCTGACCATGGCGACGATGGGCGGCCGTTGGCGTCGGCGGGCGACCAGGAACTCGCCGCCGCGTCGCCGTCGGCGCTCGCTGCGTCGGCTGTGCTCTCTTTTAAGGTCGTTGCGACGATCGGGCAGACCACAGACCAGTCCAAGCCCCGCCCCGGGGGTGGCGGCGGTGGCGGTGGCGGCATCGGCGGCGGCGGTGGCAGTGGCAGCGGCTGCCCCGGCGTCGACGCGGGCGCTGGCGTTGCCGGCGTCGGTGTCGGCCGGGACTCACCCCACCCCCGCGCGCCACGGCGGCCCGGCCCCCGCGCGCGCCCCGCCCACCTGTCGGGTTCAGACGGCCTGTACGTGCCGCACTTTAGCGTCGCCGGCGTGACAGGCGGGTGGGTGGTGCTCTCGGACCACGCCGCGTCCATGATGGGGGGCGGGTGGATTTTCTCACCCGCCGACGAGGGACCGGGCGGCTCAACGACGTTGCTGCGAATGGCGGGGGGGACGTGGAGGCCCGCGTCCCAGCCGGGGGGGGGGGAGTCGTCGCCGTCGGAGGTGGGGCGGAGTGGCGGCAGCGGCGGCAGTCGCGGCGTCAGCGGCGGCAGAAGCGGCGAGGGTGGTGGCGGTGGCTGCGACGGCGGCGGCGGCGAGGACGGCGCGCTGCGCCGCCGACGCAGTCGGCGCCCTCCCCCAGTGCGGGTCTCGCCCGCTCTCTCGGGCCGCTTCATTGTCGACGAGGCCACCCAAACGCTTATGGTCGCGACGGTCGTCATCTCTGACGGCCGCCCCGCGACCGCCGCCTATGTCGGCTGCCGCGTCGTGTGCGAGGTGCGGCGGCGACCCCAGGCGGGCACCCAAGAGCGCAGGCTCGTCATGCTCGACGCGGCGGGGACGCGCACGATGCATATGGTCGCGTTTGAAGAGCGCCTCGTCGACGGGGGGGTCGAGGGCGAGGTGGGTACCCGCCCTGGCCGGCGACCGTTGGGTGCCACGGTCGGCGGCGCGTCGACGCTTTCTGACGTGTCGTCGTGTACGAGCGCGTCGGCCGACGACGAGCCGTTCGCCATGGATATGTCGCCGACGCCGCTGCACGGCGGCGGCGGCAACCGCCATCGCGGCATCTCGCCCGACAACGCAGCGTCGCTGACGAGCGTGGTGCGGGCGCCCGTCGCCCCCCCACCCCACCCCCGCCCCCCCATGACGAGCGTCACAGACTTCTCGGGCCTCCCCGCCGTCCTCACCGCCTTTTTTTGCGGCACGTTTGGCGCGTCCCGCGCGCTCACGCCGGGCGCGTCGTGTCTCTCGGCGGGCTACCACTACATTGCCTCGCCGCTGCTGTCGGCGGCGAGCCAAGCGCCCCTCCGCGCGTCGCTGTGGCGGCAACTACACTTGTCGCCGGGCGGCCCGTTGGGTGAAGGGGGGGGGTGGCTGTCTTGGCCGGGCGGAGGAGGGGGCGGCAGCGGCGGCGCGGGTGGCGGCTGGGGGGCGAGCACCGCCACGGGTGCGCAGCGGCTGCTGCTCGGCGCCCCCGGGGCGGGGTCCGACTCGGCCGCGCGGGCTGTGGCGGCGGCCGCTGCCGCCGCCGACGCGGCCGACGAGGAGCGAAAGCTCCGCAACCGCGCCGCAGCGACGCGCGCCAACGAGCGCCGCAAGTGGCTGACCGCCCGCCTCGCGCTGACCGCCCCACGGGTGACCGAGTTGCGTGCCCGCCACGCGGCTGCGGCGGCGGAGAATGGGGCGTTGCGGCGACGGGCTGCGGCTGCGGGCCTCCGCCTGCCCCCGCCCGTGCCGGGGCCAACTGTGGGGGGGGGTGGCTAGGGGGGATGTGGCGAAGAGATGGATAGGGGGGATGCGGCGCCGGGATGGATAGGGGGGATGGGGGGACGCGCGTGCGGGAGGTTGGCGTCACGTGGTGGGCGAGAACCTCAGCTTTTCATGTAGCAGTGCGCAACTAAGGAAACCCCTCCGTATTGTCTTGTCCTATAGTGTTTTTTCATACCACGGGAGTCGACTATGGTCGCTTCGTCAAAAGCTGGACAGACCCCAGTCAAGCCAATCGCTGTCGGGGCCAATCGAACGCAGAAAAGCGCCTCTTTGTTAGGCATGCGCTCTCCACTTCTGGGCGCAACGACAATAACGCGGGGGTGGTGCGAAACAACTTGGCAACGTGGCCTTAGCATGGGCTCTTTCCCATTGCACACCGTGGATATTCTGAGAGGACGGATCATGTGAATAGTCTGGCGACTTTACGGTAGATGACATCCTCGCGTCCAGGTCACGCGCGTAGTGTCTATTCCCCTGAACCTGACGATCAATTGATCCTACTTAAGCAAAAAAAAGGAGTCTGTCTGCATTGTCGGGCACTTTCTGGTCTTCTCACGTGCCCTCGAACAGTCCGACGGGCAAGATGCGCACGCTGCGTCTGTCTACGTTGAAAAAAAAGAAAAACGACGTCAGGAACGTTCTTTTTCGAGGTGTCCCAAACGAGGATCAATTGATCCTCAAAGGATCAATTGATCCTCTCAGGGGAACAGACACTAAAGGTGCATCTCACGCAATAAGGTGGATGGCGGCGACGCGACTTCAGGCTGGCACAAAGCCGCGAAGGGCGTATTGTATTCGAGAAAAAAGCACATAGAAAGGAAGAGTGACTCAAGAGCTCCAAGAGTGCATCGCTAGATGCTATCTTCCAAGTGTCTCTGGACAACTTGTAGCGCATGCACAAAACATAGGCATGAAAAAAGGGGCACTTCCGGAACCCTGGATCCTGTACCGTATGCGCTTCAGCAATAAATCGTGCACGTGACGGTCACAGGAGTCGCAATTGACCATAGAAAGCCGTACATCCTGTCGGTTGTCAAAAATATGCACTTTTGAAGCGCCAGGGGGTCACACAAAAAGTGAAGCGCTGCTCTCCAGCAGGGGTCCGACTCTTGCAAGAGTCTCCCCCCTCGATCCCAAATCTAGTAGGGAGGCTTCCAGCCGATTCAGAATGCCTGCCAGGCCCCTGCACACTCAATGTGTAAGCCGATATCTGTCAATTCTGCGTTGCGCCACGAGATCAGAGCGCCGCGGTCGGGTCGAACCCTTCACGAATGACTTTCACCGACAGCCAGCTCCCAGGTACTCGAGATTCATAGCGCCATTTTTTGTGGAGGCAACGTCCACCCACTATCCTATAACATGCGAAAGTTACGCGGCCGATGGTGCAATACTCAGTCCTCAGCAATAAATTTTTTATCCGTCTGAAAGGGTGAGATACACCTTTAGTCAAGGTGGTTCTTTTGGGTCGCACCTTTACACGCCCAGTTAAGGTGGCTCTTAGAGCTCCTTGCATTACACACCGTCTACGAAAATCATTCTCCAGCGTGCGGAAAGCTGGGTGGTCGAGAGGAAGTTGTATCCCCAATGTACTGCGATGCAATTTTCGTCCTGCCTGAACAATGCAATGGAGAGGGGGAGGGGTCATTGCCACGCTGTCGTGATGATCCAGGATTGGATTGGCATGGCTCGTCTCCCGTCGGCTGCTGAAATCCGGCCGGCCAACCCACCCTGCGCGTGCGCGGCCAGAGCGGCTGTTTCTGGCAAGTGGCGGTGCACGGCTGCGCTGCCGCCATACTGACTCAGCTGTGAACATGAGGAGGACCAACCAGAGGTGGACCTGATGGACGGAGACAAGATATATGTTTTTCAAGGATGACGGGAAACCGGCTGCTGCCGCACGGCAGCGATTCGTTTTTTCTTATGACGGACGTGGTGAAGCACGCGTGGGCCGGGCCGCTACGGCACACAGCAGAAAGCAGTCGCGTGATGCAAGCGACAGGTGGGCGGGCGCGGCGCGCGGACTAGGGGTAGAGCATGGGCCAAATCAAGAAAAAAGGCGCACGCCAGCACGGCCACGTTGTTTTCGCCACCGATTGTGTTCCGCAAAACACTGGCAGCATCAATACCAGCCAATCGATGTCCAGAATTATGATCCTCCACCAATGGACGGCGACATTTTCTCTGAGAGCCGCTCCACAGTGTATGAACTCGGCGTGTTTACAGGCACTGTCCGAAAGTGCAGTTGGAGCGTGCAAAAGTACGAGTGGCCAAAACTCAATTGTTTCGCGACCCAATTCTGTGTCGCACCACACGACCTCTTCGAGGTAGGTGCGGCACCACCTTATGGAGGATCAGCACGAAAGTGCCTTGCGCAATGGAAAACCAATTGCGCGCGATCTGTTCAGGCGCGCCTGCTATGCTGCTTCTCTGCAACCCTCACCTTGCGGAGCGTCCCGACATGGCTGCTCCTGGAGCTCGTGAGACGTATTGCAGTCTGCCCAATTGTGGACGATACAAACAGGAACACGGGCGCACATGTGTTTTCAAACTTTTTGTGATAACTTCACACTTATCTCACATTTATCGAAGCATGTTTCACAGCAAGTCGGCGGGTGAGTTAAATGGGAACTGGAGGTGGGACAAGATCCGGGGGTCCGCGACGCGGCCCCCGTCGCGTCGACCGTTGCACCGCACCCCCCCCCGCACCCTCTCCCGTCATCATCGCTGCCGCCCCCGTCGCCCTGCCGATCGCGGGCACCCGTCGTGCTGTGGCTCTCATCGGGGGACTCATGGAGGTATGTGGCCATGAGTCACACTTCAGGGAGTCCTCATTTCTGTACTTTTCGGGGGGTCGGGGCGGGGCGGGGGGGAGGGGGGGGCTCGTGGATGCGCGACGAATGGCGGGAGACGAGATCATTATGTCCTGCTGTTTGTCTCCGTGTTTCTGTTGTAAATGTTGTTGTAAGACCTCTGACCTTTCACTGCACGTGGAAACCTTCGTGCAACATCTCATCGAGATAAAACATCAGTTTCCACATGGCACGCTTCCTTCGTGACTTGCTGTATGCGTCCAACATCCGCTACAACGGCCTCCATCTTTTTAGTGGAAGCTACGGACACGCCGATCGATATGATCCGGCGTAAGGCCATCCAGCGCCCCGCTGACTCATCATGATGCGGCGTCTGACTCCGGATGACTCGGCGTAAGCTCAAATCCACCAATGGGAGCTGGTGTCAGCTGCGTAGGCCTGTAGGGACGCGACATCATTGTCAGCGTCCCTTACAATCCGCTACTACGATCCGGGGCCAGCAGGGCTGGGTCCGTTATGCCTTGCTTGTGGGGCTGTCGACCGGCGCACTGTCCAATGGGAAGTGCCCTCTGTTCTCGCACTTCGTGTCCAAAGCCACCTGCTTCACCACGTTTCTTTACCTGCGATTATGAGCCATTTGGAGCCGCGATTTGGCGGCTCACGCCCGTCTCCCTTCGTTTTCAGCCCTTATGGTGCCGCACGGGGAAGAGGCAAGTGCATGCATGTTCTGGGGCACCTTACGTGCCCCAGGGAGAGTATATAATCAAGCGAGATGAGTTCCTTCAGGGTGATCGAGAGGGGCAGCCTCAGTTCCAAAGACAGCATTTTCCCTTGTGACCCCTCCTGCCCTTTTCCACCGTCGTCGCACCCATCGATACCCCTAGTGCCCTCCGTAGTAGCCCCCATAGTCTGATACGGGGTCTTCCTCGTCACCTGTTGCTCCTCCCGAGTACGTTTGATTCGACACATGTCCTGGCGGGTCACACCGTTGTCCCTCTCCCATTTGCATGCGATCACGATCGTGACTGAGGTGTGGGATCAGATACCCCATGCGTGACTTGTCCCTGCGCCCCTGCTCCTCCCCCATTTGTGTCCCCTGCGAGTGTGTATGTGCTAGGGATCTTCGGGCATTCTGGCTGTCTCTGAGTATGGCCTTCTGACGGGCGGTGTGGACGGCGGCATTGGGGCGGAGGGAGGCGGGAAGAGTCACACATGTTCTTGCATTGAATTGTGCTACAGGAGAAACATGGGCAGACGCGCCGTCTTTTTCTTTTCTCTGTGTTCTCCGTCCCCCTATGTGGGCGGTCTTTCCCGCTCTTTGGAAGGTCCGTGAGCAAGAAGCCCAACCGTTGCATCACTTCGAGGGGGGGGCAGGGGCGACGCGAGGACGAAGACGACAACGCGCCGAGCAGCAACAGACAGCCAATCAATGGCCAATATTGCTGTGCAAGGATCTTGCCTTGCAGCCAATCAACAGATGAGAGACTGAAAGCAAGTCTTCCTCAGACAGTCGGCGTGTCCAGCGGCCCGACCCCGGTCTTTCGGTCCCCCACTGCAGTTCCATCGTTTCCCGTCGTTTCCCGTTGTTTGTCGTCGTTTCTTGGGCGTTCCGCCTCGAATCTGCATCTAACGCCGGCTCCTCGCCGCCTCAGTCGTGCAAATCAAGCCCGATCCATGCAGAATGGCCGCAGCCTCATGCACCACGACGTGAGTACGATGCACTTCGTGCGACCGCAAAAATACTGAAAATCACATTGTCAGAGATTTGATCAGGGCGAGGGCGCCCCGGCTTCCCTGCTGCGGGAGATTTGTGTGACAGTGTTTGTACTGTCACGAAAGGCATAACCGGGGTACGATCACCTAATAATCTGGACGTAAGATGTCCGGATTTGGCTTAGTTGGTAGGCCGATTGGGCCCGCGGCTTAGTGGTCGAGGTACCAGACTAGTACTCCGAAAGTCGCGGGTTCCAGACGCTACCCTCCGATAGCCACCTTTTCAAGAAGTTCCTGGCGGCCGGCAGTAGCGGGTTCTATTCTGTCACAATTTGGTCCGAACGCATCCTGAAAACATGTCAAGGTCGTTGAAGGATCATCCCTCTCCTGTCGTGGGCGCCTGCCTGAGCACCAACAAGCCCCCCCCCTACGTCCCGGCCGCCCCGTCCCCCCCCCCCACCGCCGCCCCGTGCCCCCCGAAAACAAAACCGCACTCCTTAGACTGTACGACACGGCTACGTACCTCGGTGAGGCAAATTATGTAGGCGAAAGGACGAGGGATTTCCATAATTCGCCTGGCGCCCGCGGCGCCGGCGGTCGTGACGGCCGGGAAAGGGAGGGGCGGGGACGTGCGCGCACGACGGTCGTAGGATCGCCGACCGCTTTTGATTTACTCTCCGACTTCCCGCGAAACGTCCCTGGTTCATTGCGAGGTTGGTGCGGAGTTGTTGAAAATGTATGTAAACCGTTGAATTCTTGCGTTCCTGTTCGGATCGGCCGAAATGAGGGTGTCTGCAATCATTGGGAAAGTGGGGCGCATGGTATTTTTCTGTACTGGCGCCGGGACCCACAACTTTATATTCCTTAGTAAAGGCTTTTGGAGGCCATTTGAAAGGCGTGTACTAGACCACATTCAACCCCCCTTCACACTGCAAAACGTCCAATGCATTATAGAAAAGATACTCGCATTTTTTGGCTCGGCACCCCTTTGCGCACCCCCGCACTCACGAAAAACAGGCAAGAACTGCGTCGTTGACATGAAACGTAGGCCTCATTGGCCAAGAGAACGTCACGTAGTGTACCTAGAAGCATTCTCCTGGCCACAAACCTGCCGTCCACGTCACACTGCCCTGATCCATTGCGTTGCAGGAAAAATGGTGCTTATTATTGCGCTTTCGGATGGTTCGTGGGGGCGCCCTTACCCTCCTCCCGCCGATCCCTTGTGCGCTCTCTGGGGCTCCCCACGCCCCATGCCCCCACCCGCCCTCCCACCGGCTCCCCACTCCTCTCTTGGGGGCGCTTCCCCGGGCTGCCATGGATCTCCCGCCGCACACCCGCCCGGCCTCATCCGCCTGATGCGCAATCCCCGCCTGCCCCCTTCTCGTAACTGCACGAGAGGGAAATGGCCAAAGCCAGCACAAAAAAAGAATAGCACAATCGCAGGAAAATCCGCGTTGGAGAACCAGATCAGGAAGGGAAGCCTAAGCATTCAAAAAGCACCCAGTCACTACTTGATCATGGTATAATGACAACCACTTCGTCCAATAAAGCAGCAGGAATACGAAAAAGAGGAAGAACGAGGTTACAAAGAAGAGTCGAGCAAGCCGCGAAAGCCTACAGTTGGTCAAAGGCGCTGGCGTTGAGGTCGGCGACATCGCACGTGATGGGTACGGCGGCCATCAGGTGGGCAGCGGTGCGCGTATTGGTGGTCCCTGTTGGGGATGAAACCGTCGTAGCTGGGGGGGGGGGGGGGGGGGGGGGGGGGGGTGCGTCACGCCGACACACAACGCGGGGCGCGCCGCCCCGGCGGGCGCCCCACTCCTGTGGTCGGGCCTTATGTCTTTCTGTGATGTTGGCAAGGGAAAGTCGGAGGCAAGGGGCGACCGTGTCTGACCGTCAACAGGCCGGACTGAGTCATATAATCTCCTTGGAGCACTAGAACGCAACACTAGCATTCACGTAAGACCCCCTGAGCTGCGCCATTCACATACTCAACGCTGGTGGCTTCTGGCAGTCCAGGGACATCCTTTCTCGAATGATGTGTGACAACGCTTCTGGAAAAAGCTACGTGCTGAATGCTGGTGGCCTCCGGTAGTCTAGGACATCCGACCTGGATTGATAGGTGACAACCCGTCTTGAACGGCCCTGACACGCTCCGAAGCGACATTGACGTAGCCAAAATCCTTGCGTGCGCGTCATTTGTAGCCTGCTTCAGCAGGGGCTACAAGCGCACAAATATGGCCCGGTTTGCCTCGTGCACCCCACCGGGGACAATACCGGGGACTTGTAGCCCACGTGATGGACCCCCTCCCTGCCAGATGACGTGCGTTCGGCCCCCCCCGCTCGGCCTCAGATCCATTTGACCTCCAAACAGATGTCAGTACCGAAATCGGGCGTAGTACTCAAGAATTTCTCTAGTACGAGTCTTAGGACACATGTAGTATGCGCCCCACTTTCCCGACGATAGATTCCACTACAGCCGTTCTCCCAAATATTACGCACTGCAACAGTTCCAAAAGTGTTCCAAATCGGCGCCTGCTGGGTCGTAGAGGCCGATTTGGGAATATTTTGCAACTGTTGGAGTGCCCGAGTTTTGGATAACGGCTGTATCACTTGATGTGATTGCCGATTGTGAGGCCACGTAGCTTGCCGTTTGTCACCATGGGACTATTGACTGTGAAAGCCGCAAGGGACCTGGCCTGAATTTGATGGTGTGGACACCTAGCATCCTGCTCTCTGTTTTTGTGTTCATCTTGCGGATGATTCCTTCATTTATTGCACATAATACAGAGGCGGACTTGGCGCTGAAATGTCGCGGCCGCGTTCAGCACGCTATTCAATGCGTTGCTTGCACATATTTCTTTCTCAAACAGACCGGGGGCATGGAGGTGTGGCTAATCGTATGGGGGTCGTGTGCGCAATCATGCTAAACGGTGAACAGTCGTTGCCCATGTATCTTTCTGAGGATAGTGTGGGGGACTGCCACAGAGCCGGCGGCACGATGGCAATCTGAATTTTGCGCAGTGCTCGAGCGGCGCAGCTCCATGCTACGGGCCGCTCGGAGGAAGGGATGGAGGGTCGGTGCCGACCTCCACGGTAGCGGTCCCTGCAACGGAAGCCCCCCCCGTTCCTGAAGCATCGCAGTGGCGGCTACCTTGTAACACGTTGAGTTTCTGGTGATGTCAAGGACCCTGCTCTGCAGGGTTGTGGGAAAGATTGACATCCTCTCGTTGGACCAATAGCGTATCGCATTTGACACGAGAACCCGTTGGGGCGTTTTAACTGCATTCAAGACCCAGAAGAGCATGTACAGTGGGCCTTGATTAGGCGTGGTCAATGGGAGCGGGAGGCGGGCTCTTAGAGCCATACTTACACCGGTCGGACTAAGACGGCCTGCAGCAGGCTTACATCTTGGAGCTGCACGATTAAACCCCAGTGGGCTGTCCGGCTGGAGCCGTGGCTGGTTGCAGCATCTCAACTGGACACACGGCACGATTGAGGTTGGTCATGTGACTGCTATTTGTGTGTTCAATGGCCTCACATTATGGCTGAAGCCCTCCGTTTGTCGCTTCGAAGCGCGTGCGTCGGCCGGCGGGTGGTCTCTCACGGGCCTCTTGTGTGCGCCCGCTTCTCTTTGCGAGGGCGTAGGGCTTGGCCCGCTGGCTGTTTCTCACCGGCGAGTTGTCTGTTTCCGTTTCCCTGTGAGGGGGGCGCTGGTGCCGCGCACGCGGCGTGTTCATGAGCACAAGAGGTCCTCTCCACAAGGAGTATCCGTCTGGCACAAGGATTTCCCAATTGCACAGGTTTCTCTCAATTTTGCATTGTCTGGGACATCAACAGTGTCTACGCAAGAAAATCGTCTCTGACAACGTCTGAAAGCTCGCTCGAGCCATCATTGCGGGTCTTCAAAAAGGGAGACCCACAAAAAGAACAGGAAGAGCGTGGCAGACCCACGGACGCGACAACTCAAGGGCATTCTACAGGTGCGTCGCGTGGTTAAAAGGGTGCCATGCGCAAGCCGAAGGCACCTTCAGCGGGGAGAGAAGCGAGCGCTTTAGTGAATAAATATTGTTTAACGACGGCCTCAGATGGCCCATCTGGAGAGGCTCTGGCGCTCTCCACCCACTTCGCCCGATGATCACTCCTAGGGTCGATTCAACGCACTAGGGCGCATGGGCGCGATCTATGATGGCGTCCCCAGAACTCAGCAGTGGATGCAGCCTTTCTTCTCGCCATGGACGCATACTGCAGCCTTCTCCATCAAAAGTTCTATGACATACTTTCAGCCAGCTATAACCATAGGCTGGTGAGACAGTGCCTTTTTTGGTATCTCACCGCTGTACTAAACGGCATTTCTTGCATTGTAGTGAGCGCTGCTGACGCGGCTGGCAGTATCGCGACGTCACCTGGCCGCAAAATGCGTGTCATAGGTACAGTGGGGATCTATGGAAAGTATTCATGGCCGCTGGAGCACATGGGCCGTTGTGGTGGAGGGCTGGTGATACTCATAGCCGACCGAGACACAGCGCAGGTCTGTGAGATGCCAGATCGGATCAATCGGAGATTTGGTGGGGGGGGGGGCTACACGCCCGATAGTGAGAATGGACTCATGGCCATCTCGAGACGGATGGGGTCCAGGCACACGATCTGGACAGCGACTCAAGTTGCACCCCTCGTCCAAGTACAGTAATTAGGTGCCTTTTTTCAGCAGTGGGTCAGGATCCGTTCCGGATCGACAGAGACAGAGAAAACGAGGAGATTCTCGAGGGACAGAGAAACACCGAGGTACAACACAGCTCTACACAATTATTTGAGCGCCTTTTTCATTTTTCGAGTACCCATGCCACAGAGACCAGTTCTGTAGATTTTCATAGTCAAAAAGTGTCTGGAACAGCAGGGAAAACGCATTCTTTATACGCCTATATGAATGGAATTGTCCTTCAGTCACGACTCAATGTTCCGGCTCTTTTGGATCGCGACCGCAGTTCTAGCGTCCTATTGGGTTCTCGATTCAAATGCGATCCAGTATTGGTCGGATCAAAAGCTGTCTAGTTCTTTTCCCGTTCCGCGGAAAGCACCCCTCTTTCTTTCGGAATCTCAAGAGGGAACGAGCCAGCCGCCCCAGCGGTGCCTTGAGAGGGGGGGGGGCTTTCCTGGCAAGGACCTCGATCTAGGAGAAATCGGCACTGACCAGCCCCCCTTTTCCAACTGCATCGCGCCCCACAGCCAGGCACCGTGCGCCCACACACCATGTCGGGAAGCTCCCGCACGCAAGCCATCGTGGGCGCCCCACGCCCTCTCACCCGTCCAGATGAAACGCGGGGGAAGACGGCTTCGGATGGAAACTGGGGCGGGGTGGAAGGTGGGGGGGTCATAGGAGGCTGTGGCCGATGCGCGCGCTGGGTAGGAGGGAAGACTGAGGCAGGGGGGAGGACGGAGTTGGCGGGCTTTTCAGCTGCGCGCTTTGCTCCGCCTCTTCTGCGGGAAGAGAATGCGCCACAGTCTTCTCGCCTGTACCTGGAGACAGGGAGGTGCACTATGCTGTGGCGCTGTATTTCAGGTCGCCTCCGTATAGCCTCTTCCCGCCATGCGGTCATGCCAACCGCATTCTTGAGAAACACGCGGCCGCAGACGTCGCACCTATTGGCCCAAGCCGGGCCATCAAGCGTGGATGCAATGACCCCTTCGGTGGCCCTGTGGTGAAGATGGCACGCGTGGCAATAATGAGGGATGCCAAGATCAGAAACGGAACCTAGAGTCCTGGAAAGGTCACCCATGCACGTCCAGAGGACGGCAATTGCGGAGAATGCAGGCGATACCAGTGGGCGTACGAGCACATACATCCCAGCTCCAAACTCGTACGCTCAGTCGTATGCACCAGACGCAAAGCTGGAGTCCGTTAGAAGCCCCCCTTTCGCGAACATCCGCTGAATTAAGACGGCTGCAGGGATGATACACGACCTGGGTAGCCCTGCTCCAGCACGGCGCGGTTGCAAGCTGCCGCCGGTGACAAGAGACGAGCGATTTTTTCAACATCCACGGCTGTGACTCACCCCCCTCAAAAGCGCTGCAGCGGCGGGGTCGCATATGGGTCGCGGCGCAAATAGCGTTCGAGCACTCATATTTATACACGTTGCTCAAGATGTTTCAGGGGGTCGCTTGCAGTCTTCAGCGCGTCGCTGTCAAGCACCGACCCAGAAGAGCCACCTTACGTAGGCGTGTGATGAGCCCACCAGGTCCGCTGCTGTCACGCCCACTGTCCACACTGTGCAAGGGCCCTTCCCCCTTCTTTGTAAAGCGTCACTTCCACGTCTCTGCGGGACGATATTGGATGCGCACCCGTCTCATCGGTACGCACCAACAGCCTCGCCCTTTTCCCTCCCCCCCCCTCACCTCCTTGTCTCTGGCTTGGAGCCGTGCTGTGATGCCCGTAAAAGCCGCTTCCGGTACGCCTGCCAGGCTGGAGGCTGTCAGCACCACTCAAGCAGGCAATGAAGGCTGCGAAGCAGACTGTCCAGGAAGACGGATGATGGTCAAGTCAATTCCTGCTCGCTTCAGCAAGTCCTGCGACCGCGCCCGGTACTCTATCGTCACCGGGGGGGTTGCCAAGAGACGTGGGCCTGCGCCCTTCTTCACTGCTGCTGAGGAGGCTTCGGAAGCCAGTTTTATCATTACGAACGCGACCATCGGACCGGGGATATCCCAAGAGGCCGTGTGCCGGGTATGCGCTGATTATCTCGCTGACCTGTCGGTGCAACGGCAGGTGGCGGCTCGGCAGCTGTCTGGGGACACGCTGCAGCCTGGCCGCAGCTGGGTGAGGGGTCTTCTATCGCGACACCCCGAGCTGTAGAGATACCGCGTTGGCACATTGGAAGAGGGACGGGCGAGGAGCGGGCGCCCGGACGTGGTTGCCCACTGATTCTAACCTCTCACGCTTCTGTACCGCGACTATCGCGTGTGGTCCCCCCGGCTTGTGCGGAATGTGACCGAGACCCTCTTCCAGTGGCGGATGTCCGTTATGGATGAGCGCGGGGGCACTCTGCGGATGGAGAAAGGAACGGCACGTGCCAGATGACCGGTGTCCGCACGTGATTGGGAGCGGCACAACTCATCCTGTGTCGTGGTCACGTGTGAAGCGTCTGTCTTACATCCAGAGTCGGGGACCTTCTGGGGGGTCCTCGGACAAGACGGAGATCTGCGCACGCAAATTAGTCAGATACTCCGTTCCATTGTAAATTCGTGATTTCAGAATATGCGTTCCAGGATCATCCAGATGGGATTTTCAGATCAAGGAAGTAGTACAGGCCTTTTCTTGGGTGGATTCTGCAGCAAATCACCAATGGCACTTCAAAAGCGGCGACGCACACTTTCTTCCTCGTGAGACTCTCCCGAGGCGGCCAACGTGTTCTTTCTTCGAAGGGAATGAGGAAAAACCTTCTGATGGACCAGTTGGGAAACCCTGGGGCTAGACAGATAGTGGTGGGGCGTTTTCCCTCGACGCACGTGTACTGACAGCATTGATCCCCCCTAAGGATGGGGCCGACGATCGTTGGTTCTGAGTGCACTTCTCTATTCCGTCTGACCCCATTTCTTCGCCAGTGGCGTGTGATGAAGGCTCAATCGTATGTCAACCGGAGAAAAAATATCTCCTGCCGCAAGAGAGTCTCGCGGGGTTGGTGGTAGTTTCATTTTCTGCTGGGGCGCTTCCATTTTCTTGCTGGAAACTTCAACCAAGAAAATGTCCGTACCAGTTCTTCACGCAATTAGCTCTCATCTGAGAACGGTTCGGAATCGCACACTGCAGTCAGAAAGTTGTATTGATTGTTGGAGAGTATGACCATTCGGGAGCCCCGAGTGGCCATCTGGGTGTGGCCTTCCACCACACGAAGGTGCTTGTGGGCAGATAATGGAGCGATTGCAGCTCACGACGCTTCGCAAAGGAGGGGCGCATGAGTGGTTTCAGAATCTCTCGCATGGGGAGATACAGAGGTCTGCTAAAAACAACCGTTCGGGAGCTGGTAGAAAATAGAGCAGGGGGGAGGGAGCGGAAGGAGCGGTGGCGTAAGGCTGCAGGTAAAGGGTAGTTGTGGGGACGGAGGGAGGAAGTTTGGGGGAGGAAGGCGGGCGGATGGGAAGGTGGGGGATGGGATAGGGGCGTGAGGGGACCATAATCTGGATGATAAAGTGATGAGTTAGGCCGTGCTGGTACGCAGGAAACTGTAACAGAGTAGTGTTGCGATGCCTGGAAGGGCGGGGGGTGGAGGGGGCGTTCAAGAACCCTAAAGAACCCGCTCCGTACTACATGACCTCAAAACGAGACCTCTAATGCCTCTCTGATGTGCCTATCACACATCTTCGCTGACCTTGGCCGAGAAATCGGCCCGTACAACCACTAAAGGGCTCCGGGGAGCGTCGAGGTTACTCATCATCCTGATCTTCGCGGAGAACGTAGTCGGGAGAAAAACGCTCAGCTCGGAAATCACTCAAAGTGCTCTGTAAACGCAGAATTACACAGATCAGGTCCTGTATCTGTTTCTGCTCGTCTCCCAGGAACAGCACCTTTCTCGTCCGTGAGTGCTCCCTTTGAGACGCAGGCTTAAAGAGCTGATGAGCAGGGCAGTCGGGTGGTGTGACTCCGACCGCACTGGGCTTTTGTGCGTGTTTTACAAATCCGCGTGATCTGCGCCATAGGAGATTCCGGAGCATCCGGAGGAGCCCGATATCAGATGTAAACACTGTGGATTTCCCACACCACCCAGATGTGCCAAGAACTGGTGCGACATTGTAGAACTGGAGTCAGTCGGATGCTCTGCCATTGTTTTTCTATCTTCCCGCCGCACTCTCACAATCGCGAGTTCCCGTGCTGCGAGCGAGACGCTTTTGACGACGTTTGTGCGCGTGCCCACCGACCGGATCGGCACCGGTCGGGGGGGAACGAGATTGGCAGGTACGACTAGTCTTCCACGCTCGTGGTTGTGTACGAAGGAAGGCTCGATCTGCTCACACGTGTATCGATTCTGCATCCGACAGTGGTTCTCCTTTGGGTGTGTCACCAGTGAAGCGACGGCAGTCCCATAGGAGTTGGCCAGTCACCGGCCGCTAGAGTTTGAACTGGGGCTTCTGCCTGTATAGAACGAAGAACGGGGCGGGAACGTCCAGGGAGGTTCTGTTTAAGGACCATGACCCACCAGGTTGGAAGTCTGCCACATGCCCTGATCCGGAAAGCCTCTGGCTCTCCTTCAGAGTTGATAGGGAGAGTGGCAGCGCACGTCTAGGAGGATGCCATGCGCTCTGGGGGCGGAAGTTTGCGATGTCCCGGTTTGTTTTCGGTCTGTGTTTGGTACGCATGTGGGCAGGTGGTGCTGTATCGTATCTACAAGACGCATTGCAGCGCTTGTTTTGACGGCTTGTCGACAGGAAGTTGCGAGATCCTGCTGTCGTGCGGTCGGGGTGCAACTCTGACGGACTCGGTCAAGGCGCTCGACGCCGGCTCCCTTTCGTGCTCGTATCTGAGCAGTATTGGGAAGCGTTCCGCGCGCTATCTGTCGCGTAGATGTCATCGTTGCCAACCAGATGCGTTGAAGAGGGTGGATGGAGAGCGAGGCGACTTCCTTTTTTCCGTCGTGCCGTCTTGTGTTTGTCATCATGTTGAATTACGTCGGGAATTGTCTTGGGAGCGATGACCCTATGGTCTGTATTTTTCTTGAACCGGCCCCTGAGCCGTACGACCTACCTTCCTCTCCGGACAACATCATTTGCAAAATCTGTGCAATCAACACAACCACGGTCGGGACTCTCTTGAAGACGAAGCACTTTGAACAAAAGGCAGATGAATTTATCACGCTTCGGCGCGTGTTGAACAGGGACATATTGGACCTGTTTGTGGGGGAAACCCCCTGTCAGGGGTGACACGACCCCCCGGCATGAGCCGGGGACGGATCGTGAACAGTCACGCAACACTCCCCTTGGGGGGTAGCGTGGGACAACCCCCTTGGGGGGGTGTGCAGGGAGCCCCGGGGCGACACACGAAACGACCCCTCTAGAGGGGCGTGAGGCGGGGAACACCCGATCGGGCCCCCTGGGGGGGGGCTCTGACACACGCAAGGGAGACACACGTCTTCCCGAATCCGGGCCCTCTGGGGGGAACGGGAAGCTTGTGGAAGA
>Ga0209093_1000660_pt1 | contig 19167 bp, 18 predicted proteins | sample SidtaG_4_FD_187450 | JGI IMG/M metagenome (GOLD analysis project Ga0209093, IMG submission 187450) | Marine algal microbial communities from Sidmouth, United Kingdom - Sidmouth_Male1 metaG (SPAdes) (version 2) | ecosystem: Host-associated > Algae > Red algae > Unclassified | place: Sidmouth... | reverse complement strand
CGCCACTTGGCAATTCCAGCTTAGAGAGTGCATCTACGGTTTTGGGCGTAGGTGTGTAAATCTCAATAAGACGTTTGTGCGTACACAATTGGAACTGCTCGCGCGACTTTTTATTGACGTGAGGAGACCGTAGTACGGTGTAAATCTTTTTCTCTGTGGGCAGCGGAATCGGTCCTGCCACTACAGCACCGCTGTTGCGGACAGTTTTGATAATCTTTTCCGTTGATTTGTCCACCAAATTGTGGTCATATGAACGGAGTTTAATTCTAATCTTTTGATTCATAACCCAGTTTAAGTTTAAGTTGATAGTTAAGCCGAAATTAAGATGACTTAATACGTGAACTTATACTTAGTTTGTGCTGTTGCGGACTCTTCCGCTCTTGGCACGTTTTTGAATGATTTTTATCTGTTATTTGGTAGCTGGTCGTTTTTTTAGCGGCACAAAGGTAGAAATTTATTTTGATAATGCAAAACCTCGTTAGCTTTTTTTATGATATTTTTGAGGAATGTTTTTGCGTGACTTTAAGTACGAGTTTCGATTATAGTTTTCGCTTCAAATCATTCATCAACCATTGTACCTGCGAATAGCCTGTGTAGTCGAGCGTGTTGCGTAAATATTCGATATAATCTTTGGCTGCGACTCCTTTGGATTCGGTTGTTCTTCTATGTTTTTTGAATAATTGGTCGTTGATGTTATTGATAACTTTTGGTCTGCCTGTTTTGTTGGCGTCGAGGTCTATGAGGCTGTGTCCTTTTATGAAGAGGTAGCACTGCATCACGGGCATGTCCTTTTTTGATAGATGCCATTGCATGTCTTTGATTTCCTTTGAAGTATATACTCCTTTTAGTGTTGATAATTTTGCATTGACTTTGATTTCGAGTTTGTCGAGTTCATTTTGTCCGTTGTCGGAGAGGTCGAATGAGCGTGAGACTTTACAGGTATTTTCAAAATCTTTAATGGTCAGTTGCCCGTCATTCTTGCTCATACTCAATACGGAAAGTACAAATAGGTCGTACACAACACCGGAATAATCGGTCAGAAAAACATCGAAATTGAAGGTGTTTTGTCCGGTCAAATGCTGTATGACCGCTTGCATGTTTTCCGCATAACAATAATGATTTTCTATGGAATAGGTATAGGTTTGAAAAACGAAATCTGTATCGCTAAAGGTGTGTGAATCAAGGAGGTAATTGTAGTCGCTGTCTATGCAAACGATGAATTGGGGGTCTGTATATGGGTAGAATTTGGCACATTCGTTACTTCCGCTTCTGTATTCGTTTCTGTCTTTGGTATTTGGATTTGAGTTGAATTCAAATTTATACTTTTTGTCCGGTGTGACGTGTTCCAAGACATTCTTCCAGAAATACTCATCTACCTCACCTTCAACGTACACCACCGCATCTATATCGTCAAGTACAAAAACTTTGTTTTTGTAATCTCTGCTTAGGGCTTCATATTCATCCATGGGCTGCATGTTCGTAGGTTTTTCCATAAAGATCTTTCATTCTAAATCGTTTGTAGCCCCAACCTTTTCCAAAAATACTTGGCGAATGAGTGGCTATAATCAGCTGACAATTAGGATTTAGTACCCTTAATGTATCAATCAGTTTTTGTTGCCAAATAATATGTAATGATATTTCAGGCTCATCTAAAAGTAGTACGGAGGGTTGTTCGTCTTGCAAAAAAACTGTAAAAAAGATAAGTAATAGTTGTTTTTCTCCTGCGGATAAATCATGGATGAAAATATCTTTTTCTTGTTTTTTATGATAAAATTTGATGCTATTCGTTTTTTCGTCTATTTGTATTTCCTTGTAAGAAGATTCAAAATATTCATTAATTATCGTGAAAAATGTTTGTATTTTCTGTTGATAATTTTGAATATCCTCTACTTGTCCGAATGTATTGGCTAATTTATTCAAACGATAATCCAAAAAAGTATATGAATCTTGTTTTTCTTTTCTAAAGATGATGTCCTCTAATTCAATCCCAAGTAATGTTCTCATTCGTAATCTTGGGTCAGAATTATCGAAGTTCTTTAATATTCTTTCTGCCCTTGACATTGAAATAGGCACATCAAATGTGTTTAAATTTGATATTTTTTTAATTCGGTTACCACTAATTTCTCCTTGTATATTTTCATTTAAAACCACTTCCAATTTGTCATTGAATATTATTCTAACTTTAGTTTTATAGTACGCGAATTTCATTTTTTTGCGAAAATCACTCATATCAGCACCAAGGGTGCGGTCATCTGGTTCATTAAATAAAGTCTCAATTATCCTAAAAATCGTCGTCTTACCACTACCATTCATACCCACCAAAATATTTACATCATCATTCAATTCCCATTTGAAATGATAATGTCCCCATAGATTGTTAATTTCTACGGTATTTATTTTTTTAACATGAATAATCGTTGTCATATCTAAATAAAAATAAGAAACAAAATTCAAACCAACACAAATATACAAAAAAAGCCCCACCAAAACACGCAAATAGAAAAAGCCGAACCACTAAAGAAGTAGTCCGGCTTTCCGTATAAATTCAAATTGAGCGATGCTCAATGTCATCTTAGCTTTTAGCTTCTTCGATAATCTTCTCTGCCAAGTTCTTAGGAACATTAGCATAGTGAGAAAATTCCATTGAAGAATTGGCACGACCTGATGTAATCGTACGCAACTGTGTGACGTAACCAAACATCTCTGAAAGTGGCACTTCAGCCGTAATAGATACTGCTCCTCCTGTGCGTGGCTCTTGACCTTTCGGCATTCCACGTCGGCGGTTGAGGTCACCAATTACGTTACCGGTGTATTCTTCCGGTGTGATGATTTCGACTTTCATGATAGGTTCTTGTATGACTGAACCGGCTTTTCCGGCAGCAGCTTTGAAGCCTTCTTTTGCACAAAGCTCGAAGGCAATGGGTTTTGAATCCACTGCGTGCATTCCACCATCATATACGCGAACTTTCATGGAGTCAATCGTGAATCCGGCAAGTACGCCGTTTTCCATCATCGCCAAGAAACCGTCTTTAATTGGTTTTTGATAGTTTTTATCAATAGAACCACCTGTGATTCCCCATATAAATTCGAGTTTCTCTTTGCCTGTTTTGAACTCTTCGCTTTCCAAAAATTCTGCACTGGCAGGGCTGAGTTCGAATGACATATCGGCGAAAAGACCAGAACCACCTGATTGTTTTTTCAAACGCTCGCGGTGATCGACTACCTTCGTCAAAGCCTCTTTATAATTTACCTGTGGTTGTCCTTGGTTACATTCGACACCAAACTCACGACGGAGGCGGTCAACGATGATTTCCAAGTGCAACTCTCCCATACCACTGATAATGGTTTGGCTAGAGTGTTCGTCTGTACGTACTTTGAAAGTTGGATCTTCTTCGGCTAATTTACCCAAGCCAAGTCCCAATTTATCAAAGTCTTTCTGTGACTTAGGTTCTACGGCGATAGAGATAACCGGATCCGGGAAGGTCATATCTTCTAGGACGATTGGGTTTTTCTCATCACATAATGTATCACCTGTACGGATGTTTTTAAAACCAACACCTGCTGCAATATCCCCTGCTTCTACGCGGTCAATCGGGTTTTGCTTGTTGGAGTGCATTTGGTAAATACGTGAGATACGCTCTTTTTTGCCGGAGCGTGTATTTCTCACATACGAACCTGCATCCAAAGCACCCGAGTAAACGCGGAAGAAACACAAACGACCTACATAGGGATCAGTCGCAATTTTGAATGCCAAAGCTGCGAAAGGCTCATCTACGTTTGGTTTGCGTGTGAGTGGCTCATCTGTATCAGGGTGTGTACCTTCTACTGCATCAATATCTAGTGGTGATGGCAAGAAAGCACAAACCGCATCCAATAATAACTGTACACCTTTATTTTTAAAGGCAGAACCGCACATCATCGGAATGATTTTCATATCAATAACCGCCGCACGAATGGCATCACGCATATCTTGGCGAGTGATAGAATCCGGATCTTCGAAGAATTTCTCCAACAAACCATCGTCATATTCCGCAATTTGTTCTACGAGATTAGCGCGATATTGGGCTACATCTTCAGCAATGTCAGCAGGAATATCAATAACATCGAATTCCATACCCATAGATTCATCTTTCCAAACAATCGCTTGATTGTCAAGTAAGTCAACGACGCCTTTAAAATCATGCTCTGACCCAATCGGGTAAACAATCGGCACAGGATTGGCACCAAGTTTTTCTTTTACTTGATTACAAACATCAAAGAAATCAGCACCTGAACGATCCATTTTGTTGACAAAACCAATACGCGGTACCTTGTATCTATCTGCCTGACGCCAAACGGTTTCAGATTGTGGCTCTACACCACCTACTGCACAGAACAAAGCCACTGTACCATCCAATACACGCAAAGAACGCTCTACCTCTACGGTAAAGTCAACGTGACCGGGCGTATCAATGATATTGAGTGAAAACTCTTTGTTGTCCCATTGCCATTCAGTCTTGGTAGCTGCAGAAGTAATCGTGATGCCACGCTCCTGCTCCTGCTCCATCCAGTCCATTGTCGCACCACCATCGTGTACTTCACCGATTTTGTGCGTCAATCCTGTGTAATAAAGGATACGCTCAGTGGTGGTTGTTTTCCCTGCATCAATGTGGGCAGCGATACCTATATTTCTTGTGTATTTAAGATCCTTAGCCATTGCTTTTTTATTTCTAATGAGTGAATGAGTGAATGAGTGAATTGAATTTTGAATGAATGAATTTTGAATGTTCTCCAATCATTACTCAAAATAAATCCCTCCCATTTGCACTCAATGAACTCTTTTAATTTGAAATCTAATTATGTGATTACTTACTGCGAACAAAATTATTCTTAGCAGTAAGTTATTCAATTATTAAGTTAAAGTTAAGTTTCTAAACAAGGTCTTATTAAAATTTAAAATGATATTTACCTTGTGGCAAATATCATTTTAAAACTTGTATTTATACTATACGAGAGAAATAGTGATTTTGATTCATTCAGTCATTCAAAATTCACTCATTCACTCATTTATAATTATCTATAGTGAGCGAATGCCCTGTTAGACTCTGCCATACGGTGGGTGTCTTCTTTCCGTTTAACGGCTGCGCCTTCACCTTTGGCTGCTGCCATGATTTCGGCAGCTAATTTTTGAGCCATTCCTTTACCGCTTCTTTTGCGTGCAAATTCTATCATCCACTTCATTCCCTTTGAAATTTTGGTGGCAGGACGAATTTCGGTTGGAATCTGGAATGTAGCACCACCGATACGACGGCTTCGTACTGCAATTCCGGGCATGACATTGTTCAAGGCTTTTTTCCAAATGTCGTGCGGATTGTTGCCTGTTTTTTCGGCAATAATATCCATTGCATCATAAAAAACCACGAATGCCGTATTTTTCTTACCGCTTTTCATCATGTTGTTGACGAACTGTGTGACCATCGGGTCATTATATCTGGTGTCCGGCAACAGTGTCCGCGGTTTTGGCTTCCTTTTTCTCATATTACTTTTTCTTAGAGGAACGCTAATTAAAAATTCAAGTAGTAAGTAGTGAGCGTTAAATAATAGACATTTTTGAACATGTCTTTTTTCGCCATACTTTAGCTATTTCTCGTCATGTAGTACACTATAATCCTCGAAATGAGCTTCGTCTGACAAAAAAATACAAGCTCAAAATCTGTCAATTATTTAACGCTCACTACTAAACAAGTACTTTACTTCGCGTTCATAAATTAATAAATTACTTTTTAGGTCGTTTTGCACCGTATTTAGATCGGCTTTGAAGGCGTCCATCTACACCCGCAGTATCTAATGCACCGCGTACAATGGTGTAACGTACACCCGGCAAGTCTTTCACTCTACCCCCGCGAATCAACACAATAGAGTGCTCTTGCAGGTTGTGTCCCTCACCGGGAATGTAGGCGATTACCTCAATACCGTTGGTCAAACGTACCTTAGCGACTTTACGAAGGGCAGAGTTCGGTTTCTTAGGCGTGGTCGTATATACACGAGTGCATACACCACGCTTTTGCGGGCAAGAATCCAATGCTCTGGATTTGCTGGCAACTTTGATTTGCTTTCTACCCTTGCGAACGAGTTGATTAATCGTAGGCATGTTAATTAATTTTTATAAATTCCAAAAAAACAAATTCCAAAATCCAATTTAAGTACACCTTATTATAGGTTTGGAATTTGAATTTTACTCAATTTTTTGCTTGAAAATGAGGCGATTTTATCCTGAAAACCTACCCCGACTCTCGAAAGCGAGTGCAAAGATAGGGAAAATTGTTGATAAATCAAATAGTGGGCTGGATATTTTATGGGGATAATTTGGGAAATCAAAATAATTGTTTTTTGTACCTTTGAACATTATTAGACTTTGGGCAGAGGAAATTCGGTAAATCCCTCTATTTAAAATTTTTATGAAAAATAATTATTTACATATTTTATTATGTTAATAAAACTAAAATAACTGATAATCAATAGATTACGAATTTTAACGTAATTTCCCAGTTCCCCAATTCCTATTCTGTCCAAAGTCTAATTATTGTCGCATTGTATCATTATCGCATTGACGCATTAACATTCATTCATTCAAAATTCACTCATTCACTCATTATACTTATGAAAGTAAACGCATACGCAGCCCAAGAAAAGGGAGCAAAATTAAACCCTTACACCTACGAATTAGGCGAATTGGGGGCAGAGCAAGTCGATATCAAAGTCGCTTATTGTGGAATTTGTCATTCAGATTTGAGTATGATAAATAATGACTGGAGAATAACCCAATATCCGCTCGTTCCCGGTCACGAAATCGTTGGTGAGGTAGTCGCTGCGGGCGATGCTGTCAAAAACGTAAAAGTCGGGGACAAGGCTGGATTAGGTTGGTTTTCAGCATCTTGTATGAGTTGCTATCAATGTATGGATGGTTCTCACCATCTTTGCTCCAACAAGGAATCGACCATCGCCGGCAGACATGGCGGCTTTGCGGATTATGTCCGGGGGCATTGGTCTTGGGCAATTCCGCTGCCCGATGCCATTGATATGAGCAAAGCCGGACCTTTGCTTTGTGGCGGTATTACGGTCTTTAGTCCAATCATTTCGGCTGGCGTAAAACCTACGGATAAAGTCGGCGTCATCGGTATCGGTGGGTTAGGGCATATGGCTATCAAATTCCTGAAACATTGGGGCTGCGAAGTCACCGCTTTTAGCTCCAATCCCGACAAGAAAGCGCAGATTTTGGAGATGGGCGCACACCAAGTCATCAATTCGAGGTCACAGGAAGACCTGAAGAAAGTCGCCAAACAACTCAATTTTATTTTGAACACTACCAATGTCAGTTTGGATTGGAACGCTTATTTGGCAGCTTTAGCCCCCAAAGGAAAACTCCACACCGTAGGAGCAGTTCTAGAACCCATGGCAATACCCGCTTTTAGTTTGATTGGTGGAGACAAATCAGTCGAAGGAAGTGCATTAGGAAGTCCGGCATTGAACAGAACCATGCTCGATTTTTGTGTACGACACAATATCTACCCTACCGTCGAAGAATTTCCTATGGAAAAAGTAAATGAAGCCCTCCAACATCTCAAAGATGGAAAAGCGAGATTTAGGATTGTTTTGAAAAATTGACAATTACCCATTGCTTTGTCACACAAATTATCAAAAAAAGTATAAAATCTTAGTCAATCATCAAATAAACCCTATTTTTGTCGAGGTAAATCAGCAACGTACAAATTACTGATTTACCCTTTTTTATTTTGAAAAAAATCGGGTCTTGCGCTCGTATTTGAACTTGCGCTTGACTCTTGAACTTGAACTTAACATGAGCGTAATCATCGACATCATATCCAGAGAAATCCTCGATTCACGAGGCAATCCCACTGTAGAAGTGGACATTATCACCGAAAATGGCGTACTCGGACGTGCAGCCGTACCCTCCGGCGCATCTACCGGAAAATACGAAGCCGTCGAACTCCGTGACGGCGACAAAAACCGCTTCTTGGGCAAAGGTGTCACAAAAGCCTGCGAAAATGTAGAGGAAGTCATTGCCGAAAGCCTCTTGGGTGTCAGTGTATTTGAGCAGGTCTATATCGACCATGCGATGAAGCAACTCGACGGCACACCCAACAAGAGCAAACTCGGTGCAAATGCCATGCTCGGCGTATCGCTTGCGGTCGCAAAAGCAGCCGCGATAGAGTCCGGGCAACCGCTTTATCGCTACTTGGGCGGCGTAAATGCACACGTCATGCCCGTGCCGATGATGAATATTTTGAATGGCGGTAGTCATGCGGATAATTCGATCGATTTTCAGGAATTTATGATAATGCCTGTTGGCGCAGAGTTCTTTTCCGAAGCCTTGCGAATGGGCGCGGAGGTATTCCATACACTCAAAAAAGTACTGCACGACAAAGGACTCTCGACCAATGTAGGCGACGAAGGCGGCTTTGCCCCCAACATCAAATCCAATAAAGAAGCCATCGAAATCGTCTTGCAAGCCATCGAAAAAGCAGGCTACAAACCCGGCGAAGATATGTTCATTGCAATGGACGCCGCCGCATCCGAATTTTACAATAAAGAAGAAAATGTCTATCACTTTGCTTCTTCGACAGGCGATAAATTGAGTCCATCTGATATGGTTTCTTACTGGACAGAATGGGCAAATAAATACCCGATTCTCTCCATAGAAGACGGCTTAGACGAGGACGATTGGACGGGCTGGGCAGAACTCACCAAGTCCATCGGCAGCAAAATACAACTCGTCGGCGACGACCTCTTCGTCACCAATACCGAACGCCTCCAACGCGGTATCGACGAGGATGTCGCCAACTCCATTCTCATCAAAGTCAATCAAATCGGTACGCTCACAGAAACCATTGACGCCGTAAGTCTTGCCACACGCAATGCCTACACCAGCGTGATGAGTCACCGCTCCGGCGAGACGGAAGATGTCACCATCGCCGACCTCGCCGTCGCGCTCAATACCGGACAAATCAAAACGGGTTCGGCATCGCGTTCCGACCGTATTGCGAAGTATAATCAGTTGCTACGTATTGAAGAAGAACTTGGGGAGACGGCGGTGTATCCGGGTAAGAGTTTGGTTTCGTGATAGAACACGGATTTGGCGGATTGAACGGATTTATGCGGATTTTTTGTTTGCATAAATCCGTTTTATCTGTCTAATCCGCCCAATCCGCGTTCCATTTTTTATACTTGAATTACCCGAAAAAATCCTGTATCTTTAATCTATGAATACAGCAAAACAAATACGGTCAGAAATCGTGCAGCTACTCACCAAAGTAGAAGATGTAGAGACATTGGAAGCGATTCGGCATGAGTTGGAGGTCATTCATAAAAAAGACAAAACTCCCGCTTTCATGCAGGCGGTCAAGCCTATACGTGAGGGCGTGACTTTGCAGCAACTCATGGTAGAGCAAGATTATCAGCCTTGTACGTATGATGAATTTCGTGAGGCGGCAGATGGCGTGGATTGGGGCGATGCTACATTGGATGAATTAGTAAAGTGAGAAAAAATAAAAAATTATTTCATTATGGTTGCAATACAAAAAGATGCTGAAAGTCAAATTATTGATAAACAAAAAATTGTAGATTTTGATATGTTTGAATTTACAATAGAGTATGTGGTGTCAAAATACTTGACAGGGCTTGAAGAAGATGAAAACGACATATATATTCCGACCTACCAAAGAAATTTTGTTTGGAATAAAGAACGACAATCAAAATTTATTGAATCCTTGCTTTTAGGGCTTCCAAGCCCACCTATGTTTACCGCAGATACAGGAGATGGCAGACTCGAAATTATAGATGGTTCTCAAAGACTAAGAACATTAGCTGATTTTATTAAGGGTAAACTACAATTAAAAAAAATGGAGATACTTACTGAACTCAACGGCTTTAGATTTAATGACCTCACTAAATCAAGGCAGCGTAAATTTAAAAATACGACTATCAGATTAATAACACTTACGGATAAAAGTGATGCCGAAGTACGATTTATATTGCACAAGAGATTAAATAATACGCCGTGACTACCGTAATCATCGACTTCGAGAAGAGAGCCTTAGAAATAAAACTATACTTCAAACTCTTAGAGAGAGTGGTTGAGGAAGGTGCATGTTTATACCTACCTGAAAAGAAAACACACAAGTATATCAGGTTTGATAGTGAACTTCAAAAAGTGATGAAGGCAAATATGTTCCTACTGTTGTACAATCTGGCAGAATCATCGATAAAGCAGTCATTGTCAGAAGTATATGACACTATTTCGTCTGAAAATGTTAAGTACAAAAATGTCAAAGAGGAAATACAAAAAATTTGGATTGATACAAAATATAAGAACTTCAACCAAATGGGAACTGACCATATATATGAAGTGTTGAATAATATTTTAGAAGACGTAATTGAGATAGAATTTGACGCTACGAAAAAAATATCCGGTAATATAGATGGACAAAAAATTAGGGAATTTGCCGAGCAGATAGGTTTTTCTACCAGAGCACATCATAGCTTAAACAATGGAGTAAAACTTCATCAAGTAAAAACACAGAGAAACAAACTTGCTCACGGAGATTTATCATTTGCTGAATGTGGAAGAAGTTATACAATACCTGATTTAAGAATTATTTACAACCAAGTTATTAAATACCTAAGACGGCTATTACTAAATATTGAGGCTTTTCTTAGAGACAAATCATATCTGAATTAAATTCTATTCATACAAATCATTCCCCATCTATGAAAGTCACCATCACATCCATCCGCCTCCGCTCTCCCTTCAAATTTTTCCCTTTATCCTTGTACGCGCTACACATCATGCGGCAACTCAAAAGCACCAACTACCTTGAGTTCAAAAAAACAGGCTTGTGGACGATGCACTACACCATGACGATGTGGCGCAGCGAAGAAGATATGAAAATCTTTGCCAGAAGCGGCGCACACCGCGAAGCGATGCAAAAAGGCGCAAGCATCGCCAGTGAAATCTGCACATTAACAATAGATGCGGCGCAACTGCCCGACTGGAAAACCGCAAAAGAAATGTTGCTAAAAGATGGGAAAACTGTGAAGTACTAAAAACCAACACCAAGTCCAAAAGACATATATTCCGCTATCGCCGCATGTGATTTCATATACACGCCTAGGTGTAGATTCGGTCTTGTTGCATCTTTAAATCGAAAATAGTAACGAACGCCTAATTTGGTATAAATCACGCCCGGCTGAAGGAAAGAGCGCGTCAGATAAGTACCTGCCTGAAACCACATACTTGCATTGCCGAGCGTCACTTCATCTGCTACAAAAATCATGGCGCGGGAGGCATTACGGCGGCGTTGTTCTTGAGTCGGAAATTGCCCGATGTGGTTCATAAAATCATACACCGCATAATTAAATTCGTACTCCAAACCCGCCCACATGCGATTGGCATAACCCAAGTTGCGACCAACCGACACCGCTGTAATATGAACAGGATATTTTGGTCCGCCCGGTGTGATGGTTTCTGTAAGTGCAAAGGCTTGCATCACACTGAATTGGATTTTAGGGTCGCGTTTACGTGGCGTAGAAGCCGAGATAAAATCTTGTTTTTGAAGTGGTTGTGGAATGTAAGTAACACCCAGATTGAGCGCAGGAACATTCAAACCGAGATTGGGTAGCGTAGATGCGCCATTGGAAAAATGCGTAAAAGAAACGGAACTTTGCAGCGTCCATTTTTCATTCAGTCGATAACCTGTCCCAAATCGAAAACCTACGATGCCATTGATATGTGAGCCAATAACATTATTCAAGGTATTATCCGCCACATTATACGGTTGATTGAGATATGCCACGCCCACGCCCACGCGAAAGTGCGTATGTAAGCGTTTTTTCTCCCAAAATTTAAACGTAAAATTCGGCATCGCCGCCACCGCAGTTCCAAAGACTTCTTTGTCGCCAAAATTAAAATAACTCATCGCCACCCCAAACGAAGGATAGCCCTGATGCGCTTGCCATGCTTGTTTGCCGTAAGTTTTTTTGATTAAATTTAATTCAATACCAAATGTATTTCCTGTAACATCAGTAGTGAATTTAGCATTATGTTTGATGATACGCCCGTAGTGGAGATTGGGTTCGAAGGTAATGCCTTTGAGGGATTGAGCAGTTGATTCAAATGTAAAATATAAAATGTAACATGATAAATGTAAAAGTGATAGGACGCGAGATTTTTTCATTTGAAACCTTGTTGAATTTCTGTTTTAACTGCCTGTATCAATTCATTAGTTGGTTCAAAAATAGACATGACATCCTCCTTCGTAAAATCAAAAAAATCACTGTAATCTCCCTTTTGTCACCAGTCAAATAAATCGGTGGTGTTCGAGTAAAATAGGGAATAGTCGCAAGGCGAATGTTTTTGTATGAAAATGGGTGTTTTAATACTCAAATATCCATGTTCAGCAAAGGAATTCGCCTTGCGACTCGCGTATAATTACTCACCCTATTTTTCTCGAACACCACCAATAAATCAGAATATACCTTTCCTGATTCTATTTCGATAATATTTGTTTTGATATAATGAAGAAAAAACTGCGTTTTTACACCCGAATGTGTTTTTGTATTAATTTCCGCTTGAAACAGCAAGGCACTAATCGCATAATAAGCGGCATAATACAGGCGATTGACCGCCGAGTTCCACTTTTTATTATTGATCAGCAATTCGGCAACTTCAAAAGTTTCGGTGGCTTTTTCAAGCCGATAGATGATGTATTCCTTTCGTTGTCCAGAATTCATAAACGGATGCCGTCTTGCAGAATGTTTTGGAATAAAGGAGTGACACTATACTTTGTCTCCCATTCTTTTTTGGACTTTACTAATGTAGAAATTGCCTGACCATATTCCAATTCGACATCAAAAAGCTTGTGTCTGAATCGTTGTTCTTCCTTCAAATTCGCGGCATAAGGAACAAGGATTAATACATCCCAATCCGAGTCTAATCGTTCATCACCTCTTGCTCTAGAACCAAATAGAATCACCTCTGAATTTGGCTCAATCTCCTTCACAGATTTTTTGATTTGATATAATATGGCTTGCTTATTTTCCATAACAAACAAGTTAATGTTTTTTTATGTGAATTTCAAATATGATTAGTCCGCAGCCAGTCAGTCCGCAGTCCGCCCTTTTAACGTGAAACCTGTCTCGCGTATCAGCGGCGGACTGCCGACTGAAAAACCGCCGACTAATTACGGCAGTAATCGCCCATAACGACGCGGAAACGGTATCGTTTCACGCAAGTGGTCGAGGTCACAACACCAACGCACGATGCGCTCCAAGCCGAGTCCAAATCCCGCATGAGGCACAGAACCAAAGCGGCGTAGGTCGAGATACCACTCAAACTCTTCCATCGGAAGTTCGTGTTCTTTTATCTTTTTCAACAAAATTTCGATGTCCGTTTCGCGCTCCGAACCACCGACGATTTCGCCGTAGCCTTCAGGGGCGAGTAGGTCAACACCTTTTACGTGGGCGGGGTCGCCTTCCACTTCTTTCATGTAGAACGCCTTGATTTTGGTGGGCCAATTATAGACCATCACCGGCGCATCAAATACGCGCGTAAGTACCGTTTCGTCCGAGCCGCCAAAGTCTTCGCCGTCCTTGAAATTTTTCGCAGACTCAATCCATTTCGGGATATTGCGAACTTGCTCTTCCATCACAGCAATTTCCTTACGGAGTGCAGCGATTTTGGCTTCGTTGAACTTGCGTGCGCCCTTTTTCATACCCGCTTTGATGGCGGTTTCGCGCTCGGCAATGTCTTTCAGATTGTCTTCTATGCCTTGCTTGGCGGCAGCGAGGTCGGCTTCTTGTACAGCGATGGCATTTTTGCCATTGACTTCCATTTCGCCGCGCAATATCTTGACCGAATCCTCATAACTTACACGCGGAAACTCCTGATTGACTTTCGCCAATGCTTCAACATCTCTGCCAAGTGCCTCCAACTCCACTTTGCACTTCTCCAAGACACGATTGATGACGTGTTTGATAAATTGCTCTATCAAATCCATGTTCATTTCGTTGTCATAAAAAGCCATTTCGGGTTCTATCATCCAAAACTCAGAAAGGTGGCGTGGCGTGTCCGATTTTTCGGCGCGGAAGGTTGGTCCAAAGGTATAAATCAAGCCTTGCGCCATTACCATAGCTTCGCCGTAAAGCTGCCCCGATTGGGAGAGGTATGCCTCCTGCCCAAAGAAATCCGTCGCAAAAAGCGTGGTCGTTCCTTCACAAGCATTGCCCGTAAAAATCGGCGCGTCCATTTGCATAAACCCTCTGTCTTGAAAGAATTCGTGGATGCCCATTTTTATCTCATTCCGCACACGCATGATCGCCCATTGACGCTTGGAGCGCAACCACAAGTGACGGCGGTCTGCGAGGTGGCGAACGCCGTGTTCGTTTTCATTGACCTTAATGGGATAGTCTTTTGCGTAGCCATATACTTCGAGTGAAGTAGCTTGTAGTTCGTAGCCGCCCATTTGTCGCTCGTCTTTGATGACATTACCTGTAAGGGCAAGCGAGCTTTCAAGGGAAAGGCGTTTGGCAGCCTCGAATTGTTCTTCTCCGACATCATCCAAACCAATGACGCATTGCATGAATCCCGTACCGTCGCGCAAAACGACAAAGATGTTGGTTTTCGATTCGCGGATGTTGGCTACCCAACCTTTCAAGGTGGCTTGCTTGCCTTCGTACTGTCCTATTTCTTTTATGTATTGGTGCATTATTATTCGTTGACTCGTTATTCGTATATTCATTTTCTCTTTTCTCTAATTCCAAGAGAGAACGAAACACTACATTGCAAAGTTCATTCAATAATTATATTAATTTGTAATGTTTTACAAGACAAAATAATACGAATTATAAGAGATAATTTGACTGAATTTCAAAAAATAAGCCGCAAGATAGCGGTTTTGTCACAAAAAAGTGTGAATAATTGTTGGGATTGATTATACTTGCGTCAATTTTTTATTGAGTAGTCCATAGTCAATGGTCGATAGTCGATAGTAATGTGATAATGATGAAATGTAATAATACTAATTATACATTTCATTACAATGTCTTCGCCAAATTATGAATTATGAATTTTGAATGATGAATGAATTTAAATTCTACTTTGTTTTTTATTGATAATAAATTTCTTACAAATTATACATTTTTAATCATTCATAATTTTTCATTCAAAATTCAAAATTGGCGAACACATTGTCATTATTGCATTGCAACTATGGACTATCGACTACGGACTATCGACTATAAATTTTTATTCACCATTTTAAATATTAGAAAGACATCATGGGTAAACTTGATGATTTGTTAGCTAAGTACAAAGAAAATATGACCGGTAAACTCGGCATCAAAAAAGTAGATGACGCCTTGCTCAAAGCTGCTGCTAAAGCTTGTGGTCCTGCACTGTACAAAGCTGATGCTTCCACGGTTGCTTCCGGCGACGCCGCAGAGTTGGAGCGTGTTAAGAAGAATTTCTTAATCAAAAAATTAGGATTGGACGATTCTCCGAAATTAGATAAAGGTATTCAGAAAGTTGTGGATACTTTTGGTAGCTCTAATCGTAATAAATACCGTGCTATTTTCTACTACTTATTAATTAAGGAGTTTAAGAAAGAATCTATGTTTAAATAACCGTAGACGGTAGCCTGCGGACGATGGACGACCAACGACCAATGACTAACCAATTACAGTTGTTTCACAAGACATGAAGCCTGCCTTTTGGCGGGTTTTTTTTGTTTAACGGTGGACGGCAATAAATTGATTATCAAATTTTTACAAAAATATTTTTCATCAAAAAAAGTAAAAAACTCGCGTACTACCCCGCGTCAGAACCGTCTATCGTCCACCGTCAGCCACCTACCGTTCCCCGTTTATATGTTCCAATAATACTTCGTAATAAGGTCGTTTGAAGACTTTTGATTTGAGCCAGGCATAGAATGACATATCAATCGTGCTGTGGTGTTTTTCGGGAGAAAGGTCGAATTTGCCTTCCAAAAGTTCATAAAAATTATCCGGCTGGATAGTATTGGGATTATTCATATAAGCGCGTACTGCAAAAAGAAAATGCTTGACATACATATTGTTTGGGCGGCGAATGAAATCATCAAAATATCGCTCAATAGAACGAATACGATTGAGCGCAATGTCGTCATTGCCAAGTTCATATTGAGCAAGCATTTCAATCATATTTTTTTTGAGCAACCATTCTTTACCCATATTTTTTTCGCAGGTGCGGTCGGTGGGCATACTCCACAGTAGTTCGCGGGTTTTGTTATAATTGGTTTTGAAACTGTAATAGGTCGCAAGGTTCAGTGTTGCGGTGAGTTTGCTTTCAAGATTGAGTTTGAAGCCCGTTTCTTCGAGCAGGGTTTCGTGCATTTGTATGGCTTCGTCAAGTTCGCTCTCAAAATTACGAATAGCAGCCAACAACATGACATACAAGGGATAAAAACGGTTGTAATGGCTGCGATTATATTGCAAAATGCTTTCGTGATAAACACCAAGCCACTCTTTTGATTCTGCAAATTTGCGATTGCGATATAGCGCGTGCGCTATCATATACAAAATGCTGAGTTTGTAAAAATGATGATGTTTGGAAAAGCCGTGTTTTTCTTCTACTGATTCGTACTTCTGAATGATATAGGGTTCAAAATCTCGAAAATCACTGATTGTAATCGCTACGCTACGTGCTATCGAAGCAATATTGTACAGCAACCGCGGACGCTTGGTGACAACATCCGCCAAATCATATTCAATCAATACCTTTTGTATAGTTCTTTGGATATTAATAGCTTTACTTTCCACCCGACGTTCATGTAGTCGTTGCCGGATAATCCCGTGTGCAAACAGGACGCGTTCATCTTCTTCGAGTAAGGTACGATTGGTTTTATATTTCTTGATGATACTTTGCACATCAGGCGCGTACTTGGAAGGGATATTTCTGATTTGGAGGAGATAAATATTATTGAGCAGCGAAAATTGTTCGTGCGACTCCGCAAGCGTTTCAACTTTCAACAGATAATGCCACGCCAACTCGTCCGCCTTTTTACTAAATAAGTAACGCACCAACGAGATTGATCCCATGATTGAGGAGGAAGCTGTTGGGTCTTCGTCCATTCGTTTCAAAACGACAAAGTCGGTCAAATGTCGCAACAGTCGCTTGCGTACCGCGTAGTAGGCTTCTTTGTTGGGAACATTAATTTTTTCGGCAATAATCGCAGGTTTGTTCGCTTCATTTTTCACTAGAAACTCAAATAAATCCAAATCCTTCCGATTCTTTTTTTTCTTTTGGCGGTGAATGAAGCTCCGAAATTCGCGCACGTCGTCTGCTCCTAATGTTCTGATAATTTCCTTGATTTTATCCACGTTTTTAATGATTAATGATTACAATTAAAATGAAAATATCAATTAAAATAAAAATTTAACTCGAATAAAAGCAAATTTTCATTTTCATTGATATTTTTATTTTCATTTAATTTCATTTTTTATTTTCAAAAATACGTTTTTTTGCATAAAAAATAATTGTAAATCAATTTTTTATGTCAATAAATGGCTTCATTCTGAAATACGGTTTTTAAATGAATCCAATCTCTCCTTGAGCATCACTTTGAAAAGCCGTTAAAATACTGTTATTTTGAGCATCCGTAAATTGAACAATGATAATATTTTGGACGATCGTACGTTGGCAATTATAGCGTGTGAAAACATTCAAAATTCACTTATTCATCACGATAGTTATCGGATATGCGTCAGGTTTAGTTATTCTTAACTTGTATTTATTTGATTAATAAATATTTACAAAGAATATTGGAATTAGAACGAGAACTAATCTCCCCCTTTGGAGGGGGAGATATATCGTACTTTCTTTTTCATTTTTTTTGTAAATAATTAATTATCACCATTTTATTTATTAAAAAATGCTAAACCTGACGCCAATCCGATAGCTATCGGGACAAAATTAATTCATGAAACAGATACTTTTCTATGGCTTAATATGCGTCGCTTTGGTAGCTACGGCGTGCAATACCGGCGGTGATGAAGCCTACCAAAATGCAATGGTAAAAATCGCCCAACTCGAAGACGAAAAACTCGATTTGGAGGAAGACCGCGAACTACTCAAAGATGAATACAATGATGTCATCGAAACATTGAACGAGATTGACATTACCCTTGCTGACATCTCGACGCGCGAAAATCAGATGGAAAATCTCATCGGTGATTTGCGCGGTGGTGATTTGCAGAAGGAAGTCATTTTGGCAAAAATCGAAACGCTGAAAAATGCCAATGTAGGCGACCAAGGCAAAGCCAAAGAACTTCAAGCCTCGCTCAATGCCTTTGAGACGGATAATAGTTCGCTCAAAAAAATCATCGGTCAATACGAGCAACGCATCCAAGCCAAAGACGCTGAAATCGCGAATTACACCGTGAAAATCAAGCAAATAGAATCTCAACTCCAATATACCGAAAGCGAACTCAACAAGCAGTACGCCGTCGTAGCCGAGCAAAAAGAAGCCCTTGAGGTGAAGAATGAAAAATTGGAAGTCAGCAACCAAGAACTCGAAAAGAAATACCAAGAATTGGAGCAAAAAGACGAGTTTATCGCCGATTGTGTAAAGGGTTACTACATTGCGGGATCGAAGAAATCGTTGAAAAGCTACGGCGTATTAAAGAGGAAACCTAATCCGCAATTGACCGATAATTTTCAGACCAAACTCGACCGCGAAAAACCGTTTAATTTTTACAAAAAAACCGAAATAGAAGTCAAACGCGACATCATCAAAATCTTGCCGGACAGACCGAGCGACACTTATGATATTCGCGGCAATACATTGTTTGTCAATGATATAGAAGAGTTTTGGCAAACCAAACACGTCGTTATTGTACACAAATAAGAAAAACTCCAAATCCCAAGTACCAAATTCCAATTTGAACGTGAGTATAACCTCTTCTCTACTCAAAATTTGGTGCTTGGGATTTGGAATTTGGGATTTTCAAAATGGAACATTATGATATTGTGATTGTAGGTGCGGGTCCGGCGGGTACAGCGTGTGCCCTCGCCTTACGTGATTCAGGTTTGCGCGTTGCTTTGATAGATAAAAGTACCTTCCCGCGCGACAAGAC
>Ga0209093_1000659_pt1 | contig 19169 bp, 23 predicted proteins | sample SidtaG_4_FD_187450 | JGI IMG/M metagenome (GOLD analysis project Ga0209093, IMG submission 187450) | Marine algal microbial communities from Sidmouth, United Kingdom - Sidmouth_Male1 metaG (SPAdes) (version 2) | ecosystem: Host-associated > Algae > Red algae > Unclassified | place: Sidmouth... | reverse complement strand
CCGCCTCGCCCCCCCCCCCTCCCGCCCCTCTGGATTCACACCTGCGGCCGCCTCCGCCGCCGCTACCGCACGTCCCTCCCGCCTCCTGCGACAAGCGCCGCCCCACTCCTGCCCCCTCGTCCAATTTGGCGAGATTTGGTGCCCACAGACTGCAGCGGGGGCTCGTATGTATCGCCCGGTTCGGAGGTTCTGGGGGGGTTGGGGAGGGGAAGGACGGTGTTTTTCCCATTCTACAGAGGCCTTCTGATCATTGTTTCAAACATCTTTTGATACAGGGGTAGTGCTATACGTGTCTTCTTTGTGATAGACCGTCACGGCCGTAACCCATGCTCATCGTACGAACGAGAAAAGCATCAACGTGCATTTGTAGGTGCAAAATTGCTCGATTTCCTACTCAGATGCCCCAAAAAGGGCGATTCCGGCACCGCGTCATTTGATGCTCGACCTCGCATCATTTGATACGATTTTGCGGTAGAATAGACACCAGTTGGTAACTAGAGGAGGGCATGAAAGCACAAGACGTGCCCTCCGGGGGCTTCCCTTGGGTCGCCCCCACTACTCGTCTCGGCCTATTCTTCCCGGCTCTGCGGGAAGACTTGTATCGCCGGTCTACCCCGTTTGTCTTCGGGGTGGGTGGGAATATCCCACCCGTTACTCGTTTCCCGAGGGGGACTTGTCCTCCTCATCTTGCTCGGCTTCATCCTTCCCGGGGGAGGGTGAGTCGTCCGAGGACGACCACGGAGGACCATAGTGGTGCCTCACTGCTGCGACCGGCTGGCTTTGCCGGAGCTCCTCCTCCTTCTTGCGGCGCTCTTCGCACCGCTCCAGGAAGGCCTTCGTTAACAGAGCCTTTGTCCCCGCGTCGAGGCGGGGGCACTCCCTGAAGAAATGACCCGGCATGTTACATGCGAGGCAATTATTGGTCCGGGGTCGCCCAGGGCGACCCGTGTCCTCTCGATGAGGACCAGGTGGGGTTTTCCCCACCTGGGCTGGGTTCCGTAGGGAAGGTCCCGCTGGGACTTCCCCCACCTTAGCGGGAGCCCGTCGGGTCTGACCAGGTGGGAACTCCCCCACCTTAGGTGGGCCCCATCGGGAAGGACCCGCTTCACCAGCCTTGGGTGGGCCCTATCGGGAAGGTCCCGGAGGGGCTTCCCCCAACTTAGGTGGGGCTGTCACTGCCGCGGTTACATACTTCCGCGGCGCTGGCCGAGCAGCGCGACGCTCCCGACGGGCCTCGGCCCGTCGGGCTTCTTCATCCCGTTGCTCTTGGTGGCGTCTACGACCGACGTCGCCCTTCCGCCGGGCATATTGCACCAGCAGATCCATGGGCATGGTCGAGGTGTTATGTTCGCGCACATCTGCGCGAACCTCCCAGCCAAGTCCCTGCATATAGCGACTCTTCATTCGTCCTTCCGTGTGGATATACCCACACAGGCGACGTAGCCCCCGAAGGCGCACGTAGTAAGCAGTCTCCGTTTCGTCCGCCTCTTGGGCGGCCCCATGAAACAAAGCGTCTTGATCGCTTAGCGACTGCTCGTCCGCATATTTGCGGACGAGCCAGTTGACCAGCTCCAGATAGGAGCTGACCTCCCCACTCCGTCCCCCCTGGAGGGACGGCATGATCGTATACAATTCCCTCTTGAGGTCACCCTTAGTCATCTCGGGGAGGAGGTACAGGGCTCTGCCCTCCGAGACATCATTGTCATCGCCCGCTTTCACGAAGCGGCTTAGAAATTCGAAGACGCCTAATGCGGGCGTCCCATCCCATTCTGCGTCACGGCCAAAGGTGGCCGAGACGTCCTTACGCAGACGGCCTAGGCCGTGTGCCATGGTCCGGTCATACCGGACATCGGTATTTGCCAAAGCGTATGTTGCGCAATCTAAGATTGCTGCGTAGCGATCATCCGCGGGGATGATCTTAGGGGGAATCCGTCGACGGGGTTCCCCTTCCAGCTCGCGCCCTAGGGCACGAGTCACAGAGCGACGGGGCACATGGCGGCCCTCATCTCCCCCGGAGTACTCTCTGTCCGAGGAGGAGGAACTCATCCGCCGTCGACGGCGCCGGGACCGTCGTGTGGTGCCGATGGCTGTCTCTATATAAGACAGCCGCTCATGCAAGGGGCTAATCAAAGCGTCCAACGAGTCCCGTAGGGCGGCCGACAAGACAGCCGCGTCCTGGGCCCCCTGGGGGGCCCGATCTCCGCCTCCATGAGGAGGCGTTCGGTGTGGGCCAGCGGCTCTCGCCGTCCTGGCCCGTCCATCATACGGATCCCACGGCAGAGGGGGAACCGCTTGGTCCCGCTCGCCGAGCGGTCGAGGAGGTGGAGGCGGGAATACCTCTCCGGCTAAACCCTCCACACCTTTAGGGGGAGGAGACGGGAATGCCCTTCCGTCTGCGCCCCCCACACCTTGGGGGGGGATAGACGGGAATGCCCTTCCGTCCGAGCCCCCCTGACCTTGGGGGGGGAGAGACGGGAATTCCCTTCCGCCCATGCCCCCCTCGCCTGGCGGGGGAGGAAATGGGAATACCCCTCCGTCTCCACCCCCGTCGCCCAGCCCGCCGCGCTCTGACGCGGTCTAGCCGGCTCGATCCCCCGTCCGAGGAGGGATTCCTCCGAGGCCCACGGCCCCCGAACCATCGCTGGCTCCGTCACGGTCTCCTCGTGACGAGTTACCGGCGTCCTCGGCGCCGGACCCCGTCACACCTGGTACGTTCATGACGGGAGGACTCCGTCCGCCTTCCGGGCAATCAATACACCCAGACTACCACAGCAGCGCAGTCACACCCAAGGGTAAGACAAAGACACAGCGAAAAACCACCGTAAGAATGGACACAAGGTAGGCCCGACTGATCAAGAAGGGCCGAACCCTGACCCCCGCTGCTCCGCCAAATGTAGTGGTTTCTGCCCGCAAAGCCGACGGGGCAAGACCCCGTCAGAAAACCCAGCACAGGATGTGGAGCGACACTAAGGAAAAAGAACACAAACGCCTGGATCACAGGGCGCGAAGCGCACCAGAACACCGGAACTAACGCAAACGCAACGCTGATTTATTCATAGAAGCAAGCCGACCCAGGAACTCACACTCATATACCCTCAGGAGAAGCAAAACGCGCACGAGCCCAGCCCACGAGAACGGTCATGGGGGGACCGGTGACCAGCGGGCCACGGTCCTGGGACAGGGACCTCTGGTGGCCCCTGCCACGGATCAAAGAACACTCCTCCACTGGAAGAGACATCTGGCCCATAGATTTTTGGGTCAGCCTGGACTTGTAAGTCCCTCCAAATCCCAGGGGACTTAGACCCAAGATTTTTCAATGCCCAGATGGAAATTCTTGGGAATATCTTCGTTGGCCGAGATCTGATCTCGGCTCCGGGTTCCGCCCCGGGTGCGGAAGCTTCCACAAGCTTCCCGGCCCCCCCAGGGGGCCCAGATCGAAGGGGCTCGCGCCCCTTCCGTCTGTGTCAGGCCCCTCTGGGGGCCTGATCAGGCGATGCTCCTTCACTCACCCCCCAGGAGGGGGTGTTACGTAGGTGGTCGGGGACCACTCTTGGCGCCCACCCGAGGGGGCGCCACACGTCACCCCTCCCTCGGGGGCGCGTTACGGGGGAACTCGAGACCCACCCCCCCCCGGCTCCGGCCGGGGGTCGTGTCATCCGAGTCAAGGGGGTTTCCCCCACACGGTCGACTTGAGGAGAAATCACAGGACGGACGCAGCCGACGAGAGCGTGCTGTGACTGGTGAAGACCATCTGCAGCATGACGTCCATGAACGTCAGCGAAAACACCGTCTGGGACGTCGACGCAATGAGCGCCTCGTGCGAGCCGTCGTACGGCACCTCCTTGCCGCACGAGCAAGTTCACCGACGCAGGGACACAGAGATCCGGCCGAGGAGAGTGTGCAACACGGCGCCCGAGTTCTTGATGCCCATGCCGTTGTAAGCGGCGCCGCAGGCAATGCACTTGGCCTCGCACAGCGAGTCGGGCAAAAAGGCAGGGGCGCCGCCGCCGCGTCCCGCCGCCGCAAGCTTGTCAAACTGCAAGCAGTCGTTGATATCCCCCTCACACGGCAGCAGGTTGCGGGAGTTGCGCCACCGCTTCTCGTCGCTGAAGGCGGCGTCCGCCGCCCCCTGTTGACTTGGTGTGAGCGACTGCTTAGCCGGCGCGCCGGCGGGGAGGCGCACGTTCTTGAGCGCGTCGGGAAGCAGGTGACCGGTGCCCATCCCGTCGGTAATGGAAGCCGCCAGCTGCACCTCCGAGCTCCACAACGACGCAGCCGCGGCGTGCGCACACCACCAGTGCTCCTTGGCACATCTCAAACGCGTACAGGCGGCACACAGCTGCGTCCGCTTGTTGCTCTTCTTCTTGCCAAGCCGCCGCCGCACCGTCACCGCCGGTCAGGCGCCCTGGTCCAAGACGGAAAACACAGCCATGTTGGTTGCCGTCTTTGTCGCCAATTGCACCGTGCACTTCGTGGATGGCGCCACAGCAGCGTTGTTGAGCGCCGGGTACTGCTCGACAAGCCCAGCCGCGCCGTCGACGCCCACCGCGCAGGCAAGCTCCTCGAAGGAAGCCTTGAGCGAACGGGCGTGACTGCACGTGGAAGAGACGCCCACGAACTCAGGCACCTCAATCGACTCGGCGCCGGTCCGCCCCCCACAGGTGCAGAGGAAGATCACGGCGCCATGGGCGCGGGTAGCCCAGATCACGTAGGCCCGCTCTCCCTCCGAAATCGCCACAGCCGCACCCCCGCCGACGCAAGCCACGCGTAGAAGCGTGCCACCGTCGAGCAAGGTTCGCGTCTCGCTCGTCAAAACCGCCGCCAGCTCGCGCACCATGCGCTCCTTGTAGATGTAGATCGCGGCGACGATCCGCGGCCGCATGTCCAGCACGTCCGCGTCCGAGTCGGCCGACGCAGTGCCTGCCCCCGCCTCGACGAACACATCGACCGGGTCCGCAGGGGGGGGGGGAGAGCTAGACGACCCGTCGGCCGCGTCGCGGGTGCCGGGCACCCGGCGGCGAGGCACCGCCGCTGCACCCGCGGCGGAAGGGTTGTTCCGGGCCCGTGTGCGCCGGCGACGCTCGCGTGGGCGACGGTCAGGCCGCAGCGGGGACAGTGGCAAGCGCAGCAGCTCAGCTTGTAGGTCGGGGGGGACGACAAGAGGGGCAGCCAGGGCGACCCGGCGTATTGCCATGAGCCGCCGCCGCCCGGCAGGCCCAGGCTCGGGCGGCGGTTCATCACCAGCGGCGGCCTCCTCCCCGTCCACGTCCATGCTCCTCAAGAAGGGGAGCGCGAGGAGGAGGAGGGAGCGGGGTGGGGGCCAAAGCGCGGGGGAGAGAAACAGGCACCGGTAATGCAGGCAAGGGGGGGGGTCGAGAAGCAGGAAGATCCTCCAAGAGTGAAAGAGAGGAGGTGATATCGGGCGAGGGGCAGGGCAGAGAGCGGAAAAAGCACAACAATGCGGAAGGACAGTGGTGGAACGAGGAGGGCGGAACGGGACGTGATCCACGGCGGTGACGGATGAGACAGTGAAGCGTCCCATGGTGGCGGTTCGTGGGGCCCTCCAGCCACCAGCGTGGACCCGCCCCAGATGGCTCCAAAACAGCCCTCACAGTCGTCCTCGCGCAATCGCGGAGATTGTATCTCGGCCAGGTTTCAACTCATAAGTACGAATTTGTGAGGGCACCCGTCCTTTCGGGCACGTTATACACGGCTGTACCTGTGCTTGAAGTCCAAAAAGCGGACAAAGGCGTAACTCTAATACGGACTGCTAAGCGCATCCCCTAACCCGTACCTCCATACCGACAGGAAGAGGGAATGGACGAGGCCATGGAGGACATGACACGGGCAGCGTCATGGGGCAGTGTGCTCTTACCTGAAAAATGGAGCTTGCAGAGCGGTGTACATGGTCTTTGTGCTTTATTTGTGTCAGCCCGCCAGATTCAGCGAGGGAAAGAGTCCCCGAACCGAGAGCCAAGGCAGTACGGCGCACCGAGCCTCCTTCTGGCGCAGATGTTTGACGGGCCCAGAGCGTGGGAAACTCTAGCACGAAGACAGGCTCACATGACGACGGGTCCATTGATGGTAAGCATGGAACAGGGTGTACCGACTGTGAAAAGTCATGTTCGCAGACGGCCACACCCCTTCCGACACGACGGAGTGTGCAGTCACGCTTTTCTACGCGCTGACACGCGAAACTCTCCCAACATTTCCTGCAAGAGCGTGGCCTTGTGTACGGGTGCTCCAACGGGCACAATGGGGCAGACACATAAGCGGGCATGCACGGGCGCACTGGCGGGCGGGTGTATGAGTGTGCGGAGAAGCGGGAGACGGGGGAGTGACTGGGAGGATGCAAGAGAGAGACAGAAGGAAAGGCGCGATGAGAAGCCAGGTGACAAACGAACGAGTCCTTCTCTCATAGAATACGGGGGACGTACCGAACGCACTGCATGATGGATGGTCCAAGACCCACCCAGCAGAAAAACAGAATCCGGAAAAGAGACGCCAGGCACCGATTGCCACAGGGTATGGCCAGCTGATGGTACCCGAGGCACGTTCGTCGGAGCGCCATTGGCGACGGTTTGCTGCTTGGACTCAGCTGCATCTCCACAGTCAGAGCTCAGCCGCACCCCTCGCGCTGGGTTTCGAGGGGCTATGCACAGTGACGGGCATTTCATCCCTCTCGAGGCTTTGACTGTCGCAAGTACCATCTAAGGGATAGGGCGGCCGGTCACTGGCGCACCCCCTGTCGTCGTTGCCGCGGGTACAGCGACACACAGCGCACGCAGTCCTGAGCATCAGTGGGAGAGCGGACGGCGGAGTGCCTGGCGCTGGTTGTCCCTGTATCAACAAAGCCAGCGACCCACTCGGCGGAGGGGACGGACGGGTCGGAGGCTATTGTTCCCACAGCGAGGGGGACGATGAGCGCTGGTGGAATGAGCCAAACGTTCGTGGCGAGCACCAACGATGACGCCACTAAGGACTGTGTAGACTGCCGAGGTCCCATACCAGTGGCTGTCGCGGGGCCTGCAGTAGGTGCCAATACGACCGAAAATGGCGTCCCATGGCCGAGCTCTGCCTGCGGCATCAACGCGGCTCGGGGCGACTGAGGACGAGAGTCCGTCGCCTGGGAAAGGCGATTAGGCTGAGGGGGGGTGTCTGCAGCCCAGCCGTGAGGGGGATGACAATGACATTGCACGTGAGCATCGAATCGACGCGCCGATTCACACCTGTAGCCAATAAAAAAAACTTGTTTGTTCATACGGTGCCATCAGGGCCTCTCATCTGAACCACGGCGTCCGATCTGGAACTATCGCACGTGACCGGAAATATCTTAATGTCATGAGGCGGCGGAGCGCCGTGAACCTGTCATCCAATCAGCAAGCCCGAGTGGGGGGACAAGTGGTAGAACTGTCGCGAGAACTACCAAACGGTTTCGCAGCCCCCGCGCGCGCGTGCATGCCCTCCCACGTGTAGCCTCGTTGGCCTCGTTACCGACTCAACCGACCTGCGCAGAGTGCTTTCTCTGGGCCACCCCGTCCACCCACCCACCCCGGCGGGGTGATGCTGGCACCCCCTGCACATCGTGCGCGTGGGCGGGCGGTCTCGTCACCCGTTGCGCACGGCCGACCGTCTGCGCCGCGCCGCCCGCGGCCCGGTTCCTGCTGGCCGCCGCGTGTTCCAACCCCAGCAGGTGGTGCCCTGATGGCTCGGGTGTGCGCTGGTGTTGGCTTCCCGTTCGACTCCTAAGCCATTTTGGTGAGGTGCGTGGTGGCTCCCAGACACTCTTGCTGGAGATCCGCAATGAACAACAGCGCGACAGCGAGCGTACATTATACTTTCCTTATTCTCTTTGTGCGCCTGATCGTTTCCGTGGCCCAAACCACTTTGTTTCACCCCCCCTCCCCCCCCCTCCCTATGTTTTTCATAGAATGGCATGCTGCAGAAACAAGACATGAACCGAGCACGTACAGAGGGTAGCCCGGCACAGATATTCGCTCAGTCGAGTGCATTGTTTATTGGCCCCTCCAGACGATGATACCAGTGACCTGGTTCATGATATTGACAGACCACCGGCGTCGCTTGGCCGAGAACCCCCCCTCACTCGAAAAAAAACAACACAAACAACTGTCTCTGTGGCTCTCGAGCAGAAAGATGGATGCAGACGCAAGGCAAACGACAGGATAGAGAACTAAAAGCGCAACAAAACACATACAGCCACGGAGGAAGGAGTATCCTTACAACCGCGCTACACCGCGGCGCCACTGCCGCATGCGACCGGCGCGCGACGAGTGCGCTTGGCAGCGCCCGCTTGAGCAGTCTTTGCCGCCGCCCGCTTGCACCGACCTCGTGTAGCGCGCGGTGCCGTTGTCGCAGCAGCTGCTGCCGCACGCGATGCCGCGCGCGCCGTCAGTGACGCCGTAACGTCAGACAGCGCAGCAGACGCCGCCGACGCCCCAGCGGGCGGCCGAGGCGCGATAGGAGCGGAAGATTCGGTTGCCGCAGGCACTGCCGCAGCGTCGCTGGCGGCCCCGCCGCATAGGGAAGCAGCTGCAGCAGCCGCGGTAGCGGCCGCCTCCTCCGCGGCCAGATTGTCTTGGCCAAGCTGAACCACATCGGCGCGGAAGCGGCAGTGGCGCATCGTCGTGCGCACAGTCGGCTCCTTGTCCCAGAGGAGGAGCATTGCCGCCACAGCCTCATCTTGAGAGCAAGTCGCTTTGTTGGCGGGGATGCCGCACAAAGTGACAATCTTGTTGCCCACCGCGTCGCCGTCCCGCGACCGCGTCGTGACCGACAGCAGCCGGCGGTAAACGAGCACCGCGACCGGCCACCGCTCCCCTGGAAGCCCGTCGTTAGGCACAGCGCCCGTCGTCACCTTGTGCGGCCACCACCGCGCGGTGCACTCGGTGATGTAGCGCGGCAACGTTTGCACCCGCCCCGTCAAGTGGGAGACAGCGGCCCAGAGGGTGAGACGGACGAGCAGTGCCGTCGTCGTGTTGGCCACCATCAGCGTCCGTAGGAAGCTGATGGCATTCTCTGCGGGCTGGTACGGCGCCGGAGGTTCCAGCGACGCGTGCGTGAATGCCAACTTGCCCCAATCCTCGCCCCCGGAGGAGTCGCTCTCCGAGTTTGGCCCGTCGTCCGACATGCCAGCGGCGGTCCGCGACATGTGCCGAGCCATCCGCTGGACGCTCAGCGGTGGCGGCAGATCGTCGTCCATTACCGACGTCATGATTTCCAGGTAGTCCTTGACCGACATGCCGTCTGGCAGCTCCCCGTGCATCGTCGACTCGTCGTCAACTATGCGGGCAGGGTCGCCACCGACCGGCAGCGCAATGCCGCGCAGGCTGTCCCTTCCGCGGATGAACTGGTGCACTTGCGACATCACGCGGAGCACGTCCGAGTCGACCGCGCGCCCAGTGCCGTAGATGCTTGCCCAGGCGATGCTGCCCGCCGGGTCCACCCCCGACATGTGGACCATGACCATGAGGTTGGGGTTGCGCGTCTGGATGGACGTCGCAGCCGCCACGATCCCCGCCGTCGCCTCGAGTGTGGCGTCGTCCACGCGCCAGACGCCCTTGACCGCCGACACAAACCGTGACAACCTGTGCAGCGCGGGGTGCTTGTCGTTTCGCGCCGCACGCGACCGAGCACGGGAACGAGCGTGCTCCGCAAGGCTCAGGCGCGCCCCGAGAGGCGGGTCCACCGTGTCACCCCGCATAAAAGCCTCCACTTGCTCGGCAGGCGTGGTAGGTTCAGCGCCCGCCAAAGGTGTTGGGGTCGTCGAGTTGTCGGACGCCGCACCTTGAGCGGCTCCACCGTCCGTCATGGTCCGCGCCGCCGGCGTAGACGGCATCGTTGTCGCGGCGACCTCCGCAGCCTTCGTGGCGACGGGAGGCGCCACGCTTCCGGCAGAGGCGCCTCCAGCGACAACAGCGGCAGGGCGGTCACCCGTGGGGTGAGGGGCAGTGACGCCACCCGCTGTCGAGGCGGCGACGCCGACGGCGGCAGCGGGAGGACGAGACGCCTGGTGGGGAGCGGCAGGGACACCAACAGCACCGGGGGCGGCGACGCCGACGGCGGCAGCGGGGGGACGAGCAGCCAGGCGGGGAGCGGCCGGGACACCAACAGCACCGGGGGCGGCGACGCCGACGGCGGCAGCGGGACGACGCGCAGCCACGCGGGGAGGGGCACGGGCAGCAGCAATGGCGGAGGCGGCGACGCGGAATGCGGCAGCGGCACGACCACCGGCAGGACGGGAGGGGCAGCTACGCCAACAGCTGCGGGGGCGGCGACGCCGATGGAGACAGCGGGAGGACGAGCGGCCAGACGCGAAACAGCACCCGCGGTAGCCACGGGAGCGGCAGCGGCTCCGACCGTGGTCGCTGCCGGACGAAAGAAAAGGTTGGGAACGACGGCACCAGCCGCGGGGGCGGTGACGCCGATGGCGGCAGTGGAAGGATTAGCGGCCGGTCGGGGAGGGGCAACGACAGCAGCCACGGCAGGGGCAGCAACAACACCCGCGGCAGAGGCCGGACTGGCGACGCACCCGGCCAAAATGGGCGTCGAACCCATGACCGCGGAGGGGGGCGGAGAGGGGTGGAGGAGGGACGTAGGGGAGCAGGGAACCGCGGGGACAGAAGGAGACCGTGAACGTGGGGAGGGCGGGGGAAGGAGGTGAGGGTGGATTGGCGTGGTGCGGCAGGCGTCGGTGGCAGACACGGTTGCCCCAGTGAGTCAGGTCAGTGCTTCCTTTGTAGGCGCTGATCGCACGTCCACGGTCATCCATCTTCCCGCGCACACCCGGAACGCCAGCAATAGCCCACCCCACTGCTATCGCCAGCACATGTGTACGCCGAACGGCGCCTCCCACAAAACCGCGGTAAAAGCCGGACGAAGCCGCCCACCGGGAACGTACCAGGGATGCACAGTGGTAGGCGGCCAGATCAGTGGAGGTTGCGGCAAAAAGCAGCCAGCCAACAACCGCCACCCTCCATCCCTCTGCCAAGCCCCACCACAGCGCTCCCACGCGACCCCAAAAACGCGCGCCCGCGGTGGCGCGCCATGCACCCCCCAGGAAACCCTGGGGGGCGGCGCAGCTGGCAGCCGGCCGCAGCCGAAAAAACGCGAGTGCCAAAACGGGCGCAGGGGCCCACCCACGACCCCCAGGGGGCGCCCGAAGCGCCAACCGCCGGTGGCCGAACAAATAACGCGCGCCCGCGGCGGTGCCACCAGGCCCACTTAGCCCCCCCAGGGGGCGCTGCATGCGCCCGCCGCTGGTGGCCGCGCAAAAGCGCGCGCCCGCGGCGGTGCGGCCAGGCCCACCCAGCACCCCCAGGGGGCGCCGGAAGCGCCCGCCCCCGGCCGCCAGGAAAAAACGCGCGCCCGCGGCGGTGCGGCCGGGCCCCGCCAGCCCACCCAGGGGGCGCCGGAAGCGCCCGCCCCCGGCCGCCAGGAAAAAACGCGCGCCCGCGGCGGTGCGGCCGGGCCCACCCAGCACCCCCAGGGGGCGCCGGAAGCGCCCGCCCCCGGCCGCCAGGAACTTCGCGCGCCCGCGGCGGTGCGTGGGGGCCCAACCAGCACCCCCAGGGGGCGCCGGAAACGCCCGCCTCCGGCCGCGAGGAAAAAACGCGCGCCCGCGGCGGTGCGGCCGGGCCCCCGCAGCTCCGCCAGGGGGCGCCGGAAGCGCCCGCCCCCGACTGCCAGGAAGAAGCGCGCGCCCGCGGCGGTGCGGCCGGGCCCCGCCAGCCCACCCAGGGGGCGCCGGAAGCGCCTGCCGCCGGTGGCCGCGCAGAAAACGCGCGCCCTCGGCGGTGCATCGGGGCCCACCCAGGCCGCCCAGGGGGCGCCGGCAGCCCCCGCTGGCGGCGGCCGCGCGAAAACGCGCGCCCGCGGCGGCGCGGCGGGGCCCACCCAGGCCCCCCAGGGGGCGCCGGCAGCCCCTGCTGGCGGCGGCCGCGCGAAAACGCGCGCCCGCGGTGGCGCGCAGGGGCCCACCCAGGCCCCCCAGGGGGGCGGCGCAGGCGGTGGGGGACGGCAGCGGCGCCAAAAACGGGGCGCGAAGAGGCGCGCAGGCGCCTACCGAGGCCCCCCAGGGGGGCGGCGGAGGCGGCGGCGGTCGGAAGCGGGGCCAAAACCGATGCCTGATGCCCCCCCCCCCCCCCCCAGAGTAGGCAAGAGGCGAGGTTCTGGCACTGGTGGCGACGGTGGCGCCGCCAAAAAAAGCGCACGGCGCGGCGCACATCCGGCCATATCGACGCGGGGGGACGAGCGCAGGGATCATCCATCCTAAATTCATTTCTACACGATCGGCCGGGGCGTGGCCCAGCACGATCAAGCTGTCAATCATCAGATTGAGCGTCCCCACATGCCATTGGCTGAGCCCCAGTTTGCTTGGACCAGGTGGGGACGCTCAGTTACACCCTCGAGTAGCGCGATTGGCATGGAATATGCTGGCGATCAGCGTTGAATTCGAGGCGAGCGTCTCCGAGCAAAGGGCCACTTTCCCAGAAATCGTCTGCTGTGAAGCGATCGTCCCGCCATTTGAGACGTCGTTTCAGGTCACCACGTGTCCCACAGGCATCAGACGCAATCTGAGGTTGCCAGATTGTGTCGGAAACTCACGCCGACGCTTCCGAAAGACAGGTGACCTGGCTATGCTGCTTCACGGATCCACAAGCTGAGCACGAGTCGTGGAGATCTCGCTTCCACACCCTTTTCCGGCAGCAGTAGGCTGCGGTCGGCCGAGCTACGTTGCCGAGAGACGCTGACAGAAGCGCACAAGACGCGGCGATATCCGCCGCCTGTCACACTTGGGGGCCTTCGGGCGACAGCTGGCCCTGATACGTTCCCATTCCGCCTACGCCGCAACGTACGAGCCGTAGGAGCACTGTCGGTGGGTGGTCCTTGTTTTGCGCCCACCAGTCTGATGTGGCGCAGCATTTTTGTTGGCAGGCCCATCCAGCAAGGCGCGAGCCGCAGACAAACAGTCGAAGAGCTCCTCTTCGCAGCCCCACAGTGGTTGTTGACACGTCCAGACAGCACCTCACGATGCCCGGAAAAGCTGACCACTGATAGCATTGCACGTGCGTCCGAGATGACCATCCCTTTTTAGTCATGTTTGCAGGCCTAGAGCAAATCCAGAATAAGAATCGTTGCAGCCTGCCGGGAGCCGTGGCTGTGGAGCCTCGTATCGCATTGGCGAAAGCAGTGTTCTCGAGAGGTCCATTCGCATTCGCGCAGGCGCTGTCCTCCAGGGGGCCGGCAGGGGGGCGGGGAACAGGCAATCACGACTTCCTTCCGGGTGTCGTTGGAGCCTGCAGGGGTGCGACGGAGAAAGCGCAATCACAACAAACTTCCGAGCATCGTAGAAAGCTGACAGCCATAAAAGCTGTGGAGCCTAGTGGCCCGTCCGCGCAGCCGCTGCACTTTGGAAGCCTGCACGGGTCCTTTGGAAGGCCCACGGTGCTTTCTGGGTAGGGAGGTCACAGGCCATGGAGGGGGCGCTCAAAAACGGGTCAGCCAGCGGAGCCGACCGTTTCCCGTGCCTTCCGACCGGCGCGCTCACCAGTTTCCACAACGGCGCTCACCACCGTGCCGTGTCTACCCACCCACGCCTCGCTCGGCCTCCTTCACGCCACCCACCCGCCCACCGCTCACCTCCAACACGCACGCACACACTTCCCGCCTACCTACATATCTCTGTACATCTCACATCGTGCACGCACGAGGCCTCACTCGACCAGGCCATCACGACTGTCACCGTCGCTGCTCCCTTTGCGCGCAGGCCGTCGCTCCAGGCCTCTTCACCGCGACGTTGGCCACTCTCTGGGCCAAGCCGTCTGAGTCGTACTCCCAAAGACTCCTGCTCAGCCGTGCCGCGCGCAGCGCGTGCTCGACATGTACGAGCGCGACATGGCCGAGGCTGACAAGAGTGGCCAGAACGCGGCCAAGAAGATCATCACTGTCATCCACAAGGACGTTGAGTCGTCGGCGGCCTTTGACAAGGCCGGTAGCACCAGAAGCGCCGGGAAGGGCACGGTGGATAACCCCGTGACGTACAAGACGGCCAAGGCGGGAGGTGCGGCCTCGGACGAGGCCGGTGCCTGCCGCTGCAAGCGCAAGGCCGAAGAGCATCCGTCCACAGCTGTCCAGGCCGTCAAGGTCGCGAAGCGCCCAGTGACGACGAACCAAGGGCACGCCAACGCTGCCGCGATGCACCTTGACGGTGTCTCCAATGTTGGCTCTGGGACAGACGTGGCCTTTCAGTCGGCCAAAGTTGCGGCGCCCCTGTCGGCCGCTCCCACTGTGGAGCAGCTCACGGCCACCTACAAGTTCCTGGCCGGTGATTGTAAGCGTGCTCTCGCGGCCGTTGAGACTCTGGGCCTGCAGTGGACGACGAGGCAGCAGCGGGCGGCGCTGCGTGGCGCCACTATTGAGCAGCGCGCCGTCGCTTACCTGTTGGCCGAGCGCTTGATCGCGGCCAAGATGCGCCAGTGGGCGGCCATCAAGCTCTACTGGGCCGAGAGGCGCAAGTGCGTCGAGGCCCAGAAGGCGGTTGACGACGCGGGGCCACATGGCATGGCCTACGTGAATTTCACGGCCATCCGCGAAGGCTACACCGGCGTGGGTAAGGAGGAGGTGTCGGCGGCCGACGCGGCTATGGCTGCCGCGTCGGCGGCCAGCCGCGCGATCCTCTCGACTGCCGCCTCCGCGTCGGTGGTGCAGGGGAAGGGTCATTCCAAGGCCGGCGCGTCGTCGACCCGAGCGCCGGACATGGACAAGGGCGAGGCCGCTGCGGCCTCTATGGGGGTGGCGGGGATGGCAACGGGCAAGGCCGGTCCGGCCTCCGAGCGCGCGTCAGGCGAGGGTCAGGGGAAGGCCAAAACCGTGGTGGCCCCTTTTGAAGACGACGACGCCGACGACGTCGTCATCGTCAAAGTGATTTTGGCCAATCCGCTGGCCAAGCAGGTCAAGGCCAAGTCGGAGCAGGTCAAGTCCAAGGCCGAGCCGGATTCGAGCGTGCCCGCCGGGATGGCGTCCGCAGCTGCCAAGGCCGGGGTTCTCGGGTACGTGTATGCTGAGCACGACGATCCTGAGTGGGCGGATTCATAGGGAGCATGTGACGACAGAGTGACTCGGGTTGACGTGGAGGGGTCCGTCTATGAACTTGGTGAGCAGCGGGGAGGGTAGCGCGGCACCGTTTGTATGACGTGGCCGCAATGGGGAGTGTTGGGCGGCCGCCTGTACGACGCGGCCGCCCTGAAGAGGTTGGCTGGGCCGCCCGCACGTGGCGGCCGCGGTGATGCTCGTGCCGTCAGATGATAGCGTAGTGTCGTTCTCTCTGTCACGAGGGCGTCGGCATAATGCGTTCGTTCTCCTGTGTTGTGGCTTCGCCTTAAAACAGTCGCTTGCGCGTGGCATCTTCTTCACATGCGATGGAGGCGTCGGGACATTGTCGCGAGGAGCATGCTAGACGTCCACTTGGTCCGAGAGCGCCAGCTCCTTTTTTCTCAGTGGCTCGATGGCAGGCTCTTTTTGCTCATCGGCTCCCAGGGAGACAGTTGCTCCTGAGCGCAGGACTAGTGCTCGAGATGTGGCGGAGACTGCGTCAGACGCGTGGTTTGGGAGGCACCCACCCGCACGAGCGTTTCTCCCGCCTTATGCAACATCGCATTGAGAATTTTCAGGTTTTTCAGCGGGAGGCATCAGTGCCACCGTTTCGCACTCATTCCGTTTCCTGGATCTCACCTTCCATCATCAGGCACAGCTGTCCAATAAAGACGCCGATTAATCATGCCACGCATGATGGCGCGTCGCGTGATCTGGATGCCCAGCCTCCGGATCATGAGCGATGGAGACACGTACGCGTGTGGCAGCAGGTGGCCCGGCCGCGTGGCAGCAGGTGGCCCGGTATGGTTGGCGGCCCGTACGTACATGGCTGGCAGCGGCTGTTCTGATTGGCCGCAGGGATGAACGAGTGCGTGCACAGCTGAGCGTTTGGGCGCCATTGCGTCCGATTTCGACCCGTGCGTTGAGGGAAGCGTGAGGCGTGGCCACAGCCTTTTTTGGTGGCACTGGGTGGGCTCTTGGTGTGGCCATAGGCTCCTGTGCCACATTGATTCGCACTGACACGGCGGGCCCGACGGGATTGGCGAGGCGCCGCATGGCAGCAGGCCACGACCTGCACACAGATATCTCCGCACAGTTGACAGACGCTTTAGATGTGTGGCTGCTCCTTCTCTGTCGGCCCACGTGAGATGATCTCTGTATTCCGCGTGGAACCAGCGCGCTGTCTACGGCTGCGCTGCAAGCACAGCAAGGAATGCCAACATCATATGCCTTCACGTGATTCACCACTCTCTCTCGGGCCCATTACGCATTCCTTTCAGGGTGGCCATCGGCGCTGCTCGTGGACAGTTTAAAGATCACACACCTAGACAGGCTGGCCCGAGCTCGACAGCCAATCTGTCGGGCGGGGCTTCCCGATCCTTCCTGATAGGGGCTCAGACGATCGCAGTGTAAGCTGAGGCAGAACATGCAATCCGGATTGCGGGACACCCAATTTGAGGCCCACGACGCGAGCACCCTCTCTCTTGAGATCGGACAGCACCCTCTGAGAGGCCTCTCGACGGCGTGCCGCTTGTTTCCGGGCCTGGAACGAAATTTCCCAGCCTCGTCTCGCCCAGTCTCATCGGGCCTGCACGCCTCGTTTCGGGCCTCTGAGTCACGCCCCCTCTCCCCTGGGCCCTCCATGAGTCACACCCTCCTTCACCGGGCCCGATTTGGGGCCCAACCCCTCTCTGTCGCGCTCTGGCCTAGGGGTCACAAGCCTCGTGCAGGGCGCCGTTTGCGCCCGGCCGGTCGCAGGGCGCCGTCAGCGCCCTTCCGTTTGCCACCGCTTGCAGGGGGCCGTCAGCGCCCTGCCTCTTGCAGCGGGCCGTCAGCGCCCTGACGCTTGTGAAGGCCTGGACGCGGCCTTGCGCTTTTGACCAGTGCAGTGGGTCGTGATCGTGCTCGGATTTGACGGCATCACGCCCCACGTCCCCTGGGCCGACCCCTCGGCCGACCCCTCGGCCGACGCTGCCGCCACCGCACCACCAACCCCATCGCACCACACACATGCAACGTACCCTCCTCGTGCAGCTGTATTCCCGTTCCTGTACCTCCGCCGCGCCGCTGCGCTGCCATTACCTCTGTGTCGGCCGCTTGCGAGCGACGGCCCTTTTTTTTGACCGCGGTCACTTCCAGGCCGTCACCGGCCTCACCTCCCATCGTGTCTACACTGCGAGCGGCAGCGACCTAGCCACCTACCTGTCGCTGTGGCTGTGGTTTTGCGGAACGGCGGAGCCACCAACTCCCTACGGCTCTTTCTGAACTCAACCCGAGCCGGCCACATGGCTACCCCCCCCCCTCCTTTCCGTATGACGCCGCCCCCGACGCCGACACGCGTAGCCCCGAAGGCGTCGGCGCCAGCCCCTCGTGACGCAGCAGGGGCGGCGTGCCCACACCCCTCATCTCCTATGCCGACCTGCTCCGACACTGGCGGCGACGATGCTTCTTCACCGCCAATTCGTGCGGCGGGACCTGCTGCTGCCGCGATGATGCCGGAGGTGGCTGACACTGCACCTGGGGTGGCCGAGATGCAGACGACTCGCAGTCGCACCCGAGGCGACTCCCCGGCCTACACTCCCCGCGCGCGGTATGGGCCCCGGGCCCCCTCTATCTCCAAGTCGCAGCTGCAGCGGGGGCTACGGAGCATCTGCACCCTTTGTGAGCGGTCGCAGCGGGTGAGTGCCAACGTTGCAATGTGCCCTAGCACCTGCCCGTGCCCGTGGGCTGTCCGGCCCGCCGCGCAGCCGGGCTGGGGGTGGACGTGGATCCCGCAGGGGGACCGTGGGTTTTATAGCCGCACGGAGGAGCGGCGTGAGCATCGCCGCATGTGCTTTGTGTGTCGGCGCGCTGCTTCTGTCGGCAACGAGCACGTGACGTGCCCGCCGTGGTGCCCCTGCCCCTGGGCGTCCCCGGAGATCAGGATTCCCCCTGACGAGAAGGGCCGTGAGCAGACCGTCAACTGGGAAGGCTACCAGCACCGACTGGCCCAGCAGCGCGAGGCCCAGGTGGAGGCCGCACGAGCCGAGCCGCCGCGGTGGGAGCGCCGTCTCACGCTGCCTAACGCCGAGGGCCGGCGCGAGGAGGTCTGGGTCAACCTCAACCTGCCCCAGCCGCCGGTCTGGTGGGAGCCTCAGGCCTTGGGCAGACTGCCTCTCCCTCGGGACCAGTAGCGGCCTTGGCCGACTTTTTCACGGCGGCCGCTGTGACTGTGGCCGCGCTGCCCGTGTCGACGCCTACAACCAACCCCGAGAACAAGGGCGATTGCAATCTACTTCTTCTTTTTCAACGCCTGGCCAACACATGGCCGACGCTGACGGCCAGCACATGGCCGACTTCACCTGCGACGATGGACCGCTGGATACTGATTCAGAAACGACGCCGACGGACGAGATCGCGCCGGTTGTGGCGCCACCCGCACGGCCCGCGCCACCAATGTCGTCGGCTGAATTGACAACACGACCGGGGCGAGACGAGCGGACAACGACGGAGGGCGACGGCGAGCTTGCCGAGCATGCTGCCCGGCGACTGGAGGGGACGTTGCTCGGGACTGAGGAGGAGCGGCTGCGTGCCGAAGTGACCAGGCTTCGTGCCGAGGCCGCCGCATCTCGTGGCCTCTTGAAGGAGCGACAGCAGCAGGCCAACCCCCGTGCCAATGCCGGCGGCTGCGGCCGCGGCACGCGCGGTGTTTCATGGATCGAGGCCGAGCGTAATGTGCTCGCCTGCGTCTACAAGGAGGCGACATTGAACTCGGAGGTGGGTGTGGACCAGACCCTGGAGAATTTTGACGAGGACGTGTCTGACCGCTTTCGCCGCCGTCTTCCAGACGACATGAACGAGGTCCAGCGGCGGCGCGCAAGCTCAACACCGGCCATCATGAAGGAGCTGAGATACAGCATCTTCCCCGGCGTCAATCGCTTCAAGGAGTGCCACTTGGCGGTACTAAGGCTCAAGATGACGGGGCACCCAACGCCGGAGCAGCTCATTGGCGCGGCCAAGGCCAAGTACAATGGCCTCAACCCTTATGATGGGCTCAACCCGTCTGTGTCTGACAAGCT